>ERZ507339.5-NODE-5-length-94266-cov-9.53619_pt1 | contig 94266 bp, 89 predicted proteins | sample MGYA00513955_ERZ507339 | MGnify/ENA metagenome assembly ERZ507339
CTCACTTTACCCAATTAAATCACCTTCACTTTCGATAATACTGTACAAATATTCTGTTTGTTTGATTGGATCGTTGTAACGTTGTTTGATGATGTCACGATAAAAGTGTCCATCGATAGCGGCATTTTTGTTTAGCTTTTCAGGTAGCTTTAATCCACATTTCAAGATGAACGTTGCTTTGTTTGAACTGTTAACCACAATCTGTTGAACAAATTCTTGAAATACACCTTCATCAAACTCAGTAAGCTGTTTCCCTTGATGGCACCAACGTAATAAGGTACGAACATTCTCAAAGTCATTTGCTGAATCAGTATTTTGGCCATTAAGCTGTTTAATCTTTTCCTGACATTGGTAAGTGTCTTGCTCGAGTCTAGCGGTTTGGTTGACGTAGATCGCTTTATCTAATAAACCGGCATGCATCAATTCGGTGAGCGTTTCAGCTTTGTGGTCATTTGCTTTGATTTGCTTAGTTAAAGAAATCAGTTGACCATCGCTGTTGACATTAGCTTCTTCTTTCAGGCCTTCTAACAATGGCTGAAGTAAGAACTTCTTACTGTAAACTAGCTTATTTATCATATTGCAGAAGGCAGCTTTCAGACTGGCTTCAGACACTGCCTTAGTTGGACATTGCTGAGCAGATCTTAAATGTTGCTGGCAGGCCCAGTAAATTTTATGTGGCCGCGTTTGTCGTTTGAAAATCGTCCCACATTGACCACAGATGATTTTGCCAGAAAATAGGTAGTGCTGTTGATACTTATGGCTGCCAGTTTCGATATGGCGTTTTTTGACGGCTTCTTTAAGCAGAACTTGCACTCTGTTAAAGTTTTCATGGTTAATCAAACTAGGGTGATGATCTTCAATTAGATATTGAGCGAGTTCACCTTGGTTAAAATGACGATGATATTGATCGTCACGGTAGGTTTTCTGGCAGAGCATATCACCGGTGTAATTACTGTTTCGCAAGATATTAATTACAGTGTTACTACGCCATTGGCCACCACGTTTTGTTGATACCTGCTTTTGATTTAATTCTTTAGCAATTTGACTGGCTGATGTTCCACTTAGAAATCGTTGAAAGATTTGTCGTACAGTCTTTGCTTCAGTATAGTTGATAACTAAGTTGCCATCCTCAATTGAGTATCCATAGGGTGCTGAGGATACATGGAATTTGCCACTAGCAAAACGTTTCCTGATTGCCCAGCGTAGATTTCCGGCAGTTGAGTGGGATTCATCCTGGGCAATACTGCTAAGAATCGATAGAAATAACTCACTGGCCATTGCTCCAGTATTGATATGCTCTTTCTCAAAGATAATTGGAATATTCAATTGCTGTAATTCCCGGACAATCTGCAAACAATCAGTTGTATTTCGTGACAAACGGCTAATTGATTTGGTCACCACGAGGTCAATCCGGTGATTATGACAATCAGTTAGTAATTCTTTTAAGGCGTTCCGCTTGGTCATCTTGGTGCCTGAGATTCCTTCACCATAGTAGATCTTAGCCAGCTCCCAATTAGGGTGGTTGTTAATGTACTTTTGATAATGGACACGTTGATTTTCAAGACTTTCTAGTTGTTCAAAATTATCGGTTGAAACTCGACAGTAGGCTGCCACACGGAGTTGCTTGACATCATGTTGGTAACCTTGAATTTTGGTAATGGTTGACATGACAAACCTCCTTTCGTCAGTGTGGTATGTTAGCTCTAGAACCTTGATGTATCAACACTTCCTGGTCCTAATAAGGGCGGAAATGATTGTTTATTTAAGTCATCAATTTCCTTAAATTCAGTGGTTGAGATTAGACCCTTGTTGAGTAGAACTTGAATGATTTGTTTTGATTGTTGATAATGCAAATCATTCAATAATTGTTCTGAACTAATATTATTCTTTATTGATTGCAGTGGTTGATGAGTTACCGCTTGAACTTTCTTTATCATTTTTAATTACCTCCACTAATAAGCCAGCAGAAGTAGAAAAGTAAACCCTCAAATCAACTTGCTAATTGAAACAGATTCTTTAATATATAGTAAGAGGGCGAGGTCGCTACTCTGACCCTCAAGCGTGATCTGAGATACGTGTTTTATTTGAGAAGAAGTCTTGTTTGACTCCAACCACAGTTTAGGAAGAGCTAACCATCTTATATGGTTGGCTTTTTGTTATGGTAAAAGAAAAAAGCCTGCAGACCGGAGTCCACAGGCAAAAGTTATAATAATTGATTAACTCGTTTTTGAATTTGGGTGGGGTCATAGCCGGCTTGCTTCAAGCGGTTGATTCGTTCATTACCATTTCCCCAGGATCCTCGGATAACTTCGCGTGCAATTTGGTCAACTGACTTACGGTTCAAGAGACGGTTAACCTTTTCTTGGACCACCGCATAGTCATAACCAGCAGCGGTTAAGAGTTTTTGACGATCGGTACCATTACCCCATTGACCATTGAAGACTTCAACAGCTAGCTCATCAGGGTTCTTCCTGGTAACTGGCTGCTTTTTGTTAATGACAGCTGCGTAGTCAATGTAGGCATAATCTAGATCACAGTTGCCATTGACACCTGGAACAGAACCAGTAGAGGAATGTTGCCAGATTCCGTAATTACCACCGTAGTTACAACGCGGACCATATTCAGCCACCCAGACAGCATAACGCTGAGCGACAGCTGATGAAATATAGTTTTGTAGTGGTGACCGTGAGATGTAGAGACCGGCGTAACAACCGTTTTGTTCCAAAACACTACAAAAGCTTTTCACTAAGCTATCACAGAAGTTACGATCATTGGCAAACTGCCACTTTTCTTCTAAGTCAAAGTAGATTGGAAAATCAAAATGACGATTACCAAGGACGGTTAAACAGGCCCGGGCTTCATTGGCTGCATCAGCGGGAGAAACGGCATAGGAATACCAGTAGGCACCCACTTGTAAACCAGCTGCTTTGGCTTGGGTATAATGTTCTGCAAAGTAACGGTCTTCTTGGCTTGCTGACCGACCATAACCAGCTCGGATTAGAACGAATTTAACACCACTTGCTTTGACTGCATTGAAATCCACATGGCCTTGCCATTCAGAAACATCAATTCCAGAAATCATTGATGATCACCATCCTTATCATGTAATTGTTGGAGGACACTCTTTAACTTATCGGGCACAGGTAGACCTAAGCGACTGGTATTTTCTAGTAATGAAATGCCCTCATTAGAGATATAGAAGAAAATCGTAGCAGTACGGATCGCTGAACCATTCTTTAATAGGTAAATATCAAGGCAATGTGCAATACCGACCAATAATAGAATTAACACTTTGCGCGTAAGCCCACGAAAGCCAATTTCACTGGAGAGTTTATGTTCGTTAATGGCACAAAGCACTCCGGTGATATAGTCCACTACCATGAAAATGAGTAGAACATATAGAAAACCATCCAGTCCGCCTAAGAACCAGCCGAGGAAAGCCCCAATTGCACCAAAGCATGAATTAATTACTGTTAAACTAGTTGTCTTCATTCGGATCATCAACTCCTCTCGAATATTCAGCCTTAATTTCCAGATACTCATGGTTGTACTTAACGTCATCAATAAAGCCAATATTGTAGCCACGACCTTCAAACCAAATGTTGGTTTCTTCGTCAACATCATCACGGTATCGGATGATGAATGACAGTTGTTTTTCCAATTTCACCGTGACCGCTGTGTAGTATTCCTGACCGTGTAGGGCAGAAACTTTTGCCCACACATCGCCTAAGCGAACATCCTTGTACATCGACATTCCGGTATTAGGATTTTCGCCGACATATTTCTTTTTCATCAGCGTAATGCGGCGATCTAGTTCACCAATATCAGCAATCTTACTGACCCGTTTATTTTGCTGTTGCATTAAAATTCCTCCTTCCGGTAAGGGGACAAGATAGCCCGAAGAAACTTGATCATGGCATCAAAATCAGCCGTTTCCCGATATTCGTAAAGGTAAGCTACGGTATAGAGAATCGCGGTATGAATATCATCAGGGAGAGGATCAAATGCTGATAGAGGCTGACGAAGGACATTTTCGACGGTAGCAGTCGCCGATCCAATCAACTTTGTGATGAGGTCATCTTCAACAGTGTTATCAACTCTTAGGTAGGCTTTTGCTTCGGCCAAAGTAATAGCAGCCACATTTCATCAGTCCTTTCTACTTAGCAGCCATGGCAAGAGTTTTAATAGCTTCTGGGAGGATGACTTTGCCATCTACTCGTTGCGAGCCCAAGAAACCGACTTGACCAGTTACAGCATAAAGTTCATTAAGTCGTTTAAAGGTTCGACCTTGACGATCAGCAATCCAATAGTAATTGAAATCACCAAAGAGCACTGGTTTATTAGATGCGGCCATGGATGGCATGAACGGACTAGTATAAACTGGGCAATTGAGGATTCGATCTGGTTGGCCAGCTTGAACAGAAGGCTGCCAGATATATTGACCATTGTTATCCTTCATTTTGCGAATGGTTTTCACGGTATCATCATTCATTAAGAAAACAGCATTTTGACGGTATGGTGCTCTTAAGGAATAGAAAAGTTCGATCAAATCATCAAAAGTCAATGTATCGGCCTTAGCAGCTGTGGATCCCGCAGACGCACCATTAGTGTCGGTTAAGATACCAGTTGGTTGGCCAGTGCCGGTACCCGTTAGGAAGGCTTGTTCTTCAGCATTACCAAGTCGACGACCAAATTCATCAGATAAATAGGACATCAAGTCGAAGGCGGAGTCATTCAGTAGTTCTTCCGATACCTTGATCAGAGTCCCCAATTTGTGAGCACTGAGGGATACTTGACTAAATTGAGTATTAGATTCTGTGTAGGCTGCTTCTTCCTCGAGCCAAGCAGCTGTTCCTTCGCTCGCGACAACCGGAATCTTATGTTCACCGCTATTGGTTTGAATGACATGGCTGATGGTTCGCAGGACGTTGGCTTCTTGAAGCTTTTGAATCAGTTGATTTTCAAACTCATTTGGCACTAGGAAGCCACCATCTGGATCCGTACCTTCTTTTAGTGCATCAACGACCGCATGACCACGCATCATTTGCCAAAAGTTCTGCGCATAAGCATCCTGACCCTTTGGTAATTCTCCAGCAGTCGGGGTATTAGTAAGGGCTTTAGTTGTGGGCTGATTGAGTTCTGCTTCAATTTGGGCTTGCTTATGGAGCCGATCGATTTCCTTACCCAAGTTGACGACGTCTTGTTCCATCTTTTCGTAGGTAGCGTTGTCCTCAGCAGAAAGTACATCAGCTTCTTTTTGTTTAGTGTCCAGGAAATACTTTGCTTGCTTCCAAATACGGGCACGCTTTTCTTGTAATTCAGTAATCTTGTTCATTGGTAAGTTCCTCCTAAATTAGTGTGATAACAAAGAAAGCCGCTTTTGCAGCGACTTTACAGAAATAGTAGATTTTGCTTTAGGCTTGAGTTTATTCAATAACACCAGGTCAGATTGCTTATCGGAATACGAGTAACAATCTGTGACATTCTTATTGTCACCCAGCATGGCATCAGCAAAGCCTAATTCGATAGCTTTATTGACGTTCATCCAAGTTTCATTATCCATCATTGTTGAAATCTTTTCACGGGGCAGGTTGGTTTTCAGCTCATAGGCATTGATGATCGACTCCTTGGTTTCAGCTAGCATTTGCGCAGCGTGGTCGAGATCTCTTTCTTGACCGCCGACAATAGTCAGTGGATTGTGGATCATTAGCATAGCCGCAGGAGCCATTGAAACAGTAGTTCCAGCCATCGCAATTACCGAAGCAGCAGATGCCGCAATACCTGAGATTTTGACATTGACTTCATTCGGGTAATTCATCAGCATGGTATAAATTTGACTGGCAGCGGTACAATCACCACCAGGGGAGTTCAGCCAGAGATCGATTGGATCCTGACTTTCATTAAGTTCGTCTTGGAATACCTGTGGTGAAACATCGTCATGCACCCAGCTATCAGGAGCAATTACCCCAGAGATAGCTAGTTGCCGCTGATCACCATTTTGTTTCCAGTTCCAGAAACGTTTCATTCTTTTGGTTCCTCACTTTCTTTGGTTGTTTGCGTGTTATAGAAATTACCGGCTTGGTTAAGTGGCAGCATGTTACCGTTAACCAAGTACTGATCACCACCTTCATCAGCAGGGATACGGTTGAGATCCTCTAACTCACGAATGTCATTAGCAGATAACCAGCCATTTTGTCGACCAATGGCATACCCATTCATCCGGCTTTCGTAATCACCACGTAGTAGTCCATCAACATTGAATTTAACGAAAAACTTTCGTTGATCATCAGCGGAAAGTAGCTGTTGATTCATAGCTTGTTCCCAGCGAATACACCAAGGGTTCAGGGTGTACTTTACAAATTCGAGTGATTGTTGCTCGATATTTGAGAAAGTCGAACGATCTAGGTCACCAACCATATGCGGTGGTACACGAAAAATTCTGGCAATTTCGTCGAGTTGGAATTTTCGAGTATCAAGAAATTGCGCTTGGTCGGGTGGAATGGAAAGCTGGTGAAAAGTCATTCCTTCTTCCAAGACAGCAATGCTGTGATTATTAGATCCCGAAAATTGTGACTGCCAACTTTTCCGAAGCCGTTCAGGGTCTTTGACTACATTAGGGTGCTCTAGAACACCACCAGGCGTGGCATCATTTTTGAAGAAAGTGGCTCCGTATTGTTCGGCAGCCATGGATAATCCAATCGCATTCTTAGCCATAGCAATGGGACTGTAACCAATCAAACCATCAAAACCCAATCCGGCGATATGAAGGACTTCATCGGACAAGAGAATTACTTGTTTCGATTTATTTTTTGCCTGGTAATCATCGTAGTTGCGAGTATAGGTATAGTAGATTTCACCGTTGGCAGCTCTGTTAACGTCCATTCGATCAGGCATCAAAGGATAGAGTCCGGTGATCTTGCCTTGACCGTTTCGAATGATTTGTGTATAGGCATTACCCCACAGTAATAAATGGTTCATCATGGTTTCACGAAAGATAAAACTGGTCATTTCTGGATTTGGCGCATCATGAAGCAAAAAATAAAGCGGGTGGTTAATTGCCCGCTGTTTACCACCATCGCTGGTGTATTGATAAATATGAAGTGGTAGTTCAGCTAATCCTTCAGCCAAGACTCGAACACAAGCATAAACTGCAGTATTTTGCATTGCAGTACGTTCGGTCACATTTTGGCCAGCCATCGAACTGCCGAAGAAAAATGACATGGTGCTAGACAAGGTGTTTTTAGGTGAAGCTTTATTGGTATGGAATAATTTATTAAATAAACCCATGGCATCAACTCCTTTCAGTCCTACGCAATTACAACATCAATAGGCCTCGACCATCATAAACAGAATCACCATTATCCTCATTTCGGATAGCACGATCCAGTCCCATAATGGTGGCCACTACGCCATCAATTTTTTCGGTTGACTTAGCCTTATCCGGTTTAATATTTCCGGCTGGGTCAGTGCGGATGTAGATGTTATCCATCATCCAGCGTAAGACCGGATGACCACCATGAGCGATCTTCTTTTCCAGAGTTAATCGCATTAGTTCTTTAGTTGGAGGCGTCATGTCCTTAAATCCCTGGCCAAACGGGACCACGGTGAATCCCATACCTTCAAGATTTTGAACCATTTCGACAGCTCCCCACCGGTCGAAGGCAATTTCACGGATGTGATATTTCTTTCCCAGATCATCAATAAAGTGTTCGATGAATCCGTAGTGAACTACATTACCTTCTGTTGTTTGCAGATAACCTTGTTGTTTCCAAATATCGTATGGAACATGATCACGCCGAACTCGTAAGTCAACATTATCTTCGGGAATCCAGAAATAGGGTAGAAGGGTATAACCTTCAGAATCATCCCTTGGTGGAAACACTAGAACAAAAGCAGTGATATCAGTAGTCGACGACAGGTCGAGTCCACCGTAACAATCTCGTCCCCGTAGTTCATTAGGATCAACTGGGAAAGCACAAGCATCCCATTTATCCATCGGCATCCATCGGACATCTTGTTTAACCCACTGATTTAAACGGAGTTGACGGAAGGTGTTTTCTTCAGCAGGATTTTCTTTGGCTGAATTATAGGCATCTTTTACTTTCTCCATTTTGACTGTAATTCCTAAAGAAGGATTAGCTTTTTTCCAGATTTCGGGGCTCGACCAATCTTCATCCCGACCAGCACCATAAATTACCGGATAAAAGCGGGGATCATGTTTGCGACCTTTCATGATATCAATTGCTTTTTGATGGACTTGATAACAGATTGAATTTTCATCATTACCAGCAGTGGTTATTAGAAAGTAAAGAGGTTGTGTTCTGGCATCCCCTGATCCCTTCGTCATAACGTCATAGAGTTTCCGGTTCGGTTGGGTATGCAGTTCGTCAAAGATAACTCCGGACACATTGAACCCATGTTTAGAATAAGCGTCAGCAGATAGAACCTGATAGAAACTATTAGTGGGTTCATAGATCAGCCGTTTTTGTGAAGCGAGAATTTTGCATCGTTTCTCCAAAGCCGGGTTCATTCGTACCATATCAGCGGCCACGTCGAAAACAATCGCTGCTTGTTGCCGATCAGCGGCACAACCATACACTTCGGCTCGTTCCTCACCATCTGCACAACAAAGCAAAAGAGCGACTGCTGCCGCTAGTTCTGATTTTCCTTGTTTCTTTGGAATCTCAACATAAGCAGTATTGAATTGGCGGTAGCCATCAGACCTCAGAATACCGAAGATGTCACGAATAATCTTTTCTTGCCAATCAATCAAGTCAAAGGGTTTTCCTGCCCAAGTTCCCTTAGTATGGCAGAGACATTCAATGAAAGAAACTGCAAAATCAGCTGCATCTTTGCTGTAAGTGGAATCCTTAGCCATAAAACGAGTTGGTTTATAATCTTTTAACTTTCTCAAGAAAACATCACTTCCTTTCATTAGTACTAAAAAAGCACTGAGAATGAACTCAATGCTTAATGATTAATTGAATTTACCAGTTAAAATCAAATTGACATAGCCGGCCCGTTCAGTAGTCAGGTAATCGATCAAATCGTGGCAGTTGTAATAGTAGGCCAGTCGTTTAACATTCTCGATATCAAACATGTTTACTTCGCCAGTATTGCGAATTTGTAAGACCTGCTGGCGAATTCGGTCACGTCTAGCTAGTTCATCTTTGATTCTGCTCATGATTAGGCCTCCTGATTCTTAAAAGCAGCTGATCCGGCTAAATTTCGTAACAGTACTTTCCGTTGTGTTTTGTATTCGGGACCGATAAAACCCAGGCGTAGTAGAAAACAACGAAAAGCATATTTCTCATTGCTTTCTTCATGAGGTTCTGACACAATCCGTTGATGATCTTTTGCATATTGCACAAGTTTGTCGATAAATTGTTGATAAGCTGTGGCATCATCAAGCTTTACCTTGTTGAACCAGTTAAATGTCACCTGTTGATCATCAACGTCTAGTTTTAGCGAATCGAGCTGACAAGCATCTTTGATTAGTTGTCCCTTGGCCCAAATTAGGTGACGCAGGTTTTCTAAGGCTTGATCGGTAAAGTCGTCTCGACGGTAAGCAAGATGCAATTTGATAATGTTAGCGGGCCGGAAACCAAGTTCTTTAAGTTTGTCGATTAGGTTGGATGGAATCTCATCATTGGATGAAAGGTTCCCATCTTTACTGACAGTGTATTTGCCAATCTGGTATGCGTAGGTTGGTGTGTACTGATATTCAGCTTTTTGTTGAGTATAGTTAGCAATCTGTTCGACTAGCTTTTTACGCTGTTGACCATGAACATTAAAATTAATTTCCATATTCTGTACCTCCTTGTTTGATCACTGTATACATCACTCTAAAAGGCACAGATAGCAAGGCTTTCCCGCGCTTTAGGCCGGCTTCTTTAGATTACTGTAAGGAATTATATGACCATCTCTTTCCACACTGATATCTTGATCCGAATCGACTTGTTTGATGTAGCGATTAACAATCACATCACAGTATTTAGGATCCAGTTCCATCATGTAGCAAATCCGGTTGGTTTGCTCACAAGCAATGAGGGTAGATCCAGAGCCACCAAAGGGATCAAGAACCGTACAGTTAGACATTGTCGAATTCATAATTGGGTAAGCAAGTAATGGAATAGGCTTCATTGTTGGATGTTCCTTACTTTGTTTTGGTCGATCAAATTCCCAGATGGTGGATTCCTTGCGACCGGTATACCATTCGTGCTTTCCATCGTGCTTCCAGCCGTAGAGCACGGGTTCATGTTGCCATTGATAAGGGGAGCGACCGAGTACCAGTGATTGCTTTTTCCAGATACAACAACCGGATAGATAAAAACCAGCATCTTGAAAGGCTCGCCGGAAGTTCAGTCCTTCCGTATCGGCATGGAAAACATAGATGCTGGCGTCGTTAGCCATTGCAGTATTCATGTTTTGGAAAGCAGCTAATAAAAATTTATAGAACTTATCATTATCCTGATGATCGTTCTTAATCTTGCCGGCTTTACTTTGGTAATCAACGTTGTATGGTGGATCAGTAAGAACTAAGTTAACCTTATTATCGCTGAGTAATTTATGGAAACTTTCCTTTTTTGTAGCATCACCACATAGCAATGTGTGCTTTCCTAGGTGCCAAAGATCTCCTGCTTTAGAGAAGGTTGGTTTATTCAATTCACTATCAACGTCAAAGTCATCATCATGCGTGTCGTCAGCCGTGCCAAGAAGGTCGGAGATCTCATTCTCGTCAAAGCCCGTTAATGAAACATCTAAATCACTGGCTTGTAAGTCAGTCATTAGGAGGGCTAACTTATCCTTATCCCAATCACCACTGATCTTGTTGAGCGCAATGTTCAGTGTCTTTTCTTTCTCATCATCCAGACTAACGACCACACATTCGGCTTCCTGGATTCCTTCATCTTGGAGGATTTTTAACCGTTGGTGGCCACCAACCACGTGACCAGTTTGTTGGTTCCAAATAATTGGATCGACATAGCCAAATTCATGCATCGAGCGTTTTAATTTTTCATAATCAGGATCACCAGGCTTGAGATCCTTCCTTGGATTGTAATCGGCAGGGATTAAATCGGTAATTTTCTTTTTAACAAATTTCATTAGTTCATTCCTTTCCGGCTGCTTAAGAGCCGTTCCATGACATCATCTTGTGGTGTTGATCCTTGATAAGTTGTGGCGTTATTTTCCTTAACCACTTGAAAAATTTGAAACCATAATTGGCTGGACTGTTTCATATAGTCGCGGCTCATGGAAACATATGGTGAAGCAATTGCGTTACCAGTCGTAGGGTGGCGAGCGAGGAAACCAAACTTAGAGATACATTCTTCACACTGAATCCACCGGCTGACGCTAACGGCATATTGTTCAATCAATTGAGTGTTAACTAGTTTTTCACAACCACGCTCGACCAACCATTCCCAGGTTTCTTTGAAAATATCAGCGGCGTCAAATTCTAAACCATTCTTCTGTTTGGCCTTGAGGTACTTCTTGACTGGCGGCATCACGTGACCTTCCAGATTAGCTGGTTCTGGCAAATCGATGACGGTTGCTTCTTGGCCAGCTTCGAGCTTATCGTGAAGTGATTTAGATTTTCTGCCAGCCCCAACCCGAGCGCCACCACGATTTGTACCATCTTTAGCCAACTCTCTCCCTCCTTCCGGCAGGGGTTAATACCCTGTTTGATTTCGATTTTTTGTACACGAAGGCCCAGGCCCGCTCCCGCGCGCAAAATTTTTAAAGATTCGATGGCCCCCTCCATGGTCTAATAATGATAGTGACGCGGCCTCTGATGCCAGCGATCATCCATCTGCACTGTAATACGGGAATGGCATGGCTTGCACAATGCCATTAGGTTCTTGAGGTCGTTGGTACCACCGTGTTCGAGCGGTAAAACGTGATGAACCTCGGTAGCTTGAGTGTACCTGCCCTGGCTTAAGCACATCTCACAGAAGGGGTGGTGAAGCAGGTAGCGCTGTCTGATCTTGGACCAGCCATGATGGTAACGGGGACGACTGTGCTTTGGTCGTTGGTATCGATTGTAATTAGAACTTACTTGCTTAGCGTGTTCATCACAATAAGTATTGTGAGTTAGCCGTGGGCAGCCAGGGTAACGACACGGCTTCTTGGGTGAATAAGGCATGACGTTCCTCCTTTCTAATAGCATAAGAAAAGCCAAGCAGTGTAATCTGCCAGGCCTCAATGTTATAAAGCAAATGCCTTGTCTTAATTTTCTACACTATCATCGTACCATGGATTAGCCTGCGATTTGTTCTTCGTTTTACTTTCCTAGTGGTGGGAACCGTAAAGCAAGAGGGTAAGGTGATCAAGGGCTTGGTTCTTCCGATTGTAGGCGGTGGTCTTTGCGATGAAATACTTGTCCATCAGAATGGCCAGGCCTTGATTCATCGACTGGTCAGGAGCACGGTAACAAGCATCGAGGACGAAGCGTTCATCCTTAGACAGCTCTTGCCAGGCTGGTTCAAACCACTTGAAGTATTGTTGGGCTTGTTGGTAACGTTCGTTTAGCTTAGCAGTCTGATCGATGCAATGAATCAATCGGTGCTCAGTTGGGTTGTCCTTGCTGGTGGTCCCCGGAGCAAAGTCATAGTGGGGAGAACTGACACCAATCATCTGTTGCTTAGCTAACTTCAAGTCGTCCTGGTAAGAATCAATGATGAATTGCATTCCATTGTAGTCTTTCAAAGCCGCGACAGTTGCTCGCCGTTTATCTAAGTAGTTCCACATGATGCTCATACTGTTACGCCTCCTCGTAGGTTGGCTTTCACCGCATTGATTAACGCTAGCTGGGTTTTATCTTTACGTTTCAAGGCGGCCAGGATGTTTTCATCAATCGTACCTTCAGTGATGATATGGTAAATAACCACGGGCTGACGCTGACCCTGCCGCCAGAGCCGAGCGTTGGTTTGCTGGTAAAGCTCCAGGCTCCAAGTCAACCCATACCAAATCAAGGTGGCACCACCAGCCTGCAGGTTGAGACCATGACCAGCAGAAGCAGGATGAATCAATGCCAATGGAATATTACCAGCGTTCCAGTCCTGAATGTCTTTAACAGTTTTAATCTCGCGAGCAGTGAATCGTTGCTTGATCTGGGAGAGATCGTGTTTGAACCAGTAAGCAACGAGTACTGGTTTGCTATTCGCAGCTTCAATCAAATCCTCGAGTGCATCGAGTTTTCGCTGGTGGATCTGCACAATTTGTTGATGGTCATCATAAACGCATCCGTTAGCCATTTGGCATAGCTTGTTCGACAAGCTAGCAGCATTCAAGGCGTCTATTTGTTTACCTTGCGTTGATACCACCAGTTGGGAATTGAGTTCGTCGTAGATGGCCTGCTCACTATCACTCATTTTTACCGGAACGGTGTTCATAGTTAATGGTGGCAGATTCAAGTAGTCCTTAGACTTCATAGAAATGGTGATGTCATCAATGGCACGGTAGATACTTTGCTCAGCGCCAGGCTTGGGTTTGTAGGTAAACACTTGATACATGTTTCGCTTGTCGGGGTCAAAGTAGTTGGCTCGGTAGTATGAGATAAAGCACCCGAGCCTCTTTCCCATGTCCAAAACACGGAACTCAGCCCATAGGTCCATCAGGCCATTGGACGATGGTGTGCCAGTTAAGCCGACTACGCGTTTGATCAAAGGCCGTACTCGTTTGAGGGCTTTGAAGCGTTGTGAGCGGTAAGACTTAAAACTAGAGAGTTCATCGATCACCAACATGTCGTAGTCAAAGGAATTACCAGAGGATTCAATTAGCCATTTCAAGTTTTCCCGATTGATGATATAAATGTTGACATCTTGTTGTAGTGCTTTGATTCTTTGTGTCCTAGAACCAGTGACAACAGAGTAGGTAAGGCCTTTTAAGTGGTCCCACTTTTCAATTTCTTCCGGCCAGGTTTGTTTTGCCACGCGCAATGGTGCAACAACTAAGACTCTTTGCACTTCACCCCGATCGATGAGTCTTTTAATAGCTGTCAGGGTAATGACACTTTTACCGAGTCCCATGTCGAGTAAAATTGCTGCCACTGGATGATCGAGGATAAACTGGGTAGCGTACTGTTGGTACTTATGAGGCTTGTATTGCATCAAGCATTCCCCCAATCTGATCAAACTGGTCGCAAACAAAAACCTGGTAGCCAAGCCGTTTTAATTGGTTGATTCTTTGTACTTGCAACGGGCGGGGATGCTTACCAGGAGCCTTCATCTCCACAAAGCCCATGTGGCCATCAGGGAGGAGAACTAACCGATCAGGTACTCCGGCCATCGATGGGGAGGTGAACTTCAGGCAAAGGCCCCCACGTTGGTGAGTAGCTTTGACAAAAGCAGTTTCAATTCGTTTTTCTAACATTTGTAAAATCCTTCCTAAACGTTGATATATAGGTGATTCGTCAGGGTTAATGACGGTCGTGACAGTTGTTTTACTACTCTTCTCTATACTCTTTTTTTCTATTTTTATTCCTATATACAAGTAATGTAAAAGAGTGTCACGACTGTCATTAGGGTTGGTAAACACTGATGTATCAAGCTTTTAGAGTTTTAAAGCGTGACAGTCGATGACAGTCAACTGAGGAATTCATCAGCCTCAACTTTTAATCGCAGTCCCTTGATGAAACGTCCACTGTGCTTTCTTTGACGCTGAAAGCCAGCATTCTGTAGCGCCGTGTAAAAGTCTGAAGTACTTCGGGTGTATTCACCGATACCTTGGCAGTATTCACGGTATTTTTGATAGAGGTCGCCGGACTTTTGCTCATATTCTGGGTTTAATTCGCATTTTTCGTTGAGAAAATGTCCGAGCCAATCATTGTCAGCATGGTAGGCCTGAACTGCTTTTTTGACCGCTGCCGGAGTAGTTAATCGGTAATCTTGCTGAATGATCCGTTGTGCGCCTTCGATGATCCACTGCAATACGGCCGGACCAGCTTGTTCGGTTAGATACTGGGCATAGTTTTTAATGTCGTTCCGTTTGGCAATCTTGGCCTTAAAAGGAATCACAATTAACCGCCGCCAGATTCCCTCATCGTTACCACCCACGTGGGGGAGGTAGTTGGTGTAAAGGACAATGGTGTGACTGGGGGTAAAGGAGAAGGGCTTCATGTACTTCTTTTCGGCGTAAATTTCATCAGTCGAACAAAGTTGTTTGACAATCGAAGTGTTTAGCCGTTTGCCTTCTTCCAGCTCAGCAGAGATGATCAATCGTTTACCTTTGACTTCAGCCATTTCTGGTTTGACATTCCGTCGAACACCAGTTGTTAAGGCATCAGCTGAGAGGTGACCAGTATAAGATCCGAGCACATTAGCGATTGTGTTCCAGAAAGTGGATTTACCATTCCGTCCACTACCATATGCAATAATTAATGCTTCTAGATAGACTTGACCAATGGCTACCAGACCTACAATTTCTTGGACGTAATTAATCAACGCTTGGTCACCGCAGAAGAAAGTAGTGAGTGCTTCCTGCCAGAGTGAAGCTCCTTGACTGCCAGGAACACAGGTTGTGGATTTGGTGATCAACTCGCTGGCCTGAATTTCTTGTTGACCATGCATCCCTTTCTTTAAGTTGAAGGGGCCATTCGGTGTATTCAGTAAAAATGGATCGGCATCAAATTCATTGATTTCTTTGACGAGCTTAGGTCGGGCGTTAGTTAAGACTCCGTTGATACCACGGGTACTACGTTCTTTGAGAATAAAGGCTTCATAAGCCTTGGCATTTTCGTATTCCTTGAATGTAGCCTGTTGATCATCGTTAAAGGAACGACTGGCCTTAGTTTTGCCCATTGTTTGAATGGTGTTTGCCACACCATTTTGCTGAATCTTCTTATAACTATTAGTGACACGAAGCTGAGCATCAGTTAATTGTTTATCGGTAAAACGTTGGACTTCGCCGAGAGCTAAAGGTTCCGATTCTTGCCAGACCTTACCGTCGAACCACATAAAACCTGATTGATTGGTGTAGCAGACCCGCTCTTTACAGTTGTTTACAAAGACATAAGATTCCCCAGTGTCCGAGTAGTCAGCTGGCTGTAAGTCATCATTGGGCTGATTGTATTCTTCAGGCGGAATATAACCTTTTTGACTAGCCATGCGCTGACCAAATTTGGTGGCACTGTGCCAGATGTTTTTTAACTCCTGCTTGCTTAGTGGTGGATTGCACTTAGCGGCTTCCTCCTGAAATGCCTGACGGGCTTCATCAGTATTGCCAAGACGCATAATGATGCGACCGGCAAAATGTGAGAGGGTTGCATTACGTTGACCTTCATGGATTGCTCCCACGTTTTGCTGAGCAAAGTAACGTTGCACCATCATAAATTTATCCACGGTTTGTGATCCTTCATGCCAGATGGCTTTAGTACTAGGCACACCAAAGACAAAACGGGCCGCATCAAGAGCATTGTCATCAAAATAGGGAAAGTATTCTTGGATTTCGTGTTTTAGTTCGGCGTAGGTTTTAGCATTCGTGATCTCAGTAATTGGAAAGTAGACGTGAAACTTAGGCCGGGGTGCTTTATGGTGCTTGGCCTTCATATTGTTTCGCGAGAAAGTAATGGCGTAGGAAACATCATCGAAATAGTTAGCAATGTTTGCAGGTTTGATCCAAGTAGTCGGATCGTCAGAATGATCGTTATCGCAGTCCATGATCAGGCAGTCAGCTTTGATGAAGTTGGCAATAGCGCGTTGGTTATTTTTAAATTGACCGCAGACATGGTCATAATGGGCAGCCTGTTCTAATTCCTGTGCGTTAGTGATAGTTTGTTGATGAGGATAGATCGTGTTGCTAGCCTGACCGGAATTAACCGCCGTCGATAAAGTAAAATGCATCTTTAGTTGGCCTCCATTTCGTTATTAAAGTAGCGGATATTTTTATTTTTACGTTTGGCTAAGCGGATGAAGTAGCGCATATCATGTGTTGGCTTACCAAATGACCAGGCTTCGGCGCATTTAGTTAGTAGCACAATGTTAATAAAGGCGGCTACTTGAAATTCTCGCGAATGGTGCAGGTTAATAAATTGAGGTAGGTAAAGCTGTGGACAAACGGGGATGCCACCATGTTGATAGACAAAACGGCAGTTGGAGCGCACTGTCCTGATACTTTCGGCATCGCACTTTACTACTTCTGTAAACGGCGCAATGACAAAGATCATTGGTCGGTAGTGTGGATTCGGTTTGTCTTGGCGCAGCTTGGTAATTGCTATAGTTGCTTCTGACATAGATTCAGATCCTTTCATTAAATTAGAGAACTAGAAAAGCCCTCACCAATAAGCCAGATGAGGGCAGAAAGTAAACCATTAAAATTAATCTTTTTTGTAAAAGTCGCTAACAAAACCAGCAGCGTTGAGGATTAAACCATTGGCCCAGTCGGGAACCTTGGTCATGAGCTGAACCATGGTGTCAAGTGACCGATTGAAAGGGGCGTCAATTACGGCTTCATCGTGAATATGCATTACCACCGTATTCCCAGTAGCTTCTAATCTGCGCATTGCTTCAGCAAGCAAGTCACGACTAGTTGCTTGGACAATGTTTTCTACCAGCTTGGCCCCATAGGTTTCAATTCGATCCCATTTTTTCACGGTGTTGATCCCCATGAAGGTAATCGATTCAGAACCAAACCGGTTAATGCCAATTTTAGGTTGGGGATAACAAAGGAAACGACCAGAACGTAATTTCAGAAACATACAGCCGCTGCGGTATGAAAGCTTCATCCCATGTGTTGACTGGGGTAGTTGGGTTTTAATACATTCCTTGGCTGCTTTATCAATATCCCACCAGAAGCGGACAATATGGGGACTAGCTTGTCGCCACATCTCAACTAGGGGTGGTAATTCATCTTCAGTTAAACCGAGTTTGGTGGCACCCATGGCTTTAAGTGCTCCAATAGAACCGCCATAGCCGAGAGCTAATTCAGCAATCTTGCCTTTTTGGCGGAGCTCACCATTGATCCCGTATTTCACGACTGGAACACCAAACATCTGACTAGCGGATGCACAGTAGATATCCTCGTTATTAGCGAAGGCCTTTTGGCGCCACTGTTCACCAGAAAGCCAGGCGATGACCCGCGCTTCTACAGCTGAAAAGTCAGCAACGTAAAAATGATGACTTTCACTTGGAATAAAGGCAGTCCGGATTAACTGGGATAAGACCTCTGGGACCGAATCGTAAAGCATTGCTAGTGCCGTTGTGTTTCCTTGCTTGACCAGCGCACGCGCTTCTTCTAAGTCGGGCATTGAATTACGGGGGAGATTTTGAACTTGTACTAATCTGCCGGCCCAGCGACCGGTACGGTTTGCCCCATAGAACTGTAAGAGTCCATGGACGCGTCCATCTTGGCACATTGCTTTTTGCATAGCCTGGTACTTTTTGACACTTGATTTGGAGAGTAACTGACGGAGAGCTAATACTTGATGAACCGTGCCGGTAGTTGTTTCTAGCAGCTGAGCTACTGACGTTTTAGAAAGTGAGTCAGTTTTCACACCTTGCCGTTGAAGCCATTCTTTCAGTTGCAGGGGCGAGTTCGGATTATCCAAACCAGTTAGTTGTTGAGACTTTTTCAGGTATTGGTCGTGAAACTCCCCCTGACACTTGATGGCCTGGTTGACTAATTGTTGGTCAATCCGGATACCGCAATCATTAATGTCTTGATCCATCCAGTAGTTTTCCCATTCATTCTGTGGGACGGGAAAGCGTTCGAGCTTTTGGGTGATTTCCATTTCAACCTCGACGTCACGCTGATTGTATTGCTTGAATTGCTGCCACTTATCGGGGGCATGATATGGAAAGTTACGAGTACGATTTTGATTAGCTTTGGTCGGTTTGCAAGGCGTGCAGAAGTAACGAACGAGTTCTTTTCCTGCGGTGATTTTTTGACGTGGTAGTCCTAGCACGCTTCCGACATCTCGTAGTGATAATGGCAAGCCAAGAGTGGCAGACCAAACGCGAGAACAATGCCAACCAGCTGGTTTTAAGCGGTGACCAACATAACGTGACAGACAGACTCGTTCAAATTGAGCATTAAAAGCACTCTTAATAATGTTGGGGTTATCTAGGGCTTCAATAATCTGTGGTGGAATCTTTTCACCCTGGGTTAAGTCCACCACCTTGACGGGACCAAAATCGGTGGCATAACCAAAGAGCAAAAGTTCAAAATCATCGCTATCAGCGTATCGATAGACGCCAGTCTGATTTAGGTTGGTGCTGGAATAAGTTTCAATATCAATTGAAATTTGCTTCATCAGGAATCCTTTCTACAAAAAATGGGTAGTCAAAGTCGACTGCCCATCTTTTGATTTAAGCTAAGAAATCATCGTCACTACTATCATCAATTGCTGTGAAGTCATCGCTGGCACTTGCATGTCCACCTAGTGGTTCACCATCACGGATCTTTTGGATGTTACCTAGACCACAGGCGATTCCACGGTTACCGTTGGTGTTAAAAGCATAGAAGTTAATCGAAACTCGAGCATAGCAGCCACTGTAAACTTCATCACGATCAAGAATGGGTTGGACACGTTTGTCCACAATCTGTGGTGCCGTAACCGAATTAGCATTGATGAAGTAACTATCTTGGTAGGCGGCATCATCACGTTCCACATCACCATCGCGGAGGGGTAGCTTGAGAGTGGCCTTGTTAGGCTTCTTACCACCAAACTTTCCAATACCTTCTTGGATGGCAGCATCGATAGCCTTTTCGATTGCAGTGACTGTCTTTTGATCGGACTTGGGGATGATCAGACTAACCGAATACTTTTCCTTACCACCATTGATAGACTTAGGTTCCCAGATGTTGGCATAAGATAGACGAGTGTTGATACCAGTAACGACTTTAGTTTGTTGTGACATATTATTTTTCCTCCTTAAATTCATCCTGTGGGTTAGATTTGCTAATACTCTGACGTCGATCTGAATTTGGCACCAGGGTTGGCTTACCCGCAGGCTTAACAATTTCTTGACTAAACAGTTCAGTGAATTTTTCCTTACCGACCTGTTTTTCTAGTTTTGTAATTGGTAATAGCTTCTTTTGGTAAATATCATGAATGCCGTTTGCTTCAGCAATCTTCGCTACAGCTGTTTCATCCTTGTAGTGACGAATTGAGCGGCCTTCGACAATTTTGTAACCCGGCCACTGCTTGCCATGATTGATTGCCAGGTCGGCAGCGTAGTCTTTAATTTCATGCGCCCACCGGTTCAAATCATCAATATGTTCCAGAACCTCAGCAACCTCGCTGTCCGTCAGCAAACTTGGTGAACGAAGCTGAAAACGGGTAAGTTTGTGATGATAGTCATAGCGGGCACGCAACACGGCATTACAGGCTGAAAACTGACACCAGGGACCGTATCGAACAGTGCCTTGACCGGCAAAGGCGAGTTCGGCTTTTTCTTTCAATTCGGTGTTGGCCCAATGCATCAATTTCTTGGCATTGATGGTCCAAGTGCTAATGTTAGCCATTCGTGGTTGGAAGATAGTTGTTTCAACTTCATCGATATCGTAGAGGTCACCGAACATCTCTAAAGCACCAATGGCATAGAGTTTCATTTGTGGGTTGTTCTTGGCTTCCACTCGGACACCTTTACCGTATTTGAAGTCGATGATATGGAGCAGGTGGTCAGAAACAATCACACAGTCACCAGTGCCGAAGCCATCTGGGACATATTTGGAGAAGTCCAACTTCTGTTCAACGCTGATGGTGGCATCCTTAGCATACCGTTTAGCCTTTTGGTATTGCTCCAAGACATAACTGGCGTAGTCGTCAGTCAGGCTTTCCATTTCATCCGATTGGTAATCAGAAACAGGACGTTTGAATTGGTCACCGAGCAGTCGATGGATCTTGTATTCACCCAAGGCATGGGCAGCAGTTCCTTCGGCGGCTGCACTTGAAGTGGAGTGCGGGAAGTATTGTTCTAAACGTGGCAGCGGTGGAGCGCTTAACCAGCGATTGGCGCTGGAAGCCGATAGTAAGGCATGATGTTTAGGCGAACTCATTGTCCAATCCCCTCCGCGCTGTAATAGAGATCCTCGTAATCCTTAGAATTGACATCTGACAGCTTGTCAGAACCGAACTTGTGAAGGAGGTCCTTGACCTGGTCGGTATAACCTTCTTGGCACCTCTTAGCCAGCAGTTGACGGATCGTGACCTTATCTTGAACCGGATTACGTTTCGGCTTTTCATTAACATCTTGATTATTGTTGCCACCGGATAACTGCTGACGAACGGCCTGAATGGTTTTAAGACCTTCCACCGCCTCTTCAGCCATGCGATGATAGAATTCTTCGCGTTCTTTTAGTTGCAGATCCAAATCATTCATTGTACTCATGTGAAGCCTCCTTCACCTCATTAATCTGTAGCTGCTGAACATCCTTACCGGGCGCAATCACCATCAAGTGATGTGGCTTGCCGAGCAGTAGCCGGAGCAATCGTTCCCGGATAGTGATGTTGCGCATACTGACAACACCTTCTTGGTGAGGGTGCTTAGTGACCTTGATTGATACATTATTTGCCATCGTCGGGTCTCCTTTCGTTAGGTTTCGTGAGTTACTCCTCACACCTATTTGCCAGAAACAGCAAAAAAGTGAACCTACTGTGGTCCACTTTTCTCAAATTAATCTTCAATGTTGTAAAATTGGCGCAGCTTTTTGATAGCAGCTTTCACATGTCGACCGGCCATAACCTTGCTGATACCCATCTTCTTGGCAATTTGATTTTTCTTGACGCCACTATAGTAATACTGAGTCACGGCATATTTTTGTTTATTCGTTAAGGTAGCTAAGGCAGTCGATAATTGCCCAGCTAACATTTGTCGACTTTGACGGTCCTCTTTTTCAACGATTTTGTCGAGTAGGCTATCCTCACCATAAATCGAGGTGACTTCAATAGATTCGCGGTCCGCCAGGGTGTCCATCATATTCATATCTGGATCAGATGGATCTTGCTTGAAGAACTTATCTTGGTGACGTTCGTTTCGGTGATCGGAATTATATTGTTGGTGGTCAAAGTCGAAAATGACATTGCCTTCAGCTTTAGTGATCACTACTGTTTGGTTGCCCATCTGCTTTACACGGACTATTAGCTTGTTATTTTGTTCACCGACTAATTCGTACTCACTATTATTTGTCTTCATTTAATAAAACCTCCGTTTGGGATCTCCCAAGCGAAGGAATCGAAGGCACATTAAAAGCCACTAGGGTGTGTTAAACAGACCTAAACGAAGAGATCGCTTGGGTACTGCAACAGCGCCTTACTAGTGGCTTTGTTACAGAGTGTTATTCAATTCGGCGCATGCTAGTAATGGATGTTAATCACTCATCCCATGCTTATCAGCTAAAAAAATGTGCGAATGCAAAAATAATTATCCGAGAAAACGGTGTCAGTCTGGTATAATTATTATTGTTAAGCAATAATCTCTAGCTGATATTTGAATAATAACAAGATGGGCATAAATCAACCTCCGAGTTTTTATATGAAACTCCGAAAAACTCCAAAAAAGATGGGAAGCAAAATGTCAAAAGAAGCTAATTTCACTTATTTAATAGATTTGGTCAATCCTTATTTACCGGATGCGACAGATACTTCAAAAGAAGAAACAGTGCGCTTGATAATCGAGCATGCGTCAGATAACCAATACTCACCCATGCCTGTCTCATCAACATTGAATACGTATGCCACTGATGGAATCTCCAGATCTGCTTCTAAAAAACTGCTGAACTTAATAAACAAAGAAACATCTTCGCTGGAAGAATATTTCGACAAAATTGGCGCAGATCAGTTAACTTTGATTGCTAAGAAATTGAAGAAGGATGGAATTTCACCAGATGTGTATCGAGGTAAAGTACCAGCATTATTAGCCAACTTATTTACTGAAGAGTTTGAGAAAGTAGCGAGCAGAAAAAATAGGCGAAAACAAAAAATCCCCACAAAAAGTGAGGATAAGGATGTATTTACAAAAACTATTTCAGATGAGACGTTCTCAACAGTCTTTCGTCAGGTTAATGCTAGTGAGATAGATGCTGTGAAAAATAGAAACTCAATTCATGCTTTTGTTTTGAAACCAGAGCTGTTGCCTTTTAGCTATACGAATTTAAAGAATCTAGTGACATTCAATATTACTAGCTACGCAATAGCCCGTGGAGTTAGCAAAACAGATGTTGTAGGTTTGCAAGCAGCCAATTTACTAAGAAAATATGCTAAAAGTGGTATTCCAAATAATTTACTAGGTGAATTGCTAGCATATATTTTTTTAGAACATGAGGATAACGCACTTAAACTCTATACCAGGGCGGAAATTTTAAAATTCAAGCGAACGATCGACAGCGAAGGCATATACCTAAAAAGAGACCAAGGTAAAACTCAACTAATCCTTGGGGCATCACAATTAAACAATAATCTTGAGGATGCAATTAATAATGTAGTGAAGAAGATAGCAACTTTTGATAATAATCGGTCCAATGAGATGGTACAGGCTACCAACATAGTTGACCGTTCCATTCTTCGGACACAATTTGGTGAAGATAAGAGTAATGCCATTATTAAGTTAATGGCACCAACTGAAACAGACTTTGAAGATATTGCATCATATGGGATCTTTATTGGCTATAAGTTTAGAACCCAATTAGATTTAGACGATTGCACGCAAGAAGAAGCAAAAGAGAAGTGTCGTCAAGCTATTAATTGTGATTTGGAACAAGCGATTAGGCAATTGAATATAGTTATTCAGCAGCATCATTGGCAAAAATCGTCGTTTTATGTGTACTTGTTACCTTTTACTAATGCTGAAGAGGATACTCATGCGATAATGAAGGATTTGATAGGAGAATAAGAGTATGCCACAACAAGAAAAAAGATTGGGCGAATATCTTTACGAGTATTTAGAAAATGATGATTACTTACACAAGCTGATGAGTATTTTGTCTAAGCAGTATGGTTGCTGGCTATTTCATCTAGATTGGAAGTTAACAGGAAAGCAGAAACATGATCTTCTACGCTTCGCTGATTTGCTATCAAAATCAATCAATAAAAAGGGAGACAGTAGGCAAAAAAATAGTGCCTTGAAAATTGTTGCTACTCTATCCAAAATGTATCCTAACGATCCTGAGGTTTCACTGATTACTAATGAGGTTTTGACCAGCTTTAACAACTTTTTGCCTCGTCAAGGACAAAGCTATACGCTAGTTCCAACAATTGAGCAGTTATGGAACGAATCCTTGGTAAACTATCAAAAAGAGAAACGCCAGATTCCTGGAGAAAAAAGTAAGTCGTTTATCGGTAAGCAAGATATACTTTTTAAGTCTTTGAGCAATGAACTTACTAGTTTTTCAGCTCCAACATCGATGGGGAAGACCTTTTTAATTGAGAAGTATATTGAGCTTCAAGTGAAGGAGGGTGTCGTAGGCAACTTTGCGATCACTGTACCAAGCAAGGCACTCATTACCGAAGTAAAGGTTCAGCTTATTAAGGATTTAGGGGCAAAATTAGGCGAAAAACACTATCGAGTCATTTCTCATCCTGAAGAGTACAGGGTAGATTACGAGGGAAGCTATATTTGCGTAATGACTCCTGAACGCCTATTAGCCCTTTTAACACAATATTCAGAAGCACGGTTAATACACCTGTTTATTGATGAGTCTCAAAAAGTTACAGAAGCAAGTTCGCGTAGTGTCTTTTACTATGAAATATTTGACAGGGTTAGTGCATGGGAAAATCGACCGAAGGTAACCTTTGCCTCACCATTGATTCCAAACCCAGGAATATTTAAAAAGTTAGTACAAACAGCCGCATCGAATGATGGCCTTCGCATTGTCGAATCCCCAGTAACCCAGGTGGAAATTATCTTTGATCGCTATGCTAATAAAGCGGAAGTATATGATGATTTGAATCAAAATACTATTCCGATAGGTAAACTTAAAGAAACGCTATCAGTACCAGATATTATTCGGAAGATGATAAGCATTTTAGGGAATAGTAATTGCAATTTGGTTTATTACGGTTCAAAAGTAAATGCTATTTCAGATGCTGTGGTTGTTAGTCGTTCAATGGAAGAAAGTAACGATCCAAGGTTGATAGAGTTAGCTGATTATATTTCACGTAAAATTCATCCTAAATACATCTTGGTAAAACTAGTTAGAAAAGGAATAGCCTTCCACACTGGAGAATTGCCAATTGACGTTCGCATTCGAATCGAGGAAGCCTGTCGGCAAGGAATTTTAAAGTTAGTGTTTTGCACTAGTACCCTACTGGAAGGAGTTAATTTGCCAGCTGATAATATCTTCGTTACCACACTGCAAAATGGTAGAAGAATGCTTAACCAACTGGATTTCTTAAACTTAATTGGCCGAGTTGGAAGGTTGGGGCATTCCATGCTAGGCAATGTTTTTTTAATTACCGGTGATACAGAAAATTCGCATAGTAACCGTATGGCATATATATCTAGGATGGACAACAGACTAAAAAAAGCTAAGTTATCTGTCGATGTTATTAAGCCTAAGCAAGCGGCAGCAATTAAGAAGAGCCTAGAAAAAGGCGATGTGCGTTTAGATAACATTGAAAAAGATAAGAACTATGATTTAATCCGGAAGTTATCATTACTCTACGTCAAGGAATTAAGAAGTGATTACGATGGAGTCGTCAGAAATCATTTGGCAAAACATATAACCTACAAAGAAGAAAGGAAAATTTTACAATCCTTACAAGAACGATATGCTTACGAATTAGAGGATGATATTAACTTCTCTTCTGATCAGTCTGAAAGTCTTAGAAACAAGATTAGTCAGGAAAATATTAAAGGCTATCCTAATATCCATGATGGCAAAAAATTGATGTGGCCGGAAGCCAAAGCTTTTTTACTCAAACTATCAGAAATATTCAACTGGGCTATTTATGAATCCGACTTTGTTAAGTCAAAACAAGACAAGGAAACTCAAGATAAGATCATCGAGGATGACGCTAAAATAGCCTTACTTTGGATGAGTGGGTACAGCCTGAAACGGATTTGCGACTTTGCAATTCAAATCCGTGATCCTAAGCGTGGAGATACAAGATTTCTTAATAGGGTAAGGCAATACCATGAGGATACCCCTAATATTGACTGGGAGACTATAACCATTAATTTAGTGATGAAAACATTGCAAAATCTTCAGTTTGTATTAGGTAAATATTTCTTGAAAGTTACCCAGGAGTTAACTAAGAGTGGAATGCCACCTCAGAATGACTGGTATCGTTTCATGGAGTATGGAACAGATAGTGATTTACGGATTTGGTTACAGCAGAATGGTTATTCCAGAGAATCCTCGGAATATATAGAAGACAATAAAGATGAATTTATCATTCAAGCCGATAATAATTACTTTGTCTCCAAGAATATTTTAAAAGCGAACGATCTTGATGCTGTTAGTGAGACTAAGGAAATTGAAATAAACGTTCCAGAAATTTTTATTTAGAGGAAGTAATCATGAATAACGAAAACTTAAGCATCAGTTATAACAAATTATGGAAGCTGTTAATTGATCGTGGAATGAAGAAAAAAGAATTACAAGAGGCTAGTGGAATAAGCGCTGCTTCTATTGCTAAGTTAGGTAGAAATGGTAATGTTACGACTGATATATTATTAAAAATTTGTGGTGCTTTACATTGCGACATTAGTGACATTCTTGAAATCAAAAGATAGGTGGTTATTTAGTAAATGGCAATTACAGAAATCGAAGACCGTATTACAGATATTATTAACCAAAATGATCCAAATGAGTTTATTTATGACTTTTTGAGTGTGTATGACTTCCCTAAGGCTACTATTACTAAGTTACGTAAGGGAACCAATAATTTGGCTAAGGAATCGGGGGAAGTTTTTCTCAAGAACCGCCTTTACTATAAGCAGGTAGACGGTAATTTAATGCAGAACTTTGTGGACGTCAAAGAAAAGGTTGACCAACTTGGTTCTAAACCCCGTTACATCATGGTAACGGATTTCAAGAACGTGTTAGCCGAGGACACCAAGACGGGCGACACGCTGGATGTTGAATTTGAACGACTGCCGCAAAAGTTTGAATTCTTCCTTGCTTGGAATGGCATTGAAAAGGCCGACTTTGATAAGGAAAATCCAGCAGATATTCGGGCAGCCGAGCGCTTTGCCAAACTATACGATGTGGTGGTTAAGGATAATCCAGACGCGACCCGTCATAGACTGAACTTGTTTTTGATTCGGGTGCTGTTCTGCTTGTTTGCAGAAGACACCGATATCTTTGAAAAGAACCTGTTTACTAACCGTTTAAAGGAATTAACCAAACCAGATGGCAGTGACTTGGACAGTTTCATTAGTGAACTATTTAGCGTGTTGGACGTTGAAAAATCGCAGCGATCAGCTGAGACCCCTAGCTGGCTAAGTGATTTTCCATATGTGGATGGTGACTTATTTAAGGATCCCCATGAGCATTTGAAGTTTACAGAACACTCCCGCAAGTTAATCATTGATGCCGGAGAAAAGCTGGAATGGGATCAAATTAACCCCGATATTCTCGGTTCAATGATTCAGGCGGTGGCGAGTGAAGACAGCCGGAGTCATTTGGGGATGCACTATACTTCTGTGCCCAACATTCTGAAAGTCATCAAGCCATTATTCTTAGATGATTTGTGGCAGGCTTTTGAGGATGCTAAGGGCAACGAAGATAAACTTAATCGGCTTTATGATCGGATTGGCAAGATTAAGTTTATGGACCCGGCCTGTGGGTCCGGCAATTTCTTAATCATTACTTACAAGGAACTCCGTCAACTAGAAATCGATATTATCAAGGAATTGAATCGAATGGGGATTGATACAATGTATGTCCCTTCGGTTACCCTTGATCAGTTCTATGGCATTGAGATTGAAGACTTTGCTTGTGACGTTACGCGTCTCTCATTGTGGATTGCGGAGCACCAGATGAATAAGCAGCTGTATAAAAAAATTGCGGATGCCATTCGACCAACGCTGCCACTGCAACACGCTGGAGCGATTGTCTGTGGCAATGCTTTGCGGATAGACTGGAATGAAGTGCTACCGCATGGAAAAGAAGACGAAATATATTTGTTTGGTAACCCACCTTATTTAGGGTCAAAAAAGCAAAATGAGAATCAAAAAAAAGAAATAGAAAGCATTTTTAACAACGTTCAAGGCTGTAGAATTCTTGATTATATTTCAGGATGGTTCATGTTAGCTGCACAGTTTATATCTAAAGTAAAAAATGCACAATGTAGTTTTGTTTCGACCAATTCAATTGTTCAAGGAGAGCAAGTCTCGATTTTATGGCCTAACATAAATAAATGTAATGTAGTAATTAATGCTGCTTATAAAGATTTTATATGGAATAATAATGCTAAAAATAATGCCGCAGTTTTTGTTGTGATAGTACAGCTATGCAATCGGCAAAGCCAAAAGAAAATTAAAAAATTATATTACGGTCAATTGAAAAAATGCGTAAAACATATTTCTTATTATTTGACACCTGGTGAAAGCAATTTTGTTTATAAAACTAGGACGCCTATAAGTCAACTTCCAGAAATTGCATTTGGTTCGATGCCAAACGATGGCGGTGGGTTGATCTTTTCAAAAGATGAATATGAAGCTGCTATTACGCAATATCCGTTCCTTAATAGATATTTTAAGAAGTTTATTGGAGCTAAAGAGTTCTTAAATGGATTTGTTAGGTATGCTTTATGGTTAAATCCAAAAATATATGAAACGATTAAGGACAATCCCATCGTAGAAGAGAGAATTAATAGGACAAGGGAGCATAGATTAAGTAGTAAAGCTAAATCGACACAAAGATTGGCGGCCATACCATATAGGTTCAGCAGTGCTCATAGTCCGTCTTCGAGTACTATTATTATTCCCTCTGCCTTCTCAGGAAATCGAACGTATATACCAGCTGGGGTAGTAGGTGAGGATACTGTGGTATCGAATCTAGCATATGCTATTTATGATGCGCCACTTTGGGTATTAGGTTTAATAGAATCTAAGTTACATGTTATTTGGTTATCGACAGTGGGTGGCCGCTTAAAAAAAGATTATAGATATTCAGCCGGCCTAGTTTACAACACGTTCCCAGTTCCAGAACTGTCCACTAGACGCAAAAACGAAATAGAGGATTTGGTGTGGAAAATCCTAGATATTCGTGACGAAGAAGGTGGCACCTTGGCCAAATTATATGGCTCACCACTGGCTGCTAAAAATCCCAAGCCAATGAATCCACGGCTCAAAGCTGCTCACGAAGAACTGGACCAAGTTGTTGATCGAGCATATCGGGATCGACCATTCAAAGATGATAATGAGCGATTAGCATTACTACTGGATATGTACAGTCAAAAGGTTAATGAGGAGAAGTAAATGAAAGATAAGAATGTGGTTGAGGTTAATTACCACCAAACTGGTAAAAGCACCAACACCAATGAATTAGGAATGCGGGAAATGCAAGCCCGTGTCTATCAACATCGTAAGTCAAAATATATTTTAGTGAAGGCACCACCAGCTTCTGGTAAGTCCCGGGCTTTAATGTTCGTGGCTTTAGATAAGCTGGCTAATCAAGGAGTCAAAAAAGTGATTGTTGCCGTCCCTGAACGTTCAATCGGCCGGTCATTTAAGAATACCGATTTAGTTAAGTTTGGCTTCTATGAGGATTGGCGAGTTGATCCACAATACGATTTAACGCTAAATGGTGGTCAAGAAAGTAAAGTACAGAAGCTACTAGATTTCCTGAAAGATTCTAGTAGTCGAATCTTGGTCTGTACTCATGCGACCTTGCGCTTTGCTTATCAACAGGTGGCGGATGATCACGCCTTTGATAGTGTCATGGTAGCGATTGATGAATTTCACCACGTTTCTTCCAACGATAGTTCTGTCCTTGGGGATGCTTTACGCAACATTATGCACAACTCATCAGCCCACGTTTTGGCCATGACTGGTTCCTACTTCCGAGGTGACTCAGAACCAATTTTGTCACCAGAAGATGAGCAGATGTTTGATAAGGTTACCTATACCTACTATGAACAACTTGACGGTTATCAGTATTTGAAGTCCTTTGGGATTGACTATAAGTTTTATCAAGGACGTTATACGGATGCTTTAGATGAAGCGTTGGACACCACCAAGAAAACGATCATCCATATCCCAAGTGTTAATTCAAGTGAATCGACTAAGGATAAGTATGATGAGGTTGACCGGATTTTCGATGCGATTGGTGTGATTGACCACCAAGACCCCGAAACTGGCATTTACTTCATCAAAGATAAGCATACGGGCAAACTGCTCAAAGTTGCCGACTTGGTGAATGAAGATGGCCGGGAAAAAGTCGGTGAGTATCTTCGGCAGCTGAGTGGACCGGATGATCTTGATATTATTGTCGCCTTAAACATGGCTAAAGAAGGCTTTGATTGGCCGTGGGCTGAACAAGCCTTAACGATTGGTTATCGGCACTCGCTAACTGAAATTGTTCAGATTATCGGTCGGGTAACGCGTGATAGCTCTAATAAGAGCCATGCCCAGTTTACGAATATGATCGAGCAACCTGATGCCAAAGATGGCGATGTTGAATATGCAGTTAATCAGATTTTAAAGGCTATCACCGCATCGTTATTAATGGAACAGGTCTTGGCTCCGGAGATCCACTTAAAACGACGTCATCATGCACATGAACAACCAACTGGTGATACTGACATCTTAATCAAGGGCTTGAAAGAGCCTTCGACTAAACGAGTCCAAAGTATTATTGAAAATGACTTGCCGGATCTAAAGGCTGCTATTTTACAAGATTCTTCAGTTAAGCAAGGGATTGCTGCCAACGTTAGTGCTGAAGTTATGAACAAGGAGCTTATTCCCAAAGTCGTTATGACCCGCTATCCAGACCTTAATGATGATGAAATTGATCAAGTTAGCCAATATGCATTAGCTGATACGGTTATTCGCCATGCCAAGGTGGAAACGACTCAGGATAGTAAAGGCAATACTGACCAATTCTTACGAATGGCAGATAAGTTTATCAATGTCGACCAGCTAGACATTAACCTGATTGAATCGATTAATCCATTCCAGCGGGCTTATGATGTGATGTCACAAAATATTGATAGTGACACATTGCGCTTAATTGAGAGATCAATTGATGCCAAGAAGTACGATTTTACGGATGAAGAATTAGTTCAGCTATACAAGAACGCTAAGCAATTTGTTGCAGAGCATGGTCGGCGGCCAGACAAAAATTCTAACAATGAAGAAGAAGTTCGGATGGCCTATGCTTTAGCTAAATTGGCAGATCTGCGGGCAAGGAGGAATCAAGAAAATGAATAATCAACCGATCCATTCTCTTGAGGATGTGTTCAATGATCCTGAGGCAGATGAATTGCTTGTAGCTAAACCGAAGAAAAAGCCAGTTTCAACCGATCCGGACATTGAGAATTTTAAAGAAATTCAAGAATGGGTTAAGCAACATCATGGCAAGGAACCGGAAAAAACTCGGGATATGTCAAGTATGGCAGAACGACGGATGGCAAACCGGCTGAAAGGTTACCGGAGCCATACCGATATGATTGAGTTACTGAAACCATATGATGAACTTGGCTTGTTAAATCAGGAAAGTCAAAAGCTCACCTTAGAAGACACGGTTAAGAGTGAACAGCAGGACTTTAATTCGCTTGATGATATATTGGGTGATGACTCGATCTTATTCGGTGATAGCAATCAAAATACTGTTAACAGTAAACTGTTTGATACTAAAAAGCTGCACGAGATCAAACGGGAACAAGAAAACCAGCCAGAGAAGGTCTCTCAGCGTCACCAGATGGCAGGCTTTAAGAAATATGAGTCCTTGTTTAAGAAGGTACAGGCTGAGTTAGCATCCGGAAAACGCCAATTGCGTCCATTTAAAAACTATGAAATTTTGCTGCATCATTTCTATGTCTTGAAGGGACAACTGCTTTATATTGAAGCAGTTGGTGACCGTAAATTGACCAATAATAAGAGTCAGCGTAAGACAGATGCTAGACTACATGTAATCTATGAGAATGGTACCGAGAATACACCACTACTAAATGGCTTGGCAGCCTCTATGTATGGGCGTAATGGAAAAATCGTTACTGAACCAGATGACAATATTGAACTGTCACCAGAAGAAGTTACCGGTTATATTTATGTATTGAAATCCGAGAGTGATAATCCTGAGGTACGCCGTGTTCAAGAAGAACACTCATTGTACAAGGTTGGTTACACCACAGGATCGGTTGAAAAACGGATTGCTAATGCTGAGAATGAGCCAACTTATCTTTATGGTCCTGTTAAGATCTGTGAGGAGTTTCAAGTAAGCAACTTAAACTCTGAGGCCTTGGAGACGGCAATTCATCATGCTTTAGCTAATTATCGCTTGGATGTAGATATTAAAGCACCGAATGGTAGACTTATTCATCCACGAGAATGGTTTGTGACTGATTTAAGTACTATTAATGATGTCGTTAATGGGATTGTTGCTAAGCTGCAAATGAATCAAAAGTAGAGGTTGATAAAATGAACAAAGTATTTTATCAGAATAATGTACATTCAGTTTCGGCCAAAATATTGTTGGATGTTAGTAACTTAACTGAAATCCAATTAGCCAATATTTTGGAAATTTCACATATAAAATCAGTTTGCTTAGATTTAATAGCCAATGCTCCAATAAGAATTAAAGATAGTCAATCTAACGTTGTTAAGATTGATTCTATTAGTGTTAACGTTTCTGATAGCTTTAGGCACACTCTAATTGATTCTAATTTTGATTTTTGCATTAGTAACCAAGTACCTAATAATGCAGGAAGAACATACTTTCTACCGCTGGTTAACTATAATGATTTCATGGAATTAATTCGTCTTATATTAATTCATAACAAGCAATATTATCTCTATTCGAACTTTAAGGTTGATGATTTTCTTTATTTACACGGACGGAGTAACTATTTATTTCCAACATTTCAAAAGATATGGAGCTTTGCTGTGAGTTATGATACAGATAGATTGTATTTTGATGCGTTGGATAGTATTGCAAACAGATTTAAGCAACTTATTATTGCATTTGATGAATGCTCTTTTTATTGCTTTGAAAATAGAGGAAACAATTCAATAAGTTATGCAATATACTATTTTGATTCTTTTGTATCGCAGTTAGCCAGTGTATTTGGTAATTTAGCTAATACTATTAACTATTTTTATAATATTAACGCTGATAGCAGGAAAGTTGATCTGCGTGTAAGCACAAATAAAGGGAAAGAGTTCTTAAAAAAGCTCAGTGAGAAGGATCCGGTATTTTGTCAAAAATTAGAAAACGCAGACTTTCAAAACTTTTTAAATCTTGTAATAAAACCGTTGCGTAATGATATCGAACACAACAATATTCCGCAGGGTGTGAACTCTAAAACTATGGTAAGTATGATACTCAGTGAAAATACTTGGGATCTTCTTCAAGATATAATTCACAGGTATCCTCAAGAGTGTTTCTTTGACCCTAATCATTTTGATAATGAAGTATATATATCAATTTATCCAGTCATCAAATCTTTAATGATTTTTGGAAGAAAATATATTAACTATGTTATGCGAGAGTTTGATATTCATTGGAAATTTCAAGATATAAATAAAGTAGAAGAGGAGAATACTTTTCATCCTGACAAAAATCCAATGGGGAAAGAATGTGAGAATTCTTTGTACTTTACAACGTACTGGTTACCAACTGAAAGGATTGAATAAGGTGGCGATTTAAAATGAAAGATGAGTTTCATAAAGTGGATGATGGTACCATACTCTGGAGTGATGACAAAAAGTATTATTACGACAACGACTGTTATCCTAATGTAAAGTTAGTTCGTACTGGTAATCTTTTAAAAGATGAAGATCACAATAAGACGTACGAAATCGTAAATGACAAATTTATATATTTGAGAGAAGATAATTCCCGACGTATCGAAGGCAGCCCTTATGTTTGGTACAAGTAGTCACCTTGTTAGATTTTCCGCAAACGCACTGTTTTGATTAACGAAATTTATATGTCTCCACAGACTGATTAAAATTCTTTCCCCTTAGTAATGCTGAAAGTTCTCAAATCCATGGAACACAACGGTTGTGTAGACATAAGAGCTACTATTGCACAGACATAAACAATCGCAATACATTGGCGTTTATCCTCAATGTGTAATTGACAACATCAGCTCGTGGCATGTTGAGAGCGTCACAGTAATGTCGAGGAGCTAGGCGACGAAGAGATTGCTAGAGACGCTCCATGCGATAGGACTCCAAGAAGGAGGAGCAAGGCGACGAGTGATTGGCAAGATCCGAACCGTTGAGAGTGTCACAGTAATGTCGAGGAGCAAGGCGACGAAGAAATAATAAGTTTTCTGTAAATGGAAACTAAAAGGCAAAATTAATTAGTTAAAATGCTTAGTAAACTAAAAAGTGTACCCCTATTGAATACTGGGGCACACTTTTTTACATATGGCAGTTATTTTAATGATTACCCGCTAAGTTAGCCAAAATAAGGCCAATGACAATTAAAATGATTCTGGAAATTTGTAATTGTAGGGTATTTTCTTGAATTTCCTAACCCTCTTTGATAAGCTCAAAACAAATTCATTAAGGAGAAGGTTGAATGATTAATTACAGCACCTTAGCGATTGTAGGTTAGCCAGAAGGTTTGGCTTACAAATCTTCTGGAATTGCCATTAAATTCAATTCTTAAGGGGATCGTTAAAATGGAAAAAGATTATTTGATTCGGTTAGAACAACCAGCTGACTACCGGAAAACGGAAGCGATGGTTCGGGAAGCCTTTTGGAACGTTTATCGGCCAGGTTGTTATGAACATTACGTATTACATGTCTTACGGAAAAGTCGCGAGTTTGTCCCTCAGCTTAACTTAGTGATGGAAAAAGATCACCAAATTATCGGTCAAATTTGCTTTGTGAAGGCAAAAATGGTTGATAAAAACGGGAATGAAGTGCCCGTTTTAACATTTGGACCATTATCAATTGCCCCGGCTTACCAACGGAAGGGGTATGGGAAAAAGCTGCTCGATTATGGAATTGCTCAAGCACGTAAATGGGGGGCCTCCGCACTATGCATTGAAGGTAACTTAGCCTTTTATAAACACGCTGGTTTTGAAGTTGCAGCTACTAAGGGAATTCGTTATGCGGGTGAACCTGAAAACGGAGAACTCCCATATTTTTTGGCAAAGGAATTACGGGAAGGCTTCTTTGAGCAAGTACAAGGAGCACTCTACTACACGCCTTCAGCATATTACGTCAGTGAAAGCGACGTTAATAAATTTGACCAGCAATTTCCGCCAAAAGAAAAGCGCGTCCTTCCCGGGCAATTAGCTTAACCCAAAAAATAAACCCGTCACGATTATGAGGCGCCCCCGTCTTTAAGTGACGGGTTTAGCTTTTTTGGCAAGTACCTTTGTTATAATAGAGTTGAAGGAAAACTTTAGCCGTGGTGGTTAGGATTCAACAGTAAAAGTTTGAAAGTAAAAAAGCGTAGAAACTGAACCAAATCAGCTTCTACGCTTTGCTACATACAAGAATTAATTTTGGGCGTTATAGGCGTCAACCAAGTCCTGGGCGAATTGATCTAGGTGATCGAGATCCTCTTGCGATTCGGGAGCTAAGTTAATCTTAAGATCGGCAGTTCCCTTAGTTGCGTTAGCCTTAGTGAGAGCTTCACTAAACTTGTCAACGGCGACGCAATAAAATTCTTCGTAGAATGTGTCTCCTGATCCAGCGACTCCGTAAATTTTGCCGCTCAAATCAAGGTCGGCCAGGTCGTCGTAAAAGTCGAGCCCCTCTTCAGGTAGTGCCCCTTCGTCGTAGGTGTAGGGGACAATGACGTTAATGTCGTAGTCTTTAAGTTCGGCAGCGTCGGTTTGTGAAATTTCGGTTTCGTCAACTTCCACGCCTAAATCTTCTAAAGCTTCGGTAATGATGTCAGCACAGTCCTCATTATTACCAGTGATGGTAGCAAAAACAACTTTTGCAGTTGGCATAGTTTGATCCTTCTTTCCAATATTTTCCTATCAAAGTATAGCAAAAAAGGAGTTGATTAACATTAATTCTGAAGAAACTAAAAAAATTACTAAAATTACCGCACAAAAACGAGCTGGGCGTTACAACGTTTTTTTGGACGGCGAGTACGCTTTTCCAATTAGCGAGGAAACCTTCATTCACTTTCGGTTAGGTAAAGGGATGGCCGTGAACGGCACTTTATTAAAGGAAATTGGCGAGTATGAAACTAATGCTGAGGCTTATAATATTGCGCTAACCTATATAACCGGGCAGTTGCGTACGGAAAATGAGGTACGCCAAAAATTACGTCAGCAGGATTACGAGGAGTCGGTAATCGAAGCGGTGATTGCTAAGCTAGCTGATTTGAATTTATTAGACGATCGGGAGTACGCCAAAAGCTACGTGCGGACGATGATGCGGACGGGCGACAAGGGGCCCCGGTACCTAATTAATCATTTACGGCAAAAAGGGGTGCTGGAAAACGACTTGCAAGCGGGATTGCAGCTATTTACTGATGCTGAACAGGTGGCTCTAGCAGTCCGGGTCGGACAGAAACTGCAAAAACGGCATCAGGCACAAGCACTCCGGCAACAACAGCTGAAAATTCGGCAAAATTTGATGCAAAAGGGTTTCACTAGCGAAATTATCGAAAAAGCACTCGCTGAAATCGAATTTACGGTCGATAGCGATGCAGAATACGAAAAGCTACGTAAATTGGGTGAACGACTGTTACGGCGGTACCAGGGGCAACCGGAATACCAGCGAACCACTAAAATTAAACGGTCGTTATATCAAAAAGGTTTTGAAATGGAATTAATTGAACGTTTTTTAAACGAAAATGATTCTTAAGTTTCTGGAATGGATAGTGCAAAATTAAAGTCCACTTTGGTATAATTGAAGAGAAATTGAAAGCTTTCAGCTGTAGGAAGTAGGCTTATGCTATGTCTCAATACTCAGATGGACCAAAGGAAGGCGAGTATATTGCGATAAAAAGCTATAAGCATGATGGTAGTTTGCATCGGACTTGGCGTGAAACAATGGTTCTAAAAAATAGTCAAGACGAGTTTATTGGCTGTAATGATCACACGGTGGTGATCGAGGATAACGACCGCCGCTGGGTGACCCGGGAACCGGCGCTGGTTTATTTTAATAAGCATACTTGGTTTAACGTGGTGGCGATGATTCGGGATAACGGAGTTTCCTATTACTGTAACATTGCGTCACCATATGTTTTGGATCGCGAAGCCCTCAAGTACATTGATTACGATTTAGATGTTAAGGTGTTTCCCAATGGCGAACGGCGCCTTTTGGATACGGACGAATTCGAGCAGTTCAGTCGGCAGTGGCACTATTCCGCGGACACGATTCAGATTTTGCTGGATAGTGTACGGGAACTGACGGATTGGATAAATAAAAAGCGTGGACCGTTTTCGGTTGAGTTTATTAATATTTGGTACAAACGTTATCTGAATATAGCGGAGCGCAATACTCGGTAAAAAAGGGAGGTGTGAAGAGCACTTCCCTTTTCTTTAAAAAAGAATACACTGAACATAGATGAAAATGAGGAGTCTGGTAAATGTTTGAAAAATTTCGTAAAACGCCCTTAATGTACTGGTCGTTGGAATTGTTAATTATTGCGACCTTACTGTGGGTTTGTACTAAAATTGATTTTTTGTTTAGCCCGATTGGAACGTTTATTAGCACGGTATTCATGCCGTTAATCTTGGCGACCTTCTTATACTACATGCTCCATCCGTTGGTGAAGTTGTTGATGAAGGTCCATTATAAGAAGTTTCGGATATCGCGTACCTGGGCGGTGGTGTTGGTATTTGTGGGATTCCTGCTCCTAATTGCTTGGGGAATCAGCTCTTTCTTGCCCAGTTTGATCGATCAAATTTCCCAAATGTTAGGGAATTTACCAATGATTGCCAAGAAACTGCAGGTTGCCATTCCTCAGCTAGTCGACCACTCCTGGCTGCGCAAGGTTGATTTTGACCCGTATCTAAAAAATCTGAATAGTGAGATTGGCCAATACGCGGAACAATTTTTGGCGAACATGACTAACAGCATCGGTAATATTATCGCGGCGCTTACTAACATCACGGTCATCGTGATTACGGTGCCCATTATTCTGTTTTACATGTTAAAGGACGGATACAAATTAATTCCGACAATTTCGCGGATTGTCCCAGAACACAACCGCAAAAGTGTGTTAGATTTATTTTATTCGATGAGTGACACGCTATCTTCTTACATTTCTGGACAAGTAATCGAATGCATTTTCGTGGGAACCTTTACCGTGATTGGCTATATGATTATTCATCAGCCGTACGGGTTGGTGCTCGGCGTGATCGCGGGAATTTGCAACATCATCCCGTATGTCGGACCTTATTTTGGGATTTTTCCTTCGTTGCTAGTGGCGATTGCCCAGTCCCCCGAACAGGTAATTTCGGTAATCATCGTGGTCTTAATTGTCCAACAAGTGGACGGAAATCTAATATACCCGAACGTGATTGGCAAGTCCTTGCAAATTCATCCGTTAACCATCATTATTTTATTGTTGGTAGCGGGAAAACTTGCAGGAATTTTAGGAATGATTTTGGCGGTACCGACTTACGCAATTGTTAAAGTTGTAATTAACTTTATCCACCATATCTGGGTTTTAGACCGAGATAAGATTGAAGAAAAGGTTAAGCCAGAAAAATAGGCTAAATTTGGTAGTTTGCTATTAATATGGTAATATCTACAGAGTTAGATAAATTATTTCAAGGAGAAAAAAATCTTGACAAGAGTAATTACTTACGGGACTTTCGACCTGTTGCATAAAGGACACGTCCGGTTGTTAAAGCGGGCACGTGAATTAGGCGACCATTTGACAGTATGTTTATCAACGGACGAGTTTAATGCGGTTAAGGGCAAGAAAGCTTACACCCCGTACGAAGACCGAAAGTATATTTTAGAAGCGATTAAATATGTTGACGAAGTGATTCCAGAACGCGGATGGGATCAAAAGATAAATGACGTTAAGGAAAATGATATTGATATTTTCGTAATGGGCGACGACTGGAAGGGTCAATTTGATTTTCTCAAGGATTACTGTAAAGTTATTTATTTACCACGGACCGAAGGAATCTCGACAACTAAAATCAAGCGTGATTTAGGTCTTGGTGATTATAAAAAAGATTAAGACAACAGTTAAGATTGGGATATCAAAATGATTCCAATCTTATTTTTTAGAGGGAAAGGAACGAATATGAACCAGGCAGAATTAAAAGCGGCGGTCGATAAGCGACGCACTTTTGCGATTATTTCTCACCCGGATGCGGGGAAAACCACCATTACCGAGCAATTACTATTGTTTGGGGGCGTAGTGCGAGAAGCCGGGACGGTTAAGGCTCGGAAGACGGGTAACTATGCTAAGTCAGATTGGATGGAAATTGAAAAGAAGCGGGGAATCTCCGTAACTAGTTCAGTGATGCAGTTTGATTATGCAGGAAAACGAATCAACATTTTGGATACTCCTGGACATGAGGACTTTTCGGAAGATACTTACCGGACCCTAATGGCCGTGGACTCCGCAGTGATGGTGATTGATTCCGCAAAGGGGATTGAGCCCCAAACTAAAAAATTGTTCCAAATTTGTAAGATGCGTGGAATTCCAATTTTTACCTTTATGAACAAGTTGGACCGCGACGGCCGTGAACCGCTCGACCTAGTAAATGAACTAGAAGAAGTTCTCGGAATTGACGCTTACCCAATGAATTGGCCAATTGGGATGGGAAAGGGTCTGGCAGGCTTGTATGACATTTACAACAACCGGATTGAACTACATACTGACGAGCCCGAATATTTAGCGCTTGATAGTAACGGGGAACTAAAAGAACCTAATCCCATTGAAGAAGAAAGTGTCTTCCAAGACGCAATGATGGAAGTGGACTTGATGAAGGAAGCGGGGAACCAATTTGACGAGGCTAAGATTGCCAAGGGTGAATTGACTCCGGTTTTCTTCGGTTCAGCTTTAACTAACTTTGGGGTAAAAACTTTCCTAGATGCTTATTTACAATTTGCTCCGGCACCATCCGCGCATAAAGTGGCGGACGGCGAACAAATTCAACCTACTGACGAAGAATTCTCCGGATTTGTTTTTAAGATTCAGGCGAATATGAACCCTAACCATCGGGACCGGATTGCCTTTTTACGGATCTGTTCCGGAGAATTTGACCGGGGAATGGACGTTACTTTAAAACGGACTGGTAAGACATTGCGGCTTTCCAATTCAACTCAATTTATGGCGGACGCACGGGAAAATGTTGAACGTGCGGTTGCTGGAGATATTATCGGTTTATACGATACGGGTAATTTCCAGATTGGGGATACAATTTACGCCGGCAAGCAGCCGGTACAATTTGAAAAGCTGCCGCAATTTACTCCAGAATTATTCATGGGCGTTTCTGCAAAGAACGTAATGAAACAAAAATCCTTCCATAAGGGAATTCAGCAATTGGTTCAAGAAGGTGCGGTGCAGTTGTACACAAACTACACTACGGGGGATTACATCCTTGGCGCCGTGGGTCAATTGCAATTTGAAGTGTTCCAATTCCGGATGCAAAACGAATACAATTCGGAAGTGGTAATGCAACCAATGGGCAAGAAAATTGCCCGCTGGATCAATCCGGAACAACTGGACGAAAAAATGTCGTCTTCCCGGAATTTGTTGGTGAAGGACCGCGCTGGACAACCGCTCTTCCTATTCGAAAATCAATTCGCGGAACGCTGGTTCAAAGGCAAGTATCCTGACGTAGAACTCACCGCAAAACTTTAAAAAATAAAACTTTCTAAAGTAACCGATTCAAACAGCCAACCAAGTAAATTATGGGCTATAATGGATAAGTTATTTAAGAAATATCATGTGGAGGAACGATAGCATGAATCGTTTATGGGGTAAGTTTCGCCGGGGATTGAACACCAAGTTTGGGTTCTTTATGTTGATTACCGGGCTGTTTTGGCTGAAATCATACATTGCATACCAAACTAAGTTTACGCTGGGTGTTCAAGGTGGGATGCAGGAATTAATTTTAGCCATCAGCCCCCTTGGCTTTGCCATTCTATTATTTGGAATTGGATTATATATCCGAGGTAAATGGGCCTATTGGTACATGATTGTAATGGATGCAATCTTATCAACCTGGCTGTTTGCCAACATTTTGTACTACCGAGAGTTTTCAGACTTTATCACCTTTAACTTAATCAAGGGCTCGGGTGCCGCATCGGATAACCTGGGAAAAAGCTTGATGGGAATTTTACGACCAACCGACTTTTTAGTGTTCGTGGATGTAATCTTCGTCATTGCAATTTTAGCGTTTGGTTTTGCTAAAATTGACCAACAACGTTTCAAGCTGGTTAATTCATTAGCGGTCACGATTCTATCAATTGGGGTTCTAGCCGCTAACTTAGCCCTTGCTTATTCAAACCGGTCCGGATTGTTGACCCGGACGTTTGATAATAACTACATTGTTAAGTATTTGGGATTACAAAGCTTCACCTTATACGACGGCGTTAAGACCGTTCAGAATAGTAATAAGAAGAAAGAAGCCAAAAGTTCTCAATTAAAACCAATTAACGAGTTTTTAAAGAAGAATAACGTGCCCGCCAACATCGAATATAAGGGTGTTGCGAAGGGTAAGAACGTAATTATTATTCACTTAGAAAGTTTGCAACAATTTGTCATTAACCAAAAGTGGAAGGGAAAGGAAATTACCCCTAACATCAATAAGTTCTACAATGACAAGAACACGCTAGCTTATGACAACTTCTTTAACCAAGTTGGGCAAGGAAAGACGGCCGACGCCGAGATGATGTTAGAAAATTCGTTGTTTGGATTACCTGAAGGATCAGCGATGGTTACGGATGGTACTACCAACACCTTCCAATCCATGCCCGCAATTATGGATCAGCACGGTTACACTACCGCAGCCTTCCACGGGGACGTAGCTAGCTTCTGGAACCGGGATAACGCTTATAAATCATTTGGTTACCAGTACTTCTTCAGTAAGCAATACTACTCGTTGAAGAAGGGCTACGTAAGTGGATATGGAATGAAGGATAAGTTGTTCTTACAACAGTCCGCGAAGTTCCTTGAAGAGCTTCCACAGCCGTTCTATGCAAAATTAATCACGGTTTCTAACCACTACCCTTACGGAATCGAAAAGAAAAATGTTTCTATTGATCCGTGGGAGACGGGGGATTCAACCGTGGATCCATATGTTCAAACGGCCCATTACCTTGACCAAGCGGTTGGGGAATTAATTAGTTACTTGAAGAGGACCGGACTTTACGACAAGAGTTTGATCATGATGTACGGTGATCATTATGGAATTTCAAACAATCATAAACCCGCAATTGCCAAGATTTTAGGTCTAAAAGGGGTTACTAATTATGATTTGGCAATGTTCCAAAAGGTACCGTTCATGATTCATGCTCCGGGTCTAAAGGGAGGCGTCAACCACAATTACAGTGGTGAAATTGACGTGATGCCAACCCTATTGAACCTCTTAGGAATTGATACGCCAGGGGCTTATCAATTTGGGCACGACATTAATTCTAAACAGTATAACCAAATTGTGGCGTTCCGAAACGGAGATTTCGTTTCTAAGAAGTACACCAAGTACGGTGGCGATTTGTACTACACGGCTACTGGGGAACAGATTACTGACGAAACGGCTAGTCAAAAACGGGAGGTTAAACAAATTCAACAGTACGTTAATAACGAGTTGAATTATTCCGACCGGATCATTAATGGTGATTTGCTGCGCTTTGCAGACTTAGACTGGTTTAAGAAGGTCAATAAGGCGGATTACAGCTACACTAAGAAGACGGCCTTGAAGAATCTGAAAAAGGCGCAAAAATCCAAGACTAGTTTGCTCGAACAAAATCACGGCCGGTCCACGGTTGACGATTACGTAACCGATGCACCGGAATTACCAGAAAATGAAGATAAGGCGGCTAGTTCGAGTTCTTCAAGCAACAGTTCTTCGGAAGATAGCAGTCATTCAGGAAGTAGTTCCGCTGATCCTGCTACCCAAGAAGATAAATAGATATTAACAATTTAAGGGACGCACGATTAGCCCAAACAAAATTAAGAATTAACATGGAGAGGTTGGGAAATTTTTCCCAACCTCTTTTGTTTTTTAGATTAAAATACTAGTTAAGAATCGTAGAGTTTTAAAAACTTAATTAAGTTAGAAGGAGAATTTGATCTATGGCAAGTCATTTAATCATTTTACTGCTGGTCGGTCTATTGGCCGGAGTGTTTGGCGCCATCCTTGGAATTGGGGGCGGGATGATTATCACCCCGGTCTTGACCATTGGGATGGGACTCGATATTAAATACGCAATTGGTGCAAGTATCATCGCCGTAATTGCGACTAGTTCAGGTGCTACCATTGCCTACTTAAAGGACGAGATGCTTAATTTGCGGGTAGCAATGTTTTTGGAAATTGCGACCACGGTCGGAGCGATTGTGGGGGCGATTATGACCGGGATTTTTAATTCGACGGTCCTCTACGTACTGTTTGGCTCATTTCTCGTTTTTTCGAGTTGGAATATGTACCGAAAGCTCCGTCAAGGGGGTAGTGAAGAGGGTAGCGCAAAGAACGATCGTTTAGCTAACCGACTTAACCTTAGCGGCAGTTACTACGATAAGGCGCTGCAAAAACAAATTAATTACCAAGTGGAAAATGTTCCAGGAGGTTCGGCAGTGATGTTTGGCGCTGGATTAGCTAGCGGACTTTTAGGAATCGGAAGCGGTGCGTTTAAGGTGATGGCGATGGATAACATCATGAAGATGCCGTTAAAACCTTCCAGCGCCACTAGCAACTTAATGATGGGGGTTACCGCTGCAGCTAGTGCGATGGTTTACTTCTTCAACGGCTCGATTCATGCTGACATTGCGGGCCCTTTAGCAATTGGAATTTTATTTGGTGCCCAATTAGGAAGCCGAATTATGCAACGCCTACGTCCCCGGTGGATTCGGTTAATCTTCATTCCGGTATTGCTATACATGGGCTTACAAATGGTTTTAAAAGGATTTGGGGTGAACTTTTAGATGAACGCTAAACAAAAAGAAATGAATCACGTCGAATTATTGATTGGCCGTATTTTACAAGTAGGGGTTTATATTTCCGCAATCGTCATTATCTGCGGAATCGGTTTATGGTTAGTAAAAAACGGTTCGGGTTATGCTGGTGCCTTACCAACCCGTTTGGGAGTGATTTTCCAAGGAGCTATGCAATTAAAGCCTTACGCAGTTTTAATGTTGGGAATCTTTTTACTAATTTTAACCCCCGTCTTGCGGGTCGTGGTGTCAATCTACGCCTTTGCTAAGGAAGGGGATCGACTGTACGTAGCGATTACGACAATTGTTTTAATTATTTTAATTATCGGGATGACGATTGGTTACCAAGGGTAATAACGATTAATCAAGCCAGGAAAGTTGACAAACTTTCCTGGTTTTTTTAGTAGAAAATACATGGTTATTATTACAAGATAAAAAATTGGGTTTGCAAGTAATAAAGTACATTTTTGTATTAAAAAAATGGATTTCTTATTGGTGGCGTGGACAATTCACTATATAGAAGTTATAATTAACGAGATGGAATTTTAACGGCCGTTACAATTTTGAAGCCGAAGTATAAATGAGGGAGTTTTACATGAAAGTTGAACCAAATGTGGTGATAAGTGAATTCATCGTCAACATGACTGATGATCTGTATCACAAAGACAATAGTAAAATAGATATTTCTGAAAAAGTGAAAAAACAGGCAGACTCTTTAGCGAATTTTAAAGTCCCTTATTATGTATTAACGAACGGACCAGGTCAGGAAAATTTAGAGAAGGGGCTAACAATTACTCATGTTGATTTATTTGAGCATTATCCAGATTTGACTTTGTATTTTTATAGGATCCTAATGGCTTTTGACTTTCTAAAGGATCATCCCGAAATTGAAAAGGCCGCGTTAACAGATGCGGGTGATGTGACAATGCTCAATTACCCTTTTGATAGCGTCCGAGAAGGAATTCTTTATATTGGCGATGAAACCAGCTCATTATTTAATACTGCAATCATTATCAATAGTGATGCCCCAACATATATGAAGGATTTTATTTGGGAAAATAACGATTTACCAATTCTAAATTTAGGAATAATGGTGGGAACTCGCGATGTGTTAATTGAATATTTAGGAATTATGGTTAAGTTAATTACCGAGGCAGAGGTAAAAATCAAGCAGGGCGATGATTCTTATCGATTAGGAAAATTTGAGATGCTGATTTCTAATTACGTGGCATACCGTTACTTTAGTAACCGCTTAATTCACGGGCGTGAGGTTAGTACTATTTTTAATGGGCATCAAGAAGTAAGTAGTGCTTGGTTCAAGCATAAGTGAGGCTCTCGGCAGTGGATAAAAAATCGGTAAAAGAATTAATTTGCGACCGTTATTGGGAATACCGGCATTATACCGAAAAAAACGATTCTGTAGCGATATTCCTTAAGAAAGGCTCTCTTCGAGCGTATTTTTTGATTCAGTTTGGAGAAGATGGAAGAATACTTTTCCCAGGGAAAGTCCCTTTTAGGCCTAACGAATATTCGATGTGGGACTTTGATGAAGAAAAACAGAAAATCGTCATTCTAGATAAAAATGGAAACGAAAATCAACGAGTTGATATACCGATAGAATGGATTAATGGCATTCAAAGAATTTTTTTAACTGGTGAAGCAAAGGGTGACGCGTTAGTTTGTGAGAAAAGCACTAACAAGCGGAAGTCTCATCCGTCCTTTTTAGGTGGCACTCAAGTGTTTATAACATCTCGTAAATTTGTAACCTTAGATTTAATCCACGATTTAAGTCGGGTGGGTTTTAATATTAAAATAAGTGATCATCAAGTCGCTTCATACAACTTTTTTAGTGATACTTTTGAATATATTATCCAACATCCTCAGTTACAAAAAATTATTATTAGCAATACAGGAAAACTAGAAGTTAAATTACCATGGAATCATCAATTATTAATTAGCAAGGATTGTGGACCTTCATCAATAGCTTATTTGGCAGGCAATCGAGCGTGCATCTTAGAATTGCTAAGTTCTGTTTTGATGGAAAATAATCAGCATCTACTTAATTCTGAAGATAATAGGGCTGAAGAAGAAATATTTCAGGCAGTACTACAAAAACAATTTAGTGGACGATATGAATTAGGTTAGCTATTGCATTAATAGTATTAGAATCAGATAGCTTTAAAATTAACTAGCGTAGATGCCAATAATTTTAAAGCTATTTTTGCTTAACAAAGTAATTCAAGAGGAGAGATTTAGATGTTAATGAAAATTAGTTTTCTATTTTATGCCTTTTTTTTAAAGTTAGAGACAGAAGATCTTAATCACGGGTGTAACATTAAAGGGTAATATAACTTAAGAATGTTAATTTATAGAAACGTTTATTGATTTGCGTAAAAGACTTAAGTAGTAATAAAAAAGCCACTAACTAAGAGTGGTTTGTAAGTGGAACTTAGCTTAGCGATTAGTGATTCATGAAGGAAACTCCCATGTAAACTAAGTTACTCAAAATAATTAGAAAGAAAACGATAGAGATAACTTTTTCCGGCGCATTAGTATGAGATTTGTTTCGTGAATGTGGAGGAGTTTGAATATCCTTTTCATACGATACCCTTTTTTCGATATCTTTTTCAAGTAGGTGGCTTTTTTGATTAGATGAATTATTAATGATAAAGACCTCCTTTTATTGTGAGTTGCTCTTGATGCTATTTAAACAATTTTTTTCTTAAAAGTAAATAGGATAATTAAAAAAGTTAAAAATTAATCCTGTGTAACATAGTGGCTATAAAAAATTTATGCATTGTGGTACATTTGATGTACGATAAAGAATAGAGGTAGACAGATGAGATTCGATTTTAATGACTTTCGACTTAGAAAGTATTCGAAAATCACTAAAAAAATTTTAGCTTTAGACAAAGAATATCAGCAGTTAACGGACGAACAATTACAAGCCAAAACCATTCTATTTAGGGAAAAACTAGCAGAAGGAGCAAGCTTAGAATCGATTTTGGTTGAGGCATACGCCACAATTCGTGAGGCCGACTACCGAATTTTAGGGTTAAAGCCTTTTGAAAATCAGGTGTTAGGTGGGGTGATCCTTCATTATGGAATGGTTGCTCAGATGAACACCGGAGAAGGTAAAACTTTAACTGCAACGATGCCGATGTATTTGAATGGGTTGACTGGTCCAGGAAATTTTTTAGTTACGGTCAACGGATACTTAGCTAACCGAGATGCCGAAGAAATTGGTAAAGTGTACCATTGGATGGGACTGACTAGTGCTGCGGGAGTGAGCCCTGATGAAGAAGAATTAGACATGCAAGCTATTTACAATAATGACATAGTCTATACAACCAATAGTGCACTAGGTTTTGACTACTTAACTGATAATCTTGTAGAAAACGCCACGGATAAGAAACTTAATGATTTAAATTTTGCACTAGTTGATGAAGTAGATTCAGTGTTACTTGATGCTGCGCAAACTCCGCTAGTAATTTCAGGTTCTCCTCGAGTACAATCTAATCTTTTTAACTCAACGGATCGTATTGTAAAAAGTTTACAAAAAGATAAGGATTATGAGTTTAGTGAAGATTTAACGAGCGTATGGTTTACAAAGGAGGGCATTAAACACCTGGAGGAGTATTTAGGGATAACTAACCTAGTTTCCAAAAGATGGTCTGATTTGTATCGTCATTTAGTGTTAGCGTTGCAAGCTAATTATACGATAAAGCGTAATCAAGATTATGTTGTTGTAGATGATGAAGTGCTGCTGTTAGACAGTGAAAATGGACGAGCATTGACTGGAATGAAACGGGAATCCGGGATCCATCAAGCAATGGAAGCCAAGGAGGAAGTTCCACTTACTGAGCAAACTCGAGCAATGGCTTCAATCACTTTACAGAATTTCTTTAAAATGTTTAAAAAACTTTCTGGGATGACCGGAACTGCGGTTACATCCGCACGAGAATTCATGGATGTTTATAACTTACCGGTTTTAAAGGTTCCCACACATAAGCCTAACATCCGAATTGACCGACCAGACATCGTTTATGCCACTATGGATGAAAAAATCGAAGCTACTGTGAAGCTGGTTAAAAAAGCATACGAAGTTCAACGGCCAGTTCTACTAAAAACTGGTTCGTTATCGTTGTCGAGACTTTACTCAAGAGTTTTATTGAAAAATGGGATTGTCCATAACGTTTTAAATGCGCAAAGTGAATCTAAAGAAGCTATGATCGTTGCTGATGCTGGCCAAGCTGGAGCGATTACTGTGGCAACTTCAATGGCAGGTCGTGGTACTGATATCAAGCTCGGCCCTGGTGTGAAAGAAAAGGGCGGCTTGTTGGTAATTGGAACGGAACGAATGAATAGTCGACGAGTGGACGATCAGTTACGTGGTCGTGCAGGGCGACAAGGAGATCCTGGAGAGAGTATTTTTTTGGTTTCTCTTGAAGATAAAGTGGTTATTGAGAATGCCCCTGACTGGGTAGATAAGTATCGAATGCGGCTAGCCCAGGCCCTTAAAGAAGGAAAACGCAAGTATGGGGAGCCCCTAAGAGGACGACGTGCTAAAAACATCGTGGAACGCGCCCAACAAGCTGCAGATACAAAGGCTGAATCAGCGCGTAAGAGTTCCGTTAAAATGGACGATATTTTACGGATCCAACGCGAAATGATTTATGATTTTCGTGACTACGTGATGGCTAATGGGGATTTAGGTGAGATTACCCAAAGAATTTGGGATGACTTTTTTAAACTATATTCGAGCGGTAAGGGTATTACAAGAGATAAACTAAGCGATTTTATAATTAATAACTTAGATTACAATTATAGCGACGAGCAATTTGACTCAAAAATTCTAGAGAACCCAGAACAAGTTGAACAATACGTTTTAAAAGTTGCAAAACAGAAATGGGAAGCCCAAAAATTAATTCTCGATAATGAATTTAAGCAGAACTATTTAAAGCGGCTATCAATTTTGAAAGCGCTGGATGTGGCTTGGATTGAACAGGTAGACAATTTATCACAGTTAAAAACTGTGGTAAGTAGTCGTTCTACAGGCCAACATAATCCAATATTTGAATATGAAAAAGAGGCTATGAATTCGTTTAGGCAAATGAGAAAAGCATTTTGGCAGAATACAATTAAATATATGCTATTGTCAGATTTAATTGTTGGAAAAAATGAATCAATTAGGGTGGAATTTCCATGAGAAAAAGAAGTGAAAAAAACGAGTTAATTGCTAGCATCATGTTTACGCTGTTTATGATTGTTTTAATGGAGCTGGGTCGACAAATTGCTATTCCGGCTTTGGATTCTGACTTAAGTCGTAAAGCACTTAATGCTTCGCCACTATTGAGAAACGTTACTATGCTTACTGGTGGGCAGTCTAGGTTTCCATCGCTGTTTTCGATTGGACTGGGTCCATACATGACTGGAATGATCTTGTTCCAAGCAATTCAATTGATTAATGTTGATGCAATGAGCAAGATTAGCGACCAGAAAAGAGGGTTTATTCAGCGGTGGATAACATTAATAATTGCAATATTGCAAACTCTGCAATTTATTTTTGCAATCAGAAAAAATATTACTCTCGCAGGTGACAAAATTTTTGGTTTTGATTTTAATTTAGTAGTGTCTTTTATGATCTTGGTTGCCGGTGCAATGATTGTTGCTTGGATGTCAGATATGACGGCTAAGTTTGGAGTAGGAGGCGCTGGTGTCCTAATTATGCCTGGTATTATTACTAATTTACCATTGATGGTTTTTCGAGGGCCAGGGCTAGGTACTAATCAAATAACATCGTTTTCGACTAATTTATGGATAGCTTTAGGAATCTCGGTGTTAGTGGTTTTTGTCGCTACAGTATTTTTCAATAAGGCAGAATTAAGAATCCCATTACAGAGACCTAATGTTCAGAATGATTTTTCCGAATCGTATTTGCCAATTCGTTTTCTAACCTCAGGAAGCATGCCCTTTATGTTTACCACCACGGTATTTATGATTCCTAGTTATATTGCTAACTTTAGTCCCGATAGTGGGTTTAGTAGGTTTACTCAAGCATATATTAACTTTAATAACCCCGTAGGAATTACGATTTATTGTGGAGTTGTTGTGTTCTTAAGTTATGCATTTAGTTTTATGAATCTTCAAACAGAACGACAGGCAGAGAATTTAAAAAAATCTGGAGATTATATTTTTGGGATTACTCCAGGAAAAGACACACAAAGATATTTGAATCATCATGTGGTGAGATTAAGTACAGCGGCTAACGGTTACTTTTTAGTAGTAGTTGCCACTCCGCTGATAATTGGATTATACGTACCGGGGGTTACTAACTTTACGTTTGCATATGCCAGCATATTGATTTTAGTAACGATTATGGATACTACGTTAGATCAATTGAAGACAATGTACTTAAGAACCCAATATGATCTTTTGTAAGTGATAAGGAGTTAAGCGAATGTTTTATATTGCCCCAGCATGGACAAATAATATTGAGGAATTAAATCGCGACCCATTAAAAAATGTAATGAGTTTGTTAGTTGATGGCGACAAACCGGTGAAATTATTAGTGTTAAATTTCTTACCTAATTTAAGGTATATTTTACACGTAAACGGGCTAACTAACCTTCCGTTTTGGAATCTGTGGGATGCAATTCTAAACATTGAACGAACCGACGGCATGCCTCTTGGCCCGGAAAGTTTGGAGTGGCCTGCCGATATTCGTACAGCCCAAGGAACTCGTTCAGTTGTGGGGTATCGTGGGAATAAGTTGGCGGCACGAGTGATTGGCAATGAACAGGGCTTTATTCAAGCAGTGGAGTTATTTAGATGATGATATTTATCATGTGGACATATATGATGACCGGGGTTTTAAAGCTGCAACCAAATATTTTAAGGATGACCGTTTGATAAAGCAGATTTGGTTCAACGAAGTCGGACAATGTATTCTACGCTATGAGCCACAGGCTGAAGTAACGGTAAAAATTTTAAGTAATTACAGTAATTTTGACCGCGCTGAATATGATAGTTTAGATGATTTGCTCATGGAATTCATTAGCAAAAAGTTTGCTAAAGAATTTGATGAACGTACGGATGGGGTAATTGCTAGTAGTAATAAAAGAATGCGTTCATTAATGATAAAGATGCAAAAACAAATACCAATTACTTATTTATTAGATCACCCTGGAAAAATTAGTTCAGCAGATATTCAAGAACTGGTCCCACAAATGGAGGGATGCAGCAGTTTTGTAATCCCTAATTATGCAATATTCGAGCAATTTCAACTTGAAGTTAATGAATTGTGTAGAGCACATCTAGATTTAGGTTATCCTTATGGTGCAGATATGCGTTTAGGTAACAGTAATGAAGAACGAAAACTAATTATTTACTGGAATATTGGTGATACAAATGAAGCCCAAAGTGTTCGTGACGCAAGTGATGAATTATTAGACTATTACCTAAAACATGAGAGTACTGGCTTAATAATTTCAACACTTAACAATGAAATGGCTGATCAGGTGTTTTCAATAGTTTTGCAGAAATTATTAAACCGTTATGACTTTCTGGATGGTGAAAAAGACTGGAAAATCATAAATAAGATTATGTTCAACGAAAACAATGGAAAAGAAATGCAAAAACTGATATATCGGGTAAAAATTCGACTATGGAAAGCCTGGGAAATTAATCATCCAATCAAGGATGGAGAAGTGACGATAACGGTAGATGAAATTCCCGAAAGTCAAAGAATCGATTGGGAACAATTTGTTGAAGATATGTCCAACGTTCTATTTCGGGTAGGGTCTCGTGATTACCAAATTTTTGCTGACTTGGCTAGGGCCCGGATTGTAGTGGATATGGGAGAACCCTATGATACTAGAACGCAATTTAATGCTATTAGTGCTGGGATACCGCAAATTATTAAGGTTGAGAGTCCATTCGTAATTCATTGCGAGAATGGATGGATTGTTAAAGAAGGGCACAGTTTGACAGAAGGGCTTGATTTTTACTTAGGAAAATTAGGTAATTGGAATATTGCGTTGGTGAATACTGCTAAGTATATGGAACAATTAGAATTTGGACGCCAATCCGATTGGTGGGAGAGAAGGATGCGTTATGAGCAAAGGTAAAATTATACATCTGGGTCCCGAAATTGAAGGATTAGCAGAGTTAATTGAGGGAAAGTTCGATATTTTCGATGTCCCGTTTGAGTTTGCAGATCAACCAATTGGAGAAGAGAAAAATAAATTACTTATTAAAGGGGAACTAAATCTAGTTTTTCGCCATGATTTGTTTTTTATTACTCAATCGGAATATTTACAATCTGGTCAAAGTTCTTTCTTGAGACAACTGCCGGCTAACAACATTATCATCGATAGCAGGCTTCAGCTGAGCGAAGAAGCCAAGCAAGCCTTTTTCCTAAAGAATGTTCAATTTATTGACTTTGAAAGTGAACAGGATTTAGCAAAGCAGCTTAATGAAGAATTTTATAACGACCAATTAGGTTATAAATATAAATTTGATAATATCCAATTTGACTCTTTTTTTAAGGGCACTGTAAAACAATTGGGACACAATTATTTAGAAATCATAGATAATGACATTAAGGACTATCAACGAGTAGCTAATTGGGGAGGTCCCTTGGGGGTAGCTAAAAACTCAATTTGGGAAATACGAACCGAATTTAAGAGAAATACGCCCACAACTAATGTACGTTTAAGAGTTTCGCTAATAAGTGCATTTACTAGTGAAATCTACTATTCAACAGAGGTGGATAACGATGATTTAAATAATTTAATTCCGCTAAAAGTTGATCATAACGGTGCTTTCATCCTAGTTGAATTACTAGTTAAAGGTCAAAATGTTGATTTAACAATGGGAGCAATTACCCTTAACGAAAGCCGTGGTGGTCGAGGAACCTTGTTAATTGGTGAAGATGTGGAGATCGACGACGAAGCAATGGGGGAACCCTTGTACCACTACTTTGATCCAGGTGATTTTAAACCACCATTGATGGTTTACTTTTCTGGTTTTCGGTTTAACCCCGGAGTAGAAGGGATGTTCATGATGCGAGGATTAAAAGGGCCGACTCTTTTGATTGAAGATTTTCGTATCCTAGGGGGTTCGTTTTACGTTGGTGGTAAAAAACTGGAAAGCCAAATTATTAAGTTAATTCAGACAACTTTAAAGAAACTGGGATTTAAACCAAACGAACTAATCCTTTCAGGATTGTCAATGGGGACTTTCGCTAGCTTATATTATTCATCATTCCTTAACCCGGATTGGGTAATTGTTGGTAAACCACTAACTAGTTTAGGGGACATTGCCGCTAATGAGCGTATTAATCGCCCTGGTGGATTTCCAACTTCTTTGGATGTAGTGTTAAGACTAACTGGTGGAATTGCGGATAAAAATATTAAGCAAGCGAATGATATTTTTTGGGATTCGTTTACCAAGCATGATCATTCAAAAACAAATTTTGTAATCGTTTATATGAAAGACGACGATTATGACGGAGATGCATTTGAAAAACTGGATCGTTTTTTACGAAAACATTCACCAACCTCTCGGATTATCCACAAGGGCTTTACTGGAAGGCATAATGATCAGTCTGGAGCCCTTAGTAGCTGGTTTATAAATCAATATCGAAATATTCTTGAAACCAACTACGGTCGAGACTTTAGTCCGCAGGAGGATGACGAAGATGAAGAGTAATTACTTTGTAATTAGATGGCCAGTTCATATGAATAATACGTATAGCTATGGCTCAGTGATTAATTATCAAAATGGGAAAATCTATTTTAAGAATGAAAGAATGAGTCCTGGTGAACGTATCCATACTTGGAAATCGCAAGTTGTTTTCGACAAACTAGATACAGGATATTCTCAGTTGCCCTTGTTGAAACGAAAAGCTAAATATCAAATTATTACTAAGGCAACAATAGCACCGGAAAATTCGGTTCAAGTTCAACTAGACTTTTTTGATGTAAAGAATGAAATTATTGATGGACCATTAACAATTGACTTAGATGGCGAGTTTGAAGTCCCTGAAGAGATGGATCATTACCAATTAAGTTTGGTCAATTTAAATAATCGTTCGTTGGAGTTTGAAGATTTAATAATCAAACCAGTAGAAAGTACTTTTGAGATTGCAACGATTGATGGCAATATGAATGTTATTTGTTTATGGGACCAACGGGATCATTTCTTTGAAAAAGTAGAAGTATATTTACGTAGAAGACTGTTGTATTCAGGATCTTATTTAGGGAAGCAGAATGTTTTGCGAATTTTTGTAGAGTACGATAGTAGGGCTAATTGGCAAAAAGGACAGCTGCATGATGCAATTGCTCATGCAACTAAGTCGCTTGAAAAAGTGGTTAAGGAAAGAAAGCTTGCTTTTGATGCCTTATCACCAGATACCATCTTACTATCAGAACCAGAAGAAAGTTTGATTAAACTAGAAAATTACACAACTATGGAGCTAGCAAAAATCCTGCATTTCTACCGGCGTTAAAGTAATTTAAATTTTTAGAACCACATCTGGAGGAAAAACATGAATTTTTTTGTTAATGAAGCAATGGGAATTGGTAATTCGGGAGTTGAACATGCCCAATTTTATCGGGCAAAACGTTTTGACCAAGCCAATTTAGATTATAAATTTATTTTTATGGCACTAGTTGATAACTTACATGAAGCAATGGACAAATGGAATCTGCGTGATGATCAAGTAATTAATATTTGGGAATACTTTGTTCATGGTGATGATTATGCATTAAACGGGTTAAAGAAGCGAACAAAGTTGAGCAGTGAGACCGTGATTGATGGGACTAATACTTTTCGTATGGAAAATAAAGTTACTTCAGCAGGAGTAAGGATTGTTCGACACTATGTAAAATATCCTAATCCTAAGAAAAATCCAGCACTACTGGTCAGCGTTGACCGTGTAGAATTATTTGATACGGAAACTAACTTGCGGAAAGTTGCGTTTGAATTTCTTGCTAATCCACACGACGACCGGAGTTTTGTAATTAAAAACATTCATTTATATAACCAGCCTGAAGAATTATTTTTCCCCAATCTAGTACAATTACGGAGATATTTTTTTCATCAAATTGAACGCCTTTATTCGGGAAAAAATGTTTTTGTCTTGGACCGTGGGGAAATGAATGAGGTTGCTTTAATGGATGAAGACGTACCGAACGTAAATCGGAAATTGGTAGAAATTGTACATGCCGACCACTTAGCTGATCTTGATGATCCTAAGGCACCATTTTGGAACAATTACTACGAGTATTCCCTTAGTCATTTAGATCGAATTGACCGGATAGTGGTTTCTACTGAACTACAGCGAAAAGATTTATTAGTCGATTTTCCAAATAAAGAAAAAGAAATTGTAACGATTCCGGTTGGCGGCATTGATGATGAAACTAAACAGATTAAGTCAACCCCACATAAAGGCTTTAAATTAGTTACGATCTCCCGGCTAGCTTCTGAAAAGCATATCGATTTAGTCGTTAAAGCGGTAGCTAACTTACATAAGCAAGGTCATAAAGTTAGTTTAGATATTTATGGCGCCGGTGAAGAAGAGAAGAAGCTGAAAGAATTAATCGAAAAAGTTCAAGCTAAGAAATATATTAAATTACGAGGCTTAACGCATCATGCCGATAAAGTTTATCCTAAATATGATGCCTTTGTTTCAGCGTCCTTCTCTGAAGGGTTTGGATTAACTTATATTGAAGCATTGAATGCAGGACTACCAGTTGTTACCTTTGCTGCACGCTTTGGTTCTCTAGAATTAATTCAAGATGGAAAGAATGGTTACTTGATGACCTTTAAGCGGGAAGATCACGAATTTGATGTTAGTCAATTAGAAAAGGGTATCCAAAAATTAATGGAACGTGACATTTCTGAAATGAAAGATGATATCTATAAATCTGTTGATAATTACCGTGATCATGTGATTGCTGATAAATGGAGGAATTTGATTAATGAACTATGAGTTAGTAAGTATTTTACGACCAGGAACGGATAATTGGAAATCTCAAAAGGAACGTGCGGAAAAGAATAACAGCACCTTAATTACTTTATTACCGGAGCCATTTTTCGTTCGTTTAAAAAAAGAAGAATATCCAAAGATGATTAACATCGTTGATTATGTTACCAAAAGGACGTACGACGAAAATAATTCTCTATTCTTCGACAAAGTGCATACAGTAGATGGTGCTGAAATTTTTATGAACCATGATGGTGTAATTACCCTCATTAAAGATGGGGTTACATTCGGAGAAATGCGGACTTTCCCTCGTTCACGTCGTTTAGTTCAAGATATCAAATTTTTTAATGAAGATGGTACTCGGGATATGGTAGAGGAGTACACTTTTGACGGAAAACTCTTTAGTAACTTGTTCTATTATAAGGATAAAGTGCAAGAAATTGATTTCTTTGATGATAATGGTGACGTTCGTTTACGGTTTTATTTTTATGAAGGGGAAATTAACTTTATTACGGTAGAAAATCCCAAAACTAAAAAAATTATTGAAAAGTACGATAACATGGCGCAATTTCAAGCTGCACAAGTTGCTAAAATTGTTAAGCCTGAAGACGAAGTTGGAATTACTTATTTAGGTGTTGAATTAGATGCTCTGAAAAACACCCAGTCTAAAAATACACTTTATCTGGAAGAACCGGCTTTTGAAGGTGGGCAAGTAAAGGGAAATCTTAAACTAATCATGGAAAATCATATTGACTACGTTCAACGCGTAGTAGTAAGTAGTGAAGATTACCAAAAAATGCTTGATCTAGGCTTAGACGTTTCCAAAGTCGAACCTAAACAATAAATTAATGAGTGGTGCAATCCTTAGTTAGTGAGGAAGGCCCACTCATTTTTTTGGTTACTTGAAAAGTGAGAAACTAAGGAATATAATACCGGAGACACAAATATATACGTTAAGGAGAATGAAGGATGGCTGAGAAAAAAATTAAGATTAACCCGAATGAATTCGCTTTGGCAGTAATCAGCGGCTCTAAGTTAGATAACCCCGATGATGTTCGTGCAAGCAAGGACGCACTAAAGCGTTACTTAACGGCGTACATGTTAATTGAAGAATTTAACGAACTAGAAGCAAGCCAATTTAAGTTCTTTAAGAAGGCGGATCGTGAAATGCTGGTTAAGGCGCTTGAAGGATTACGCCTCGACTAAAAAACGCTAATTTTTTTGTTTCAAAGTTCTTGAGCGGCTAGGAAAAACTAAAGAATGTTTTTCAAGGATGAAAAGATTTTTAAAAAGTTGTTTTGGTGATTTAACTTCAGGAGAGCCAAAACGTGTACCAAAAGTCAGTTTGTTCCGCGTAACCTAAAATTGACCATCACGCCTAATTTAGGCATGGTGGTCAATTTTTAGTTAATGCTCATAAATTACTCGTCCTTTGTTCCACTTTCTTTTGGTTTTAAAACAACGGGTCATTTTTACGAGTTTTTTTAATTTCTTGGTGAATTTTCAAAGCAATTTTATGGTTGGTCTTGATTGCTACCGACATAAAGAGGGCGTCCACGATACTCATCTGCGCAATTAGTGCGTGAAGAGCTTCGGAGCGGTATAGCGCTTCTTCAGCAACCGAAATTAGGGTAACGTCCGCCATTTTAGCTAGGGTTGCGTTGGCAGAACTGGTGATTAAAATTAAGGGAACTTGGTGTTGCAACGCTAATTTAGCTAAGGCAATCGCATCCCGGTCTTCGCCCGAATGCGAAATCAAAAGCATTACGTCCTTAGCAGTTAGACGAGTTGCTGCCATAATTTGCATATGAAAATCATTTGCGTAAACCACGTCTAGCGGGGTTCGCAGGAATTTATGATAGCCATCCAGTGCAACAATGTTACTAGCTCCCAGGCCAAAAATGCCCACCTGCTGGGCGTCTAATAAGAGTTGAACGCAGGTTTCTAAGTCAGCTTCGCTAAGGGATTTCACCGTGGCTTTTAAAGCATCTGCGTTAGCCGCAAAAACCTTTTCGGCAACGGTGACTGGCGAATCACTAGGACTAATCTCTGCAAAAAGGTTATCGGAATTTTCGGTCTGAGCGAGACTTAACTTTAGCTCCTGAAAATTTTTAAACCCCAAATTTTTAGCGAAGCGTGAAATGGTCGCGGTAGAAATCGCAGTTTTTTGACTTAGTTCAGAAATGGTGGCGTGACTAATTTGACTTTGATTCTTTAAAAGAAACGTTGCTAATTGGCGTTCTTTATCGCTGAAGTTGCTTTGGCACGCCTGAATACGTAACGCAAAATTTGACATTGTGTAGATACTCCCATCAAGTTTACTTATGTTCAGTATATCACTAAATCTAGCTCAGAAAAATAATTTCATGAAAGCGCTTGATTTATGTAAAATATTTTCATAGAATGGATATGGAATTAATTATACGAAGATAAGCGAGGGGTTATTATGGAAATTGGATTAATCGGTTTAGGCAAGATGGGACTTAACTTAGCTAAGAATATGCGTGACCACCAAATTGAGGTGGTTGCTTTTGATCTATTTGCCGAGGCGCGCCAAGCGGCAACCAAGGCCCAAATCAAGACGGTTACCGATCTTCAATCTTTAGTAAAGGGACTAACGCAGCCCCGAATCGTTTGGTCAATGCTACCAGCTGGCAAACCCACTGACGATACAATTAAAGAACTCAGTGAGTTGCTAGACGAAGACGACGTGGTAATTGACGGTGGAAATTCGTTTTACCAAGATTCAATTCGTCACGCGGAAATTTTAAAGGAACGGGGAATTCACTTCTTTGATGTTGGAACCTCAGGTGGTAAAGCTGGGGCCCGGCAAAATGGTAACTTTATGATTGGGGGACCTCAAGCAATCTTTGCTCGAATTGAACCCCTGTTTAAAGCGATTGCCGCTGAAGATGGCTACTTGTACACCGGTAAAGCAGGTTCAGGACATTATTTAAAGATGGTGCATAATGGAATTGAATACGGCATGATGCAAGCAATTGGGGAAGGTTTCGAAGTTTTGAGTGAAAGTCAATTTGACTATGATAACGAAGCGGTTGCTAAAGTTTGGAACCACGGTTCGGTGGTCCGGAGCTGGCTTATGGAACTAGCCCAAGATGCTTTTAGTAAAGATGCTAACTTAGATGAAATTAAGGGTGTAATGCATAGCTCTGGTGAAGGAGCATGGACGGTACAAGAAGCATTACGGCTACGGGTGCCTACTCCGGTAATTTCGAGTGCATTGATGATGCGTTACCGTTCGGAAAAAGATGATACGATGACCGGAAAGGTAGTTGCGGCATTACGAAATGAATTCGGCGGTCATGCAGTTGACCATCAGGAAAAATAGGGGATGAAACAGATGAAGTACATGATTGGTGTTGATTTGGGGACCACCAGTACCAAGGTAGTTTTATTTGATTTAAAGGGAAAATCGATTGCGTACGCTAATAATCCATATCCTTTGTATCAAGAAACTCCGGACATGGCGGAAGAGGATCCGGAAGAAATTTTTGACGCGGTAATCAGTGGCTTGACGGAAGTAATGCGGAAAAGTCGGGTTGCGGCTGACCAAATTGCCGGGGTCTCATTTTCCAGTGCGATGCACAGTTTAATTTTAATGGATCAAAACGACCAACCGTTAACCCGGGTGATTACCTGGGCAGACAACCGGGCTAGCCGGGAAGCTGAAGAACTTAAGGAAAACGGCTTAGGTGCTAAGTTATACGCACGCACCGGGGTGCCTACCCATCCAATGTCGCCAATGGTTAAGTTACTTTGGTTAAAAAAAGATCAACCAGAATTATTTAAAAAAGCTAAGCATTTTATTGGCATTAAGGACTACGTATTATTCCGCTTATACGGCAAATACGTTCAAGATTATTCACTAGCCAACGCAACCGGTTTGTTTAACATTTTTGAAAAGGATTGGGACAGTTTAGCCCTAGAAATCGTTGGAATCAGTCGGGAACAACTTCCTGAGTTAGTTACCCCAGAAGAACAATTAGTTGGGATGGACCGTTCTTACGCAGAGGTGACCGGAATCAATCCCGATACGCCGTTTATTTTAGGAGCCAGTGACGGAACCTTAAGTAATCTAGGGGTGAACGCCATTGATCCAGGGGTTTTGGCGGTCACAATTGGTACCTCGGGCGCGGTGCGGGTAGTGGTTGACCACCCGGTAGTCGATCCCCGTGGTCGCTTGTTCACCTATTACCTTGACGATAACAAATGGGTAGTTGGTGGACCGGTAAATAATGGCGGAATTGTTTTCCGGTGGGTTCGCGACCAGCTGTTTTCTCCAGAAAAAATTACTGCAGAACAGATGCAAGTTAACTCGTACGAAATTTTAACTGACATTGCCGCTAAGATTCCCGCCGGCGCTGACGGGTTATTATTCCACCCGTACTTAGGTGGCGAACGGGCACCGATCTGGGACGCTAACGCCCGGGGCAGTTTCTTTGGACTTACGCGGCAACATACCCGAGCACACATGGTTCGGGCTGCACTAGAGGGAATTGTTTATAACCTTTACATGGTCATGCTGATGATCGAAGGGGTTGCGGGGAAACCGAAATCAATTCAAGCCACCGGCGGATTTGCGCGAAGCGAATTATGGCGGCAAATGCTAGCGGATATTTTCGAGCAAGACGTTAACATTCCGGAAAGTTTTGAAAGTTCAGCACTTGGAGCGGTTGTAATCGGAATGAAGAGTTTGGGAATTATTGACGATCTCAGTGCCGTTAAATCAATGGTGGGGGTTACACACCAACACCATCCTAACCAAGAAAACTTCGGGGTTTATCGGGAACTATTACCAATTTGGATCCGGTTAACGGACGAATTAGCAGGCGAATATGACAGCATTGCGGACTTCCAGCGCAAACACCCTAACCCTCACGCGCGAATTGCGGAAGAAGATTAATTGCCAAGGTAGGGCCGTAATTTAGTCAGAAATTTTAAAAAGTAGCAATCGTAAGCTACTAGCACCGCGATTCTAAAAACTGGAGACTGAATGAACTATTATAAATAGGAAGCTTTTCAGTCTCCTGTGTTTTTGAAAAAGCATGCAACCGCTTACTTAGCGCTGATAAGGAGTGAAAACAATGGAGTTTATAGTTCTAATTGTTGGAATTATTTTATTACTCACTTTAATTATTAAATTTAAATTTAACACATACGTTTCATTGATCGTTACGTCAGTAGTCGTGGGACTGGGACTGGGAATGCCCGCAAGTAAAATCGCGGACACCATTCAAAACGGGATTGGTAGTCAGCTGGGCGAATTAGCACTGGTCTTTGGTTTTGGAGCAATGTTAGGACGGTTAGTTGCCAACGCAGGCGGTGCTTATCGCATTGCCCATACCTTAATTAATAAGTTTGGCCGGCGTTTCTTGCAAATGGCGGTAGTAGTGGCTTCCTTTATTATTGGGATTGCGTTGTTCTTCGAAGTCGGTATTGTACTCTTAGTTCCAATCGTGTTTGCAATCGCTACTGAAGCCGGGGTTTCAGTTCTCGCGCTAGGGATTCCAATGGCAACGGCTTTATCAGTTACCCACGGGTTTTTACCACCCCATCCAGCACCAACCGCAATTGCGGCAGTTTTGAATGCTAACGCGGGTAAGGTACTGCTTTACGGAATTATCGTGGCCGTTCCAACGGTTTACGTTGCGGGAATTTTATTTACTAAGGTTGCACGTAAAATGGTGCCAAGCGCTTTTGAACGGACGGGTAATTTAAAGGCTTTGGGTCCCCAAAAGGAATTTAAGTTGTCAGAGACGCCAAGTTTTGGAATGGCGGTGTTAACCTCGCTATTTCCAGTAATTTTGATGGCCATCACAACGATTTATGACCTGGTGGTTCACAACGGGGTCACTCCTACACATCCAAACTTCTTGGACAACTTAATTAGTTTCATCGGTTCGCCAAGTATTGCAATGTTAATTTCCTTATTATTCGCAATTTGGTCAATGGGTTATCACCGTAACATTCCTAGTGGTGAGATTATGAGTACTTTAGAAGACGCGGTAAAGTCAATCGCGATGTTACTCCTCGTAATTGGCGGGGGCGGTGCCTTCAAGCAAGTTTTGATTGACGGGGGAGTGGGCGACGCCATTAAAACGGCGTTTGCTTCTTCAAGCATTTCACCATTAATTTTAGGTTGGCTAATTGCCGTGATTTTGCGGGTGGCACTAGGATCAGCTACCGTTTCAGCCCTCACCGCGGCAGGTTTGGTACTACCTTTGATGCAAGGAGCGGGAATCGATCCCGCACTGATGGTCCTTTCTGTTGGAGCAGGTAGTTTAGCGGCTAGTCATGTTAATGATTCTGGATTTTGGATGTTTAAAGAGTATTTTGATTTAACCGTTAAGGAAACCCTCCTAACGTGGACGATGCTCGAAACGGTAATTTCCGTAGTAGGCTTAGCAGGAGTCTTAGTTCTGAGTTTAGTGGTATAACGCGATTACAGATGGTACTCACGTTGAAAAATAATTACAAGCTAAAAAAATAATTTAATAGGTAGAAAAATTAAAGGATTTGGTTAAAAATGGCCAAGTCCTTTTAATTTGCGTCAAGCCGACTATTTACATCAACAAAGGGTGTTTAGCAAAAAATCGTCATATTGTTGGAGACTACTATATAGGAAAGAAAGTTTTTGATAAGATGGATTTTAGAATTAAAAACTACGTTATTACGGAACAATCAACGTAATTTAATAATCCAAAGAACGGTGAATAATTTATTTAGGATACAGTAATAAAGTTAGGGGAGTAGGCATGAAGCTTTTTAAGCGCATCATCAAATATTTACTAATCTTAATTGGGGGAGCTGGCTTAGCGATTGTTATTGCAATTAACGTTTCTCCGAGACCATTCGTCTTCTTTTTAAATCACGCTGCAAAAGACGAAGCTGCAATTAGGCCACGCGCGTATCAGAGTTATCGGGATCAGATTTCCATTAAAAAGGATGTCAGATATTCATCGCAATCCGCTAAAAACACCATGGATATTTTCTATAAAAAGGATAACCGTACTAAACCAACGATTATTTGGGCGCACGGGGGCGCCTTTGTTGCTGGCGATAAGTCGGGAACCACTTACTGGGCTACTAAAATGGCGGCAAATGGGTATAACGTCGTATCAATTAACTATCCGCTTGCTCCGGATCGCCAGTATCCCACCCAAGTGAACCAGATGCGGGAAGCCATTCAATTCGTGCATCGTAACTATGCAAAACAATTAAATGTGCAAAAAGTAGTGGTCGGTGGTGATTCAGCTGGGGCCCACATTGCGTCTCAAGTAATTGCTGCGCAGTATAACCATCAGCTAGCTACCGCAATAAATTATCACCATTTGAGGGATGTAAAAATTGTTGGCGGATTATTATACTGTGGGCCGTATGATATTAAACAAATGGTAAATAAAAAGCACGTAGATACCATGACGAAACTTTTTGTTAATCAAGTCGGCTGGGCATACCTAGGCGACAAGGATTGGAAAAATTCGGCAAAGGGGCGGCTGGTTTCCACGGTGAATTACGTGAATAAGCAATTCCCACCGATCTTTATTACAGATGGTAATAATGGATCTTTTGAATCCCAAGGAAAAGAGCTATACCATAAATTACGTGAGGAAGGAGTGGCTACGCAGGCGTTATTTTTCGGTAAAGAACGAAAAGTTAACCATGAATACCAGTTTGATTTGGATAGCTGGGCTGGTAAAGAATGTTACGAGGATACACAAGATTTTTTAAAAAACTTAGATTAGCTGGTGGACCTGATTAGCCAGCGACCGTCTAATGCAATATAAATGGACGATGGATAGATGGATACAAGGTTTAGTACCGTGACGTCTGATAAATTAGAGCGACTTTTCAAGGATTTTTAGATTCTTGGGAAGTCTTTTTTGGTTCTCTACCACGTTTTTTATAAAAATCCGCCTAGGAAGTCTTGTACAGAAAACGGTTTATTTATGGGGATTTAGGAGAAAAAAGGCAGAATCAAGGCTTTTTGCAAAAAAAATATTTCATTTTGCAAATATCTCTGAAAGGATGGAATCCTAATTTATTGGGGGATGACGGAGTTTTTATTACAAAATGTTACAGAATCTTACAAAATATCCCTGTTTCCCAAAATATCCCAATATGTTTGTAATATAGGTTCGGTAAAGTAATAACCTGTTGAAACGAAAGAAACACGGACATGATTTTTTAAACATAAAGGAGATATTTAATCTATATGTCAATCAAAAGTAAATTTTCAAAACTATCTATTGCTTTACTTGCGGGTGCAGCAATCGGTGCAACGGCAATTACAAGTGGTAGTGCAAATGCGGACGAAATTTACACTGTAAAATCTGGTGACACTCTTTCAGAAATCAGCTACGCGTTTAACCTTAACGGTAACTACGATGCAATCGCGCAAGCTAACCACATTAAAGACGTTAACTTCATCACGGTTGGTCAAAAATTAGTAATTAAGGATAACGGAAGCATTCAAAAGGCTACTAAGTCAGAAATTAAGTCGCTTCCAGAAGTTGATAAAGATACTAATGCTGCAGCAGCTACTAAGCAAGCAACTCCTGCTAAGACTGCTACACCAAAGGCAACTTCTACTAAAACAGCAAGTTACAGTGGAAACAGCTCAGTATCTTCAGTTGCTAACGAAATGGCATCCCGGACGGGAGTTTCTGCTGCTAAGTGGCAACAAATTATCATGCGTGAATCTGGCGGGAACGCTAACGTATCTAACGCTTCTTCCGGAGCTTACGGTTTGTTCCAATTACTAGGTCACGGTGAACATGCTGGAATGTCAGTTGCTGAACAAATCAACATGGCAACTAACGTTTATAACGCACAAGGTTTATCAGCTTGGGGAGAATAAGCTGATAAATATCGGATCTTAAAAAATAATATTTCATTTTTGACAATTAACCCAAGCGTAAAAAAGCAATGATAGCAAGGCTAACGGGTCGGTTTGTTACAAAATGTTACTTAACTTTACAAAATTTCAGTGATTTATCAGAATTTGAAAATAGTTCTGTAATAATCATCGTGTAAAGTTACTGATGTTGAAACAAAGAAGAAGAAAAAAGTGTTTTTAAAAATAAGGAGAAATAATTAAATGTCAATTAAAAGTAAAATTTCTAAAATGTCAATCGCATTACTTTCTGGTGCCGCAATTGGTGCTGCTATGATTACTACCAGTGGTAGTGCTAGCGCTGATGAAATTTACACAGTAAAATCTGGCGATACACTCTCAGAAATTAGTTACTCATTTGGCTTAAACGGTGATTACAACACCATTGCTAAGGCTAACAACATTGCTGACGTAAACGTAATTTACGTTGGTCAAAAGTTGAAGATCACTAACGATGGTGACATTAAGCAAGCTACAAACAAAGATGTTCAACAACTTCCTGAAGTAAAGCAAAACACAAATGCTGCTGGCTCAAGCCAAGCACAAACAACACAAACTCAAGCACAAACACAAACTAGCCAAGCACCTGTTCAAAAGGCTGCCCCAGTTCGTCAAGCAAGCACAACTAACAACAATAGCTCATACTCATCAAACGCAACTGGCAACGAAGCTGCTGCTAAAGCTTGGATCGCTGCACGCGAATCAGGTGGTTCATACACAGCTCGTAACGGTCAATACATTGGTAAGTATCAATTATCTTCATCATACTTAAATGGTGACTACTCCGCAGCTAACCAAGAACGCGTTGCTGACAACTACGTTAAGTCACGTTACGGTAGCTGGAGTGCTGCTAAGAACGCTTGGGTATCACAAGGTTGGTACTAAAATAAAAATATTTATACGTTAAAAACTGGGAAAATAGTCCCAAACCATGGCAGAGACCAGAAATTCGTAAATTCTGGTCTCTGTTTTCGTTTAGAAGTGGAAACCTGGTTATCAAAGAAGGCACTTCAATGCTGAGATAGTAATGGTTGCTGGCTGTGCCCAGAAAAAACAATTTTAAAATAACCCGTTAGGAGATGCGTGGATGGATAAGGAATACGGTGTTAAACTTGCGTACTACGAATCGCTGTTGGAAAATAGCTACGCTGAGGCGGTAGCCAAGTTAAAAGAAAAGTATGGAACGGTGGAGGACGACTATTTTCGCGAGAAGTCTTATGAACGGTTTTTGAATGGGAAAATAAAATTCCCAGAAAAAGGAAATTTTTCAAAAACAGCGTTAGGTTTATATTGTCATCACGTAAATGAAAACCACCATGAGCATTTAGCGGATCTAGAATGGATAAAAAAATATCAGTACTCCTTTGAACTCCAGCAAAAAGAACAACTAGTTTATTGCGATCTATTCGAACACTTGCTTTTGCAGGCGCTAATTATGAAAGAAACTGGTAATCAGTTTGGAGAAGCGGAGTTTCGGGTGTTCTTAGCGCCGGATATTATTAACTTTTATTCGAGAAAATTGGAACCAAAAATAAAATGGAAAAAGGTAATTAAACAAAGGGCATTTTTACCTAGCGAGGAAACCGAGCAACTATTAGATAAGGTAATGGGATTTTTAGGGACGGTGTAAGATTTTCGAAATAGCATTACTCGATTGATAAACGGTGCAAGGCTATTTTGAATAGTAACGCTCGTAATTAAGAATTAAATTTAACCAATAATCACTAACGAAAATTATGACGAAATTATGTGTCAATTAATGTTTAGAGCAAGCATGATCGTCAGCAAATTTAATAATTGCAGAGGGAGACAAAAGTCAGGGGAGTTTGTGAGCACTAGTTAAAACATCGATCATTATGCCGAATTTGGGTATAATGGTCGATTTTTAGTTAAGCGGAATAAACTGCTCTTTGACGCAAGTCTGGGCGTTATTAAAGCCAAAACGGTAAAATAATTTTTTTGAAAATTTTTGTCCTTGAAAGGATTTTTAGCTTTTTATAATTTGGTCCGGATTCTAAAAAGAAAATGCAGTGGAGAACGTTTTAGTAAGCCGTCTAATATAGTAGTTTAACGATAATGCCTGTATTCGGACGGTTTGTTTCAATTAAAGCCTTACATGGTCTAACTACCAAGTTGGCGGGAGTGTCCACTCGTTGAACGTTAAAAGCGACTTTTTTAAGGTGTTTTTGCGCCTTTGATTTCGTTATTATAAAAGGGGGACGACCAAAGCTAAGGGTCTTTTTCCGTATTTTTCATAAATTTTTCGATTAAAAAGACTATACTGGGTGATGTAAATGAAATTGGAGGAATTTCAATGCAGATATTAATGATTGAAGATAATAAATCAGTTTCCGATATGATGGGGATGTTTTTCAAGAAGGAAAAGTGGAAAGTTACTTTTGCTTATGACGGAGTCAAAGCGTTAGAAATTTTTAAGGCGGATCCGCAACAGTGGGACATTGTTTTGTTGGACTTAAATTTACCGGGAAAAGATGGAATGGAAGTGGCGGCCGAATTACGGCGAACTTCACATACGGTGCCGCTAATTATGTTGACTGCTCGAGACTCGGAAAGCGACCAAGTATTAGGGTTAGAAATGGGAGCAGATGAGTACATTACTAAACCATTTAGTCCAATTACTCTGATTGCAAGGATTAAGGCGTTACATCGCCGGGTCTTGATGAATAAGCACAATAATAATGCGGAGCAACAGGCTGGTAAATTCGACGTGCGGACGGCGCACTTAAAGATTAGCACGGCGACCCGCGAAGTCTACCTAGATGGAAAATTAATTTCAGATTTGACGCCAAAGGAGTTTGATCTACTAAAAACTTTGGCACAAAAGCCAATGCAAGTTTTCTCCCGGGAGCAATTATTACAAATGGTGTGGGATTACGAGTATTATGGTGATGAACGAACCGTGGACGCTCACATTAAAAAACTTCGGCAAAAACTTGAGGCAGTAGGTCCACAAGTAGTGCAAACGGTTTGGGGCGTTGGTTATAAATTCGATGATAGTAAAATTGACGAGGGATAACTAATGAAGTTGTTTTTTCAACAAATGATGGCCTTCTTAGCGGTAACCGTGGCGACGCTACTAATTGTTGGGTTAGTATTTATTCAATTTACACGTGATTCAGTTTACCGCACTAAGTGGCATTCTCTGCAAGAATATGCGGATAGCATTTTCCAGCAATCGGTAGTCCTTGACCCGCAAGATTCGTCGGTGACGACCGTTCGGGTAGATAAATTGATGGGGATGGAGCGCTTATTAAACAATCAGCACATTCATTTCACCATTTATACGGAAAATGGCGAACGGGTTAGCTATCCTAATGACAATACCGCGACGCAAATTAGTAAAAAACAGTGGCGGGAGTTGAACAAGGGTAATATTCTTCGTCAAGAATCCCGAATGGCGGTCGGGCAGGTAAAACACCGGATCACCATGACGGAGCTTAAAAAACCGTATTTTGACCGTCAAGGAAAGCTAATTTGTGTGATTGCGGTGGGCTCTCCCTTGGCAAATGTTCAGGCTGATATTCGACAGGTACAGAAGAACTTGTTAGTCACGTTTGGCTTAGCGATTCTGGTAGCAATTGTGGCTTCCTATTTCTTATCCCGGTACATGGTTCGCCGGATTCAAAAGATTCGTCAGGCGGCTCACCGAGTTACCGAAGGGGATTTTGAGGTGCAACTGGATCCTGGTCGACAGGACGAAATTGGCGAGTTAAGTGCCGATTTTAACTTAATGACTAAGTCACTTAAAGAATCTAATGATGAAATTAAGCGTCAAGAAGAACGACGGCGAGCTTTTATGGCGGATGCGGCTCATGAAATGCGAACACCGTTAACGACAATTAACGGCCTCTTAGAGGGCTTAGAATACGATGCCATTCCGGAAGATAGTAAGGAAGAAAGCATTCGACTGATGCAAAGGGAAACTAAGCGATTGATTCGGTTGGTTAACGACAACTTAGATTATGAACGAATTCGCACCAATAAAATTAAACTAGACTGCCAGATGGTTAACTTGAAGCAAGCTGTTCTCCGCGTGGTAGAACAGCTGGGCAAAAAGGCGGAAAAGGAAAATGACCAGCTTATAGTAGAGATGAATAGTGACGTGGTGGTGTACGCAGATCCCGACCGGTTGATTCAAATTCTATTCAACATTGTGCAAAACGGGATTCAATTTACCCAAAACGGCCAAATTACGGTGCGTGCGCAGAATGCAAGTAACGGAACCAATATTCAAATTAGTGATAACGGGATTGGAATGACCGAGGATCAAATTAAAAATATTTGGGAACGGTACTACAAAGCAGATGCTTCGCGGATCCAGACGAAAGGTGAATCTGGTTTAGGGATGGCAATTGTGCATGAACTAGTCCAAATTCACGGCGGTGAAATTGAAGTCTCGAGCGCGCCAGGCCGGGGAACCACCTTTAAACTGCATTTTCCTAAAGCTCCCGCAGATCAATAGGGGGGTGGATTATAAATATAGAGTACGTTGCGACATCGTTAAAGGCAATATACTAAGGAGTTGGCGAGAATCTTTAGGTTCTTGGACAACGCCTTTTATTTTTGCTGCCATTTAGTTAAACAGTGGAGCTTGATTTTTGCGACAAAGAAAAAAGCCTGACGGATAAATCCGCCAAGCTTTTTAATTAAAGGCTTATTTTTACCACATTGAAGGAGTATTGAACCATTCAATACGTTCCTTAACAGTGTTCTTGATAGCTTCTGTACCAGAAGCAAGAACCTTACGAGGGTCAAATCCTTTAGGCTTCTTGTCATTGTCTTCTTCGTAGTACTTACGAACAGCTTCTGACCAAGCAATTTGTTGTTCAGTATTAACGTTAACTTTTGAAATACCCATTGAAATTGCCTTAACAATTTGTTCCTTAGGAATTCCTGAACCACCGTGCAATACAAGTGGTGTGTCGATAGCGTCAGCTAATTCTTGAAGACGATCGAAGTTCAAACCTTTCCAGTTTTCAGGGTAAACACCGTGGATGTTACCAATACCAACGGCAAGGTAGTCAACACCTGTAGCTGCAAGTGTCTTAGCTTCTTTAACGTCAGCTAATTCACCAGCACCGATGATTCCGTCTTCTTCACCACCGATTGAACCAACTTCAGCTTCAACAGAAATACCTTGAGCATGTGCCAAAGCAACGATTTCTTTTGTCTTAACCAAGTTTTCTTCGAAGTCAAGGTCATGACCGTCAAACATAACTGAGCTGTATCCAGCAGCGATAGCTTTCTTAGCAGCTTCGTAGTTACCATGGTCTAAGTGCATGATAACTGGAACGGTGATGCCCATTGATTCTACTTCGCTTTCAACAAGACGCTTAACGGCCTTGTAGCCACCCATGTACTTAGCAGCACCCATTGATGATTGAATCAAGATTGGTGTGTGTGTTTCTTGCCCTGCTGCTAGAATAGCACGAGTCCATTCAAGGTTATTTGTGTTGAAAGCACCTACAGCGTAGTGGTCCTTACGAGCAGCTGCAAATGTTTCTGTACCATTAATAAATGACATAAAACTGGTTCCTCCCAATATTTTTATACAGACAAAGAGTTCTCCTCTTCGCAACACTTCTATTCTAGCACAAAACCTTAAAATTTTATACGAGTTTTCATAAAACTACTCGATTACTTTTAATGCATCTAATGGTTATTTTCATAACGAGTTTCAAAAAAATGGAAAATGAAGTATACCATTTTAATTTCAAAAAAAATGTTGGAATTCGTTTTCATAACTGGTACAATAATATTTTGTCTTATGAGAGAGACAGAGATTGATAAATATATAGGAGATATTGATATGAATATTTTACTCGCTTTGGTTCCCGCAATTATGTGGGGAAGTATTGGTTTAGTGAGTGGCCGCTTAGGCGGGAGTGCGTCGCAGCAAACGTTAGGAATGACGATGGGTGCGGTGATTTTCTCCTTAGTGACCCTCGTGATTTACCAGCCAACGTTAAACGGTAAGATTTGGATTGCTGGTTTGATTTCTGGCCTTTTTTGGGCAGTTGGGCAATTTAACCAGTTTAGTTCAATGAAGCACATTGGGGTTTCTAAGACAGTGCCAATTTCAACCGGCTTACAGTTGGCAGGGAACGCCCTTGCAGGGGTACTGATTTGGCACGAATGGACTTCCGGTAATATGATCATGGTTGGTACCATCGCGGTAATCGCTTTAATCGTTGGTGCGGCATTAACGTCACTAAAAGATAAGAGTGATTCCACGACGGAAAACGATGACGAAAATATGCCAGCCGGAATTCAAGCGCTGACAATTTCGACGATTGGGTACATCGGTTATACGGTAATCGTACGTTTTGCAAATGTTGATGCGAAGGCAATTATTTTCCCACAAGCAGTTGGAATGTTGCTCGGAGCTTTCTTATTTGTTTTCTTTGCTAAAGAAACGGATCAAATTGCAAAGAAACCAACGTTCTTAAACATTACGACTGGTTTGATTTGGGGAATCGGGAACATCTTCATGTTCTTAGCAATTCCATCAGTTGGACTAGCAATTAGCTACTCCTTAGCACAAGCTGGAATTGTAATTTCTACTTTCGGATCAATTTGGTTACTAGGCGAACGTAAGACCCATCGCGAAATGCAGTTCGTAATTATCGGCTCGATTTTAATTATTATCGGTGAAACGTTACTAGCAACGTTAAAATAGAAATCTTAATATGAAGAAAACAGACTGGGATTATAAAATCCGCGGTCTTTTTTTATGCAATCATATAAAAATATGAGGAGTTTTTGCGTAGAATCCGATAAAAGATATAGACCGATTTTCTTTAGAAAAACTTAATTTTTAAAGTGACTTGCTGACGGGCGCTAATTTGTTTAAGGAAAATTTAACCGCTTCAAGTTGTCCAAAGTTCTTCAAAGTCTGGCAAACTATTGTATAATAGTAGGGAATTCTAAATAAAAGGGGTATTTAAAATGGCACACATTTCATTTGATAGTTCCAACGTGGCTGATTTCGTTCATGAAAATGAACTTGCTGAAATCCAACCAATGGTTACCGCTGCCGACGAATTAGTTCGCAAAGGTACTGGTGCAGGAAGCGACTTCCGGGGCTGGTTAGACTTACCATCTAACTACGATAAGGAAGAATTCGCACGGATTAAGAAGGCTGCTGAAAAGATTCGCGAAGACTCCGAAGTCTTTGTTGCAATCGGAATTGGTGGCTCATATTTGGGAGCCCGTGCCGCAATTGATTTCTTAAACAACACGTTCTACAACATGTTGACTAAGGAACAACGTAACGGTGCACCTCAAGTAATTTTTGCTGGTAACTCAATTAGTTCCACATACCTTGCAGACGTTTTGAACTTGATTGGTGACCGTGACTTCTCGATCAACGTAATTTCTAAGTCGGGTACAACTACCGAACCCGCAATTGCTTTCCGCGTTTTGAAGGAAAAATTGATTGCAAAATATGGTGAAGAAGAAGCTAAGAAACGGATCTACGCTACAACTGACCGTGCAAAAGGTGCTTTGAAGACTGAAGCAGATGCTGAAGGCTACGAAGAATTTGTTGTGCCTGATGACATCGGGGGACGTTTCTCAGTACTTTCTGCAGTTGGTTTACTTCCAATTGCCGTAGCTGGTGGCGACATCGATCAATTAATGAAGGGTGCCGAAGACGCAAGCAAGGAATACACAGATGTTGACGTTAACAAAAACGACGCATACAAGTATGCCGCATTGCGGAACATCCTTTACCGGAAGGGTTACACTACCGAATTGCTTGAAAACTACGAACCAACGTTACAATACTTTGGCGAATGGTGGAAGCAATTGATGGGTGAATCCGAAGGTAAGGACCAAAAGGGCATTTACCCTTCATCAGCAAACTTCTCAACTGATTTACACTCACTTGGACAATACATCCAAGAAGGTCGTCGCGACTTAATGGAAACTGTAATTAACGTTGAAAAGCCAAACCATGACATCGACATTCCTAAGGAAGCAGAAAACCTTGATGGTCTCCGTTACCTAGAAGGTCGGACAATGGACGAAGTTAATAAGAAAGCTTACCAAGGGGTTACCCTTGCACACAACGATGGTGGCGTTCCAGTAATGACGCTTAACATCCCTGACCAAACTGCTTACACGCTTGGTTACATGATTTACTTCTTTGAAGCAGCCGTTGCCGTTTCTGGTTACTTGAACGGAATCAACCCATTCAACCAACCAGGTGTTGAAGCATACAAGTCCAACATGTTTGCTTTACTTGGTAAACCAGGTTACGAAGACAAGACTGAAGAATTAAACGCTCGTTTAAAATAATTTTAAACTAGGCTAATATTTAAAAATCCTGATCGCAATTTAAAAATTGTGGTCAGGATTTTTTATTTACAGTTTTAATTTGCTAAACAGCTGTTGATATCGTAGAAAACGCGGACTTTTAAGCAGAATCTTAGTTAAAATGGTGCCCACTAAGCCGCCAAAAAGGGTCGCAGCGAGGAAACGCGGAGTGTAAATGAACCAATACAAGCCGTTACTACTGCCGGTGAATAAAATCATGACCGGATAGCTTAACAGGGAGCCAATAATTCCGGTACCGATGATTTCCCCTAGCCAAGCGCCACCGACCCGGTTAGTCCACCGGTAAAAGAGGGCGGAAAGAACGCCACCAAATACTGCGCCAGTTAAGGCGAGCGGGGGAATTCCCAGAATGAGCATCCGAATTATTCCGGTCATCGAAGTGATCGCGAATGCGTAAAAGGGACCGACCAAACAGCCAATGATTACGTTTAGCACGCTCGACATGGGTGCCATTCCTTCGATCCGAAAAAGCGGGGAAGTAACTACATCGATGGCGATCAGTAAAGCAGCGATGGCCAGTCGTAAAGTGGTTTTATTTTGCATGGTAATTCCTCCAAAATCAATTTTAGCTAGGGGTGCTGCTTAAAAAGCCCAGTTAAAAAGCGGTCTCCCGCAAAGCAGGACACCGCTGGTTACATAAAATTAGTAAAAACACAATTATACGTAGCTTGGCTAATGCACTGCTCCCTGCGCTAATCCTAATTAGATCAGGTTCAATGGGTATGATCTCAGCCGCGTGGCACCCCAGCAATGTTAGTAGTTATTTGCTGACCAAGATACCACGTTTTTTAAACTTTGTAAATGGGGTTAACTTTATGAAAAATCGAATTCGTTAAAAAACGGGTTAAGCGTTTACATTTGGAGTCGTATAATGGTAATGAAGTGTAAAGCGGTTTGATAGACAAAGCTAATTTGGAGGAGGTTAGCGAAATGAAACAACTCGTTGCGATAGTGGGGACTAACGCACGGCATTCAACCAACCGGATGTTACTACAATATTTAAAGAAACGGTACGTACATCAAGCAGATATTGAAATTCTAGAAATTGCTGGTTTACCAATTTTTAAAAAGACAACAACTAGGGAAATTCCTCAACAAGCCCAGCAAATGGCAGAAAAAATTACCCAAGCAGACGGGGTGATTATCGGCACCCCAGAATATGACCATGCGGTGCCGGCCATTTTACTTAGCACATTAGCATGGCTTTCGTACGGCATCCATCCTTTTTTGGATAAACCGGTAATGATTACGGCTGCCTCTTACGGTAATTTGGGCGCCTCAAGAGCGCATGCCCAGCTCCGGCAAATTTTAGACGCACCGGAACTGAAGGCCCGGATTTTGCCTAGTTCTGAATTTTTGTTGGGGAATTCTTTACAAGCATTTGATGAACGCGGTGATTTAATTGATCAAACTAAGGTTGCCCAGCTAGATGGTTTGTTTGCCGATTTTTTGGCGTTTTTAGAGATTGCCCAGCAGTTAAACCATGCTCATCAAGCTAATGAAACCGAATTAAGGCAATTTGTGCAACAAAATGATGATAGTCCTCGAGAAGGGGTGTGATAGAATGAAACTCGTGGCAATTGCCGGATCGATTGGCGAACAATCATATAACCGAATGTTAGTGGAATATTTACGGCGACATTTTCAAAAAATCGTAACAATTGAAGTACTAGATCTGCGGGAAGTTCCCGTATTTAACGAGGATCAAGACCTAAGCGCATCCCCAGTTTTACAGGAGCTAAACCAAAAAATTAAGGCGGCAGACGGGGTGATTTTAGCCACCCCAGAACATAACCATACCATTCCCGCAGCTATGAAAAACCTCATTGAATGGTTTTCGTTTAAATTACACCCGTTTGATGGGAAACCGATCTGGGTGATTGGGGCGTCGTATTATAACCAAGGGACTTCCCGCGCCCAATTGCACCTGAAACAGATCCTAGAGGCACCGCACGTCAATGGGATCGTTATGCCGGGCAATGAGTTTTTGCTAAGTAATGCAAAAACAGCTTTCAATGAAGCCGGTGATTTACGGGATGCAAAAACAGTGGCTTTTCTTGAACAAATTTTGCAAAAGTTTCTTAAATTTGTGCGGGTGATTGAACAACTTGAGTAGCTTTTGCGCTTGGGATCCAGTATTAAAGTTTATTGAGTAGGAGTTTAGATTAAATGAATCAAAATTGGCAAAAGCCTTCCCCAAAACTAAATTGGGTGCGATTTTATTCGATAGTAACCATTCTGGTCTTGGTAACTAGCGTAGCGGGCTTAGAAATGTTACGGGTTAGCGCACACCAAGAAGTTGCGCAATCACAATCGCAACGCGGCCCAGTAAACAAAAAGGGTTCGGCTAAGCATCAACCCGCGACAAACCCACAAGTTCCAATGAAGAAAGCCGTCAATAAAGCGACCGCTAAGGGGTTTGCTGAACAATTACGTCCGTTTTTAGCGAACACAAATGCAAAGGTTGCGGTTGCGGTGTATTCAAAACGGGACCATCAGCTTTATGAGGCAACTAATACCAAGCAGACTACTTTCCCTTCGGCAAGTATTATTAAAACCGACCTTTTAGTAGAACTGTTGCATCAGCGTCACCAAAAAGCCAGCGCTTTAACCACCGGAGAGCAAAACGCAACGGTACAAATGATTGAAAATAGTGATAACAATGCGGCCACGAGTATCTACAATGATATCGGCAGCGCGCGAGGTTTGGGACAATTGTTTAACAACTTAAAAATGACTAACTCGACTGCGTTAGCAAGTGGGTGGGCGCTGACACCCACCACCCCCCGTGACCAAATTAAGGTGTTAAACAAGATTTTTTACGAGAACGGCTATATCTCAAATAAGTCAAAGGCCTATACTAAAAATTTGATGGCTAACGTTGCCGACGACCAAGACTGGGGAATTTCAGCAGGTTCCAAGTATGCTTGGCTAAAGAATGGTTGGAAACAGATGCCTAACGGGCACTGGATTGTTAACGGCATTGGTTACTTAGGCAAAGGCGAGAACAGTTGCACCATTGCAATCATGTCAGAAGATAACCCTTCTTTGGAAAGCGGAGAGGCGTTATTAGAAAAGTTAAGTCAACAAGTTGGCGTTCAGCTAAAAATTGCGGGAGCTGAACGGAAGGTTTAGAAAGCGAAAATAAAATCCGTTGGCATTAAGCGTGTAAACTAAATGCCAACGGATTTTTTGTGATCAAACAAAAAAGCTGTCATCCTCGCATCTTGAGAATGACAGCTTTTTAAATGATTGGCCATACTGGGTTCGAACCAGTAAATTACGGATTCAGAGTCCGCTGCCTTACCAATTTGGCGAATGGCCAATAAATCACCCGCACGGGGATCGAACCCGTAACTCCGGCTTGAGAGGCCGACGTCTTAACCAATTTGACCAGCGGGCAAATTACTATATTAATTTACACTAAATTTTTCATTTCGTCAATAAACTAAGCGAAAAATGGTTAATTAATTGCTAAAATTTCCACCTGATATTGCTCATCGGGGGCGTTGACCGTCACCACGTCATGAAGGTGGTGGTGTAGTAGGGCAGCGCCTAGCGGAGATTGATAAGAAACTTTTTGCTGGGCCACGTCGGCTTCGTGTTTACCCACGATTTCGTAAGTGACGGTGAAATCGTCATCCAAAAATCGGAGAGTGACGTTGCTGCCGAGGTCAATTTTAGAACGGTCCGCGTTTTCCACAATCTTGGAGTAGTTAATTTGCCGTTCCAGATACCGCAAGCGCCCTTCCATTCGGCGTAAATCCCGTTTGGCTGCACTATATTCCGCATTTTCGGATAAATCACCCAGTGCGCGGGCGTCCGCTAACGCCTTAATTAAGCTGGGGCGGGTCTTTTTTAAATCAGCAATCTCTTGTTGAATCTTTTGATATCCGGTTTTAGTCATCGGTACGAATTGGGGGTGCATATGCTCAGGTCCTTTACATTGGTGAAGATTCAAAAGTTAGTTCGATCATGTATTCGTGTTGGTCAACAATGTGCGAAGTGGTGACCCAAACTGAATCAAGTCCGTGATCAAGTGCTTCAGTTTTAGCAAGGAACCGCCCCAATAATGCCCCGTTTTTGGCCACAAAATCATCAGCGAAGCGGTCCACTAGCAAACTATTATCCGGGAAATAAACCTCCGGATTAGCGACGGGGGTGCTATCTGGGAAAGTCATGTTTAAAACGTTTCGGTAACCTAGCGGATTGATCCGCGCCATTTCAGGTTTGTTATCGATCCGGTATAAAACATTGTACAAAGAATCAGAATTGGTGGCCATAATAAGTTCCTTTCTGTAACGGTTATTTTTCGGTTTAAAGTTGTTGCAATTCGCGTATTCCAGTGTATAATAGCTGTTTATGACAAGTTGTCATTTTTGGGAGGTGCAACATGCCAAAACAAACTTTCTTTAATTTAAAGGATGAAAAGCAGCGCCGAATTATCGCGGCGGCGCGACGTGAATTTAGTCACCACCCCTTATATGAAAGCTCCATCAACAATATCATTAAAGAGGCTAAAATTCCCCGGGGGAGTTTTTACCAATATTTTGAGGATATTGCTGATTTATATGGCTATTATTTTAGTTTGATTTTGGAAGATATTCAAGCGAGACTCATTGACGAGGTTCGCCAAAATCACGGAGACATTTTTGCTGCGGTGCGAAAGTACGCGGGCGTTTTTTTGGAAGAGATCCTTGCGGGCGAACACCGCGATTTCTACCGGAATTTCTTTTTGGGAGCTAACGCTTCGATTCGCGCCCGGGAAAATCACCATCCCGGAACCGGATTTAACGTCTTCCACTCCAAACGGATGCGGGAATTGCGTTCCCAATTGCGGGAGGTAGTCGACTGGGATCAATTAAAAGTTACCAGTCAAAAGGACCAAGCCATGATTCAACAGTTGATCATGATGATTTTCTTTCATGCATTTGCTAGTTATTTTATCCACGCTGATGAAACGGATGAAGAACCTGCTATGGTGCAAAAAGAAATTGAACATAACTTGGATTGGCTAGAATATGGCGTAAGAAGAACGGAGGAAAAGTAGTTTATGTGGAAAATATTGAAAAAACGGTTAAGCTGGGGAGCTGTTTTAATCGGCACCGTCTTTTTGGTCGTTCAAATTGTTGGCGATTTAATTTTACCAAACATCACCTCGGATATTATCAATAACGGGGTCGCTAAGAACAATATCGACTACATTTGGAACTCAGGATTTAAAATGTTAGGCGTTTCCCTGATCGGGTTAATTGGGGCCGCGGTGAACGTGTATTTTGCCGCAACTCAGGCGCAAAAGGTTGGCAATAAGTTGAGGAGTTCTTTATTTAAAAAGATTTCCTTCATGTCTAACTATGAATTCGAACGGTTTGGGGAAGCTTCGCTAATTACCCGGACCACTAACGACGTTATTCAAATTCAAAACGTAGTGGTAATGATTTTACGAATGATGCTGATGTCGCCAATTATGTTGGTGGGCGCCGGCTTCATGGCTTACCAGAAACAATCGGAATTAACGGGCGTCTTCCTCGTTGCGTTACCGGTGCTGGCAATTTTTGTGGGCCTGGTAATGTACTTCGCGGTTCCGCTCTTTAAAGGATTACAGAAAAAGATTGACCGGATTAACTTGGTTTTTCGGGAAGGCTTAACCGGGGTGCGGGTAATCCGGGCGTTCAACCAAGACCAATTTGAACAAGACCGGTTTGCCGATGCCAACCATGATTACATGCGTACCGGGATTAAGGTATTTACCATCGTCTCGTTCATGTTCCCAATCATGACGTTAATCATGAGCGGAACTAACATTGGAATCGTTTGGTACGGGGCGCACTTAATTGCCGATCGGACGATGGAAGTTGGTAACCTAGTGGCCTTCATGACGTACGCCACCCAAATTTTAATGAGTTTTATGATGCTTTCGATGGTTTTCGTAATGATTCCGCGGGCTTCTGCTTCGGCAGCCCGGATCAACGAAGTTTTGGAAACCCAAAACAGCGTTACCGACGAGACCACCACGACCGATTTACCAGCCCAACCCGCAACTACGCTAGCTTATAAGAACGTAGAATTCCGTTATCCTGGCGCAGAACGCCTTTCGATTGACAACGCCAATTTCCAAGCTAAGGCTGGCGATACCGTGGCAATCATTGGGGGAACTGGTTCAGGAAAGACAACCTTGATTAGTTTACTACCACGGTTGTTTGACGTGACGGCAGGAAAGGTGGAGTTGGACGGAGTTGATATCCGCCAGCTCAGCCAACACGCATTGCACGAACAAATTGCCTTTGCACAACAAAAGGCCGTGCTCTTCAAGGGAACGATTCGTGAAAATATGCGTTACGGTAATCCAAAGGCAACCGACGAAGAAATTTGGCACGCCTTGGAAGTAGCCCAAGCAACCGAATTTATTAGTCGGGACGGCGATGGATTGGATACCTTTGTAGAACAAAACGGGGATAACTTCTCCGGTGGGCAAAAGCAACGGTTGTCGATTGCCCGTACGTTGGTTAAAAAGGCCCAAGTTTACGTGTTTGATGATTCATTTTCAGCACTCGATTTTAAGACCGACGCTAACTTACGGAAGGCGTTACGCGAAGACCCAGAAATCCAAAAGGGGATTGTGATTATCGTGGCCCAACGGATTGCAACGGTTGCGGATGCTGACTTAATCCTCGTCTTGGACGGCGGAAAGGTTGTTGGTCAAGGAACGCATGCTGAATTGAAGGCTAATAACGAAACCTATAGAGAAATTATTGATTCCCAAATCAAGAAAGGAGACCAAGCAAATGGCTAAACCAACAAAACCAGTAAACGCACCTCGTCCTGGACGACATGGCGGCCCCGGTGGGGTAATTGAAAAACCGCAGAACTTTTGGAAATCAGCGGTTCGGTTAGCGAAGTATTTATCTCCTTGGATGTTTGGCTTTATCGTCGTGTTGATTCTCGCAGCACTTTCAACCCTTCTGCAAATTCGGGCACCGAAAGTTTTAGGGGAAGCAACTACTGAAATTTTTAAAGGCGTGATGAAGGGCGCTATGAAAATGAAGATGGGGATGCCCGTTCATCATTTTCCGGTTAACTTTGATAAGGTCTTCCAAATCTTGGTTACGGTAGGAATTCTTTACGGACTCTCCGCAGCCTTCAGCTTTATTCAACAAGTGGTAATGACCCGGGTTTCGCAAAAGGCAGTTGCCCAATTGCGGAGCGATTTTAAAGACAAGATGCAAAAATTACCGATTTCATACTATGATACCCATTCAAACGGGGACATCATGAGTCGGATGACTAACGATATGGATAATATCAGTTCCACACTGCAACAAAGTTTGACTCAGTTGGTCACGAGTGCTTTGCAATTCGTCGGTGTTTTGTACATGATGCTGACGATTAGTTGGAAATTGACTTTAGTAGCCGTGGCTACCGTTCCATTAAGTTTGATTGTGGTAACGATCGTTGCTCCTAAGTCACAACGTTACTTCAAGTCCCAACAAAAACATCTAGGATTAATGAACGACCAGGTTGAAGAAACTTATGCCGGACACACGGTAATTAAAACTTACAACCACGAGCAAAAGGCCATTGAAGATTTTGAAAAAGAAAACGTTAAGTATTATCGGTCAGCTTGGAAGGCGCAATTTATTAGCGGATTGATTATGCCGCTAATGAACTTTGTTAAGAACCTGGGTTACTTGATGGTTGCCGTATTAGGTGGCGTTCAGGTTGCTCACGGAAGGTTATCATTAGGTAACGTTCAAGCGTTCCTGCAATACACACAACAGTTTTCCCAACCGATTACTCAAGTGGCCAACATTGCCAACACCTTACAAATGACCATGGCATCTGCAGAACGGGTCTTTGAAGTACTGGATCAACCTGAAATGGAAGAAACCCATACGGACGTTGCCAAGGTTGATACAAGTGCTAAGCTAATTATTGATGACGTTGATTTCCGTTACGTGCCGGACAAACCGTTGATCCGTAACTTTAACTTGCGGGTTGAACCGGGTGAAATGGTCGCAATTGTTGGACCAACCGGAGCTGGAAAAACTACCATCATTAACCTGTTAGAACGTTTTTACGACGTTAATTCTGGAACCATTTATTTAGATGGAGAAGATACTCGTAACATGTCCCGCAACGAGTTACGGAAACACATTGCCATGGTATTGCAAGATACCTGGTTGTTTACCGGAACCATTCGGGAAAATATTAAGTATGGCCGGGAAGGGGCTACTGACGAAGAAATGTACGCGGCAGCCAAAGCAGCCCACGCGGACGGCTTCATCCGCCAATTACCAGACGGCTATGACACGGTCTTAAATGAGGCGGCATCTAACATTTCGCAAGGACAGCGACAATTACTAACGATTGCCCGCGCGTTCTTAGCAGACCCTGACATCTTGATTTTGGATGAAGCAACTAGTTCGGTAGATACCCGGACCGAAGTGCTAATTCAAAAGGCGATGAACCGATTGTTGAAGAACCGGACCAGTTTCGTGGTTGCGCACCGACTTTCGACCATCCGAAATGCGCAAAATATCGTGGTCATGAACCATGGACAGATTGTGGAAACTGGTAACCATGACGGCTTAATGGCCCAAAATGGCTTCTACGCTGATTTATATAATTCACAGTTTGCCAGTGGTGAAGTGATTTAATTTGCCCAGGTAAAATTAAACTAGGTCGCGGCCGACATAACCAAAATGATTCGTTTTCGGATGCGTTTTGGCTTCGTTAACGTAAAACGACTATAAAGGCATTTCAAGAATTTTTAGATTCTTGAAGTGCCTTTTTATTTTCTCCGACGTTTTTCTTGTAGAAAGTAGGATATAATTCAAGGGGAAATTTAGTTTGGAAAGGGACGGGGATAAAATGAGTTTTGAAAAAACACGGGCGTTGATTGCGGAAATGCTTGAGCGACAAGTTATTCCTGGCGTAGACTATACGTTAATTCGGCATGGGAAAATTGAATACGCGGTAACACAAGGAACCGAGGCCGGGATACCAGACGCGCCCCGGCTGGTTGAAGGACGCTATTTTGATTTAGCGTCGCTGACCAAGGTGATTGGGACGGTGCCGCTGATTTTGCGGTTAGCGGCGGAAAAACAATTGGAACTTGATGGATCGGTAAATACATACTTACCAGAAATTAAGGACTCCCGGATTACCATCCGGCACTTATTAACGCACACGTCGGGAGTCACCGCGTGGATTGATCACCGGGATGACTTGTCCGCCAGTCAACTGCGCGAAGCCATTTACGCCCAAGTTAGTTTTGGGACGAAGTTCAACCAAGAAATTGAATACAACGATTATAATTACCTTTTACTGGGCTTCATTGCGGAAAAAATAACCCATCTGCCAGTTCAAAAGGCAATCCAGCAATTAGTTTTAATGCCGTGGCAGCTCACCCAGAGCACGTTCAACCCGGATCCGTTCCAAACGGTGCCGACGGGAATTCGGGATGGCGTCTTATTACGCGGACAAGTTCATGACCCAAAAGCCGCCTCCCTGGGAGCACATGCCGCCTCGGCAGGGTTGTTTGCAACCAAGGCTGACGTAGTTAAATTCACCCAAAAAATGCTTGCGCCCCAAAACGAACTGTTTGGGATTAACCAGCAGCAGGATTTTTTAAATAACCAGACTGCTAATCCAGCGTTACAACGCTCGTGGGGCTGGGCGTTTGTTTGCCACAATGCTGACCAAGTGGTGTTGCGGCATAGCGGATTTACCGGGACGTTTATCTTATGGGACCGAATGACTCAAAATGCGTTAGTGCTGTTGTCCAACCGGCTTTATCCAGAACCTAACTTAGAATTTTTGGATTATCGCCAACAAATTTATCAAACTTTTGCGGCAGAAGATAAATCAAAGTAAGGGCTTAAAGATAAAAAGGGGTTATGGTATTCTTATTATTGAGTGAATGAAAGGGGTTTTATAAACTATGAGCGAACCATTATTTTTGAACCCGGTTTTCCATGAGAAAATTTGGGGCGGCGACCATTTGAAGACTAAGTTTGGTTATGATATTCCTAGTGACCACACCGGTGAATGTTGGGCAATTTCTGCCCATCCACACGGACCTGCCGCAATTGCGAACGGTGAATTTAAGGGGATGACCCTCGATCAATTATGGGACCAGCATCGCGAGCAGTTTGGCAATGCCAAGGGCGATGTCTCTCCTTTATTGACTAAAATTTTAGATGCTAACCAAGACTTGTCCGTGCAGGTCCACCCGGACGATGCTTACGCTGCCGAACACGAACATGAATTGGGCAAGACTGAATGCTGGTACATTATTTCAGCTGAACCAGGGGCTGAATTATACTACGGACATAATGCGCAAACTCGCGAAGAACTTGCCGACTGGATTAACCATGGTAAATGGGATAAATTATTCCGCAAAGTTCCGGTTAAGGCGGGCGAATTTTACTACGTACCTAGCGGAACCATTCATGCGTTGGGCAAGGGCATTATGGTACTAGAAACCCAACAAAGCAGTGACACCACTTACCGGTTGTACGATTTTGACCGGGTGGATAAGACGACTGGTAAGAAACGTGAACTACACTTACAACAGTCCATCGACGTTACTAATGTGCCTCATCACGATCCCCAATTAAACATTACCAATGAACAAGTTGGGGATGCTCAAGTAACCACCTTTGTGCAACCGCCAGTGTCGAAGTATTTCTCGGTTAAACGGGTGGAACTACATGATGGTAGTGCGGAATTCAACCGGGAAGGTTTGTACACCTTAGTTTCGGTGTTAGACGGTGAAGGAACGCTCACGGTGGATGGTCAAGACTATCCAATTAAGAAGGGGCAACACTTCATTTTACCGAACCCAGTTAAGCAGTGGCGTTATCAAGGTAGCTTAGAATTAATCGTTAGCGAGCCTGGCGAAGAATAGTAAAAATAGGTATTGATCTATAAATAAAAAGAGTAGGAAAGGTAATCACGCGGTTACTCTTCCTACTCTTTTTAATATTTGATGTTAAAAGGTTGGTTCGATTTTTAATGCTTCCTGGGCGCTTAAATCAGCATCAGGGTAACGCCGGTGTAACGCTGTCAGGAGAATTCGCTTGGCGAGGTTTCCGTTTCTAGTAAGAATCGGGCCGTGGAAATACGAACCGTAAACATTTTTGTAGATAACGCCTTCCGATTCGTCTTCACCGTTATTTCCGTTTCCGGTAACCACTTTTCCTAGGGGACGTTCGTCCTTACCTAGATAAGTTTTACCGTTGTGGTTTTCAAAACCATGGTAAGTTTCGCCAGTTTCCTGGTTTTTAATTACGATATCGCCAATGAACCGGTTATCATCTTGGCTCAATGTGTAGTGATCTAAGGCACCAATCCCGCTAATTTTTTCACCGTTTGCGCCTACGTAATAGTGACCAAGGAGTTGGTAGCCTCCACAGATTGCTAGAAGAGGACCGCCATCTTCAATATAGCTGGTCAGCTCCGCCTTTTTATTTTGTAAGTCTCGGGAAACGATGGTTTGTTCGTAATCTTGACCGCCGCCGAAGAAAACGATGTCCCAATCCTTAGCGACAAACTGGTCGTCAAGGCTAACGATTTGGATGTCTAACTTAGTGTCCATCATTTTAGCGTAGTAGTTAAGGGCTAATAAATTGCCGTTATCCCCGTAGGTATTAAGCAAATCACCATATAAATGGGCGACTTTTAATTCGTATTTCATAATTAAACCCCCTCCTTAATATAGCCATCACTAATTAGTTGTTTACGTAGTTGTAACATGGCCGTGTAGGTTGCAAAAACGTAAACCCGGGTAGTAGGGAGCCGTTTAATATTTGCAATCGCGTCGGGCAAGTTATCGTAAGTCCAAAGTTGGTCATCAGTGACGCCAGCCACCTTCAAACGGAAGGTAATGTCTTTGTACCGCTCGCCACCGGTGATGTATTGTTGAATGTTCATTTGTGCTAATTTTTCGAAATTACCGTCCCAAATCCAGCTTGTATCAATTCCGTCGGCATAGTTGGCGTTTAAAAGACCCACAAAGGAGAACGGCTCGGTTTCGGTACCCACCATGTCGATGACCTGGTTTAAACCTACCGGGTTCTTCACTAGCACAACGGTTAGTTCCTTACCATCCACGTTAATTTGCTCTTGGCGGCCAAAGACCCGTTCGTCAGGATCGTTAAGCGCCTTTTGAATTTGCGAAGTGGGTACGCCCATGAACTTACCCACGGAGTAAGCCGCAAGGGCGTTGTAGACGTTGTACAACCCACCGATGTGCAGGGTAAAGTTGGACGCGTCGATGAAAAACTTAGAATAGTTAGGTGTCAACTTAGTAATCTGCGTTAGTTGGAAATTAAGTTCTGGCCGGTGCCAACCGCAGTGAGGGCAGTAGTACTTACCCTGGTTGCTATAGCTAATGAATTTATAGTGAATAATGTGTTCACAACGCGGACAAACTACGCCGTCCGTGTTTGGATCGGCTTTCATTTCGCCATCCGCTTGGTTATTAAAACCGTAATATAAAATCGGGTTTGGTAAATCCACCGAATTAAAGATTGGCATGTCGCCATTAGCAATGATGGTGGCTTCCGGAGCTAACTTGACCCCGTCTAAGATTTTTTGGTAAGTGGTGTAAATTTCGCCGTACCGGTCCATTTGATCCCGGAAAATGTTGGTAAATACAAAGGCAATCGGTTTAATATACTGGGTGACCTTAATTACGTTAGCCTCGTCAACTTCTAAAACGGCAATGTTTTTCCCGTTTTTAGAACGGTGGTCGGTCAAAAAAGTGGTGACGATCCCTTGCTCCATATTAGAACCCGTGGGGTTGGTTAAAACGTGCTCGTATTTTTGACGTAAAACCTTTACCGTAAGTGCGGTTGTTAAGGTCTTCCCGTTAGTTCCCGTGATGACGATTACGTCATAGTTTTGGCCCAGATCTTTTAAAATTGTAGGGTCGATTTTGGTAGTAATTTTACCAGGGAGTGAACTACCTCCGGAACGAAATGTATGCAAAAACCAATACGATGATTTTCCCGCCATTTTGGCAATTGAACTTCTAAATGACATGCTACTCCTCCCGATTCTTCTCAAACATCTAAAACAATATTTTAAGCTGATTTTGGCAAAAAGAAAAGCAAAGAGTAGCGGGCTGTGCAAAATCTTAACTATTTTAGGCCGGCATTCAGCCAAGTGGGTCTGATATTAAATTTCGAAAGCCGGGTTGTTAAAGTAATAATAGGAAAATTTTGAATATTTCGGACCGGAAAAAGGCGTTTAAACGTTGCGTTACCCCTGTTTGAGGAAAAAACTACATTTTATTTTTGAGCGGATGAATTTTTAGTTTATATCAGCTATACTTATTTCTTGGAGAATAAAATTAGGAGTGGGGCAAAATGGCACAGTTATTTTTCCATTATGGAGCCATGAATAGTGGCAAATCGATTGAGATTTTAAAGGTTGCTCATAATTACGAAGAGCAGGACAAACAGGTTGTTTTAATGACTAGTGGCATTGACACCCGTTCTGGAGTTGGCGAAATTTCCAGCCGAATTGGGTTACGCCGGGATGCATTTCCGATTTTTGACGATACCGATATTTACGCGGTAATCAAACAGGCGGAAACGAATCCGGCGTGCGTGCTGATTGATGAAGCCCAGTTTTTAAAGAAGCATCACGTACTAGAATTGGCTAAGGTGGTTGATGAACTAGGGATTCCCGTGATGACTTTTGGCTTAAAAAACGACTTCCGCAACGAACTTTTTGAAGGTTCGAAGTACCTTTTGTTATACGCGGATAAGATTGTCGAAATGAAGACCATTTGCTGGTTCTGCAAACATAAAGCGCTAATGAACTTACGGGTGCATAATGGTAAACCAGTTTACGAAGGCGAACAGGTCCAAATCGGTGGAAATGAATCTTACTATCCGGTTTGCCGGCGTCACTACTTTAACCCACTAATTGAAGAAATGAGGAATTAATTAATGGATATTATGGATAAAGTGCAAGCAGTTGCGGATCGCTACGATGAATTAAGCGAATTGTTGGCGGATCCGGAAGTGTTGGCTGATTCACAACGTTATCAAGAATTATCAAAAGAAGAAGGCGAAATCCGTGAAACGGTAGAAAAATACCGGGAATACCGCAAAGTGGTTGATTCAATCGCGGAAAACGAAGAACTACAACGTGAAAAGCTTGATCCAGAAATGGATAGTTTGGTAAAAGCGGAGCTAGCGGACTTACGTGACCAAAAAGAAAAGCTTGAAGAAGAAATTAAAGTATTAATGTTACCTAAGGACCCTAACGACGATAAAAACATCATTATGGAAATTCACGGGGCGGCCGGCGGAGATGAAGCCAGTTTGTTTGCGGCTGATTTATACAATATGTACACTCGCTATGCCGAATCACAAGGCTGGAAAGTACAAATTGTCGACGAAAACGCCACGGATGTAGGTGGTTTCAAGGAAATCGTTTTAATGATTTCGGGTGACAAAGTTTATTCTAAATTGAAATACGAAAACGGTGCTCACCGTGTTCAACGAGTGCCGGTAACGGAATCCGCTGGACGGGTACACACTTCTACCGCCACGGTGGGGGTAATGCCCGAAGCTGAAGACGTGGATATCGAGATTGATCCTAAGGACATTCGTACCGACGTATACCGTTCTTCAGGTGCTGGTGGACAGCATATTAATAAGACTTCTTCTGCGGTGCGGATGACCCACTTGCCAACCGGAATTGTGGTTGCGATGCAAGATGAACGCTCTCAGCAACAAAACCGGGAAAAGGCTATGCGGATTTTAAAGGCCCGGGTTTACGACTACTACCAATCCCAAGAAGAGGACGCCTACAACGAAGAACGAAAGAATGCCGTTGGGACAGGGGACCGTTCGGAACGGATCCGGACTTACAACTTCCCGCAAAACCGGGTTACCGACCACCGTATTGGTTTGACGCTGAACAAGTTGGACCGGGTGATGAATGGGGAGCTTAATGAAATTATTGAAGCGTTAATCCTAGACGATCAAGCTAAGAAAATGGAAGCTTTACGAAATGAATAATCCAACATATTTTGAAGCCCTGAAATGGGCTTCTTTGCTTATTCAGGAACATCATGGCGATGAAAATGCTCCCGAACTGATTATGATGGACCGGATGGAATGGAATCGGACGGAATTACTTGTACACTATCGCCAGCAATTACGTCTTGACCAGTGGCAACAGTTTCAAAAAGACGTTCAACGAGCGGTTAACGGGGAACCCGTCCAGTACATTACTAACAAGGCCAATTTTTATGGGCGTGAATTTTACGTGGATTCTCGGGTGCTAATCCCACGGGTGGAGACTGAAGAATTAGTGGAACACATTTTAAATGCGCACCCTCAATTAAACCAACCGCTCCGGGTTTTAGACATTGGAACGGGGAGCGGCAACATTGCCATCACTTTAAAACTTGAACGTCCAGATTGGCAAGTTTCCGCCGTAGACATTGCTAGTGAGGCACTAACGGTCGCCCAGCAAAATGCTCACCAGCAAGAAGCGGTGGTTGATTTTCGGCAAGGTTCCTTATTTGACGCGGTTAAAGGGGAACGTTTTGACATCATTGTTAGCAATCCGCCGTACATTGCCGAAAATGAGCGGGACGTAATGGACCAATCCGTGATAGAATACGAACCAGATAAGGCACTTTTTGCACCAGACGATGGTTTGTTTTGGTATAAACAAATCGGTAGACAGCTGGCCAATCATTTAACGAATGCTGGCCAATTATGGTGTGAATTTGGTTATCACCAAGGAGCAAAGTTAAAACAATATTTTAGTGAATTGCCTGGAGTTAAGGACGTGGACGTGCTCCAAGACTTAAGTGGCCACGACCGGATACTTTGGGTAAGGGGAGGATCGGTGATTTAGAATGAGTGAAATATTTCAAAGTGAAAATTTAGCTGACGCAGCCGCGGCAATTCAGCGCGGGGAATTGGTGGCATTTCCAACCGAAACCGTATACGGCTTAGGAGCGGATGCTACTAACCCAGATGCGGTAAAGAAAGTTTATCAAGCAAAGGGCCGGCCATCAGATAACCCGCTGATTGTTCACGTTACGGGCCCAGCACAGGTAGCCGAGTTTGCCGAAATCGACGCCCAAAGTAAGCAGTTGATGGATACTTTTTGGCCAGGACCGCTCACCATTATTTTGCCGATCAAACTGCACGCATTGGATCCAGTAGTAACTGGAGGCTTGACGACCGCTGCGTTTCGTAACCCAGATACCCCGTTAACCCTTAAGTTAATCGAGCAGGCGGGAGTGCCGTTAGTGGGGCCTTCTGCAAATACTTCGGGAAAGCCGAGTCCAACTAAGCCAGCCCACGTTATGCACGATTTAGATGGCAAAATTGCGGGCGTTTTAGATGGTGGCGAAACTAAAATCGGGGTTGAGTCTACGGTATTGGATATGTCCGGTGCGGTACCAAGCGTTTTACGGCCAGGTGCCGTTACTCCTGAGGATTTAACCCCAATCTTAGGAGAAGTGCAAACTGATCACCATAAAGTTGGTAAGGACGAAGTGCCGAAAGCTCCAGGAATGAAGTATAAGCACTACGCTCCGAATGCCCAGGTGTACATCGTCAAGGACGCTCAGTGGTCAAAAGTGGCGGACTGGGTATCCCAACATGCACAACAGCCCGTTGGGGTATTAGCAACGTCGGCCATTTTTGATAGTACCAAGTTGATGAATTTTGATAACGTTGATTTTATTTCGTTAGGAGAAGATGCGCGAACCGCAAGTCACCACCTCTTTGACGGATTGCGTACCTTTGATGGGAATCCGCAGATTAAGGTGATTTTTGCGCAAGCGTTTGATCCTACTGGGATTGGTGCAGCTTATATGAACCGGTTGCAGAAATCTGCGGGGAATACTTACTTCGACGAAATTAACTAGGAGGGATTGCCAATGAACTACCAAGAACAGGATCCGCAATTGTGGGCAGCGATTGATCGGGAAGCCGATCGCCAACAACATAATATTGAGTTGATTGCTTCAGAAAACATTGTTTCGGAAGCGGTCCGGGCTGCGCAAGGCAGCGTTTTAACTAATAAGTATGCGGAAGGTTACCCAGGACGCCGTTATTATGGTGGTTGCGAGTACATTGACCAAGTAGAACAATTAGCCATTGATCGGGCTAAAGAACTGTTTGGCGCGGAATATGCCAACGTGCAGCCCCACTCCGGTTCCCAAGCTAACGCAGCCGCGTACGCTGCATTTATCAAACCCGGGGATAAAATCCTTGGAATGGATCTGAACGCGGGCGGTCACTTAACCCACGGTGCCAAGGTTAGTTTCAGCGGCACATTCTATGAATCGGTGACTTACGGAATTGATCCGCAAACTGAACGGTTGGATTATGAACAAATCCGGCAGATTGCCTTAAAGGAACGGCCACAAATGATCGTGGCGGGGGCTTCGGCATACAGTCGGATTATCGATTGGCAAAAGTTCCGAGAAATTGCTGACGAAGTGGGCGCCTTCTTAATGGTGGACATGGCGCATATTGCGGGGCTAGTAGCTGTTGGATTGCATCCGTCACCAGTAGGAATTGCTGACGTAGTGACTACCACTACCCACAAAACGCTTCGGGGACCTCGAGGCGGGATGATTTTGTCGCAAGCAAAATACGCAAAACAAATTAATTTCGCAGTCTTTCCTCAAAACCAGGGTGGTCCGTTAGAACACGTAATTGCTGCTAAAGCAGTTGCGTTAGGGGAAGCTTTACGCCCCGAGTTTAAGGATTATCAAGCTCAGGTGATCAAAAATGCTCAAGCAATGGCAGAAGTTTTTGAAAACGAACCAGATCTGCACGTAGTTACCGGTGGGACTGATAATCACTTAATGACGGTTGATTTGACCCAAAACGGACATAACGGGAAGGAAATTCAAGACTTATTAGATACCGTTTATATCACGCTAAATAAAGAGGCAATTCCTGACGAAAAGTTAAGCCCATTTAAAACTTCGGGAATTCGGATTGGGACTCCCGCCGTTACTACCCGGGGCTTTAACGAAGCGGACAGTCGCAAGGTCGCGGAGCTGATCATTCGCGCAATTCACCACGTTGACGAACCAGAAGTACTCGCCCAAATTAAACAAGAAGTGTTTGATTTAACGGATCAATATCCACTATCTTAAATTAAACCTAGTTTTTTTACGGTTTTTTAGCTACAATTGATAAGGAATTTGAAAGGAGCGAGTTTAGACATGGGGAAGTTTGAAGTTCTCGACCACCCGTTGATTCAACATAAGTTGACGTTAATTAGAGACAAGAATTGCAGTACAAAGGAGTTTCGTGAAATAGTTAACGAAATTTCAACATTGATGGCTTATGAAGTTTCACGGGATATGCCGTTAGAAGATGTTGAAATCGAAACACCAATCGGAAAATCTATTCAAAAACAAATCTCGGGTAAAAAAGTGGCCATCGTGCCAATTTTACGTGCGGGATTGGGAATGGTAGACGGGATGGCTGAATTGCTACCCGTTGCTCGGATTGGTCATATCGGGATGTATCGCGATGAAGAGACCTTAAAGCCAACCGAATACTTTGTTAAGTTGCCAAGCGACATTAGCGAACGCCAAGTATTCGTAGTTGACCCAATGCTTGCCACCGGTGGTTCAGCAATCATGGCGGTGGATGCGTTGAAAAAACGTGGCGCAAGGGACATTCGTTTTTGCAGTCTAGTAGCCGCTCCTGAAGGGGTAAAAGCTTTAGAAGAAGCTCATCCAGATATTGATATTTATACAGCTGCATTAGATGAAAAACTAAATGAAGATGGTTACATCGTTCCTGGACTAGGTGACGCCGGTGACCGCTTGTTTGGTACTAAATAAATAGGTACGTTGGATTTTATAACCAACGGTTAAGCTGCTGTGACAAAAGTCTTTAAACAAAAAACGATTCATGAGGTGAAACTTCCTCATGAATCGTTTTTATTTTGGCGTTTTGACTTCAATAGAGCCAAAACGTGGGACAAAAGTCAGTTTGTTCCGCTTAACCAAAAATTGACCATCATGCCAAAATCAGGCATCATGGTCAATTTTCAGTTAATGCTCGCAAACTACCCGACTTTTGTCCCACTCTCTTTTTTGTTTTCTGCGCGGTTTGGTAAGTGAAAAGATTTGTCAATTGAGAAAAAATAGTTTTATCATGGGGTTAATAGAATGCGCTTACAAATCAGGAGGAACGTATGGCTTACATCGAAGTACAACACGAATTTAAAATTTATCAAATGGGGGACAATCAAATTGTCGCGAACCGGGACGTGAATTTTACGATTGAGCAAGGGCAGATTGCCGTGATTTTAGGACCGAGCGGGGCGGGAAAATCCACGGTTTTAAATATGCTCGGGGGCATGGACAGCCCGACGAAGGGGAGCATCAACATTGCCGGGACGGACATTGCGCAATTTAACGACCGCCAGTTAACGAAGTATCGGCGTAACGACGTTGGATTTATTTTTCAATTTTACAATCTAATTCCAAATCTAACGACTACCGAAAACGTAGAACTAGCTACCGCACTGGTCAATGACGGACTAGATCCGGTAACCGTCCTAAGAGATGTTGGGCTGGCAGAACGTTTGGATAATTTTCCTGCCCAGTTATCTGGCGGCGAGCAGCAATGGCTGGCAATCGCCCGTGCTTTAGCAAAGAATCCGAAACTATTACTATGTGACGAACCAACTGGCGCATTGGATTATCAAACGGGTAAACAAATTTTACAACTGCTCCACGATGCTAGCCGAAAATTTAAAAAGACGGTCATCATTATCACCCATAATTCAGCAATTGCGAAAATGGCGGATCGGGTAATCCAAATTAATGATGCCCAGGTCCGGAGCATCGTAGATAATCCCCAGCCTGCTCCGGTCGAAGAAATTGAGTGGTAGGTGGCTGAGATGATAAAACTATTGTTACGCACGATTAAGAATTCTTTAGGGCGCTTCATTGCAATTAGTTTGATCATTATGCTGGGGACGCTGATTTTTGTAGGGGTAAAGGCGACCGGCCCGGCACTCAATGATTCACTGCAAGCGACTGTAGTAAAGCATCATTTAAGTGATCTAGAGATTTTGTCTAGCCAAGGCTTCACCGAAACCGAACTTAAAGCAGTTCGGCAGGTTCCGGGAGCGCAGGTTGAAGGAGTTTTATTGCAAAATGTACTTGTCGGCAAGAATCGGGACGTAATCGCCTTGTATGGTTATCAAAAAAATAATCACCAAAATCAGTTGATTTTAAAACAGGGACGGCTTCCTCGCAATCAGCACGAAATTGTTTTAGACCAGCAGGCCCGGCTACGCGAGGGTTATAAAATTGGGGACTACTTTAATTTAGAGAAAAATCCCCAGCTGAAATATCAAAAATACCGAATCGTGGGTTTTGCGGATTCTCCCCAATATGTTGACCATTCGACTAGGGGAGCGAGTAATTTAGGTACTGGGAAAGTAACTTACTTTGCTTACGTATCCCATTTAGCTTTCCGCTCGTCCGTGTACTCCGGGATGCAAGTATATTTTCCGGAGCTGCAAAACCAAAAAATGTTTTCTAACAAGTATCAGCGGGCGGTAAAACAAAAAACTGCTCAAGTACGCCGCCACTTAACGCCGGCAATTAAAAAACGTCGGCAAAGTTTGGCAGGGACTGCACTAACGCAAATTGAACAAGGAAAACAAAAGCTGGCACAGAGCCGGCAAAAGCTGGTAGCTGCCCAACAAGTGCTTAAACAGCAAGGTTTAACGAATGCGTCCACAATGCGCACCTTGCAACGTCAAGAAGCAAAGTTGCAGCAACAACGTCGGCAACTTGATC
>ERZ507339.11-NODE-11-length-76364-cov-5.96677_pt1 | contig 76364 bp, 72 predicted proteins | sample MGYA00513955_ERZ507339 | MGnify/ENA metagenome assembly ERZ507339
TTATATACAATACCCAGAATGATCGAGTAATCAATAGCCACAATCGCGGCTTCTGTAGGCGTAAAAACACCTGTGGTAATACCGCCGATAATAATAACCGGTGACATAAGCGCCGGAACTGCTTTCAGCAGTTTGACGGGGATTTCTTTTGCCGGGATCTTGGTAACCGGCCAGTTTTTTCCTTCCTTTGTTGTCCTGGACTGGACAAAGATAGACACCATCAGAGCCAGTCCCATAATAATCCCGGGTATCAGGCCGCCTAAAAATAATTTTCCCGTTGAAATTCCCGCCGAAGCGCCAAGAACAACCATGGCAACCGATGGAGGGATCAGCGGCCCGATCACACTGGAGGAAGCGGTAATACCTGCTGAAAAAGATTTCTTATAGCCGGCTTTATCCATCATTTCCATCTCGATCGCGCCCAGTCCTCCGGTATCCCCCACCGCTGTTCCCGACATAGAGGCAAACATCATGCTTGCCACCACATTTGCATAGGCAAGCCCGCCTTTGAACCGTCCCACGATTGCCAGAGCTGCGTCAAACAGCCTGGTAGTCACTCCCGCAGAGTTCATCATACGGCCGGACAGCAAAAATGCCGGAAGCGCGATCAGCACATAGGAAAACAGAGGCGTTGTCATCGAATGGGGCAGGTTGACAATGGAAACGGAACCTCCCTGCATCAGAAGATATACCAGACCGGGCAGCCCCAAAGCGAAGGCTATGGGCATTCCGATAAACAGTAAGATCAAAAATGTGAGCAGCAGTATAGTTATGTTAAATCCCATTTTTTCTTCTCCTTTCTCAACCCGGTTCAGTTGTGTAAGTGCCTTTTACCATCTCGATCAGCTCCACAATGTAAACGCAGACCATATAGAAAGAGCTGAACAGTATGGGAATATAGTAAAGATTTTTCGGCAGATCCAGGTTGGTACTGGAGTGCCCCATCATTTTCGGCTGCAAGATAATGGCTCCAAAGAACATAACCGCCAAAAGCAGGATCATCAATACCCTCTGGCTTATCAACAGAATCTTGTTAGCCTTTGAAGACAGTTTGGTCGTCAGAAAATCCGCACTCACATGCTTCTTGTTCATAGCCGCCACACTGGCCCCGCAAAAAGCCAGGTAAATAAAGAGAAAGGTACATAATTCCTCCACCCAGTTAAGGGGACTGTTGAAGAATTTTCTGCAGATCACTCCCGCTGTCACGGAAATCATGATCGTCAGCATACAGACAACACCCATATACCACTGAACTGTACCGGCAATCTTTATAAATTTTTTCACAAACTTCAAAGCTTCCCACCTCCCAATTGATATACTGCCGCAGCAAGACAGGCCGCGGCAGTAAAATACGCATACATCTTTTATTATTTCGCAAGCGCTTTGATATCCTCAAAAAGTCCCTTTTTCCAGGCACCGCTCTCCTCCAGTTCAGCGGCTTTACCCGCAATCACATCTGACATTTCCTGAATTGCTTCGTCTGACGGTGTGGAGAAATTGGTTCCCTCAGATTCCATAGTCTCTTTATATTCCTCAGATACTTTTTTCACTTCATCTGTGTACCAGTCACCTGCATTCTGGGCTGCCTCTGTCAGCACTTTTTTCTGGGCGTCACTGAGCTCTCCATACAGATCATCATTCATATAAACCGCCGCATTATCGCGGATATGTTCTGTCAGAGTAACCTGTTTCGTGGGCTCATAAAACTTCATGGTATAGATAGAATCCAATGGGGACTCACACGCATCCACAACGCCCTGCTGAAGTGCGAGATATGTCTCGCCCCACGCTACCTGGGCAGTTCCCAGGCCCAGCGCAGTTGCGGATTCCATATAGGATTTGATATCCGGCACCCGCATCTTAAGGCCCTTTAAATCTCCCAGCGATGTGATCTCTTTTGCACAGGAGATAGATCTTGGGGATCTGAGCCAGTTGTTGGCAACTACCCTGATTCCCTGCTGGTCAATGAGCTGCTGCTCCATGTCTGCATTGATATCACTTTTCAGGAATTTTCTGTAGTGATCTTCGTCCTTAAAAAGGAAAAACATGGAGGTCACCTGGGCATCATCCACAAATGTGGAAAGCCAGGAACCGGCATCCACGAACATCTCCTGGGTTCCCAGGGATACTGCCTCCATCTGACTCGTCGCATCTCCAAGCTGCGCCGCCGGAGATACAGTGATGGTAATGGTTCCACCGGATTTTTCCTTCACTTCATCTGCCATTTTCTGCATGGCCAGCGTAACTGTATCCTCCGCTGCCTGGATTCCTCCGGCTGTAATATCGAAGGATTTATCCTGGCTGAAATCATAGGATTCCACATCCACATCCGCCTGCCCGCTGCCTCCTGACTCTTTCTCACTTTTCCCTTCCCCGCAGCCTGACAGCAATGTGCCAAATACAGCCATACTCAGACATATACAAACCAATTTTCTTTTCATTTGCTTCCCTCCATTTTGAAATTTCTCATGTATTTGGTTTACGGCCTTACCCTTGTCTGATTATCTGTTTCCACACCCCGCATAAAGCAGAAACCTTTTCCGAATTCACTCAGTTTACAGGTAATTAGCTTAAAATCATTGTACATGATTGCTAATTCCTTTACCATGACACCTCAGCATAAAAATATATTTGATTTTTGTGTTATCAGCATAATTACCGTTATGTCCTGTTGTTCTTGACAAAATAATGCAGATATTCCAGGAACTCCCGGTCAGCTACCTGCTGCATGGGATTCACACCCAGCAGCTCCCTTATCTTATTAAAGCGGAATACCAGTGTATTTTTATGTATATAAAGCTCCTTGCTGCTGGCATTGAAATTATAATTATTCTTCTGCAGGGATTCCACGACCTCCAGTATATTTTCCCTGCCCTTTTCATCTAAAAGCTGTTCGTACACCCCGTAAATATCCCGGTATTCCACCATGGCAATCAGGGATTTCATATACTCATTTACATGTTCGTAGAAATAGCTGATCTGTTCTTTCACACGGTCTCTCATCCAGATACAGTGCTGATATCCGATCCTGTATTTTTCAAAACGGTTCTGAAAAGTCCCTACAAGAAACTGGTAGTCCGCACCGACCATATCCAGATAATTTTTACAGGAGGCAATGGATTCTGCAATGATCTCCTTATACCGGCAGAGACTGGACGTATCCGGCTTAAAGCTTTTGAATATGATCACATTTTTGTCCTGTACCACCGATATGATATCCTGGCGGCTGTACAGTGCGCTTTCTTTTAATTTTCTCAAAACAGTGGGCATATCTGCCATCTCATCCAAAAAAAGAAGGACCGGCAGCCGTACACAGGATTCGTCCCACCCCAGTGTCTCTGCATCCTCCTTTAATTTCTCAATATCCGCAACCTCATTTGACAAAATGCCATATATAAATCTTTCCTTCATGCTCCTGCGCCTTGCGCTCAGCTCATGCTGCGACTCAAATTCATACATGGTCTCAATTGCGAATTTCATGACCTTGGCGATGTCACGCACCTCATCCGGCTCGCCGGTGACTCCTATAGCTCCTGTCCTCTTTCCCCTGTGCACAATGGGAAGCATGACTCCCGGCTTTACGCCCAGATATTTTCCTCCGTCAGGGACATCAATGATCTCTTCATCCCCATGAATGATCCAGTACGCCACCTCATGAAAATTGCCGATCCGCTCTGCGTCCTTGCTGGCTATAATCACCCCTTTTTCGTCCATAATATTAATATTGTATTCTGTGGACTCCCCCGCTTTTTTAATAAATTTTTCCGCCAAAAAATTATCCAGCAAACTGATTCCTCCATTCTCTCTGTTTCCATCCATTTTAAAAAGAGCGATACCCGCCCCGCCAAAAAGGTCCGGGGAAACGCCCCGAAATTTAACAGAATTCATTTGTATTTTATGATAACATTCCGAAAATATCTTGTCCAGAGTTAAAAGTGTGCTGGAATATTTTAACATGCTTTTGTGTTTTCACGACACAATTTCCTGCACTTTTTTTGTTTTCCTGTCCCATGGGAAACCTGATTCATTTATGCTATACTCAACAAAAATCAAGTACAAATATCCATCTACCCCGCAGTGGATAAGAGTAAAGGAGGACTTTATGACACCGAAAGAACGAATACTGGCTGCCCTGAAAGGACAGCCAACAGACACTCTGCCTTTCATTCCACGCCTGGATATCTGGTATAACGCAAATTCCAGAAACGGTACACTTCCTGCACCGTATCAGCATGCAACCCTGCGGGAAATGGTGGATGATCTTGGACTTGGCTATCACGCCATTATCCCTGATTTTAAAGATTTCACAGACCCGGAAGAAGGGGACCTGGATGTGGGACTCGGCATCTATCATCTGAAAAACCACCCTTACCGGATCAAGCTCCACAATGTAAAACGCACATATGAACGCAGCGGCGACGGTATTCTCAAAGTAAAATATGAGACTCCCAAAGGGGATATCACCACCACGGTAGTGCACAGCCAGGATATGAAAAAAAATGGTATTACCCTGTATGTTATAAAGGAACATGCCATTAAATCCATGGATGATTACCCTGCAATGAAATATATCTTTGACAACATGGAAGTCATCCCTGATTATGAAAATTATACACGCTTCCAGCAGGAGTTCATCCAGGACCGCGGTGTTGCCGTGGCACTGGCCGCCATGTGGGCATCTCCGGGGCATTATCTGATCAAAGAACTGATGGCATTTGATACTTATTATTATGAGCAGTATGATAATCCGGATGAAATGAACGAATTCATAGAACAGATCACACCGTTCTGCAGTAAATTATTCGATGCCGCGTTAAACAGCCCCGCGGAGATCATACTCTCAGGCGCCAACTACGATACTTCCTTTACTGCGCCCGCCATGTTTGAAGAATACATTATGCCCGCCTTGAAAGAACAGTCGGATATGGCACATACCCGGGGCAAATTCATCGCCACTCATACAGACGGAGAGAATACAGGCCTTATGGAGCTCTACTTAAAATCAGGATTTGATATTGCCGATTCTATCTGTCCGGCTCCTATGACTAAGATTTCCCTTGAGGATACCAGGCGAATGTTCGGGGATAAATGTACGGTCTGGGGCGGTATTCCGTCCATTTCCGTGCTGGAGGATTCCATGAATGACCTGACCTTTAAAAGGTACGTGGAAGAAAAATTCGAGAATCTCGGAAGAGGTGACCACCTTATTTTATCCGTAGCCGATACGGTACCTCCCGCAGCCAAATTTGACAGAATCTTATACCTTCAGAAAAAGGCAGCGGAGTTCGGGCCGGTTCGATGAAAAGCAAAAAAACCGCAGGGTATATTTTTTCTATACCCTGCGATTTTTCTGATTATTTGAAATATTCCACCCCGGATTCAAAGATCCGGATGTCCTGCTCGCCATAGATATTCATGGCTACCCCGCACCCGCGGCGCTCACTGTGGGCCATCTTGCCCAGGATACGTCCGTCAGGGCTTGTGATACCCTCGATGGATGCATAGGAGCCGTTTACATTCCACTCTTCATCCATGGTCACATTGCCGTCCAGATCACAGTACTGGGTAGCTACCTGGCCGTTGGCGAAAAGTTTCTGCAGCCACTCATCACTTGCCACGAAACGTCCTTCTCCATGAGATGCCGGGTTCGTATATACATTGCCCAGCACAGCTTTCTGAAGCCATGGAGATTTGTTGGAAACCACTTTTGTATAAACCATCTTGGAAATGTGGCGTCCGATGGTGTTAAATGTCAGCGTCGGTGAATCTGCAGTCTGTCCGGTGATCTCACCGTTCGGAACCAGTCCCAGCTTAATAAGGGCCTGGAAACCGTTGCAGATACCAAGGGCAAGACCGTCTCTCTCATTTACCAGTCTCATAACCGCATCTTTGATCTTCGCATTCTGAAATGCAGTGGCGAAGAATTTTGCGGAACCGTCCGGCTCATCACCTGCGGAAAATCCGCCCGGGAACATGATGATCTGTGCCTGGTCAATGGATTTTTCAAAAGCGTCCACAGAGTCACGGATATCTGCTGCATCCAGGTTCTTAAACACTTTTGTGATAACTTTTGCACCGGCCCTCTCAAATGCCTTTGTACTGTCATATTCACAGTTGGTTCCCGGGAATACCGGTATAAATACAGTGGGCTGTGCAATCTTATGAGAGCAGATATGAATACTTTCGGCATTGTACAGGCCTCTGTCCTCATCTTTTGTAATATCGTCGGTCTCGGAACCGGAGCGTGTTTTGAAAACTTTCTCCAGCGGTGTTTTCCATGTTTCCAAAGCCTCTGCCATGGAAATCTTCACGTCTTTATATTCAATGGCCGCCTTGTCTGTCACTTCACCGATCAGAGTGTAAGTGATAGCCAGCTCGCCCACTTTCTCTGCTTTTACTTCGCAGATAATATCGCCGAAACCTGCGCTGAACAGGTCTCTCTCGTCCACATTGTGCTCAATCTTCACACCCATCTGGTTACCAAATGCCATTTTGCTCACAGCCGCAGCGATACCCTGACGGTCAATGGCATAAGCTGCCACAACACGTCCGGCCTGAATGTCCTCATGGAGTTTTGCGTACTGATCTTTCAGTGCCTCAAAATCAGGAAGGTCATACTCTGCTTTCGGCGCACGCAGCCACACCAGCTTATGTCCCGGGGATTTCAGTTCCGGTGTGATGACATCTCGTTGTTTTGCCACATCCACCGCAAAGGATACCAGTGTAGGAGGAACATCAATATCATTAAATGTTCCTGACATGGAATCCTTACCGCCAATAGAAGGAAGTCCGAATCCCAGCTGTGCAGCGTAAGCACCCAGCAGTGCGGCAAAAGGCTGGCTCCAACGGTGCGGGTCTTCTGTCATTCTGCGGAAATATTCCTGGAATGTGAAACGAATCTTGCTGTAATCACCGCCTGCAGCCACAATTCTGGCAACAGATTCCGTCACTGCATACACAGCTCCGTGGTATGGGCTCCAGCTTGACAGATACGGATCAAATCCATAGCTCATCATGGTGACAGTTTCTGTGCTGCCATTTAATACCGGAACTTTTGCAACCATTGTCTGTGTTTCGGTGAGCTGGTATTTTCCGCCGTAAGGCATGAATACACTGCCGGCTCCAATGGAACCGTCAAACATCTCCACCAGTCCTTTCTGAGAACAGGTGTTTAAGTCAGCCAGAGTATCCAGCCAGCGTTTTTTCACATCTGCGGACTCCTCTGCGCGATCCAGAATGTTTCCTTCTTTGCTTGGAACATCAACAAATACATCTGTTTCCTGATGGGCACCATTGGTATCCAGGAATGCTCTGGAGAGATCAACGATCGTTTTTCCTCTCCAGTTCATCACCAGACGCGGGCTTTCTGTGACAACAGCCACAGGAACAGCCTCCAGGTTCTCTTCTTTTGCATAAGCCAGGAACTGCTCTGCATCTTTCGGATCAACCACTACTGCCATACGCTCCTGAGACTCAGAGATACCAATCTCTGTTCCGTCAAGGCCGGCATATTTCTTCGGTACTTTATCCAGGTCGATCTGCAGTCCCGCTGCCAGCTCACCGATGGCAACAGATACACCGCCTGCACCAAAGTCGTTGCACTTCTTGATGATCTTACTTACTTCTTCTCTTCTGAACAGCCTCTGAATCTTTCTCTCCGTCGGCGCGTTTCCTTTCTGCACCTCAGCTCCGCAGGTCTCAATGGATTCTTCTGTGTGCACTTTTGATGAGCCTGTAGCACCGCCGCAGCCATCACGTCCGGTACGTCCGCCCAGCAGGATGATGATATCATTAGGGTCAGAATTCTCACGGATAACTGCACGTCTCGGAGCAGCGCCAAGTACGGCACCAATCTCCATACGTTTGGCAACATAATTCGGATGATATACTTCTTTTACATATCCGGTTGCAAGACCGATCTGGTTTCCGTAAGATGAATAGCCATGTGCTGCACTTCTGACCAGTTTTTTCTGAGGCAGTTTTCCTTTCATGGTATCTTTAACAGATACTGTCGGGTCTGCCGCACCGGTCACACGCATAGCCTGGTATACATAGGTACGTCCTGACAGCGGATCACGGATAGCACCGCCGAGGCACGTAGCCGCACCACCGAAGGGTTCGATCTCTGTCGGATGGTTGTGAGTCTCATTTTTGAAGTTGATCAGCCATTCCTCTTCTTTGCCGTCCACATCAACAGGAACAACAATACTGCAGGCGTTGATCTCATCGGACTCTTCCTGATCCTCCAGCTTGCCTTCTGCTTTTAATTTTTTCATAGCCATCAAAGCCAGGTCCATAAGGCATACGAACTTATCGTCTCTGTCTTTGTAGATCACCTGACGGTCAGCCAGGTATTTCTCGTAAGTTTTTACGAGAGGCTCTTTGTAATCGCCCTCACCGAATTCCACGTTCTTCAGCTCTGTGGAGAAGGTAGTGTGGCGGCAGTGATCTGACCAGTAGGTATCCAGTACACGGATTTCTGTCATGGACGGATCACGTTCCTCTTCATTTATAAAATAGTTCTGGATGTGCTGGAAATCCTTGAATGTCATGGCAAGATTCAGGGATGCATACAGCTCTTTCAGCTCTGCCTCAGGCATCTGGCGGAATCCCTCAAAAATCTTTACATCTGCAGGGTCTTCAAAGTTTGTAACCAGTGTTTCCGGTTTTGCTGCCTCTGCTTCCCTGGAATCCACCGGGTTGATACAGTGTTCTTTAACAGCCTCAAACTCCCCGTCAGTAATATTTCCTTCAATAACATAGGTGGTGGCGGAGCGGATAATAGGCTCCTCGTCTGCCTTTAAGAACTGTATACACTGTACAGCGGAATCTGCTCTCTGGTCAAACTGTCCCGGAAGGAACTCTACGGAAAATACTCTGTCCCCTTCCTTCATCTCAAAGGTTTCCTGATATAATACATCCACCGGAGGTTCGGAAAATACACAGTTACATGCTTTCTCAAATGCCTCATCGGAAATATTTTCTACGTCGTAGCGAATCAGAACGCGGACTCCCGCCACATCCTTAATACCCAGATACGTACTGATCTCATGGGCAAGCTCCTTTGCCTGTACGGCAAATGCCGGCTTCTTCTCTACATAGACACGTCTTACACTGCTCATGTTGGCTCCTTTCTGCCTTTTTCTTCGGCACACCAAAACCTGCATTGCGGTTTCTTATGAATTGTGTTATTCAGCACCAGCCAGGAATTATACTCCTCTCCGGCCGCTTTCTTACTTATCATAACATGGATTACTTCATTAATAAAATTAATATATCTTATATTTTTTATAATTACTACTAATATGCAAACTCGTTTTTTAATTTATTTTTTTCATTTTATAATTCCAGAAAATTGTTCCCGCAGCCAAGAACAGGAAGAGTACGGGAGGGGGTCTGGGGAGCCATATGCCTGCGGGCGATGTCTAGTGGAGCGCCGCGGAGATCCACCTGCCCCAGTTACTTAATGAAGAGGCCACTGCCGATGAATTTAGTAACTGGGAGCAGGTTAGCTCCGTGGCAGCGAAACGCTTCGCCCGCAGGCATATGGCTCCCCGGACCCCCTCCCGTACTCTTCCGTCCGCATGCCGCCCACATGCCCCCCATCTTCCGGTTTTCTCACAAAACCAGTTGACTTGCCCCTCCCCCTTTGCTAAACTCAAGTAAGTTACCAACATTTACTAAGGAGATTCAAACATGAAACTGACCGCAAAACACACGATCTACGGCTGCTACCTGGGCTATATCACCCAGGCGATCGTCAACAACCTGCCGCCGCTTTTATTCCTCACCTTTCACAACCAGTTCGGCATCTCTCTTGAGAAGATCAGCCTGCTGATCACCGTAAACTTCTGTATCCAGATACTCATAGATTTTCTGGCACCGGGAATCATAAAAAAGGTGGGATACCGTTCTGTGGGGATCACGTCCTTTCTGGTCACCACCCTGGGACTTACAGGATTTACCTGGCTTCCCTTTGTTCTGCCCAATGCCTATGTGGGTATCCTCATCTGTATGGCATTCAATGCCATCGGCGGCGGAATCCTGGAAGTTATCGTAAGTCCTATTGTGGAGGCCTGCCCAAGTGAGAATAAAGAATCCGCCATGAGCCTTTTACACTCCTTCTACTGCTGGGGGCATATGGGTGTGGTGATTCTATCCACCCTGTTCTTTGTTGTGATCGGCATTGATTCCTGGCGGTACCTTCCGGCTCTGTGGGCACTGGTTCCGCTGTTCACCTGCCTGATGTTTTTCAAAATCCCTATCTACAGCATCGAGGGGGATGACGAGGAGACGAAGATTCCCGGAGGCATCTTCAAAAGCGGTATCTTCTGGGTTCTTTTTCTGCTGATGATCTGCGCCGGTGCATCGGAACAGGCAGTGAGCCAGTGGTCTTCCCTGTTTGCAGAGGACGGCCTTGGTGTGAGCAAAACCGTGGGTGACCTTCTCGGCCCCTGCGCCTTTGCATTTTTCATGGGACTTTCCAGGCTTCTGTATGGTATCAAGGGCGATAAGCTGAATATCCGTCACGGCCTGCTTGGAACCAGTGCTCTATGTATTGTGGGGTATCTCATTACCAGTTTGTCCCCCCTTCCGCTTCTGTCTCTGGCAGGATGCGCGCTGTGCGGTTTCTCTGTGGGTCTGATGTGGCCCGGAATTTTCTCTCTGGGAGCCGTGCTGTGCCGGGGCGGCGGTACCATGATGTACGCCATGTTTGCCCTTGCCGGTGATGTAGGATGCTCTGCGGGCCCTTCAGTTGTGGGATTTGTCACAGATGCAGTGGGTTCCATGAAGACAGGAATTCTGGCTGCTCTCATATTCCCGGCTGTTTTGTTCCTTGTCATGCTTGGACTGCAGAAGAACTCTGCAAAGGAAAAGGCAGCGGATACTTCCGCTCCAAACTTAAGAAGCCAGGAATAGCCCCGGCAACGGGATATCTTCAAAAAGCCAGGAATAGGCCCGGTAATGAAGGATTTTCAGGAAGCCGGGTATAAACCCGGTAACGGAGGATTTTTATGGATATCAGCTTTGAACTCTATAAAGTATTTTATCACGTGGCTTCCACACTGAGTTTTTCGGAGGCCTCAAGGCAGCTTTTTATCTCACAATCGGCTGTGAGCCAGTCTGTAAAATCCCTGGAACAGAAGCTGGGCCACCCCCTCTTTGTCCGAAACACCAAAAAAGTGGAGCTGACACCAGAGGGGGAAACTCTTTTCCGCCATGTACAGCCGGCAGTCTCTCTGCTTCTTCAGGGTGAGAACCAGCTCATGCACACAGCTTCCGCGGAGGCGCCTCTGCGGATCGGTGCCAGCGACACCATCTGCAGATATTTTCTGGTGCCGTATCTGCGGCGTTTCCACCAGGAATTCCCGGATATCCATATCAAGGTCACCAATGCCACTTCCATCGGATGCGTGGAACTGCTGGAAAACAGACAGGTGGACTTCATTGTCTGCAACTATCCCAATTCAAGGCTCAGGATAAAAGAGCACTACAAGACAATTCTGACTTTCCGGGATGTCTTTGCCGCCAATAAGCATTACTTTGATTTTACGGATCAAAAGCTCTCCCTGACTGAGCTGCACCGGTATCCCCTCCTTATGCTCAGCAAGAAAAGCACCACCAGTGAATTCCTGCACAGCCTGTTCCTGCAGAAAGGCCTGAACCTGACGCCTGAGGTGGAGCTGTCCAGTAATGACCTGCTTCTGGACCTGGCATACATTGGCCTTGGGATTGCCTTTGTCCCGGATTTCGTCCTGGAACAGAGGAAAAAGGGCCTGTACCGGCTTGAAATAAAAGAAGAGCTGCCCGAAAGACACCTGGTTCTGGCTTACACCGAACAGCAGAGTACCTCCGCGGCAGCAAATGAATTTCTGAAATATTTTGACGGCACCTGACTTTTTCGTCTCACAAGACAGAATCTATCAATAACTTTGTATATTCCTCTTTCGGATGCATGATCACCTCATCCGGAGTCCCTTCCTCCACGATCATGCCCTGATACATCACCAGCACATAGTCACAGAAATTCTGTACCAGCGCCAGGTCATGGCAGATCAGCAGGATGGAAAGCCCCATCTCCTTTTTCAGCTTTTGGAGCAGCCCTATGATCTGGGACTGCACCGTCACATCAAGGGCACTGGTTGCCTCATCGCAGATGAGCAGACCCGGTTCTACTGCCAGTGCCCTTGCAATGGCTGCCCTCTGGCATTGGCCGCCGCTGACCTCATGGGGAAAGCGGGCTGCATATGTCTCCTCCAGCTCCACCATGGAAAGCAGCTCTTTCATCTTCTCTTTGGCATCTTTTCTCTTCATCCCGTAATTGATCATGCCTTCCATGATACCGTCACCCAGACTGCACCTGGGGTCAAAAGAATCCTGGGGTGTCTGGAATACCATCTGCACATTTTTATACAATTCCCTCCGTTGTTTTCTTCCGGCTCCCACCATCTCCTGTCCATACAGAAGAACACTTCCCGCGTCCGGTTTTGTAAGATGCGTGATCATTCTGGCTGTTGTGCTTTTTCCGCAGCCGCTCTCACCCACGATTCCCACACAGGAACCTTCGCTTACCGAAAAACTCACGCCATTCACAGCCGGATATGCCTTTTTTGCCTTATAAAATGTCTTTTTCAGGTCTTTTACTTCCAGTATTTTTCCCATGCCTTAACCTCTGTGAATCCGCAGTACCGCATTGATCAATCTGCGGGTATACTCTTTTTGGGGATGGTGCATCACTGCATCTGTATCCCCATACTCCACCAGTCTGCCCTGATACATGACAGCCACTTTATCTGCCATGTATTCCACAACGCCGATGTTATGGGTGACGATAGCAATCGTTGTACCGAATAGTTCCCTCATCTTCATCATTTCCCGCACCACCTGTGCCTGGACGGTCACATCCAGGGCACTGGTGGGCTCATCTGCAAAGAGAAGGTCCGGATGCAGGATCATGGCCATCATGATGCCCACCCTCTGGTTCATGCCTCCCGACAGTTCAAAAGGATAGCTGTTTAAGATCCTCTCCCCGTCAGCAAGCTTCATCTTATCAAACAAGTCCATGGCCCGTTCTTTGATCTCCTGCCTGGATACTTTCTCGTGCTGAAGAACTGCCTCGTAAAGCTGGTCTCCTATGGTGCGTATGGGACAAAGGGACGCACCTGTGTTCTGGAAAACCATTCCCATCTGAGGTCCCCGCAGTTTACGCAATTCTTCCCCTTTAAGCCCCGTAACATTTTTATCCTTATACCGGATGCTGCCGCCTGTCACTGCCCCGTCGCTGCCCAGAAGCCCCATAGCAGCTCTGATCAGTGTGCTTTTCCCGCTGCCGCTCTCCCCTACGATCCCCAGGATCTGCCCCGGCAACAGGGTCAGGCTGACATCCTCCAGAACAGGTTTTCCCGTATAACACACCTGCAGATGTTCCACAGATAAAATCGGCTGTCCCATATTTCCAGTCCTTTCTTTTGTACTGTTCACGGCAGCGATTCCGCAGGTAAGCGCACTTACTGCGCTGCCCCAACAGCCGCCGTTTAATTTTTATCCAAATCTACTGTGATCTCATAATAATCACAGGGATGCGCTTCCAGGCCTGTGACACCTTCGCCGGATACGATTGACATTTTCAGATGGGAAGCGAAAATAAACGCATTGTCATCCAGGATGGTCTGCGTCATCTGTGTTGCCAGCTCTGCGCGTTTCTCTGTGTCAAACGCAGACTTCATTTCCTCTTCCAATGCCTGCAGCTTGTCGCTGTGGTAACCGCCGCGGTTTTTGGAGGATTCATCCAGGCAGTGTGTGGTAAAGAAATATTCCGGGTCTCCTGTGGGCGCACAGACGAACGCTCCCGCATAAATATCCCACTCCCCTTTGTCCAGAAAGCTCTGGAAATCCGCGGAACAGTTTACGTCCACTTTGATCCCCACCTCTTTCATGGTGGCCTGCACAGATTCTGCCAGCAGCGGAAGTTCCTGACGGCTTGGATATGTCACCCAGCGGATGGTGAGATTCTCCCCGTTTTTGTCCACATATCCGTCTCCGTCGCTGTCCTTCCAGCCGGCCTCTTCCAGCAATTTTCTTGCTTCCTCCGGATTGTATTTCGGCGCTGTCACGGTGTCATCGCCAAAGGCAAAGTTTGCCGGGAAGGGGCCTTCTGCAGCAGTTCCGTTTCCGTCAAGAAGCGTTTTCGTGAAATTTTCCTTGTCAATGGACATGGCAATGGCTTTTCTTACCTTTTCATCCTGAAGTGCCGGCGTGTCATAATTCATCTGTCCGAAAAAGGAACGGGACGTCTCCACAGAGGAAATGGTGTAGGGCTTCTCTGCAAACAGCGGCAGACTGGCATAGGGAAGGCCGTAGGCAGCGTCAAGTTCGCCTGACTGCATGGCCATGGTCATGGTATCCCCGTCAGAAATGGTCTTCACATGGATGGTATCCAGCTTCGGCTCCCCATCCCAGTAGTTCTCATTTTTCACTAAGGTAAGCCCTGTATCTGTTTTGACCTCTGTAGCAATATAAGGACCGGTACCAGCAATATTTCCATCCTCTGATACACCGGCCTCCATATCCACTATACAGCCGTACGGGTCTGACAGATAATTGATCAGTGCCGGGACAGGTTCCTCTGTGGTGATGGTCAGAATCTGTCCGTCTGCGGAAATCTCCTTGATCTTCAGATCTCCCTTTGCTCTTTCATGGACGCTCACCAGGTCATCCATGCATTCTTTCGCCGCCTGCGCATCCAGCCTGCGTCCGCTGGAAAATGTCACATTGTCCCGCAGGGTGATCTTCCAGGTATTTTCATCTGTCATTTCATATTCCGCGGCAAGCCATGGTTCCAGTTCCATTTTATCGGAATATTTGAATAAAGTCTCTCCGATGCCATAGCGGATACACGCCCATCCGGAATAGCCGTTGTGGGGATTGACATCCGATTCATCATTCTCCGCATTGAATGTGGTATCCCCGTAATAAAAGACCTTCTCCCCTGCTGAGGCATTATCTTCTGTCTTCGTATCTGTGCTGCCGCCTCCGCAGCCGGATAAAAGCCCTGCCGCCAGACAGAGCGGCAGAAGTACAGCACCGGCTTTCTTATGAAACAGTCTCTTTTTACGCATTTTCAGTCTCCTTTTCTCTTCTGTCTCTTATTTCTGCGCGGGTCCATCACGTCCCGCACCGTATCGCCTAACAAATTAAATAACATGACCGTGAAAAATATTGCAAAGCCCGGTGCAAGGATCACCCACGGGGACGTCTGGAGCATGCTTCTTCCGCTGCTCATCATGGATCCCCACTCTGCGATCGGAGGAACTGCCCCTAGTCCCAAAAAGGACAGGCCGGCGATCTCCATCATCATAGTGCCTATATCCAGGACACCGGTGACCAGAACAGGCCCCGCAATATTGGGCAGCATATGTTTTCTGATGATCTTCCATGTCCCGGAGCCGGACAGCCGGGCTGCCGCAATGAACGGCGCCTCCTTCATGGCCATCACCTGGCTCCTGGCGATCCTTGCATACTTCGGCCAGGATATACAGGCCAGAGCTACAACTGCATTGATGATGCCTCCTCCTGTGACACCGGCGACGGCAATGGCAAAGACCATGCCCGGAAATGCCAGGAAGACATCTGATATCCTCATGAGCACCGTATCTGTTTTTCCGCCGTTATAACCGCAGAACACCCCGATCATGGTTCCCACTGTCATAATGATCAGCACCAGCAGCAGGGAGGAAAATATGGTGGTCTGCCCTCCCATGATCACCCGGGAAAGCATGTCTCTTCCATACCGGTCTGTTCCCAGCAGGTGCGCACCGCCGGGCGGCAGAAGTGCATGCTCCAGGTCCTGGGCATAGGGGTCATAGGGAACGATATGATCAGCAAAAACCGCGGCCAGAAGCAGCAGTCCCACCAGGATGGACAAAATAATACATTTCAGCTTTGTATAGTCTCTCTTCATCCTCCTGCCTCCTCCTGTCCCATACGGATTCTCGGGTCCAGACAGCAGTAAATGATATCTGTGACAAGATTCACAAGTACATAGATGACAGCCATCCAGATAACATACGCCTGAATGACCGGATAATCACGCATGGTTATGGCGTCAACAGCCATTTTTCCCACGCCGTCCCACATAAATATGGACTCCACAATGGCTGTCCCCCCAAGCAGGGAACCAATGGACAAGGCCAGAAGCGTCACTATGGTCAGCATGGATGCCTTCAGGACACTGAAATAGAGGATTCTGTTTTCCCGCACCCCCCGTGCCCGTGCGCCCTGCACATACTCTTTATTCAATTCCTCCAGCACTGTGGCCCGGACCTGCCTGGTGTATTTTGCTGCCATTGCAAGTGCCAGGGTAAACGTGGGCAGAATGATGCTCTTCCACCCCCGGGCATTCCCCATAACAGGAAACCAGCCGAGTTTCAGGGAAAAGAAGTATATGAGCAGCAGAGACACAAAAAAATTCGGCAGGGAATTCCCGATAAAACTCAGAAACCGGATGAGATAATCCCAAAAACGGTTTTGTTTTACAGCCGACAGGATTCCGCAGGGAATAGAGATCAGCACAGTCAGTAAAAGAGAAGTAACTGCCAGTGCAATGGTAGCCGGAAGCTTGGATACAAAGGTAGTAAACACCGGCTGTCCCGACACAAAGGATTTCCCCATGTCACCGGTGAGCACGCCTTTCAGCCATACAACATACTGTTCCGGCAGCGGCTTGTCCAGTCCCAGCTCTTCCCTGGCTGCCGCTTTCTCCGCCTCAGACATGGCTCCTCCCGTGTTCTGCTCCATCACATCCACTGCGTCCATGGCAGAGGCCTGCATCAGAATAAAGGACAGCAGTGTGATTCCTATCAGAATGGGAATCAGCTGCAGAAGCCTTTTTACGATATACTTTTTCATCTCCTCATTCCTTTTTGCCGCAGATCATGAAAATCGGTGTAGGGTTATAAAACTCATCTTTTTCCAGATAGATCCGCCTGCTGATCCCCAGATCAATGAAAAGCTCCTCAAATCCCATCTGTCCCAGAGTCTCCACATCCCAGGCCGGACGGACCAGGGAGCTGATGGGAAGCTGGCGCTTGATCTCCTCACACTCCTGCATCATTTCATCTCCCAGGGTGTGATGGGCATGGTTACCCGGCAGTTCCGAGGTGTCCGCAAAATTGCTGGCACCGTAATTGGCATCAAAATTCAGAAGGATTCCCCCTTCCTTCAACACCCTTCCCCACTCCTCATAGGCTTCCTTCACATGGGGCAGCGTCCAGGTCAGGTTCCTGGAAATGACAACATCAAAGCTGTTGTCCTCAAATTCCAGTTTCTCCGCATCCATGACCAGGAAACGGCAGGACACATTTTCCTCTCTGGCCAGTTGTTTGGAATTGACGATCATCTCAGGGGTCAGATCCGTCCCTGTCACCTCATGGCCCAACCTGGCCAGCAGGATAGAAAAGAAGCCGGATCCGCATCCCACGTCCAGGATTTTCAGGTTCTTCCTGTCCGGAAGTTTTCGTCCTATCTCCCTGAGCCAGCGGTCCGCAAGGGGGCTTTTCAGCTCTCTGCGCCTCTGCTCCATGAAGCTCTCACTGCGCTTTGCCCAGTATTCCGTGATCCGCTCTTTTCTGTCGTCAAAATTCCTGACGATCCTTCCGTATGCGATCATGGGACCGTTTTCCAGTACCTGCAGGCTGCCTGTCTGGTAGAGGATAACGCCGTCGCATTCCGCACGGCAGACTTCCGTCACATTTCCCTCATAGTCCTTTACCGTACCCAGGACCTCGCCTCCCTGGATCATATCTCCCGGCATCTTATAGGGATACCAGAAGCCTGTGGCGGATGCAGCCTGGTATCGGATATCAACCACATCGAGAGGATAATAGATGCGGTAATCCCTCTGTCCCTCGTAGATACCTAGAGAGCAGAGGACATTCCGCACATCCCTTCTGGTTGAGCGGACTTCCTCCATGGTCCAGCCGCCCATGCCGCCTCTCTCTATGAGAATGCCGGGAATTCCCATATGCGCTGCATAGTTGTAGGCACCGCCTGTGGCAACCGTGGAGCGCACCATGTAGGGCACGTCCACCTGCTCTGCCATTTTTCTTGACATTGCCACAACACGTTCTTCGGCCTTACCCGCATAATACACATAAGGGGTAAGCTGCTCATAATCGTCACCACTGTGTAAGTCAATACAAAAATCAACCGCCGGAAACAATTCCCGGGTGATTGCCCAGGCAAGCTGCTGTGTGGCACTTCCTTCGGGATCTCCGGGAAATTCCCGGTTCAGGTTCTTTCCATCCTCCACACCCAGGCTTCCGCCCCTGCATTCAAATGCCTCCCTGCATATGACCTTGACGATCACCACCGTCCCGTTGATCTTCTTTATTTTCAGTTTTTCCGCCAGCTCCATGGCTGCCTGTATGCCCACATATTCCCCAGCATGGACACCAGCCATGATGAGAACGGTCTTCCCCGGCTTTTCTCCGTTTAAAATAGCTGCCGGCAGTTTAAATTTTCCCTCCGCCAGTTCCAGTAATCCACTGCAGGATTCCCCCGGTCCCGCTTTCATATTGCCAATCGTAAATGTTTTCGTATTAAGCATAAACTTTGCTGTCCCCTTTCCGTCCATGAATCATAAACATGGGTGTGGAGCCGTAGTTCAGCTTCTCCTCTTCACTCCAGACCCGTTCCCAGACCTTCGTATCTGTATGTATCTCGGCAAATCCTGTTTCTTTTAATATCTCTGCATCCCAGCCCGGACGCGTTTTGGCGGACAGGGGCATCTCAAGGGCGATCTGCTCCATGGCGTCAATATCTGTACACAGGTAATGATCATCCAGGCTATGCTGCTCCACATTTTTCCTGTCCTGCTCATAGGCCTTCCGCTTTTCCTCATCGTAGAGATAGCCGTACCAGTTGGCATCAAAATTCAAAAGCCTGCCGCCGGGTTTCAGCACCCGGTACCATTCCCTGTAAGCCTGCCACGGTTTTTCCAGATTCCAGGTCAGGTTTCTGGAGATCACCACATCGAAAGTATTGTCCTCAAACCCGAGGTTCTGGGCATCCATCCGGTAAAAGTCAATCCTTTCACACAGACTGCCCGCGTTTTCCATAGCCTTATGAAGCATCTCCCTTGTATAATCCACTGCAGTGACACGGTATCCCGCCTCTGCCAGGATCATGGGGAAAAAGCCCGGGCCTGTGCCAATGTCCAGTATCTTGATTTCCTCCTTGGGCATCTTGGGAAATTCTGCCTCCAGCACATCCAGCCAGGCTTCTTTCTGCATTCCCTCCAGCTCCTTGTGATTCACTTCGGAATACCCCTCCGTGCGGGTACTCCAGTATTTTTCTATTTTTTCCAACAGCATTTTCATTCTTCCGTCCTTTATATACTCTCAAGGATATCAAAAGGTTTCGGGGCAGAACAAGACAGTCCCCCTGCCCCGGAGCCTTTTGATATCCTGACCACTTTACTTTATCAGAACAAAAAAAATGCCACAAGCCCCATGGGGGGATTATGGCATTTCAATATCCGCATTTTTGTTAAATTTCAGCGATGGCTTCCACTTCGCACAGCACATTCTTAGGCAGAGTCTTTACTGCCACGCAGGAGCGTGCTGGTTTGCCTGTGAAATATTTTCCATATATTTCATTGAATGCTGCGAAATCGCCCATATCTGACAGAAAACAGGTTGTCTTAACTGTCTTCTCATAGCTGCTTCCCGCCTCTTTCAGCACTTCGCCCAGGTTCTTCATCACCTGTTCTGCCTGCTCCTCGATAGTCTTGGCTGTGATCTCACCTGTAGCCGGGTCAATGGGAATCTGGCCGGATGTGAAAACCACACCGTTTAAAATCATTGCCTGTGAATATGGTCCGATCGCCGCCGGAGCCTTATCTGTGCTTACTACCTTCATAAAAATATCTCCCTTCTGAATTACAAATCTTCCCCTTTTATCCCGGGGAATGTATATATTATACGTTTCCAAAAGGGAACGGTCAAGTCAAAGTAACGCTGTTTCCTCTGTATGCCCCCAGAATTTACTGCCGATATAGCCCTCCCGCCAACTTCTTTGCGTAGGCAAGTCCTGTCCCCGGCACGTCCTCCGGGAAATATTCCAGTCCCATGTAACCCTCATATGCCCCGTCCTCGATTGCCTGAAATACATAGGGGTAATTGATCTCCGACTGATAAAGCTCATGCCGTCCCGGATTACCTGCCGCGTGGAAATGCCCTATATATGGAAGATACTCCCGGATCCTCCGGACCAGATCTCCCTCTGTGATCTGCTGATGATAGATGTCAAACAGCATTTTTACATTTGGACTTCCCACCTCTTTTATGATCTCTGCCGCCTCATCCGAACCGGAGAGAAAATATCCCCGATGGTCCACTCTCAGATTCAGCGGCTCCACCACCAGGGTGACCCCTTTCTTTTCCAACAGAGGCGCACAGGCTTTCAGTCCTTCCACCAGTGACTTTCTCTGCAGTTCCCTGCCTGCCCCTGTATCCGCCCCGGTCTGTGTTATCAGGCATCTGCAGTTTAAACGCTCTGCAATGTCCAGCGTCTCCTCCAGTCCTTTCACATAGTCACTGCGAAGCATAGGGTCCATAAGGCTGATGAATTTTGTACAGAATGCCGCAACACAGAACCCTTTTTCTTCCTGGTATTCCCTGAGCTTCTGTATATCCTTATCCTCCCAGCCCCAAAATTCAATGGTATCCAGCCCGTTTGCCAGCACATCATCAATGGCATCCCTCATGTCTTTTCCTGCATAGACTGCGTCCACGCACACAGAAATCTTCAAATCGTTTCCCTCCTTTTGTCAGTAAGTCAGCATAACCTGTATCACCTGTCCCGGGTCTCGGCCTCCCAAAATTTTTCCACCCTCTCCCTCTCATCCCCCAACGAACAAACCTCATACCCTTCCCATTCCCCCGGAAACAACTCCCTATAGGCCCTCTGCAGAAATCTCTCATCCAAAAGCAGCACAACCCCTCTGTCCTCCTTCGTCCGTATCACCCTCCCGGCGGACTGCAGCACCTTATTCATCCCAGGATATCTGTAGGCATACTCAAACCCCGCCTTATTCTTCTCATCATAATAATTTTTCAAAATCTCCCTCTCATACCCCACCTGCGGCAGCCCTGTCCCCACCAGAATTGCCCCGATCAGCTTCTCCCCGGTCAGATCTATCCCTTCCGAAAAAATACCGCCCATCACACAAAATCCTACCAGCGTCCCATCCGATTCTCCCTCAAACCGTTCCAGAAACGCTTCCTTCTCCCCCTCGGTCATATTTCCTGACTGCAGCACACACTCCAGCCCCATCCCCAGACTCTTCTCCTCAAAGATTTCATACACATCCTGCAGCATCCGGTAAGAAGGAAAAAACACCATATAATTCCCCCTCTTCACGGTTACGGTCTGCAGAATATACTGCGCCAGCTTACCATACTCCTCCTCCCCCCGCCTGGTATACTTACTGCTCACATCCCTGGCAATGAGGAGCTTCAGATTCTCCCGCGGAAACGGGGACGCTGCGCAGATGGCATAATCATCCTCCCTGGTGCTGAAGAGCGACCTGTAATATCCCATAGGCAGCAGCGTAGCGGAAAAGAACACGCTTCCTCTCCCCTTATTCAAACACTCCTGCAGATTCACCTTGGGATTCACACAGAACAATGTCAGATAAAATCTCCCCTCTGCCCCGTGATGCGTATAGATCACATAGTTCTCATCCACCAGATCATACATATTTAAAAAATGCCGCACTGCAAAGGAAAACTCCAGCACAGTAATGCGCACCTTTTCCTCCTGCTCTCTCTCCAGAAAATTTTCCATCTCTCCCAGAAGATTCATAAGCTGCAGCGCCAGCGCCCCTATATTTTCCATTACCCTGTACTCATCCTGGCACTCCCTCTTATATTCCAGCAAAACCTTATTACACTTTTCCAGAATCCTCTCCAGCTTTCTGCTGTGCTCCTTCACTGCTTTCTTCACTTCCAGAAAATCCTCTTTACAGAGCACCGCGCTGTACATATTCCTTCCCCGGTCTACCAGGTTATGGGCCTCGTCAATCAAAAACAGATAATCCCCCTTCACGCCATCCCCAAAAAACCGCTTCAGATACACATTCGGATCAAACACATAATTATAATCACAGATCACCGCGTCCACCCAGGTGGAAGTATCCAGACACATCTCAAAAGGACACACCTGCCACTTCCGTGCCTGCATAAGCAGTTCCTCCCGCTGATACGTGTCCTGCTCTGTCAGAAGCTCATACACCGCGTCATTCACTCTGTCAAAATGCCCATTGGCATAAGGACACTTCTCAGGATTACACTCCACCTCATCCATCAGGCACATTTTTTCCTTGGAGGTGATCGTGAGTGTCTTATACGACAGTCCTTTCCCTTTGAGAATAGAAAACGCCTCCTCCGCCACCGTCCTGGTGATCGTCTTGGCTGTCAGATAGAAAATCTTATCTCCATAACCTTCCCCCACAGCCCGCACAGCCGGAAAAAGGGCTGCCATAGTCTTCCCAATCCCGGTAGGCGCCTGAATAAACAGTTGTTTCCCGCTCCTGAATGTGTGATAGACCCCGGCTGTCAGATTCTTCTGTCCCTCCCGATACACATAAGGAAACTCCAGCCCCTGCATGGACTCCCTGCGTTCCATCCTTCTTTTATACTGAAAATAAGCCCATTTATAATACTGCCCCATCAAATCCGAGAACCACTTTTTCAGCGCAGACACAGACATCTCTTCCCGGAAGCGCTTCACCTGTTCCGTCTCCAGCTGGCAATACGTCATCTGCACCCCGATCTTTTCTAATTCCTTCTGCGTCCCGTAAATATAGGCATAACACATAGCCTGTGCCCTATGAACCGGCACCGGCTCCTCCAGGAATTCCAGATCCCTGTAAACACCCTTGATCTCATCAATGGTAACTCCATCCTTCTCCTCTATGATCCCATCTGCCCTGCCTTCCAGCCGGACAACAAATTCATCAAATTCTTCCTCCCACACCAGGGGAACCTCTGCCCGATAAGACAGCCCCATCTGCTTCTGTATTTTCCGGTGTACCTTACTCCCTTTCCTCATAGCCTCCCGGTCCGCAGACACTGTCCTCCGGTTATCCAAATTCCCACTGCGCAGTATAAACTCCACCAGATTCCTAACCGATATCCTGATAACTTCCTTCATCTCATCCATACCCTTATTCTAACACAGAACCTATGTTCCTGTACATCCCCTCTCCCCCAAAGCCTCTTCTTCCATCTCCGCCCTATTCTCTTCAATCTTTTTCACTCCCCTCCTCTTTTTTCACCCATACCACAGCCAGCCCCAGGGTAAGCGCGGCGGAAGCGGGAGGGGGAAGGGAATTCCTGTGGGCGGTGCGCTTACCCGTCCACCAACCTGTTGTCTCCACAAACAAAAAAAGAGCGGAAGCCCCACCAACGGTGTTCTTCCGCTCAAAAATTAACATATCAGTTCCTGAGAAATCCCCCTCTAAGCAATCGCATATCTGTCCAGAAACCTATCGAATCTCTCATCATGCCCATTGCATCTTACTGTGAGCACACGCGTCAAATCCATGCTCAAAACCCCAAGGATTGACTTCGCATCAATGATTACTCTGTTGTAAAAAACATCGATATCAAATTCACATTTGCTCGCTTCGCTGACAAACTCTTTCACGTCGCCTGTCTCGTTCAGCTTAATCTGGCGTTGTACCATATTTACCATCCTTTCTTTAAGAAACAACACGCCAACTGATATTTTAGTTATGTCTTGATTCTTTGTTGTTAGGACGTATTATGACAGTTCTTCCTGATTTTGTCAATATTTCGACATAATTTTCCTTTCTTCACCAAAAGCCGCTGTTTTCCCACGTTTTTTAGTAAAAAGAACAGGAATATTTTTGTCGAAACTTGTCTAAACTGTGCAGATTGACGTTTCCCTTTATCCATGATATACCAGTTTTCATTTTACACAGAGAAATATTCCTAAATCAGGCACCCAAATTTTGTCACTGTATCCGTTTCCTGCCCTCTGTAAGTGCTTACTGCCGCACATTTTCAGGCTGCACACCTGCATTTCTCAGGCTTTCGGCAGATACTGCAGGGAGCCTTTCAGATATTCATTGATGACGTCCGCATAACCGCCGGCGTCCACAATGGCAGCCAGTTCAGGCTCCAGAGGCATCTTGGCAATAACCGGAACACCCAGTTCCGCGCCGATAGCGTCCACTTTGCTCTCACCGAACACGTAAATCTCTTTACCGCAGTCAGGACATTTTACAAAGCTGTAGTTTTCCACCAGACCGATCACCGGCACATTCATCATCTTGGCCATGTTGTAAGCTTTTCTCACAATCATATGCACCAGATCCTGGGGAGATGACACAATGACAATACCGTCCACCGGCAGAGACTGGAACACAGTCAGCGGAACATCTCCGGTTCCCGGAGGCATATCCACGAACAGATAATCCAGCTCGCCCCATATAACATCTGTCCAGAACTGCTTTACCATGTTGGCAAGGATCGGACCTCTCCAGATGACCGGAGCCTCCTCCTGCGGCAGAAGCAGATTGATGGACATAATTTTAATATCATTCTTTGTCAGAATCGGATAAATGCCGTTGTCATCTGCTGTCGCAGAACCTTTGATGCCGTACATCCTGGGAATGGAAGGCCCTGTGATATCCGCATCCAGAATACCCACACGGTAACCTTTGGATGCCATCTCATTGGCCAGTGACGCAGTCACAAAGGATTTGCCTACGCCGCCTTTTCCACTGACAACCCCGATAACCTTTTTAATATCGGAATATGCATTCAGCTCTTCTTTGGGGATTCCGCCGCCGTTTGCATGGCTGCATCCCTCACAACTTTTTTTATCACAGCTCTTGCTGTCGCATTGTTTCTTTTCTTCACTCATGATTCTTTCCTTTCCCACTGCGGTTTATACTTTATTTCATAAACCTGTCAATGGCTTTATTTAATTCTTCCAGGGCCTCTTTATCCCCGCTCTCCACTGCATCCACGATACAGTGCTCAATATGATCCTGCAGGATCACCTTTCCCGTATTGTTGATGGCCGCCTTCACTGCCGAAAGCTGTATCAGCACTTCACTGCAGTCTCTGCCGTCCTCCACCATGCGGCGGATGGATTCCAGATGGCCGATGGCTCTGGACAAACGGTTCAGCACCGCCTTGGTATGGGTGTGGGTGTGAGTATGGGAATGGGAGTGCCCATGCCCCTGTGCGCCGGCATCTTCATGCACATGCTCAATCACTGTACCGTCCGGAAGACTGTGTGTATGGACATGTTTTGTCTCTTCCATTGTGGTTTCCTCCTCGCGCTTTCTCTATTATATCAAACCCAGAAAAAAAAGCAACGCCTTCCCTGTTTATAATATAAGAAACTAAATTTCCGAAAATGTAAATCTCTGATGTACATCCGCTGTCATCACATCATAGACCACACTCCCGTCTTCCTTCTCTGTTTTCTCCATGCGGAGTTCTTTCTCAGACCTGAATTTTGCCTCCAGCCATACCTCGGGACTCTCCATATCCACTTCCCGGATGAAATTATCCCTGGAATGGTTTCCGGGACACTGGTTAAATATCTCATGTATCACTTCATATGTTTTCATATCTTTTCTTCCTTTCCTGGTGCCGCACAGAACCTGCCGTTCCATGTAGACAGTCTTAATCCAATTTCTTATATCTTATCACAATCGTGCAGATTTTGTGTCATTTTTCCCTCATATTTTACAAAAAATTTAAAAACAAATTGCCAAGCCAGGATAAATATCGTATTATGATAGTTACCAGAAAAAACGGAAGGCCTCTGACATCTGCCTTATACGGCAGCATAGGGCGCAGCTTCCGACACGTAAAATCAGGGAGGAATTCAAATGCAGCTTTTAAAAGAGCGTATTCTAAAAGACGGCACGGTAAAGCCGGGTAATATACTGAAGGTGGACAGCTTCCTGAACCACCAGATGGATATACCATTCATCAACGAGATTGGCAAAGAGTTCAAAAACAGATTTGCCGACTCCCCTATCACTAAAATCCTGACCATCGAGGCCTCCGGCATAGGCATTGCCTGTATCGTGGCACAGTATTTCGGCGTCCCGGTCGTATTTGCCAAGAAAGCCCAGAGCCTGAATCTGGACGGTGAGATGTACACCACCAAAGTCCAGTCCTTTACTCATAAAAAAGTATATGATGTAATATTATCAAAAAAATTCCTGCAGCCTGAAGACCATGTGCTCATTATTGATGATTTCCTGGCTAACGGATGCGCGCTCCAGGGCCTCATTGAGATTGTGGAGACAGCGGGCGCAACCCTGGAAGGGGCCGGCATCGTCATTGAGAAAGGCTTCCAGCACGGAGGAGACGCGCTGAGAGAAAAAGGCATCCGTGTGGAATCCCTGGCGATCGTGGATTCCATGAGCGATGATTCCCTCACCTTCCGCGACTAGGTTTTACGGGGCAGTCCAAAACTGGACTGCTCTTTTTTTATGAAACTGGCTCTTTATAGAATGCCAATTTTCCGCTATATTGGGTAAAAGAAAGTCTATATAAAGGAGTGGTTTTATGGAAAACAAAACGAAAAAGATAGTAATGACCGCACTTTTCGCGGCACTGGCCTGTGTTGCCACCATGTCCATCCGCATTCCCACACCGGGTACCAGCGGTTACATTCATCCCGGAGATGCCATTGTCATTCTGGCCGGAATCATTCTGGGGCCTGCCTACGGATTCCTGGCAGCGGGAATCGGTTCCTGTCTGGCCGACCTGCTGGGCGGATACTTTGTCTATGTTCCCATCACCTTTGCCATCAAGGGTCTGGTTGCACTGTTCGCTGCCCTTGCCTATAAAAAAATAGCAAAAGACAGTAAAACAGCCTGGGCAGGCGTCTTTGCAGGCGGAATCATTGATATGGTTCTCGTGGCAGGCGGCTACTGTCTCTGTGAATTCTTCCTATACGGCACAGCCGCTTTCCTGAGCGTTCCCTCCAATCTGATCCAGGGTGCCAGCGGACTGATCATCTCCCTGATCCTCTACCCGCTTCTCACAGCGGTACCTGACATTAAACGTATGATTGCCTCAGCGTGATATCTGAATAACAAAATTTTACATCACATAAAAGATGCGGCCGGGATGCCGCGGCTCTTTGTTCCCAGACGACAGCCGCAGTGCGATCCAAACCGCATCTTTTTTATCTTATAAATCTTTTATCATCTGAAAATAATGCAGCTCTTCATATCCCAGCCTCTCATACAGCGCGATCGCTCTTTTATTGCTGTATGTGGCTTCCAGGCGGAATCTCTTTGCATGGGCATATTCCTGCTCCAGCCAGGCAAAGACCTCACTGCCGTATCCTTTTCCTCTGGCGTTCTCCATAAAATACAGCTCTTCCAGCCATACCGTAAGGCCGCCGGCCTCGTTGCTGAAGGTAAAGGCAAGGAGCAGATATCCAACCACACCGCTTTCATCCTCCAGCATCAGTACTCTGGCATGCTCCCTGCTTCTCAGGCACTCCTGAAGTGTTGCTTCAAAATGCTCCTGGGGCACTGTGTGGATGCATGCCTCCCCGCCGTAAAATTCTTTCTCCATCTTAAAGAATATCTCTCTGTCTTCTTCTCTGATATCTCTGATCGTCAGCATAAATACGATTGTCCTTTCTCTGCTATTTTTCTGTTTCCATTTCAAAAACTTTTTTCATCATCTCACAGTTTCCGCTGTGGGGACACTTACCGTAATCACAGTCGATCCTGTCAAAATGCAGTCCATATTCATCCTGTACAAATTCGCATATGGCGCTCCTGGCCATATCATAGTTCTTACAGTATCCGTTTACGAATTCTTCCACTATCCCGCTCATTTTACTCTTCCTTCTCTTTCTTCTCCCAGTTTTGGGTTATGCCCTCGGCGGCACTTATCTCAGGAGCCGGAAGTTTACCCTCCGGATGGCCTCCGGCCATATTTTCGATGGGCTGTTTCAGGAAAGATGCCCGCATAATAGACCCTGTCCCGAATTTCCTGCGGATCTCATCCACCGCCTGGTCCATCTTTTCCAGTTTATCATAATCCGTATGGTCAAACAAGGACAACTGCCGCCCGCTTTCTTCTCTGGAAACACGGCTTGTCCGCACGCCCAGAAGACGGATCGGTGCTCCGTCCCACAGCTCATCAAACAATCTGCAAACCTGCAGGTAAAGCTCTGAGGTAATATTGGTAGGCGCTCTCAGCACGGTCTGGTGAGAGACCGACTGCAGTTCATAGTCCTTGATCGTGACCGATACCACCTCAGCCTTCATGCCGTCGCTGCGCAGCCTGGATGCCACTGTCTCACACAGGGAAAGCAGCACCTGCTTGGCGGTATCCTCATCCACCACGTTAAACGCTATGGTTGTGCTGTTGCCGTATCCCTTGTTATCCTCCTGCACTGCCTCCACCACTGCACTGTCCCTGCCGTTGGCTGAATTCCAGATAGCTTCCCCGTGTTTTTTCAGATGATGCTTCAGAATTTCCACATCCGCGGCAGCCAAATCTCCGATGGTATAGATTCCCAGCTTCTTCAGCGTATTTTCCGTGGACCTTCCCACAAACAGCAGCTCAGATACGGGAAGAGGCCACATCTTCTCCTGAATTTCCTCCGGAAACAGGGTGTGTACCTTGTCCGGCTTCTGAAAATCAGATGCCATTTTTGCCAGAAGCTTATTGCTGGAGATTCCTATATTTACAGTAAATCCCAGGTCTGTTTTAATACGGTCCTTGAGTTTATAGGCAAAGGCCACGGGGTCTCCCAGCAGCCGCTCCATACCTGTCATATTCATAAATGCCTCGTCAATGCTGTATTTTTCCACCTCCGGCGTATATTCTCTCAGGATATCCATAAACTGTTTGGAAAATTCCCTGTACATCCCGTGATGTGAAGGAATAATCGTCAGGGACGGGCATTTCCGCATGGCGTCCACAATAGGCTCCCCTGTCCTGACGCCGAATGCCTTGGCCGGAATGGATTTTGCAAGAATGATACCCCGCCTTTTCGACTTGTCCCCGCCCACTGCGCTTGGTATTTCACGAAGGTCCACACTCCCTCCGTTTTTCAGCCTGTAAACTGCCTCCCAGGAGAGAAATGCACTGTTTACATCAATATGAAAAATGACGTTCTCCAATTCTATCCCACTTCCTTGCTCTTCCTTAATCTTTCTTAATCTCTATTATATCAGAACATATGTTCTATGTAAATACTTGACAAAACTTCCAACCTATTCTATTCTGGAAGAAATAAACTGAACCCACAAAAGGAGTCTGCTATGCTGGCTATCATACTCGCACCATTTTATCTCTTGATCAATTATTATGTTGTCCGCTGGATCATCCGCTGGACAGGCACCTGCCACAGACATTTGAAGTCCCGGCCATTCCGGGTGGTTTTTCTCAGCATTTATATTTTCATGTGCCTGACGCCCCTGACCTCCTATCTGGTCTCTGCCAATCCCTGGCACAGCTGGCTGAAACGTCTTTTCAACTACTGGCTGGGCACATTTTTGTATATTGTACTTATCATTCTTATCTTTGACCTGGTAAGGATCATACTGAGACATACAAACCGGATCAAACAGGAAACTCCTTCCAAAAGGAGCACCTTTATCCTGAGCGGCGGTGTGGCTGCCTGCCTCATCATCTGCCTGAGTGCCTACGGAATCATCCACGAACACAAGGTCTATGTAAACCACTATGAGGCCCAAGTGGAAAAATCCGGCGGAAAACTGGACCATCTGAGAATCGCCCTGACTGCGGACCTTCACCTGGGCTACAGCATCGGCACCTACCATGTAAAATCCATGGTAGACAAAATAAACGCTGAACATGTGGACCTGGTCTGCATTGCCGGTGACTTCTTCGACAACGAATATGACGCTGTGCAGTACCCGGAAAAAACCATTTCCATCTTAAAGGAGATAAAGAGCACCTATGGCGTATATGCCTGCTGGGGCAATCACGACTTCAAGGAAAAACTCCTGGCCGGATTCACAGTCCCCATCAAAAACGGCCAGCACACAGACACCCGGATGGATGATTTCCTGAAACAGTCCGGCATCCGGATTCTGGATGACAAGGCAGTCCTCATTGACGATTCTTTCTATCTGGCAGGCCGCAAGGACCCCCAGCGCTCCAAAAAGATGAAGGAAGACCGCCTGTCCCCGGAAGACCTGCTGCAGGATCTGGACCGGGACAAACCCATACTGGTCATTGACCATCAGCCCAAACAGCTTCAGGAGCTGGCAGATGCCGGCTGCGACATAGACCTCTCCGGCCACACCCATGACGGACAGATGTTCCCGGGTAACCTGACCACAAAACTCATGTGGGAAAACTCCTGCGGCGAGTTAAAAAAGGACAACATGTACTCCTATGTAACCTCCGGTGTAGGCGTCTGGGGACCGGCCATGCGTGTGGGAACAGACGCTGAGGTCATGATCATTGATGTCTATTTCACAAAATAACACACTGCGTTTTTAAAAGAACCGGCAGCTCCTACTCTTGCTGCCGGTTCCCTCAATGCTTTAACCGTCTGCCCTGCTTCTCCCACAGTGCCGTCCGCTCTTCCTATCGTACAATCAGATACTTATCCTGCAGATCCGTGACAGCTCCCACAATACCAGCCTTCAAAGGGTACCCTGCCTCTGCAAGCCTTACAAGCACGTTTTCCGCATCCTCCCTTTTCAGACTCACCAGAAGCCCTCCTGAAGTCTGGGGATCAAAGACCAGATCCTCCATCGCCTCATCCACCTGTTCCTCCAGCCTTACATCCTTCTTATTAAACGCCTTATTTCTGTAAGTTCCCTCCGGAACCAGCCCCATAGAGGCATAAAAAAGAGCATCCGGCAGCACTTCCAGCTTATCTGTCTGGATCACAAGCGATTTCCCGCTTGCTCTTGCAGTCTCCAGAGCATGACCGGTCAGTCCGAACCCTGTCACATCCGTACAGCTATGAACCTCGACCTCCCTGAGCACTTCCATAGCCAGCTTATTCAGGCAGCTCATACTCTCAACAGCCTTCCTCTCCGCCTCCTCAGAAGCCATTCCCGCCTTCACAGCCGTATTGATCAGTCCCACACCCAGAGGTTTTGTCAAAAGCAGCACATCCCCCGTCCTTGCTCCCCCGTTCTTCCAAATCCTGTCCGGCTTCACAAACCCGGAGACACAAAGCCCATATTTCGGCTCCTCATCATTGATCGAGTGCCCGCCTGCCAGCACAGCCCCTGCCTCCTTCACCTTAGAAGCCCCGCCTGCCAGAATCTCCCCCAGCACCTCAGCTCCCAGACAATTAGGAAACGCAACCACATTTAAAGCAAGCCGCGGCTCCCCGCCCATTGCATACACATCACTGAGCGCATTTGCCGCCGCAATCTGCCCAAACGTAAACGGATCATCCACCATAGGCGGAAAAAAATCCACGGTCTGTATCAAAGCCACCTCATCCGACACCCGATACACCGCCGCATCATCCGCCGTCTCAACCCCAACCATCAATCTATCATCCTTGGCCGCAGGCAGCCTCCCCACCACCTCCGCCAAAATCCCCGGCCCAATCTTAGCCGCACACCCCGCACTCTTAGAAAACTCCGTCAACTTCACCCCAACACTCATACTAATCTCCTATCCAAACACATCTCTCTCAACCTACCCTATCTCTTTCTAACTCTAAACAAATCTTCTCCTGTCATCCACCCTAAATCACCCTATAATGTACCCAAAACAGTGGCCATCCCAATGCCCAAAACCAGATTTTAACTCGTGTACACCTGTTAAAAAATATAGATACTACCAATTTCAAAATATCCAAAACAAAGGCTCCCATTTACTTTGCCAAAAAACCGTGGGATACCAGCCACCAGGGAAGCAGGCGGTGAGCGGAGGGCAGCCGGGGCAGAGGGTATCAGGCAGGCGGTGTTTCACGGAGCGGGCGGAAGATCCACCTGCCCCAGACACTTAGCGAAGAGCCCTAAGGCGATGAGCTTAGTGACTGGGAGCAGGTTAGCTTCCACCCAGCGGAGTGCTCCGCCTGCCTGATACCCTCTGCCCCGGCTGCCCTCCGCTCACCGCCTGTTTCCCGTCCGCCCTATACCCCCCCCCCTCTTTTATTTTACAAATCTATAACCACCTCAACCGGACAATGATCCGACCCCAAAACCTCCGTATGAATCCCCCCAGAAACCAACTTCTCCTCCAACCTCCGCGAAACGCAGAAATAATCAATCCTCCACCCTGCATTTTTCTCCCTGGCCTTAAACCGATAAGACCACCAGGAATAAATCCCCGTCTCCTCCGGATAAAAATACCGAAAACTATCCGTAAACCCAGCCTCCAGAAGCTCCGTAAACTTACCCCTCTCCTCATCCGTAAACCCGGCATTATGCCTGTTCGTCTTAGGATTCTTCAGATCAATCTCCTTATGCGCCACATTCAGATCCCCGCACATAACAACCGGCTTCTTCTCATCCAGCTTCAAGAGATACTCCCTAAACGCATCCTCCCACTCCATTCTATAAGAAAGCCTTGCCAGTTCATTCTGTGAATTCGGCGTATAACAGGTCACAAGGTAAAAATCCTCATACTCCAGAGTGATCACCCTGCCCTCCTGGTCATGCTCCAAGATCCCGATTCCGTAAGCCACGGAAACCGGCTTCTTCCTGGCAAAAATCGCCGTCCCGGAATACCCTTTCTTCACCGCATAATTCCAATATGCATAATACCCCTCCGGCGCAAAATCAATCTGCCCCTCCTGAAGCTTCGTCTCCTGCAGACAGAAAAAGTCCGCGTCCGCAGCCTCAAAATACTCTATAAATCCCTTCTGAACACAAGCCCGCAGGCCATTCACATTCCATGATATAAATTTCATATATTTCTCCTCTCTGTCCCTTACAGATATTTTAAAATCTCCCGGTAAGCTTCCAGGATCGTTTCATATTTCATACCGCAGTTTGCCGGGCTGGTAGACGGAAGCTGTATCACCGGCACCCCTGTATGCGGCTCACAATACTTCCGGTAAAGTGCCGCCGCCTTCTGGCCGGTGGCAAAGACAGCCTGTACAGGTGCCGCATCCAGCACAAGAGACATATCATTGGCCCTGGGATTTTTAATACTCCCGTCATCCGCCCCGCGTATTTCACAGCTTTCCAGCACGTCCCACACGGCAACCTTATGAGCCAGAAGCATATTCTTCTTCTCCTCTGTCGTCACGGGAGTCTCCTCACCCAGCACCTCTCCCATCACTTTCCAGAACCGGTTTCTGGGATGCCCGTAGTAAAATCCTTCCTCTCTGGATTTCGGAGAAGGCATGGTCCCCAGCAGCAAAACCCTGGAACTGCTGTCATAAACCGGCGCAAATGTATGCTTCACATATTCTGTCTGATTTTTCATGGACCCACTCCTCAAATTGTAGAATTTTACTTCTTTCGTCCCCATTATACACTATTTTTTCTCTCCTGCGAAGTAAAAAAAGTTGGCAAAACGACTTTACGAACGCTGTCCTATGAGTATATAATAAAGACTGCATCGGAAAAACCGCAGAAAGTTACCACACAGCATGCTTTCTGTAGTCACATTAACAGAATTCTTATGAAAAAGGAGAAAAATCAATGGGTGGAATATTTGGAGTAGCTTCTAAATCCAGCTGCACTCTGGATTTGTTTTTCGGAACAGACTATCATTCTCATCTAGGCACAAGAAGAGGCGGTTTGGCAGTCTATGGACCAAATGGATTCAACCGTTCGATTCACAATATCGAAAATACCCCTTTCCGTACCAAATTCGACGGAGACTTAAACGAACTGGAGGGAAACCTGGGTATTGGCTGTATCTCTGACAATGAGCCGCAGCCGCTTTTAGTACAGTCACATCTGGGCAGCTTCGCTATCACTACCGTGGGAAAAATCAACAATATGGATGAACTTGTGGATATTTCCTATAAAAACGGATGCACACATTTCCTGGAAATGAGCGGCGGAAGCATCAATCCAACCGAGATGGTGGCGTCCCTGATCAACCAGAAATCCACCATTGTGGAAGGTATACAGTATGTGCAGGAGCTTGTGGACGGTTCCATGACTCTGCTTCTGCTCACCCCGAAAGGGATCTATGCCGCGCGTGACCGTGTAGGCCGTACCCCTGTCATCCTGGGCAAAAAAGAGGATGCGTTCTGCGCATCTTTTGAAAGCTTTGCTTTCTTCAACCTGGGATACGAAACCTATCGTGAACTCGGACCTGGCGAGGTCGTATTCCTCACCCCGGAAAGCGCTGAAACTTTAGTAAAACCCCGGGAAGAAATGAAAATCTGTTCCTTCCTGTGGGTATACTACGGCTATCCCACCTCTACCTATGAAGGCATAAATGTAGAGGAAATGCGTTACGAGTGCGGCAAAAAGCTGGCACAGCGCGATGCCCAGAGAGAAAATGTGAAGCCAGACCTGGTTGCCGGCGTTCCTGACTCCGGTATCGCCCATGCGATCGGCTACGCCAATGAATCCGGCATTCCTTTCTCCCGCCCGTTTATCAAATATACACCGACCTGGCCCCGCTCCTTCATGCCGACTCAGCAGAGCCAGAGAAACCTCATCGCGCGCATGAAGCTGATTCCGGTGGAAGCGCTGATAAAAAACAAGAGCCTGCTGCTGATCGACGACTCCATCGTCCGCGGAACACAGCTTCGCGAGACAACTGAATTTTTATACAGCAGCGGAGCCAAAGAAGTTCACATCCGTCCGGCCTGCCCACCGCTTCTGTTCGGCTGCCCGTACCTGAACTTCTCACGTTCCAAATCCGAAATGGATCTGATCACCCGCCGCATTATTGCAGACCGGGAAGGGGACAATGTCTCCGAGGAAGTGCTTGCTGATTACGCCAACCCCGATTCCGCCAACTATAAAGAAATGCTGGAGGAGATCGGCAGACAGCTTAACTTCACAACACTCCACTATCACCGTCTGGATGATCTGACAACTTCCATCGGACTGAGCCCGTGCAAAATGTGTACCCACTGCTTTGACGGCAAATAATTACACAAGAAAATAAAAGGCAGCCAGGTTTGAAGCGCCCCCAAAAAAGTCAGACTTTTTTTGGGCCATTCAAACCGAGCTGCCCTTTTTATCATAAATTTCACAAAACCTGAAGCGCCGAAACAGACTGCAGCACATCTTTTTTCCCGCTGCATTCCACTGTAAAAGACACCTCCGGATTATTCCTCTTCACGATTCCGATAACCTCTCTATAATCCAGATTTCCTCTTCCCAGTCCCATGTGTGTATCCCTGTCTCCCAGATTATCATGCACATGCATATGCCTGATATAACTGCCAAACAATTCCGCCCACGCAGCGGCCGGCATCTCCGAATAACAATGAGCATGCCCTATATCCAGACAAATCCCAAAATCAGGATGATCCACCTTACGGGCCACTTCCAGAATCGGTTCTGCCTCCCTGTCAAACACATTTTCCATCACGATCTGAATCCCATCCCGGCCATCCAGAAACCGTTTATAAAACTCAGCCACCCTGTCAGCCCATCCTATGAGCAGATACACATCCGGCACATAACAGGTATGGAACACCAGCTTCTCAGCCCCCAGCCTTTCTGCCGCCTGATACGCCTGATCATACCGTTTCCTGGTAGCATCCAGGACCAGCGAATCAAACGCCATGGGATTCAGATCCAGAAAAGGCCCATGAAGCACCAGCTTCCCACACCCCATTTCCTCCAGCCTCTTTTCATAATTGTCAATCTTCTCCTCCAGACGGTCCAGATTCTCGGAGATTGAAAACTCAATACTCTCAACTCCGGCCCCTGTCCTCTCTATCACATCTCTCATATCCACATCGTCCAGCAAATGACTCACATAAATCATATTTCACCCACCCAGTTTCATAATCCATTTTTCACAATCTATCCTTCATAATACCACAAATCCCACCATAAATCTCCCCTTTCCAAACATTTTTCCCACCTTATCCTCCCTATTCTTTCCGGGCTTTCTTTTCCAGACTTTCCTCCCAAAACCGTTCCTTTACCCTCAAACGCCATCCGCAGCTACCTCTTTCCGTCCCCTTTAAAAAACCAGCCGGACCTGGCCGCAGGCTTCCCTGTACGGACGTTTAAGAGCGGTAGAGAATCTTACAAGATCCATGCGTTAGCAAGCACTTAGTGAAGAGCCCTAAGGCGATGAACTTAGTGCGGCTTACGCATTAGCTTGGAAGTTCTCTGCTCTCGCCCGTACAGGGAAGCCTGTGGTCAGGTCCGGCGTCCGGAATAATCCTTATAGACTACAGCCCTACACTGATTTTTCAAAAAATCTCACAAAAAAAGGACCGCCTAAGCAGTCCTTTTCCTATCAATAATCCGTCTTCTGATAAAAATGCCCTTCCAGAAAATCTGTCTTGATCACATTAATAAACGCCTTCGGATCCGCCTTCCGCACCCTGGTCACCAGCACCTTCGCCTCCGCGCTGGAAACCACGGAATACAGCATCTTCCGGCCTTCATTAGAATAACACCCGGTAGCCGCAAACTCAGTCGCGCTGTGATTTGTCACCTCATAAATCTCCTGGTACACTGCATCCGGACAATCCGTAACAATAAACAGCGTCTCCTTCTTATACGCTGTATGCAGCATATGAATGATCTGTGTGGATGTAAACTGGAAAATAATAGAATAAAGTGCCTTATCCCATCCAAACAGAATACCCGCGATCACCAGCACACATCCATTACCGAGTAAAATGAAATTCCAGACATCCTTATTTTTCTTTTCCGCAAAATAAATAGCAATAAAATCAGTACCGCCGCCGCTGGTTCCGCCCATTAAACAAAGGCTCACAGCAAAACCATTTAAAAGCCCGCCGAATACAGCGATCAAAAGAATGTCCTGCGTGATCGGCTGGGAGGGGATGATATCGGTTAGAATACTGGTCAATACTATGATCATCGCAGAACTTACAGTGAATTTCTTACCGATGGCTTTGAAACATACAATTGTCGGTACAGCGTTCAATAACAGATTGACCAGAGTAAACGGCAGTGCAATTCCCAGAAACCGTTGAAAAACAGTCTGAATCAACAAAGTCACCCCGTTGAAACCACCCGGATACAATCCTCCCGCTCTGACAAATGTCTTGATATTAACAGCCATAATGATAGCTCCGGCAAGGCCAAACACTACCCGTTTAGCTTCTTTTTTTATATCAATATTCGCTTTCATTTTTCCTCATCTGCTGACCTTACAGCATGTGTTTCCGAAGTTCCTCCGGAGATTTTACAGTTAAATAAGCCGGTGCAATATCGAAGACGGTCCTGCATCCGCTCTGTCCTTCCCTGTTCAGACGGTACGCCGCCCTTGCGTAAGCCACAATAACAGAGGATGTGAACTCCGGGTTGGAATCCAGCTTCAGGCTGTATTCGATCACATGACTGTGCTCCTTCTCCCATCCCGTCTTTCCTGTACGGATCACAAATCCACCGTGGGGAAGACCTGCATGCTCTGCCTTCATCTGCTCTTCGCTGATAAAATGCACGGTTGTCTCATACTCGTCAAAGTAATTCGGCATGGTCTTGATCTCTTTTTCAATCTTCTCTCTATCTGCGCCCTCTTCTGCAACTACGAACACCTCACGGGTATGCTTTTCACCTGTTGTGAGTGTGGGGTTCTCTCCGTTTCTGACTGCTGTAAGCGCTTTTTCCACAGGAATGGTATACTGTCTTGCATCCACAACGCCCTCAATCCTTCTGACTGCATCGGAATGTCCCTGGCTGACGCCTTTTCCCCAGAACGTGTAATCCGTTCCCTCCGGCAGAATGGCATTGGCATACAGACGGTTCAAAGAGAACATTCCCGGGTCCCAGCCAACAGAGATCAGGCCGATCTTCCCGCTCTTCTTTGCCGCTGCGTCCACATCCGCAAAATGCTCCGGTATTTTTGCATGAGTATCAAAGCTGTCCACCACGTTGAAATACTGTGCAAACTCAGGTGTCTGCTTCGGTAAATCCGTCGCGCTTCCGCCGCACAGGATCAGAACGTCGATCTCGTCCTTCATCTTCACAGCTTCATCCACATGATAAACCTTTGCAGTCTCTGTCATGATATGGACATCTGCAGGATTACGGCGTGTAAAAACAGCAGCCAGTTCCATATCCGGGTTCTGCTTCACTGCGCATTCCACTCCGCGTCCCAGATTACCATAGCCTAAAATTCCGATTCTTATACTCATCCTTTACCTCTCCTGTCAATTTTTCTTATAGTGTTTCCCTTTTTCGTCCCACTAAGTATAACAAATTCCCTTTTTCACTTCAACCTGCAAAATTCATAAATCAACCGATGCCACCGTAAAAAATTCCTAAAATATATACAACAAAAGTCAGTCCCACAAAGAGATATTTCGTGGCAGGCTCAAACCATTTTCCCAGCTTTCCGGCCCGTCCCATCTGCACCTGCTCCCTGGCAAATCCCCTGGGTGCGACCCAAAAAAACATCACCGCCGCCAAAAGCGCTCCCAAAGGAATGATATAGATGGACACCACATCCATCCAGACACTGACCATATCAGCGCTTTCAATAAAAACACCCACGGCTGCCGCTGCAAACGCAGTAATGACAACCGCCATCTTCCTGGAAAGCCCAAACTGTGCCTGAAGCGCTTCGATAGGCGTTTCAAACAGATTCATCAGGGAAGTCACAGCCGCAAACAACACAGCCACAAAAAATACCACTGCGAATACCTTTCCAAACGGCATCTGCCGGAACACCTCCGGCAATGTAATAAACATGAGCGGCGGTCCTGCGGATACATCAAGCCCAAAGGCAAAGACCGCGGGAATCACCACCAGTCCTGCAAGGATTGCCGCGCAGGTGTCAAAAAATGCCACATTTCTGGCGCTCCCCACCACATCCACATCCTTTGACAGGTAGCTGCCGTATACCAGAGTGCCGGAACCTGCCAAAGATAAGGAAAAGAATGCCTGCCCAAGGGCAAACACCCATGTTTTCGGCTGCGCCAGGTATTCCCATTTCGGCACAAAGAGATACCTATACCCTTCCCCCGCATTTCCCAGTGTCAGCACGCGCACCATGAGAAACAAAAAGAATACAAAAAACAGAGGCATCATGATCTTGTTCATCTTCTCGATTCCCTTGGAAACACCAAGAGCCATAATAAGGAATGTCACAGCCAGTCCGGCCATATGCCATCCCACGCTTCCAAAGTCACCTGCTATCTCCCCAAAATAAGCGGAGACATCCGCGGCATGGAACATACTCCCTGAAAGTGATCCCCACAGAAACCGCAGAAACCAGCCAACCACCACAGAGTAACCGATGCCGATGGCCAGTGAGCCAAGGACCGGGATCATGCCGATCAGCCTCCCGCCCTTCCATCCGCGCATCTCCATCACTTTCCCAAAAGCCCCCAAAGGCCCGGTCCCCATGGCGCGCCCAAAGGCCATCTCCCCCACCACACCGGAGAAACCGAGAATCGCCACGAAAATGAAATAGGGAATCAGGAAAGCCGCACCGCCGTACTGCCCGGTCCGGTAGGGAAACATCCATATATTTCCCATCCCCACCGCGGAACCTACACATGCCACAATAAAACCAAATTTTGAACGGAAAGCATCCCTGGTCTGGACAGTTCCCGCTGAATCCTTTTTCATATTTTATCCCATCCTTTTATGTAAAATTAAGTCCTTTCAAAGGATAGCACACAACGCATGTACTGTCCACATATTCCAGTCCTCCACGCCCTGTTTGCAAAAAATGCCGGCTCTGTACCATAAACGATACAGAACCGGCCCAATACCTGTCCGCAGTTTTCTCAGCTGATCTTCTTTTCTCTGCCGTATATCTCATAAAAATATTTCAGCAGCTTCTCCTCGTCCATCTCCGCGGACAGACACCCCATCTCTGTCACGGCATTTCCTCCCGTGATATTTCCAAACCGTATGCAATCCCCCAGGTCATATCCGTAATACAATCCGTACATAAAGCCGGCTGCAAAAGCATCCCCTGCCCCGGTGGAATCCACATGTCTCACCGGGAGCGGCTCTATGATATGGAGTTCTTTGTTTTCCTTATACAGGCAGCCCGCGTTTCCGTTTTTTACAATAGGATTTTTCAAATGCTCGGACAGCCTTTCCAATGCCTGTACCGGTGTATCCGCCCCGGTTATTTTCATGGCTTCCATGGAGTTCGGTATAAAATAATCCACATACGGAAAAGCATCATAATACCACTCCAGGCTCAGCATGTCACTCCACGCGGAATCCAGGACAATAGTACATCCGGCCTCTTTCAGAGGCCTGCACAGATCCTTCTGCTCAAGAGAAAGGAATGCGATCCGGCATCCTTCGTAAAACTCATATATTTTCTTTTTCTCCACTGCAAACGCCGCTTCCTCCGGCTTATAGGAGACAATCCCCCGATCCTGCATACAGGATACCACACAGCTCAGGGTAACCGGGTCCTCCTCATCCGTGGAGAGCATATTGGTGTATTCGATCTTATCTTTCTCCAGTTCTTTTACCAGATATCTGCTCAGCGGCCCTTCTCCAATATAGGTTGCCAGCTTTACAGGTACGCCAAGCCTGGACAACTGGATAAGAGTTGCCACCGCTCCGCCTCCGAGCTGTTTGGAACAGCTCTCGCTGTATACCTCCTCCCCAAGCTTTGGCATTCTGCGGGCGTTTCCGAAAATAATATCCACATTGGCGATTCCAAATCCCCCTACACTGTTCATACCTTCCATCCTCCTGTATACTCCTCATAAATCTCCAGATACTCCCTGAGCAGTTCCTCTGCCAGGGAATAGGAATTCACCAGAGGGTTCACCATAAGGGCATCTATGGCCTTCTTTGCATTGCGTTCCACTATGGCCTGGGCAGCTGTTCTCTCATAATACTTGACTGCACAGATGAGCTGCTTTGCGCTTTGGGGCAGAGTATACGGCCCGGGTTTCGGCACTGCCCCTGCTTTTGAAATATGACAGGATACTTCAATCACATCCGTATCCTTTAACCAGTCCACAGTTCCCTGGTTGGGCATACAGAGAATCATCTCTCCCTCTTTCCCTGTGATTTTAGCCCGCATAAGTGCCAAGGCTACCCCTGCATATCCGTCTTCATCTTTTGTATTCAGATCAAATTTCGGAATACAGGCATCATCCCTCGCCACAGATGTCTCGCCCTGCATATAATTGCTCTCTCTCGTATATGTATGATCACGGTATATTTCCAGCATTTTGTCAAAATCTTTTCCGGCATCATACCGGCCCAGCTCCTGCAGCATACAGTCATTGATCCTCTTGATCCTTTCGCCCCTGGTCTCGCCGGTCTTCTGTATATTCTGCAGTGCCTTTTCCCTGTAATAGAAATAATAGAGATATTCATTGAGCATGCACCCCATGTGCTGTGCCAGCTTCGGTTCAAAATACCGCATGTCCGTCTGCTCATAGAGCCTGGGATCCTTTAATATCTCCGGGAGCATCTCCCTGTTCTCTTTTTTTACACTGGTAAAATAAGATAAATGGTTCAGACCTATGAGATGCACCTGAAAATCCGAAGCCTCGGCCTTGTAAAGCCCGGCCACCTGCCGCATAAACCCGGAGGGAGCATCGCAGATTCCATACACAAAGGAATATCCCTGATCTCTTAAAGCCTGTGTCACAAGCCCTGCAGGATTGGTAAAGTTAAATACCATCACATTAGGGGCAGCATATCTGCGGATCAGTTCACAATAGTGCAGCAGGGTGGGAATGGAGCGAAGGGCCATGGCAAACCCGCCTACCCCGGTTGTCTCCTGTCCTATCACTCCATGCTTCAGCGCTACCCGCTCATCTATGATACGGCTTTCCTCTTTTCCCGCGCGGATGGTGGTGATGATAAAATCCGCCTCCCACACAGCCTCCTTTTCATCTGTTGTGCACACATAATGTACGGAAGGCGCTGTCCTGGCAAAGACCTCCTTTACCATTGAGCCGAAAACCCTGACCCGCTCTTGATCCGTATCCATAAAAACAACCTCTGTTATGCCAAGGCTTTCCGCCTGTTGTGCCAGACATTTTGCCAGCATCAGACTGCGTGAACCGCATCCGCCAATGACTGTTAACTTCATAAGCCTTCCTCCTTCAGTTTCCCATCATAATTTCCAAAATCTTGCTGTCCGTCTCTCTCATGCCGTCTTTTCCGATTCTGCCCACTGCCTCAATGGTCTCGTCTGCATTTTTACCCACAATACCCTCTCCCTCCATAAAGCGGCACTGGTTTTTCGCCATCTCATAGGCCAGAAGGCCTGTTTCCACAGACATGGCGATTTTTGCGGCACAGGAGGGCTTTGCGCCATCACAGAGCATGCCTGATATGGTAGCCAGTGTATTTGTGATAATATCCTCCATCACAGCAAGCGGCGCCTGATCCAGATATGCGATGCCGCAGACTGCGGCACATCCGGCATTGACTGCCCCGCAGTAAGCAGAGAGCTTCCCGATTCCACGTTTTATATAAATAGAAATAAGATTTGCAAAGATCATTGCACGGTGCAATGCCTCCCGGCTCTTATCCTTTTTTTCCGCATAGATAGATATGGGGACCGCAATGGTGATTCCCTGGTTTCCGCTTCCGCAGTTTGCCACTACAGGCAGAACGCTTCCGCCCATTCTGGCATCACTTCCGGCTGCCGCATAAGCTGCCAGCACTGCAGCGTCTTCCTCTTTGTATAAACGCAGAAGATTTTTCCCCACCTTTGCCCCATAATCGTTTTTCATTCCTTCTTCCGCTATTTTCCGGTTGCAGGCGATCTGCATATCCAGAATATCCTTTAATTCTGCTGTACCGGTCTCACCTGCAAACTCATATATATCTTTTAATTTCAGATCATCCTCATTTGTCTGTGTGCTGCCAACGCACTCCCGGCGCTGATACTGCTTTGTGATATCTCTGCCGTCTTTCTGTACTTTTGTTATATGGATATGGCTTTTCTGGATCTCCACCAAAGCGGTATGTTCCCCTTTTCGCAGGTCAATACGCACATACAGAGGTTCCTCCATCTCTGCCAGATGGATACTGTATGTACTCTCCTCCCGCACCAGCTTTCTCACTGTGTCTGCGTCATTGGCGGTGAGTGTGTTCAGTACCTCCAGTTTGCGTTTTGGATTTCCCCCCACGATTCCACAGAAGGCAGCTTCTGCTACCCCCTTCAGGTTTCCGGTGTTGGGTATGATCACACTTTTTACATTTTTTAATATATTGCCGCTGACCCATATCTCCATATATTCCGGAATGTCACCCAGAATCTCTTTGGCACAGGCCGCCGCATAGGCAATGGTTCCCGGCTCCGTACATCCAAGAGCCAGCATGATTTCCTCTCTCAGCAGTTTATTGCAGGTTCTGTCCCTTCTTTCTCTGCTTTCTGTATCCTGAAGCGCCTGTATGAAGACCGCCTCTATTTTCTCCTTTGTCGGTACCCCTTCCATAACCATTTCGCCATCTATATAAAAGCAGGGTACATAAGTGAATTTCCTGCCTGCAGGCAGTTCTCTGTCCCGCTCTGTATCCAGAAAGCGTATCTCGATCTTTTCATATTTTTCATTGCTCCTTCGCAGTTCCTCCATCAGCCCAAAAGCCTGTCTGCAGTATCTGCATGTAACTCTGTATATCATCTCAATGGTTTTCATCTGTCTCAAACCCCTTTTCTGCAAATTCGGATGCCAGAACACAGAATGCAGCCGTGCCTTCCGCCAATATGGATTCATCAATCTCAAAACAACTGCTGTGAAGAGGATACTGCTTTGCCTCTTCTTTTCGCCAGCAGCCCAGCCGCAGAAACAGGGACGGGCACCGGGCGCCGAAATATGAAAAATCCTCTCCCAGCATAGCCGGTTCTCCCTCTGTGAGGATCTCCGCCTCCTGCAGCTTCTCCTTGAGCACGCGGGCCGCCCAGTGTGCTGCTGTTTTGTCATTGACCGTTGCAGGATAACCGGAACTCATATGGTACGTCCCTTCCATTTCCCAGGCTTCTGCTATGGATTTTGTCAGTCTTTCCAGGCGGTGTATGATTTTCTCCCTCACATCCGGGTCATAGGTCCTGATGGTGCCTTCCAGATATCCGGTCTCTGCTACAACATTATATTTCTCTCCGCATTGTATCCGGCAGATGTTCACCACTGCTGCCTCCTGGGCAGATACCGTATCGGCTGTAATATTACCAATGGCATTTACCAGTGCAGCCATGGCGGGAATGGGATTTCTGCAGAGATGGGGAGATGCCCCGTGGCCTCCCTTTCCTTTTATCTCAATGCCGAACGCATCGGGCTGTGCCATAACAGGTCCCGGCATACAGGTTATGCTGCCTGCTCTCTGCGGCCAGACATGAAACGCAGCTGTAAATTCCGGCTTTGGCTCATCCATGACTCCCTCTTCGATCATACGCCGGGCACCTCCCTGCTGTTCCTCGGAGGGCTGGAATAAAAAGACCACATTGCCGTGCAGACACTCCCTGCACTCCTGCAGAAGCCTGATACACCCAAGAAGTACAGCCATATGGACATCGTGCCCGCAGGCATGCATGACCCCAGGATTCTCAGACTGCCAGGCAAGACCTGTCTGTTCCGTCACCGGCAGAGCATCCATATCCGCGCGGAGGGCAATGGTATGCCCGGGCCTCCCGCTTTTGATGACTGCGTATACTCCTGTATCTGCACAGGGCCTGCACTCTACCTTCCATTTTTTCAGTTGTCCGAGAATCCATTCCTGTGTTTTATATTCCTGTCCCGAGAGTTCCGGATGTCTGTGGAGATGGATGTAATAGCTTTTTATCTCTGCTTCTGCCTCCCGGACCTTTTGGTAAAAATCAATTTTCACTCTGAACACCTCCCCGAAGCGTCTGCCTATTCTCCAGATTTTTTTCTCATAAGATTTGAGAGACTGTCCACTGTAATACTGTGCCCTAAAAACAGGCCCTCCGCATACTCTGTCCTTGCATCTCTCCCGTATTCCCTGGCAAGGCTCATAGCATAAGGCAGCACATCCTGGGAGCTGTGTGCCGTACAGGCACGTTTCTTTATCTCTATGACATCCGTGATATCCACATAGATATCAGGCCTGCGCCGGTTGGTCCTGTTGTCCGCCCCGAAAAAGAGAAGGGCATCATAATGCCAGTCCGTATCGTCATCCGCATATTTTTTCAGTCCCGCTGTAAAGCAGGCTGCCTTTGTTATTTTTGACACGGCTGTGTGGTCGGGATGATAATCCTCCTCTAAAAGTGTGAGAACAAACCGCGGTGAGCATTTCCGCAGATGCGGTATCAGAGCGTCCACTGCTTCCTTAGAAAAATACATGCCGGCATCCGGAAAATCCAGCATGGCAAAATAGTCAAGCTGCAGTATGGCGGCTGCTTTTTCCGCCTCCTCTTCTCTCACGCACTTCTGTGCATAACCTCCTGATTCTCCTCTTGTAAAAATCACAAGACCTGTTTTCAGTCCCTCTTTCTTTGCCTTTGCAAAGATACCCGCTGCGCAGACCTCCAGGTCATCCGGATGTGCGCAGACTGCCAAGATATCTATCATTTCATTGCCTCCTTTACTGTTTTACGCCTGTTGTGGCAATCCCCTCCACAAACTGTTTCTGGAAGAGGAAGAAAATTATGATCATGGGCAGTATGGCGATAATGCCGCCTGCCATGACCTGAGGATAATAAGTTGTATGTTCCCCGATCAACATAGCCAGCCCGGCTGACAAAGTCATCTTATCCATAGAGTTATTCACGATCAGCGGCCACATCAAATCCTTGAATGTGGAGATCGCAGTCAGTATTGCCAGAGATGACAGCGCAGGTTTTAAAAGCGGCAGTAAGATCCTGTAATAAATCTGGAAAAATCCGCAGCCGTCCAGCATAGCCGCCTCATCCAGGCTCCTGGGAAGCCCTTTAAAAAATTCCCTCAGCATAAATGTTCCGAATGCGCTGAATATCTTCGGAAGCCACAGGGCCGTCACGGTATCGGCCAGATGCAGCTTCACCATAATGTCATAATTGGGCACCAGAAATATCTGTCCCGGAACCATTAAGAGCGCCAAAAGCACGATAAAGATCACATCCCTGCCCGGAAAATGCAGCCTGGCAAACGCATAGGCGGCCATGGAGCAGATCAGCAGCTCTATCCCTATGGTAAATAAAAGAACTAAAAACGTATTCACATAAAAATCAAAAAACGGAAATTTATCTACCACTTCCCGGTAACTTCCCACGGTAAAAACTTCCGGAAAAATCGTAGGCGGTATCTGAATGCTCTCCTCGTATGACTTAAAGGAAGTCAAGATCATCCATAGAAACGGACCCACCGTCACAACCGCACACAGGATAAGCAGCAGATACACCGGCCATTTTCTTTTTTTCATCATTCCATTCTCCTTTCCGCGTCCTGCTGCGCATCAATCATCATAAAATACCAGTTTTTTCTGGCATATCATCTGCACCGCAGTAATTGCCAGAATCAGGAGAAACAGCATCAGGCTGATCGCCGCCCCATAGCCCTTATGGAACTTTACAAAGGACTGCTCAAAGAAATAAGTGACCAGAGACCTGGATGCCTCCGTTCCGCTGCTTCCCTGGGGGATCATCAGATAGATAAAATCAAAGATCTGAAAAACATTTATGACTGTTGTGACGCACACAAAGAAAATGGATGGGGACAGCAGCGGCAGTGTGATCTTAAAAAACCTCTGCACTCCATTTGCCCCGTCAATTTCAGCGGCTTCCCTGTAGCATACCGGAATCCCCTGCAGTCCGGCCAGCAGCACGATCACCTGATATGCCACGCTGGCCCAGATAAATACTATGGAAATAGAAAACAACACGATCCGGGAATCCGACAGCCAGGCCACCGGCTCCACGCCGAATTTTCCCAGTATCTCATTGAAAATACCGAATTTATAATTCATCAGCCACTTCCATAAGAGTCCGATCGCAGCCGGCAGCGTTACGGCCGGCAGGAAGATACAGACCCGGAAGGCTCCGATTCCCTTTACCTTGGAATTGAGCAGAACAGCCAATAACACAGCCAGTATCACCACCAGCGGCACGCAGATGACCACATACAGGATGGTATTGATAAACGCCTGATAAAATGCGTCATCCTGGAATAGCTTCACATAATTCTCCATGCCCACAAACTTAGGTATTCCGAAACTGGACTTGTTTGTAAAGCTGTAATAAACGTTCTGAAAAAACGCCCCGATAAAAAACACGATCACCCCTGCCATCAGCGGCGCAATCATCAGGTATCCTGCTATTATCTCCCGGCGCCTCAGGGAACCCTTTTTCTGTCTTTTCATCAAACACCCTCTCCTGTCGTTTTAAAAACGGAAGTGCTGCAGATTCGTTCTGTGCAGCACTTCCATCCCGTTTTATGATTCACTGTCCAATGCGCTCTGTGTTGCTTCCTGCATCTGTTTACATCCCTCTTCCGGAGTCAGTTCCTTTGCAAAAATCTTTGCTGAGATTTCATTTACAGTGGGAAGCCATTCTGCCACGCTGGATGATGTCGGGAAGGGGAATCCTGTCTCAGCCACATCGAATATGACATTTACATCTACATGCTCTGCTTTGTAATACTGCTGTGCGCTGATCAGTGCAGGGACATCAATCTTCGCCTCTGCCTGCATCTTATTGGACTCTTCTCCTGCCAGATATTTCACCAGTTTCCACGCTGCATCTTTATCTTTGCTGCTGGAATTGACTGCATATCCAAGGCCGCCGATGACACTCTGATTTCCGCTTTCCTTTGCGGGCATGGCAATGGTTCCCACCTGCTCTGCAAAGCTTGCTTCGTCAATGACTGCTGTTTTCCAGGAGCCCATGAAAAGGATGGCCCCCTTCTGGGACAGGAACAGATCTGTTCCCTTCGTATCGGAGAGCACTTCACTTCCCGGCATCAGGCCTTCATCCATCAGTGATACCATATCTGTATATGCTTTTACGGTTCCCTCCTGGTCAAAACCTGCTTTCTTCATATCATCACTCAAAACATAACCGCCTGACTGGTTGATAAAATTAAAGAAAGACGGCTGTGGATCCAGTTCCATCAAAATCGGGTATTCATCGGAGCCTGCTTCTTCAATCTTAGCTTTTAACTGTCCTGCCAGATTCTTCATATCCTCCCAGGTCCACCCTGCCTGTGGTTCCTCCACACCGTATTTTTCAAAAATACCTTTGTTGTAGAAGACCTGTACAGTGTCCATTCCCTTCGGCATACAGTATTGCACATCATTGTAATTGTAAGCATCTTTTACAACACTTACATAGTCATCCATATTTACCTTATCCTTCTCAATGTATTCGTCCAGGGGTTCCAGAACACCGGCCTCTGCGTATTTGGGAAGATATGTATTCATCCAGAAAACATCTGCTGCACTGTCGGAGCCCATGGCTGCATCCAGCTTTGTCCAATACTGTGACCACGGCGTCAGCTGCAGTTCCACATCAATATCAGGATTTTCTGTCTCGAATTTCTCTACGATCTCATCAAACACCGGTTTCTGCACTTCATCCCAGAGTGCAAATGAGATTTTTGTCTTCTCTGAGCTGTTATCCTTTTTTGCCTCGTCTTTACCTGCATCTGCCTGGGAGTTTCCGCAGGCTGCCAGAGAACCTGCCATTAAGAGTGTCAGCATCATACACATTCCTTTTTTCATTTTGTACCTCCATACCTTTCATCTTTCCGTATTTTTATTTCCTGTTTACAGTTTCCTTTGATATTGCTTTACTTTTCTGGTTGACAACACAGGTTTCTCCCTGTTCCAGCCGATAGGGCAGTGTGATCTCTATATTTTCTTCCTTTTTCTGATTCTGGAACGTATCCAGTGTCTGTTCTATCATTTTTTTAATAGGCTGGCTGATGGTAGTCAGTTTCGGTGTCACCTGTCTGGATAAGCTGATTCCGTCAAATCCCATCACAGATACGTCCTCCGGAACTTTCAGTCCCACCTCAGACAGCGCACTGATCACACCCAGGGCTGCTTCATCGCTGAAAGCAAAGGCAGCCGTAAAAGTGATCCCTTCTCTGATGGCCTGTGCAGTCATCCGGTAACCGCTGTCATATGTCAGCTCACCATATTTCACCTTATTCTCATCAAACTCCAGACCGAATTCCTCAAAAGCTCTTTTGCATCCTGTAATACGCTGAAATCCGGAACTGATGCTTTTCGGATAATCGGATAAGATCAAAATCTGTTCGTGCTGCAGGTTAAGCAGATATCTGGCTCCCTCATGGGCGGCTGCCAAATCATTGATATGGATCATCTTACATCTCTTGTCAGCACTGATCGCACCGAACATGACCGTCTTGATATTCTTGGCTGCTATGTAATTCAGCATATCCTGGTCTGCATTTTCCTCCAGATAGATAACTCCCGTAATATCCAGCTCTTTAAAAAATTGTTTGTATGCCTCCCCCTGTTCCGTAACAGGGATAAATACCATCCTGTATCCGTATCTCGGCACGGCCTCCAGCAGCTCTCTCAGCACCTCGCTGAAATACGCCAGCTTCAGGTTCGGAATCAGAACAGCTATGACACCGGGGTTTTTCTGCTTATACACAGGTGTATATGCAAGCTCCCGGACAGCCTCCTCAATCCGCTTTGCCGCCTCTGTTGTCACAATGTTCTTCCCGTGAAAATATCTTGAAACAGTGGCCGGTGATACTCCTGCTCTTTTCGCCACATCTCTTATGGTTGCCCCATTTACATCACCTCTCTTTTGTGCACTTTACAATGTTTTCCAGTATTTTCTACCCTTCCCTTGTGCTTTTCAACCAACTTTATGAGACTTATTATAGAAACAGCCATGTAAAATGTCAATATTGTTTCATTTATTTCACTTTTGTTTCATGAGTTTCATATGATTTCTTTCAATTTACTAATAAAATCCCTCTTTTTTCTGTCCCGCCTCCCTGATTTCCCGGCACAGAAAAAGCCTCACCGGCATTTCGCTGCCAGTGAGGCTCTCCTCTTCTATCTAATTATTTATTCATGAATCTTAATAACTGCTTTCACAATATCCGCCTTGTTGTTCATAGAGAACTCCATAGCCTTGTCCGCTTCATCCAGCGGGAATTCATCTGTCACAATACCTTTCAGATTGATCTTGCCGTCCGCAACTGCCTGGATCGCCATAGGATAGATATGACGATAGCGGAATACGGTCTTAAAGGTCAGCTCCTTATCAAGGGCAATGCTCATAGGCAGGGTCACTTCCCCTGTCCTGCTGTATCCCACGAACACAATGGTAGAGCCTTTTCTTGCCATAAGGATCGCCTGTCTGGAGGTCACTTCCGCGCCTGCAGTCTCGATCACCACATCGGTTCCTCTGCCGCCGGTCAGCTCTTTGACCTTAGCCACAACATCCTCTTTTGCACCGTTAATGACGCCTGTGGCACCCAGCTCCATGGCTTTTTCCAGACGTTTATCCATCACGTCCACAACATAAACTTCGCTGACACCTCTGGCCTTTAAAGCCATCATGGAGACCAGACCGATACAGCCTGCGCCCATGACAACAGCCTTCTGTCCCAGATGAGCATCTCCCTGGATCGCAGCATGGAATCCGACTGCCAGAGGCTCGATCAGAGCGCCCTCCAGAGTGCTGACATTGTCCGGCAGCTTGAAGCAGAGATTTGCCTCATGGGCAACGTATTCCTGGAACACACCGTCAACCGGCGGAGTTGCAAAGAATACCACGTCTGGGCAGAGATTATACTTGCCTTCCTTGCAGAATTCACACTGTCCGCAGGTTTTTCCCGGCTCCAGTGCCACACGGTCACCAACCTGCAGATGCTTAACATCCTTACCGACTTCCACTACAACTCCGCCCGGCTCATGGCCCAGTACGAAAGGCGGTTTTACCACGTAATCCCCGATTGCCCCTGTCTCATAATAGTGCAGGTCAGAACCGCAGATTCCCACATAATCCAGCTTTACCAAAACCTCGTCGTCCTTTGGCTGGGGGATGGGTCTTTCTTCAAAATCCATCTTCTGGATATCCGTCATTATTGCTACTTTCATCATGCCTTCCATCTCTTGTTTTCCTCCTCTTATGAATGTACATTATGTGACTTCATTATAAGTCAGAAACGTATATATCACAAGTGAAATTCATGTCTTTTTCCTTCAAATTTCTTTGAATTTTTTTATTCCGATTTCTTCCATAATAAAAAAAGAGGCAGGGATAAAACCGGAAATTCCGGTCTTATCTCTGCCCCAAAGCGGAGGCGAAATCAATTAGTGATGGAACAGACGAATGCCTGTAAATGCCATCGCCATATTGTACTTATTGCAGCACTCAATGACTGCGTCATCGCGTACGGAGCCGCCCGGCTCTGCGATGTATTTTACGCCGCTCTTGTAAGCGCGCTCGATATTGTCTGAGAACGGGAAGAAAGCATCAGAACCTAATGTAACATCTGTCAGCTTGTCCAGCCATGCGCGTTTTTCCTCACGTGTGAACACTTCCGGTTTCTCTTTGAAGATTTTTTCCCATGCTCCGTCAGCCAGAACATCCATATATTCCTCACCGATGTAAACATCAATGGCATTGTCTCTGTCAGCACGGCGGATACCGTCGATAAACGGCAGATCCAGTACCTTCGGGCACTGTCTCAGCCACCAGTTATCAGCCTTCTGGCCTGCCAGACGGGTACAGTGTACACGTGACTGCTGGCCTGCGCCGATACCGATCGCCTGTCCGTCTTTTACGAAACAGACGGAATTTGACTGTGTATATTTCAGTGTGATCAGAGAGATCTTCAGGTCCATCAGCGCATTTGCAGGAATCTCTTTATTCTCTGTCACAATATTGGAAAGCAGCTCATCATCAATGGAAAGCTCCTGTCTTCCCTGTTCAAATGTGATGCCGAATACCTCTTTATGCTCCAGCGGAGCCGGCTGGTAATCCGGGTCGATCTTGATCACATTGTAGTTGCCGTTCTTTTTCTGTTTCAGGATTTCCAGTGCCTCATCGGTATATCCGGGAGCGATAACACCGTCGGAAACCTCTCTCTTGATCAGCATTGCTGTGTCTTTATCACACACATCAGACAGGGAGATAAAATCTCCGAAGGAGGACATTCTGTCAGCGCCCCTTGCTCTCGCATAGGCACATGCCAGCGGTGATAACTCGCCCATATCGTCTACCCAGTAGATTTTTTTCAGCACATCTGTCATAGGAAGTCCCACTGCCGCGCCTGCCGGAGACACATGTTTAAAGGAAGTCGCTGCCGGAAGCCCTGTGGCTTTTTTCAGCTCTTTCACCAACTGCCAGCCATTAAAAGCATCCAGGAAATTAATATATCCCGGCTTGCCGCTTAAAACTTCGATAGGAAGCTCGCTGCCGTCAGCCACATAGATTCTGGAAGGTTTCTGGTTCGGATTACATCCGTACTTTAACGCTAATTCTTTCATATTCCGATTCTCCTTTATGCTTTTCTATTATTTATTTTTATTCACGATCCTGGTTTCATACTCACCGGTTGCGATATCTATATAACGTACAAACAGAGATACTTTATTGTCCTCATTCAGGCTCTCCCACACATCTTTTGTGAATGCATCGATATCATTGGGAACTCCCACCAGCTTCGGTTCTCCCTCAAAACTCGGCAGCGGATTGCCGTCATGCATATAAGTATGAATGAAATGTCCCTCTCCGTTAACCGGGTTTTCATAGGTAAATGTATAACGGCAGCAGCTCTCAGGATTGCCGTTATTGCTCTTTAAAATAGACATGGCATAGTGGTATGTGCCGTTCTCCACCTGCATGATACCGGAGATTCTCGGTGTATAATTAGGGCCGTCCGGCTCAAATTCACGAGTTCTCAGGGACTGCTCAAAGGAGATTCCCTTTTCCATACCTTCATAGACAGTGTCTGTCTGGTCACCGTTGGTGACAATCGTCTTATTTCCGATCACACGTACCGGTGCATATATAATCAGGCTGGGATCAGTCAGCTTAGACGGGTCAAATGCCTGGGTGCGGATACCCTCTCCCTCTTCAACGAACACACGGTTTCTGCTGTTCTCACTTCTGCCCATGATAAAATATGCAGTAACTGCCTTTGTTCCATCCTCAGACTTACCAATAACAATTCCCCTGCCCGGGTACGCATTTTCTCTCAATTCATTTTCAAGTGATAACATTTTCATGAATTCCTTCTCCTTCTCATTTTGACCATAATAAACTGCTGCCGACCAACCGACAACTTTTCATAACAACAAAAAAAGCCCACACTCTGAACATACTTGCCCAGACGGTCGGCTTCCAACACTTATACTCCCTGTGGTTCATTCCACTTCCGTCAGTCATATAAGCAATTTAAACATTATCACGGAATTCTCCCCTTGTCAACGCTTTTTTGACAATTTTTGCAGCCAGAGCAGAATCCATAGCGGATTTTGAGCAAAAGATCAAAAATGACAGCTTTACCGCAAAAGCAAATCCCCACTAATATACGCTGCGCCCCTCCGCGCCGGTACCAACAGGCCAGCCATATCTGACTGGCCCTCTGCATAGTCTGCTGTCCGTTTCTTTTTATCCCTCACACACCTGAAAAATATAGAATTTCAAATAATAAGACTCCTCCGCGGCCCAAAGAATCGGATGATCTGCTGCCTGTGTCCGGTACTCCACCTGCCGCAGTCTTTTGTGCACATTTCTTGCCGCCTGCCCGATGGTCTGTGTAAACATCTCATAGGACATAAAATGCGAACAGGAACAGGTAGCCAAAAATCCCCCGTCCTTCACAAGCTTCATAGCCCGCAGATTGATTTCCCGATACCCCTTCACAGCGTTCTTTACAGAATTCCGCGATTTGGTAAACGCCGGCGGGTCCAGTATTACCACATCGAACTTCTTCCCCTGCTCCTCCAGCCTGGGAAGCAGCTCAAACACATCCTCACACACAAATTTTACAGTCTCTGACAACCCGTTCAGCGCAGCATTTTCCCTTGCCTGCTCAACAGCCAGTTCTGAGGCATCCACGCCCAGCACGCTCTTTGCCCCTGCAATCCCTGCATTCAGTGCAAATGACCCTGTATGCGTGAAACAATCCAGCACCTCTGCATCCCTGCATAATCTCTGGATCGCCAGTCTGTTGTACTTCTGGTCCAGGAAAAATCCGGTCTTCTGTCCGTCTTCCACATCCACCAGATACTTCACGCCGTTCTCGCAAATCTCCACCTTTGTATCAAAGGGTTCCCCGATAAATCCTTTTACCAGTTCCATCCCTTCCTGTCTTCGCACCTTGGCGTCACTCCGCTCGTAAACACCGCGGATCACCACACCGTCCCGGGCCATCTCCTCCTTCAGAAGTTCCAGTATCTTCCCCTTCAGCCTGTCAATCCCAAGTGCCAGTGACTGTACCACCAGCACATCAGAGAATTTATCCACAACAAGTCCCGGCAGAAAATCCGCCTCACCGAAGATCACACGGCAGCTGCTTGTATCCACTGTTTTTTTCCTGTATTCCCAGGCATCCCTCACCCGTTTCCTCAGAAATTCCTCATCTATTTCCTGCTCTGACTTCCTTGTCATCATACGGATTCTGATTTTGGAGTTGGTATTGATAAATCCTCTGCCCAGGGGATAGCCGTCAAAATCGTGAACGATCACCATATCCCCATTCTCAAAACTTCCCAGGATACTGGCGATCTCATTGTCATATACCCACGGACCTCCCGCTTTCAGGGAACGTCCCTCCCCCTTCTTCAGTGTCGCAATTGCAAGACTCATGTGTGTCTTCCTCCATTTTCTCTATTTTTTCTGTCCCAGCACAATATAAGCGATTCCGCAGAACAGGCCGCCTACCGGGAATAGGACCCAGCTCACCTGCCAGGCATTCTGCAAAAAACTCCAGAGCAGGAAAACTGCCGTTGTCACGATCATGATGCAGGCTGACCATTTGGCAGCCAGCGGCATATGGCTTTCCTCATCCAGCATACGCAGCTGCTCCGGTGTCAGACGCTCACGGTACAGCGGATCATGCTCTTTATTGTACTCCTCTATATTATATTTGCTTTTTGCAAGGCCTGTATGGACCAGAAGCATAACACCCACACTGACCATGAGAAGCATCACAAAGCTGTAAAATGCGGATGCCTCCACCCCAAAAGGCGCAGGCAGAAACTTCTGCAGTTCATCTGCCACAATACTCATCAGAATGATCCCGATACCTGCTGCGATCCTCACTGAAAAGACGCGGTTAAACCGGTCTGTCTCCTCCTCCGTATAGAAGGGCTGGATGTAAGGATGCTTTTTTGTAAAATCGCTGTGCCGGATTCCTGCAACCACCACCGTCAGTACAGCTACGATCACAAAGGGCAGCATCACAATATCCTGCAGATTTTTCATAAAACCTTCCATCCCCTCAAAAAGAGTGGTGAAGGCACCTCCTATTATCAGTAATCCCACACATAAAGTAACTGCTTTTCCAAAGCTGTTCATGTGCTCTTCATATTTTGAGGAATCTTCTACACGCTCCGCTTGTGCGTCTCCCCGCATAAGGGTATCCATACTGCAGGAAAACAGATCACAGAGCTGCAGGATTTTTTCCATCTCAGGATAAGAAGTGCCTGCTTCCCATTTGGAAATTGTCTGTCTGGACACCTCCATCTTCTCTGCAAGCTGTTCCTGTGTGATCTCCTCCCTCTTCCTGTAATACTGCAGATTCTCTCCAAAACTCATAATGATTTCCTCCATTTCTTAATCTTGATTTTGGAATCATTATAGAATTGCGTTCATGTAAACACTACCAATTTCCTGTTGCTTTTGAGGAAATCCATGTAAACTTACGGTTGCACCCCGCTGTTTAAGCGGGTTTTCACACTTTTCCACCGGGGGCAGAACGCATCCATATATCCATAAAAAATCCGGTTGTGTCCCCGTTCTAAAAGGTGGACCAGCTCATGGGTGACCACATATTCCAGACATTCCCTGGGATATTCCCCCAGCCAGACATTGAGCCAGATCCTCCTTTTCTCCACATTGCAGGTACCCCACCTGGTTTTCATATCCCGCAGGCGCCACTCCTCGGCGTGGACACCCACTCTCTCTTCACACTCCTGTATGACCTGAGGCAGTATTTCCTCCAGACGTGTTCTGCACTCCCGCTTCTTTTCCTCCCGCTCCGGGCCTTCATATAATTCCCAGGGCTGCGGACTCTTTCTTTTTCCCTGCCGTTTTGCTTCGATCCAGTCACTTCTCTCCCGGATGAAACGTCTGATATCATGTTCCGGCATCCGAAGCGGTGCGGATACACGAACGCTCCCGTCCGCGCCCACGCGCAGATACATATTGCGGATGGCTTTTTTTGTGACCTGGATGTCCAGTCCGTTCTCCGTAAGATGATAAATCTTTACACTTTTCCCGGAGGTCTTTACCATGCCAGGACCTCCGGTCCGTTCTCTGTCACAAGCACCATGATCTCCCACTGGGCGGAGGGCAGTCCGTCCTCTGTATAAACAGTCCAGCCGTCTTCGTCATCAATAAAGATATCACTGGCGCCCATATTGACCATAGGTTCTATGGTGAACATAAGTCCCGGCGCCATCACCATGCCTGTATCGGCCCTGCCGATATACCCAACCCATGGGTCCTCATGGAAATCCAGGCCAATACCGTGCCCTCCGATTTCCTTCACTACGCTGTAACCGTTTTTCTCTGCATGCTCATGGACTGCCTGGCTCATATCCCCCAGAAAACCCCAGGGCCTTACCTGCTCCAGTCCCTTTTCCACACACTCTTTTGTGACACGCACAAGGCGCTCCTTCTCCTCCCCCACGTCACCGATACAGAACATTCTGGAGGAGTCAGAGTAATAGCCGTTCAAAATCGTGGACACATCCACATTGATGATATCCCCCTCCTTAAGAATGATCTCTTCTGAGGGAATGCCATGACACACCTGATTGTCAATGGAGGTGCAGACGCTCTTTGGAAATCCTTCATAGCCGAGAGGGGCCGGCACTGCCCCTGCCTTTGCGGTGATGTCATATACCCAGCGGTCAATTTCGGCTGTAGATATTCCCTCTTTGATATGCTCTGCAACATAATCCAGAATGGCAACATTGATCTCAGCGCTCTTCCTGATCCCGGCAATCTGCTCCGGTGTTTTAATGATCTCCCGCTTCGGGACGATTCGCCCCTGGGACTGCAGATGAATCAGCTTATCATCAAAAGGCCCGTGGCATTTTTTATATTTTTTCCCGCTGCCGCACCAGCAGACATCATTTCTCCCTAAACGATTCAATTTATTTCCTTCCTTTCCCTTAAAATCTCCCTTAATTTTTCTGTCACAGCCTCCGCAAAAACTCTGTGTCCCTCAGGGTCCAGATGGACAGAATCCTCCGCACCGGGCATAGTCACAGACGCCGCATCCAAAAAGGCGCAGCCCTGCCGCTTCGCTGTCTCCCTGTAATATCCGGCCAGCTCTTCGGAGATCTTCACTGCCCGCTCTCCGCCGAACATGGGGGAGAATTTGTGGTCCACGATCTCCTCCCGGATCTTAAGAGGGGATACCAGCAGGATCTCCGGCACCGGCTCCCGGTTCTCCCGGAAATACATCTTTATGGTCTTCACCAAAGTCTCCGCTCCTGCTGCCACATCGGACGCAGACAGGGAAAACCGCTGTTTTATATCATTTGTCCCCAGCATCAGCACCACCACATCCAGAGGACTGTGGCTTTCCAGACAGGGAATCAGATATTTCAGCCCGCTTTTCATCCCTTCAATGGGATCATCCCAGACGGTCGTCCTTCCATTCTGTCCTTCCTCGATGATTCGAACCTGTTCCTCCTTCAGGGCCTCCTGCACCAGACTGGTCCAGCGCACGCCCCAGGGAAAACGGCCCCCGGTCACGCCGTCATATCCGTGGGTATTGGAATCTCCATAGCATAATACATTTTTCATCTCTTATTTCTCCATTGCCTCGTATTCTTCTCTTGTAATGCAAAACAGATCATGGGGCATGTCGAGCCCATAGTAATGCTTCACAAAGGAACCTGTTATCTTCATGCCGTTTCTTCTGGCCACATTCCGGGACGACGTATTGTTATCCCGGATAATAGAATAGACTTTATCAGCCTTTAATGTCTCAAACGCGTAATCCCTGCAGGCCCTGGCAGCTTCCGCAGCGTAGCCGTGGTGCCAGAATTCTTTACAGAACAGATATCCAACCTCCAGCACCTGTTCTTCCCCGCATTCCTGCATGGTAAGGCCGCACTGGCCGATCAATTCTCCTGTCTCTTTCGATATAACTGCCCACAGGCCAAAACCATACTGCCTGTAACGGGCAAGCTGCCTTTCCAGCCACTCCTCTGCCTCCTCATCGGAAAAAGCATGGGCATAGGCATACATCACTTCCGGGTCCTGCAGCATTTTGTTCAGAGCTGCCTGGTCTTCCCTGCACAATTCCCTGAGCACAAGACGCTCCGTCGTAAGCACAGCATTTTTCATGATCATAACTCCTTCTGATATGCGATCCTCGGTGTTCCATCTTCCATGTATACAGTTCCGCAGCGTTTGAAACCATTCTTTTCAAATACCTGCTGCATAGGTTTATTATCCCTGTGGGTATCTCCCCGCATGTTGCCGCACCGGGCCAGACACCACTGTACACAAAAAGAAGCCACGCCCTTCTTTCTCCCTGCAGAGGCTATCCGGTGCAGGAATCCATAGGGCTTTTCATTCAGCCAGCAGCCATTCTCTATCCTCCGGTAATTGGGTTCTTCTCCTGTCTCGAACATAAAAACACCCTCTGTTCCGTCCGATGACTCACAGAGATATAAGGCGCTGCGGTTTAAATCCTTTTCTATGTCTTCCCGCGCCGGGTAGCCGTTTACCCACTGTCCGGGATTGCCGTTCTCTGCCTTGTACTTTCTGGCATGCTCATACAGGGACATGACTTCATCTATATCTTTTTCTTCTGCTCTGCGAATATGAAACTCTGCATCCATCTCTGTCTCATCCTCTCCTGTGATTCACTCCGGGGCTGCCATGACCGGATAATGGCCGTTCCACAGAATACGCATACACCTGCGCATGGCCCCCAAAGCACGATATGCACAGTATACCACGGTTTTTTCTGTTTTTCCACCGGGCCTGCAGGATTTATCTGAGGTTCCCGTTGTATGAATCCTTTATAATTTTCAGATAATAATATAATTTTCATTCTCTTTACAGTTACATGAATTTTTATTGATAAATTTTCATTTTACTTCTTGACAAATGAAAACATGACTGTTATAATAAAGCCATAAACAAAGAGAGAACAAAATAAAAAACAGAAAGGACTGATACCACCGAAAACGTAAATTACCATTCATAATTTTAAAGAAAGGAAGGTACGGACCACCAAGAACATAACGATTTAACCCATAATAAAAAAAGGAAGGTAAAGTCCCATGGACACATCAGATTAAAAGAGTCATTCGGAATGTAAACTTCGAATGACTCTTTCCTATTGTCTGAAAAACATTCTGCTGCATCCTTCCATACCGGAAGAATGTTGTCTGCTGTCTGCAGTACATGAAAGAAACCCTTCAGGATTTCTCCCAAAGGGTCTGGTTCATAATACTGCATACTGTTTTAATGTGCAAACGGTGAAAGCTCCAGCCGGATAAAATATCCCTGGTCATGGGAACATACCGGACATTTCTTAGGCGCTTCCTTGCCCCAGTGGATATAACCGCATTTTAAGCAGATCCATCCGGTCTCCACATCTGATACAAAGAGATTCTTGTCCTCCAGAAACTGTGCGAATTTTCCGAAACGGTCTCCATGGAATTTTTCAATATCAGCGATCATATGAAAAGAATTCGCGATCTGTGTAAACCCTTCCTCTTTCGCCTTATCCCCGAAGTTCTTATACACATCATCATGCTCTTCATATTCATTGTGCTGTGCCATACGGAGAAGTTTATCCATATCCGGAGAGATATCTACCGGGTAACCGCCGTCGATCTGAATGGTCTCCCCTGCCATCTCCTTTAAATGCTGGTAAAAAATGTAGGCATGCTGGCGCTCCTGGTCAGCCGTATAGTTGAACACAGCTTCCACAACATGCAGATGTTCTTTTTTCGCCTGGGCTGCTGCAAAGGTGTAGCGGTTTCTGGCCTGACTTTCGCCTGCAAAGGCGCGCATCAGGTTCTCTTTTGTTACGCTTTCTCTAAAATCTACAGACATACAATTGCCTCCTGGAATTTATTTTCCATGTTATTTTTTCCAGAAGATACAATTTTATACCTGAATGTTACAGCCGTATCAGATGGTATTGTACAGGGCAACCAGGATTTCCAGGATCTGTTCCCTGGTAAAACGGCTGCTGTCCAGACACAGGTCGTATCCCTTCATGCTGCCCCATTTCTCGTCTGTATAGTTGTTGTAATAGTATTTTCTCTGTTTATCCACTTTTTTTATGAGCTGCTCTGCCCCTTTTTCATCCCATACGGTCCGCGCCCGGATAGTTTTGATCCTTTCCTCCATAGGCGCGTAGATAAAGACACTTCTGCAGTCCGTTTTATCCCTGAGAATGTAATTTGCGCACCGTCCTACGATCACACAGTCTTCCCTCTTTGCAGCCTCCTCAATGATCTCCGACTGCGCATTGAACAGCACATCATTGAGAGGTTCATAGTGAAACTGACGCTCCATGGCCATATTCTCATCAAAAGAGTATCTCCAGGGACTCTCCCGCTTCTCATCCACTTCCTCTAACTTCTCCTCCGGAAGGTTCTTTTTCTTGGCCGCAAGTGTGATCAAATCCTTGTCATAATACTTGATACCCAAATGTTCCGCCAGATCCTGGGCGATCTTCCTTCCGTTACTGCCAAATTCCCTGCCAAGTGCTATCACTTTACCCATAACATACCATCCTTCCCTATTCACATGGCGCCGGAGGGCTCTGTCCCTTGCAGAATCCTTCGGCTGCGTTTTCCGGTATCCGCAGGTTTCAGTCTTCCGGCTTTTCACCGACAAAAGACTGAACTCTTATCTTAATTATACTAAATTTTCGCAACTTTTACAACTTTTTTCAATGGGAATCTTCCTCCTGCGCAAGCGCGATTCCCGTCTGTGCCGGGCCATCCACACAATGCCCCATATGGTCGAACCTGGAGCCGTGGCAGGGACACTCAAAACATTTTTCATCGGGATTCCATTCTAACTGGCATCCCAGATGGGGACATTTTGCGGACACCAGATAGATTTCCCCCTCCTCATCCCTGTATGCCCCCACTTTTTCCCCGTCATACTCAACAATGCCGCCGTGTCCCACAGGAAGTTCCTCCAGGTCACTTCTTCCCGGTGTGAAAATACGCCGGCTTAAATCCTTCACCGCGTGGACACTGTCCTTACAGAAATTCCCGGCAGAAGCCCTTGGGGTAAACCGCTGGGGAGAAAAGATGCCGAACACTTTCCCGTCATCTTCCTCCCCCAGGATACTCTCCGTTATCATACCGGCCGCTGCCATGGAAGAGCTCATTCCCCACTTTCCGAATCCCGTGGCAGCATACCAGTCCGGAGTCTCCGCAGAAAACCTGCCGATATAAGGAATCTGGTCCATGGGCATGCAGTCCTGGGCAGACCACTGGTACCGCACTCTGCTGCCCGGATAGAATTCTGCTGCTTTTCTTCTCAGAAGTTCGTATTTGCCCCCGGTACGATTTTCTCCGGTGCGGTGGCCTCCGCCGCCGAAGAGCAGATACTCCCCGGCACTTCTGAAAGACCATGCCTGTTCCCTGTCTACGCCCAGATACATTCCCTCCAGCTCCGGCACCTGTTCAAGCCCCACTACATAGCTGCGCTCCTGGTGCATCCGCATAAAATAATATCCGGGCATATTGAGAAAGGGGTAATGGCAGGCAAAAACTATTTTTTTCGCCCTGACACTCCCGTTCTCCGTGACCAGCCTGTCCCCCTCTGCCTGCAGCACTCTTGAGTGTTCATAGACTGCCAGGTCACGGGCCGCTGCTTCCAGAAAAAGAAGGGGATGGAACCTGGCCTGGTTTTCAAACCGCACTGCGCCTGCCACCTGAAAAGGAAGTTCTGTCTCCTTGGTAAAGGAGGCTTCGATGGAAAGCCCGGCAGCACACTCAGCCTCCTCCTTAAGAAGTTCAGGTGCTTCCAGTGTGTATAAATATGCAGGACATCGGACAAAACCGCACGCAATCTGTCTGTCCTGTACAATTTTCTCATACCGGTCTATTGCCTTTTGGTTTTCCAGGCTGTACTTTTCTGCTGCTTCCCGCCCGTGTTTTGATAAAAGTTTCTGATATATCACTCCATGCTGGGAAGTGATCTTGGCTGTTGTCTTCCCCGTCTGTCCTCCGCCGATCCTGTCCGCTTCCAGCACAGCCACGTGAACTCCCTGTTCTTTGAGTAAGTATGCAGTCAGTATCCCGGCCATTCCGCCTCCCACTACAGCCACATCCACGGTGATATCCTGCATAAGCATCGGAAAATCCTGTATTTCTGTTTCATCCATCCATAAACTTTTCATGGCAACCTCCATTTTGTATATCCTTCTTCCTAGAATGCGCCTGATGCTTTCAGGATATACAAAAAACAGGGGCCGCTTTTTATGCAGTCCCTGTCTGTGTCACACTTCCTCGATCACCATCTCATCGCCTACCCGGATCTTCCCTCCGTGGATCACCCTGGTAAACACGCCCTCTCTCGGCATGATGCAGTCACCCATCTTCTTAAATATCTCACAGCCGTGGTGGCATTCCTTTCCGATCTGTGTCAGCTCCAGCACCACGTCGTTGCAGCGGAATCTTGTCCCAATGGGCAGGTTCTTAAAATCAAATCCGCTGACCACCAGATTCTCACCGAATGCGCCGTCCGCCACCTCAGCGCCCCGGTTTCTGAAATCCTCTATCTTTTCATAACTCAGAAGACTTACCTGACGGTGCCATTTTCCCGCATGCGCGTCTTTTTCAATGCCAAAATCTTCTATAAAGCTGGCCTCCTGAATGTTCTTTTTCTGTGTTCCTTTCTTTTCGCTGATACACACAGCAAGTACCTTTCCCATCTCATTCATCCTCCAATTTCTGACATCTTTTTGTTTTCCAGCCCTTCCTCCTGCGCCTCGCCAAAGCGGTGGCTTCTGGGCTTCTCAAATATGATTTTTTCAGCCACGGCTCCGATCTGCTCATCTGAACTTCCGTCTCGGAGCAGGCTGCGCATATCTGCCCCGTGTGAAAACTGCAGGCACGGTTTTAAAAATCCCTCGGACGTGAGCCTTACCCGGTTGCAGTCTCCGCAGAACTTGTGGGAAATGGCGCTGATAAATCCGATCTTCCCCTTAAAACCATCCGGCAGTATATATGTACTGGGACCGTTTCCGAATCTGCCGCTCAGGGAATCCGCTTTGCCGTAAGCTTTCTCCAGCAGATGCCGTACATGGTCCTCGGTCTCTTCGCCGCAGTATTTTCTTCCGTACCCTATGGGCATCATCTCAATAAACCGCACGTCTATGGGTCTGTCCTTCGCAAGCCCCGCAATGGGGATCCACTGGTCCTCGTTGACTCCGTGCAGAAGCACACAGTTTACCTTCACACGCACATCAGGGAACTGAAGGGCCTTATCCATTCCCTCCAATACCCGGTCAAGTCCTTTTCTCCTGGTGATCTTCTCAAACATCTCTTCTGTCAGCGCGTCAAGGCTGATATTCACTGCGTCGATTCCCGCATCCGCCAAATCCTGCATCTGTTCCCCCAGCAGGATTCCGTTGGTGGTAAGCGTCACGTTGTCGATTCCCGGTATGCTCTTTATCATTCTCACCAGCTCTGCCGCATTCTTTCTCACAAGAGGCTCCCCGCCGGTGATCTTTACCTTGCTGATGCCTTTGAGGGCTAAAATACGGCACAGTCTGGTAATTTCATCATAAGTTAGAATATCGCTGTGTTCCACCTGTTCGATACCGCCTTCCGGCATGCAGTACATGCAGCGCAGGTTACAGCGGTCCGTGATGGATATGCGGATATATTCTATATTCCGTCTGTATTGATCCAACATAATTTTATCTTCCTGTTTTTCTTAATATATCTACAGTATACCTCAAATTTACCGAAATTGCACCTATAACTTTGCCCAATTACGACATTTTACACAAAATACCAGCAGTGCATCTGCCGTCAGTAGTCCTCACAGTTCAATCTGAAATACCCCTGGGGATAACCGCACACCGTACACCTTATTGGGGCACAGTCCCCGTAGGCCAGATGGCCGCAGTTCATGCAGATCCATACTCTGTCCATATCCTTGCAGAATACATGATTGGTCAGGATATCCTGGGTCAGCTGCTCAAAACGATAGTCATGATGCCTTTCAATCTGCGCCACCTCTCTAAAAAGCCTGGCAATTCCCTTAAAGCCCTCCTGCTCCGCTTTTTCGGCAAAAGACGCATACATGTCTGACCATTCTCTTTTCTCATCCTCATGGGCCTTCTCCAGGTTTCTGCTGGTTTCCGGTATCTGCCCTCCGTTCAGTACATTCTGCCACAGCTCCGCATGCCGCTCCTCATTGCCTGATGTCTCCTCAAAAATGTCCGCTATGTTCATATAGCCCTCTTCCCTGGCCTGTTTTGCATAAATGCGGTATTTTCCGCTGGCCTGCAGTTCTCCTTGGTAAGCTTTTATCAGATTCCTAAAGGTTTCGCTCTCTCTTAATTCCATCTTCTCTCCGCTGTTTCCTGTTTTACAATATTCTATGTACGGCGGGTAGATTTCTTTCCTCTCACCAGGTCATAACTTTCCTCTATCATTCTGTATATCTCTTTCTCAGGTATGGAGCCGTCCAAGATCACGGAATTCCAGTGCTCTTTATTCAGATGATAGGCCGGAAGCACTGAGGTGTAGGTGCTCCGCCAGAAATCCCTCCACTGGGGGTCTGTCTTTAAATTCACCCAGATATTGCCCTCCCGCTCAAAAATCCATGCAAATACTTTTCTGCTGCTTTTCATTCGGATGACGGTCCAGTTCGGGTCATGAAACGGATAGTCCTCAAACACATCCGGCATTTTCAGACAATACGAAACTGCTTCCTCTCTAGTTCTCATATATGCCTCCTTTCTTTCAACACAGTTTCAGTATACAGGATTCCATATATCCCGTCAAATTGTTCATTTTTGACCCATTGACAGAATTCAATTTGTGTGTTATGCTATAAAACAATTAAAAAAGCATTTTGTTAAATGCGGTGACGGGGAGGAGTACATACCCAGCCGGCTTTCAGAGAGAAGATGTCTGGTGCGAATCTTCAGCAAGGAAGTATGGAAGTAGCCCCTGAGCAGTGAGCCCAACAGAGATGTGATATCTCTCAGTAGACCTCAACGTCTCTTTCCCACGTTACAGGGAAAACAGTATCGATATTTCTCTTAGTATCCGTACTGGCAGAGCGCAGGATTTTTCCTGAAATCAGGTGGTACCACGGATGACTTATCCGCCCTGAACTGAATTCTCAGTTCAGGGCGTTTTTCATTCTGTAAAAACCATCTAACAATGAGTTAAAGGAGGATTTTGTCCATGACAGGAAATGAATTATTTGTAAAAGCACTGCAGAAAGAAGGCATTGATTATCTCTTCGCATACCCGGGCGGTTACGCCATCGACATTTTTGATGAGCTGTATAAACAGGATTCCATCCAGGTGATACTCCCCCGCCACGAGCAGGGTCTGATCCACGCCGCAGACGGCTATGCCAGAGCTACCGGACGCACAGGCGTCTGCCTGGTCACAAGCGGCCCTGGTGCCACCAATCTGGTCACCGGAATCGCCACTGCCAACTATGACAGTGTTCCCCTGGTATGCTTCACCGGCCAGGTTCCCACAAATCTCATCGGAAATGACGCCTTCCAGGAGGTAGACATTGTGGGGATCACACGCGGTATCTGCAAATACGCCGTGACCGTACGCGACCGGAACGACCTTGGCCGTATCATCAAGGAAGCCTTCTATATTGCCAATACCGGCAAAAAAGGTCCTGTCCTCATTGATCTTCCAAAAGATATCATGCTGCAGGAGGGTGACGAACACTATCCCAAGGAGGTTCACATCCGCGGCTACAAACCAAGCAGCGGCGTACACATGGGACAGTTAAAGAAAGCAGTCAACCTCTTAAAAGAAGCCAAAAAGCCCCTGTTTCTCATGGGCGGCGGTGTAAACATCGGCAGGGCCAACGAGACTGCCCTGGCCCTTGTGGAGACCACAAGAGTCCCTGTTATCACTACTATTATGGGTAAGGGCTCCATTCCCACCAGCCATGAACTCTATGTGGGCAATGTGGGAATGCACGGCTGCTATGCGGCCAACCACGCCATCAGCGAATGTGACCTGCTCTTCTCCATAGGAACCCGGTTTAATGACCGAATCACAGGCAAGATCGAGGAGTTTGCCAAGAATGCCAAGATCGTGCATGTAGACATTGACACAGCCTCCATCTCCAGGAATATCCAGGTGGATATCCCCATCGTGGCAGACGCAAAGGACGCTATGGAGGCACTGTTAAAGCACGTAAAATGCTGTGAACATAAAGAATGGCTGGAGCAGATCGACGGCTGGAAGCAGGAACATCCTCTTGATATGGACCAGAACAAAGGCATCACCCCACAGAAGATCGTGCAGTGCATCAACGAACAGTTCGAGGAAGGCATCTTTGTCACGGACGTAGGTCAGCATCAGATGTGGGTCACACAGTATCTGGAAATGAACGAGAAAAAACAGCTTCTCACCTCCGGCGGCCTTGGCACCATGGGATACGGGTTCCCTGCTTCCCTGGGCGCAAAATTCGCCTATCCGGGCAAGCCTGTAGTCTGTGTCTCCGGTGACGGCGGCATGCAGATGAACATTCAGGAGATGGCTACTGCCGTATCCTACGGCCTTCCGGTCATTATCTGTATCTTCAACAACAGCTATCTGGGCATGGTGCGTCAGTGGCAGCAGCTCTTCTATGACAAGCGCTACTCCTCCACCTGTACACGCCGCAGAAAGACCTGCAGCGCCAACTGCAAGGGCCCGTCAAAGGACTGCCCGGAATACACCCCCAACTTCGTAAAACTGGCGGAGAGCTATGGCGCGTATGGCATGCGCGTGGAGAAAGAGGAAGATATGGCCCGGGCCTTCCAGTTTGCAAAGGGCAATACGGATGCCCCCACGATTCTGGAATTTATCATTGACAGTGATGAGCTGGTACTGCCTATGGTACAGGGCGGAAAACCGCTGCATAACATGATTTTGGACTGCTAGGAGGAGAAGAATATGAAGAAAAGATGGATTTCCTTATATGTAGAAAATGAAGTAGGTGTGCTGGCAAAGATCGCAGGCCTGTTCTCCGGAAAATCATACAACCTCACAAGCCTCACCGTGGGCACCACAGAGGATCCCACCATGTCACGGATGACCATCAGCGTGGAGAGCGATGATGCCACCTTTGAACAGATCAAAAAGCAGTTAAACCGCTGTGTGGAGGTCATCGAGGTCATTGACTTCACCAATTCCCGCATCCACAGGAAAGAAGTTCTGTACATTAAGATCAAGGACTGCGACGAGGCTGTGAAGACGGAGATCTTCCGCATTGCAACTATTTTCCATCTGGCTGTCGTAGACTACGGCAAAACAGAGATGCTGCTGGAGAGCCTTCAGACAGAAAAACGGAATGATGAGATCATTTCCTATTTCTCCAGCTACTTTAAGAATATTGAGGTGGTGCGCGGAGGAAGTGTTGCCATCAAAGGTGTCAGCATCCAGGATAAATAAAAACAGAAAAAAGTGGAGCCATGCCCATCACAGCATGACTCCGCTTTTTCTATTGACCGGTACTACTGCCGGTCCTCTCCTGCCTCTTTTTTCAGATCCGTAATATCATGGCAGGTGAGCAGGACTGCCTGCTCCCCCTTCCACTCAATAAAGCATGCGTCCGCTGATGTCCACACCTGAAGAAAGGGATTGTAAACCTGCCGGACGCAGCGGGGATGCGCGCTGTCCAGCGCTTTTGCAGGACAGAAATCACAGGGCGTATCCCGGCGGAAGAAGGCTTTATGGCAGGTAACCCCCGGCTTTGCCTCAGGCACCCATATTTTCGTCTTCCGGTTAATATACAGCATTTCTTTTGTCTCCGGATGTACCACATAGATCCAGGAACTCTGATTGTCAAGGATTGCTTCCAGGGATGCCGCGTTCTGCACCGCATTGTCCTGGGCCCGGAGTTTCAGGAGAAAGGTACTCAATATCTGCGCGATGAATACCAGTGTATTTACCTGTTCCTGGGTCCAGTAACGGTTGACACGGCACTCGTCAAAGCCCACAAATCCCTTGAACTTCCCTTTGTCGTAAATAGCGCACTGCAGCATGGACTTGATTCCCTGGGGCTCCAGTATCTCCCGCTGCTGCGGTGTCAGTGCATCTATGTCACGGCAGTAAAATACACCGCTCTCGTTGAAATTGCTCTGGTATCCGCCCTCCAGATCATCTGCATAGGGCACATGCTGAAGATTTCCAATCTCCGGCCACACACCCTCGTTGCACCATTCATATGTATTCTTACAGTAGTCCGGGTCCTCCTCATTCTCAAAGATGTAGACACGGCTCACGTCAAACTGGCGCCCGATCACCTCCAGTATGGCATTGACTGCTGTATCCGGATTGGAGGATTTATAAAGTATCCGGAACACATACTCAAACAGGCGGAGCTCCACATTGCCCTCTGTCTCCTCATCCGAATCTATCCTGGTATTGGCCGCACTACAGGGCTTCTGGGGGAACTCCTCTGAAAAAAGCTTTGCATCTGCTATGCAGTATCCATTCTTTCCCCGGTTCTTAGCACGGTACAGTGCCTGGTCTGCCCGTTTAAAAAGTTCATTGTAGGACTGGCCGCAGTCCGGGAAGACAGCTATGCCGATGCTGCAGGACAGCTCCACATCTGTCAGCTCCTGTACTGCCATCTCTCCTATGGCTTTCATGATCTGGGCTGCTTTCTGCTCAGCCAGGGAGACATCCGGTATCTGTCCGAGAAACACTAAAAATTCATCTCCCCCTACACGGCCTACAATATCCTCACTGCGGAACTGCTTCTGGATCGTGTGCGCAACCTCCGCCAGAAGGGCATCACCGAAGAGATGTCCCATGGTGTCATTCATATGCTTGAAATTGTCCAGGTCAATGATCATAAGTGCAGACTTCCTCTCGGGTCCGCTGCCTTCCAGAACCGCCTGGATATATTCCTGACTGGTACCCTTATTATACAGCTTTGTCAGCATATCGCGCTGGGCGCGCTCCATAAGATTCTGTGCCTTTCTCTTTTCGGCATCAATATCCAGAATGGCGCCCACAGCCCGCACCACGCGCCCTGACTTGTCCGCCAGCCCCGTGATCCGGATACGGCACCAGACAGGCTTCTGCTTACCGCTTACGATACGGATTTCCTCCTCTGCGTAATGCTCTCCGCTGCGGATGCGCATCAGCAGCTTGGAAAAAAGAATCTGGTCCTCCTTCAGGATGTATGGTGCCTTCCAGAAAAGGCGGCTGACATGCTGTGTGACCGGAGGACAGCCGAATTTTTTCTCCCAGTTCCCTGTAAAGGTCATGGTGTCTGCCTGGATATCCCACTCAAAAAGAATATCTGTGGTCTGGTCCATGATGATCTGGTGCCGTTCCAGGGAAATGCGCAGCTTCTCTTCCAGCTCCTTACTCCGTGTCACATCCACCAGCACACAGCAGAAATAACCAGCGCCCTCTTCGTCGCGGACCAGATGACCCTTATCCAGAACCCATATGGTACGTCCGTCCCCGCGGGTCATCCGGTATTCCAGCTCCTTGTCCGGTCCAAGGGAAATCTGCCTCTGCACTTCCTCCAAAGTGCGCAGGCGGTCTCTGTAATCTATCATTTCCCAGAAACTGTTCCGGAATTTATCACTTATCTCCTGCCGTGTATATCCCAGCATGGACAAAAATCCTTTATTCATCTGCAGAAGCGTCAGCCTTTCATCAAAACGGCAGGAAAACATTCCCCCCGGAATATTATCGCTCAGTATCTGCAGGTCACGGCCGCCGACTTCTTCCGGCAGCGGCATTTTGTGCTCTTCGCTCTTCATATTGTCATATGGCTCCTATTTGTTATCCTCTGTATCCGGCTATGATTGGAAAACAGAGTTAACCACGTTCATTTTCTATCATTCTAACAAATGCCCTGTAGTTATGCAAGGAACAAAAAGAGGAAAAGCTTTATTTTTACATCCATCCGTTGACCCAGGCTATAGGGCACACCACAGCGGAGGCCAAAACACAGACCGCTCCCAGAATAAAAAACGGTACCCCGATAAAAGTGCAGAACAGCGCTATGCACGGATGTCTCCGTGCAAAACGGGCTGCTGTTGTGTCAAACCGATATTCTGCTCTTCGGATCGTCTCCCTGATATATTTCATAACTGTCCCTCCTATGGCATTTATCCTACCACCCGCCGTATTAAAACGGTAAAAGTGATATACAGATGAAATAAAAATGCCATAAAAGAGTTCTCTGCAAAACGGCTTTGATGCCCGGAAACCTTTATTCCAACCCTTCTTTCACATATTCAATATATCTCCTGCTGCACCCCCCAAGCTCCCTGCCGGCACGTTTAATATATCCGCAGCACACTTTCACCCTGCAGTCCTCCAGCTCAATTCTGTGTATCCTGCTGTCTCTGTGCAGTCTGGAGTCCATCAGACAACTGATATTTCCCAAATCTGTTTTCAGCAGAAGCTGGGTCATGGCATGGTCACTGCACACCTCCACACCTCTGTAGAAAAACTGGGAATCCACCAGCTTTTCCTTCAGATTACCGGGATGCTGAAACAGGGGAATCCCCTCTTCCAGGTTCTGGACAAAGCGTATCTTCTGCAGTTCCGCTTTTGTTACACTTTTCCTGTCATAATAGGGATTGCCGGGGCCTGCGAACAATACAAGCCTTGTCTCCTTTAACATATGGAATTCCAGATGCCTCTGCTCCAGCATACGGTCAACCGCATTTTTCTGAAATTCCGAGACAAAGACAAATCCCAGTTCTGCACGGCGGTGTGTCACCTGATGCAGCACCATTTCCAGGGTACCTTCCAGATATCTGGCCTGCAGGTTCTGTTCCCGCCTGTAAAATTCCGCAAACAGACCGGCCAGAAGGTTGCTTGGCATGGAGGAAAGACAGAACACTTCTGACTTAACGCTTGTCTGCACCTGCTGGATCACCTGCATGTCTTTTAAAATCCTGCGCGCCTGTTCATAGACCAGTTCCCCCTCCACGGTCATCTCCACACCCTTCTTACTCCGCCTAAGAAGACGGACCCCCAGGCTTTTCTCCATCTTGCCGATCGTCATGCTCACATGCGGCTGTGTTGTATACAGCATCTCCGCCGCCTTGCTGATCGAACCGGTATCCACACTCACCACAAAATACTGCAGTTGTTTCATCTCCATTCCTGAACCCCCGTCTTCTCTCTTGTCTGATAAGAAATATCTGCTTTTTTTTATCCAAAGCGGTGGCAGGCTGCCTGGTGACCCGGCCTGATTTCCCGAAGCTTTGGCTTCTCTGTTCTGCACCTGCTGCCGCAGAAACTGCATCTGCTCTGAAACGGACATCCCTCCAAAACGTCAAGTGGACTTGGGACCTCCCCTTCAATGCTCCTGATCTCACAGTTCTGCTCCATATGTATGGAAAACAGCGAGCCCAGCAGCGCCTGCGTATAGGGATGCACTGCCCTGGTCCGCACTGCCTCCCCCGGTATCACTTCCACAATATGCCCCAGGTACATCACAGCGATCTGATGGGCAAATGCCTGTATCAGCGCAATATCATGACAGATAAATACAATACTGATATCCTTCTCCTTCTGGAGCTTTACCAGAAGTTCGATGATCGTCTTCTGTATGGATACGTCAAGAGCCGAAGTGGCCTCGTCGCACACCAGCACCTCAGGCTCCAGGGAAAGTGCTCTGGCTATCCCCACCCTCTGCCGCTGTCCCCCGCTCATACTGTGGGGATATCTGTATAAAAAGTCCTCGGAGAGCTCCACCATCCCAAGCAGCTCCTTTGCCTTCTTCTCTTTCTCACTCTTCTTCAGCCGTTTAAAATTCATGAGCGGCTCTGTCAGGATATCTATGATCTTCATCTTGGGATTAAAAGAAGCCAGCGGGTCCTGAAACACCATCTGCATGTTCTGGCGGTTCAGCCGTTTTTCCTTTTCCGGCAGATGTACAATGTCCCTGCCGTGGCATAGGATCTCACCGCTGGTAGGGGCGTCCATCTGGATCAGCATCCGCACAAGGGTGGATTTTCCGCAGCCGCTCTCCCCCACAATCCCCAGGGTCTTTCCTTTGTACACATTCAGACTGATGTCACTGCAGGCAGTCAGTACCTTTTTTCCCGGCGCGGAAAACTGTTTTACAATATGGTTTGCCTTTAACACAACATCCGATTCATGAAACAAAACGTTCACCCTCCATTTCCGGAACAGCCTGCAAAAGACTTTTGGTATAATCACTGACCGGATGATTCATCACCTCATCCCGGGTACCCTGATCCACCACTTTGCCGTTCTGCATGACAACCAGTTTATCCGCCATATAGGCAGCTACGCCAAGGTTATGTGTCACGATAATAATCCCTGTCTCGTATCTGTCTCTCAGCTCCATCATCTGCCGCACGATCTGCGCCTGTGTGGTCACATCCAAAGCGCTGGTGGGCTCGTCAGCCAACAGAAGCTGAGGCTGAAATGTCATGGCCATGGCGATTCCCACTCTCTGGCGCATACCGCCGCTCAACTGGTGGGGATAGCTCTTCATAATGTTTTCCGCGTCGGCCAGACGCATCTTCTTCAGCATTTCTGCAGCCTTGTTCCAGGCCTGCGGTCTGGTAACTCTGCTGTGGGTACAGATATACTCCACATACTGTTTTCCGATCTTCCGAATGGGGTTGAGGGTTCCGCCGCAGTCCTGGAAGATCATGGACATTCTGGTTCCTCTCAGATTTCGCCACTCCTCCCCGGATTTCTGTGTGAGTGCCTCCCCTTGGAAATATATCTCACCGGCGCTTATATATCCCGAACCGGGGAGCGCTCCCAGCACTGCCCGGATCACCGTTGTCTTGCCGCTGCCGCTCTCACCTACTATGCTGACAATCTCGCCTTTTTTCATGGAAAGCTGAAAACTCTCCACTGTGGGCTCCTGCTTTCCGTAACGGACTGTCAAATCCTTGATCTCAAGCATATCCTCTCCTCTATTCAGCCAGGGAAATGTCCTTGGTCAGCCAATAATAATCCATGGGATACATCTTCACCCCTGTCACACTTTTTGATGAAAACAGATAGGTGGTCTCATAGCCGAAGAACACCGTTGCCGCGTCATCCATGATGAGCTGCTGTATCTGCATGATCAGATTCTTTCTTGTATCCTCATTAAATTCTGTGACAAGCTGGTCCAGAAGCTCATCCACCTGCGGATTGCTGTATCCCATCTGGTTGGAGGATGAGGTGCTGTACCAGTTCTCACGGAGATATTTTTCCGGGTCACCGGTGTTTGCCACCAGGACATTCCAGATGAGCATGTCAAATTCTCCGGAATCTCTCATGTCAAGCAGAGTCTCATAGCTGACTGTATTCAATTTTACATTGATTCCGATATCCTTCAGGCTCGCCTGTGCTGCCTGCGCGTAGACATTGAGCTCCTCGCGGCTTGTATATATGACAAAATTCAGCTCCAGTTTTTCTCCGGAAGGTGTCTCCACAAATCCATCCCCGTCTGTATCCTTGTAACCTGCTTCCTCCAGAAGCGCTTTCGCGCCGTCCGGGTCATATGCGTTTTCATCCTTCAGCTCATCGAAGCCAAAATCAAGTGTGGGGGGAACCGGAGCTTTTCCCGCTGTGGCTCCGCCTTCCAGCAGGGTATCACAGTAAGTTTCCTTATCCAGCCCTCTGATGACCGCCTGGCGCAGTGCTTTATCACCAAGCACGCCATTCTGGTTCATAAAGGCATAGGTGGACCGCAGGGACTCTAACTGCTGTATATTATATTCCCCGCTGTCCTCAAAATCTGCCAGATTCTCCGTCTTCAGATTGTACGCGATCTGCACTTCATCTGTCTGCAGGGCCATGGAACGCGTTGTCTGGTCATCTATGCACTTAAGCGTCACCTTGTCAAGAGGCACTTCCCCATCCCAGTAATATTCGTTGCGGACTACAACGCAGGAATCTGTGGGGCTGAAAGATTCCACTGCGTAAGGTCCGGTACAGATGGGACCTTCCATGGCAAAGGCGTCCGTATCCGCCTGGGTATCCACAATGAGGAACAGCGGGTCTGCCAGACTTCCCGGCAGGATGGCCACCGGCTCTTTTGTCTTGATAAGCAGGTTCTGTCCGTCCACCTCCATGGATGCAGGCTCAAAGAAGGAGACTGCCCTGTCGCTGAGCTCAAAGGTACGTTCCAAGGATGCTTTCACAAGCTCTGGTGTCATGTCATCCCCATTAGAGAACTTGACTCCCTCACGAATCTTAAACGTCCAGGTGAGCTGGTCCTCGCTGATCTCCCAACTCTCTGCCAGGCAGGGCATGATCTCGCCGTTTTCATCAAAACGCACCAGCGTCTCCCCGACTCCGTATCTGGACACCACCCAGCTGAAATACTGCTCTGTAGGCTCCAGAGTATCCGCAAAGCTTGTAACGCCTATGGTGATCTCACCGCCGTCTCCGCCTGTTTTATCTAAGGCGGAGTTCTCCCCGGAAGCTGCCGTATCCTCTGTATCCGCCTTTTCCCCGGCGCTGTTTCCGCAGCCTGCCAGCAATCCCGCTGCAAGACTTCCCGCCAGCAGGGCACACATGATTTTTCTGTAAAATTGATCCATATCTCTTTTCTCCTTCTGTTTTACTCTTGTTTTGGGTCCAGGATATCCCGGATACTGTCGCCCAGCATATTGAAGACGACCACAACGACTACAATGGCAATGCCGGGATAGATCATCAGCCAGGGGGCTTTGGATATGTAGGTTCTGCCCTCATTGAGCATCAGCCCCCATTCCGGGGTGGGCGCCTGCGCCCCGAATCCCAAAAAGGACAGGGATGCCAACTCCAGCATCATGGTCCCAATATCTGTGGCTGCTGTCACCACCATGGTTGTGATCATGTTGGGGATCACATATTTCATAATTATGCTGCCCCTTTTCGTTCCTGTTACAACAGCCGCCTCAATATACAGGTTCTGTTTGATCTTCAGGACCATACTGCGGGCAAGTCTGGCATATTTTGTCCAGCTCACAGCCGAGATGGCAATAACGGCATTTACCATATTGGGCCCCAGAAGACCTGCTATGGCGATTGCCAGCACCAGACCGGGAAAGGAGATCATCATATCCGCAATCCGCATGATCACAGCGTCCACAGCTCCGCCAAAATATCCCGCCAGAATTCCAAAAGCAGTCCCCACCACAAAGATGACCGCCACCAGACACAGCGTCATGGTCAGGGATGACCTGGTTCCGTATATAACTCTGGAGAGCACGTCCCTCCCCAGCTTGTCGGTTCCCCAGACATAAGTGCTCCCCGGCTCCTTTAGAGAATCACTCATCACAGCATCATAGGGGTCCCGCGGAGCGATCCAGGGCGCAAAGACAGCTATTGCCGCAATTGCCAGGGCCAGAAGAAGAAAGACGGTAAACTGTTTGTTGTTCTTCAAAAATCTTAATACCTTCAAATCACCGCTCCTCCTTTAATCTGGGATCCAGACGGGTATAGGAAAGGTCAACCAGCAGATTGATTCCCATGTAGAGCAGTGCGATCCACAGCACATAGCCCTGTACCAGGGGATAATCCCTGCAGGAAATGGCTTTTACCGCCATACTGCCCATGCCCGGCCAGTTGTAAATGATCTCCACCACTGCGGTTCCTCCCAGAAGACTTCCCAGGGAAAGACCCAGCAGGGTCACCAGCGGCAGCATGGCATTTGGCAGCACATGCTTCCACAGAATTGTTCGCTCCCTGATTCCCCGCATGCGGGCACCCGTCACATAATCCTGGTTCAGTTCCTCCAGAACAGCTATCCTCACCTGTCTTGTGTATTTTGCGGACATGGCAATAGCCAAAGTCACGGCGGGAAGGATCAGGGATTTGAAATCCGTGCTTCCCCCGGAAACGGTTACCCACCGCAGCGTCACACCGAATATACTCAGAAGGATCAGTCCGATCCAGAAGTTCGGAACCGATACTCCAAGGAAGGTCAGCGCCC
>ERZ507339.13-NODE-13-length-74898-cov-6.30426_pt1 | contig 74898 bp, 53 predicted proteins | sample MGYA00513955_ERZ507339 | MGnify/ENA metagenome assembly ERZ507339
AGTTCAGACGTGTGCTCTTCCGATCTTTGTTCGTAATATTCGTATGCCGTCTTCTTTCTCTTTTTCACGAAGTTCATAGACTAATTCATTCTCTGTCATTGTGGTCACTGTCCACACTTCTGTGTAATTATCTTCTTCAGTGTCGATGAGAGTCAGCTTATTGCCGGAGTAACTCCATGTACCATGATAATAATTAGTACTTCCGGAAGAGTTATAAACGTCTTTCTCGACATAAGTACCATCTTCCTTGAACTCTATGGAGTAACGATTGGTTCCATTTACAAAATCTTCTTTAGAGTCACTTACTTTCTCACCATCTTCCCATTCTTGTGAAAGATAGTACACTCCATTCCATGTTCCTAACAGTAAATCGCGTGAACCGACAGTGTCATCGTCGTCATCGCCACAGGAATAAATGCTGAATGACAGTAATACTGCAACTATGCAAACAGTTGCTTTCCAGATTGTTTTCATAATAAATTGTTTTAATTGTTTGATTTTGAGATGATTTGTTTTATGGGTTTATTTGATAATCGTTTCCACATGTCCATTCTTGAAGAACAGGTAGAACGAGCTGGAATACATCCATTGCACTTCTCCATTTGATTCTTGAATAGTCTGCGGTTTGCCGAAAGCCAGCAGACATTCATCTTCCGTCATGCCTTTCACCGGCTTGTTGATGCTGATTTCATTCCAGTGAGTGATTGGTGAAAGTTGCTTCATTACGATGAAGTCGAACATTTTATTTAATACTTGCGATTCCACCTGTACGAAGTCATCCATGATTTCTTTGTGAGATGCTTTCTTGTCCGGTTGCAACTTCTCCATGGGAGTGATTTTCTTCATTATCACTGCTGATGATTCTATCCGTATATTGGAAAGATAGTAGACCAACTTGCCGTCTTTTACTTGAAACAGGGCTTTGCAATAGTAAGTATTCTTCTGATTTGAATCTGCTTGCGAGGCAAGTATCAGATCGCAACTGAAGTTTTTAGCCGGTACGTTTACCTCTGTGATCCCTTCCCGTAGCTGCGGACAGACATTTTTGATGGTCCATAACAGTGCATTAGCGTAGATGTTCTCGTCTTGCATGCTGCTGAAAGGGGTAAATCCGCTGACCACATATTTATTGCCGTCTGCACTGATGGGATAGCTCTTTTTCTGTTCGGTGAAAGTCTGTGCTATCAGCGGGATAACTCCCGTCAGCAGATACATGATTGCCAGAAATTGTCGTTTGGTCATCATATTCCGTTATTTTTAAGAAAACAGCATCCACGGCCCTTTTTGCGAAGAGAAAAGATCGTGGACGCTGAATAAATAATATGGTTTATTGAGGTTTGGTTGTCCTTAGAAGGCAATACCCAGACGAATCATAAAGTTACTGGTCTTGAATCCGTCGGCATCGCTGAATGTATCTATGAATCCGCGTTGATAGGTGAGATCCAGGTTGAAACGGTTGTACCAGACTCCTACACCGATATTCATACCGGCATCGAAATGATTGTAGTCAACTTCCATGTAATCTGCGTAATCTCCCCAACTGATGCTCTCCCCGTCTGTTTTCATTTTACTTGTGTAATCGTAGCTGGCAAAGACTCCTACATGTGGGTCGATATGAACATTGTCCGCCACTGCAAATTTCCATCCGAATGTGAACGGAGAGTATTGTATATTATGAGCCATGCACTTCGTGTCTTCCACTTTGAAACCACGGGAGCCGAGTCCAAATTCCATTCCCCAGTATCCTCCTGTGCTGCCTAAAGGCTTCTGGTAGCCAAATGTTGCGTTATATCCGATGTTTGAGTCAGCTCCTTCGGCTCCGTCACCGGAGAAGTTCATGATATTCAAACCTGCACGCAAGAACCATTGTGTGCTGCTGGCTTGCTTCTCTGTTTTGACGATTGCGCTTCTGGATGATACGATTTGCGCTTGAGTTCCTACGCACAATAAGAGTGCGGCAACCATTGATAGTACTTTTTTCATTGTTATTTATGTTTTAGTGATTAATTCTTATTCTTAACGACAGGTGCTATCTGGCTTCTTCCATCCGTGGGTGATAGCTTCTGCAGACGTATCCATTCATAATCGTCCTGGGTGGCAGGATGCCAGTTGACGAAGATGCCGGGATAACCTACTACTGTAACCGTGTATCCCCCTGTTTTTTCATTATCTTCCACTTTGAAAGTGGCTCCCATGATGACATCGCAGTTGTATTTGATGGTGGACAGATACGTCCCCCATGCACGGATGTTGTCAAGTTCTCCTTTCATGGCGATCTCCACTTCCTCTTTGCTTAGTGTCCATTCATCCTTGATCCGTCCCTTATCTTCCAGTATTTTCACCTCGACAACTGTGGGTTTGACACAAACTTCAGTAACTGCATCGCCTGCACGTGCCTGTGCATCACGAAACTTGAAGACCGTCTTTTGCGCATGGGCTCCGACGGCACAACCGACAACCAGAGCAATAATCAGAAATAGTTTTTTCGTTTTCATGTCCTTTTGTGATTAGATGTTAATATGTCTGCAAAGGTATGCGAAAGGAGTATACCACTGGGAGAAAGCATAGTTCCAAGAAAGAAACGGAATTGTATCCTATTTGGATACACTCGGGAAGTTTCCGGTGTTGATGCTGTCGGAAAAATCGCGGAAGAAATCGTGTCCGAGGATGCAGGAGATGCGCCAGAGCAGGTGGATGTCGATATTCTCTTTCCGGAATATCTTGTAAACATTGGGGCGTGTGCAGCATAGTTGGGTAGCGAACCAGGTGACGGTGCGTCCCTGTTCGTGAAGCGTGCGTTCAATAAGTTGTCCCGCATGAATCATGTGCCTATTCTGCTTATGTGTGTCCCCCCAGACTCCCGTTGGGCGGACAAATTCATCTAATGTTGACAGGAATATATAGAAAAGGCGTGGGAATCTCATCTTCGTCCGTTCCGTGTTCAAGGCCTTCGCAATGCCAACTACCGGGAACGAACAACGTAGAAAGCCCACGCCGATATGTACAACACCCGTAACCTCCCTTTGTTTGTCAAAGTGAGGCACGGATGTATATAAATACACATCAGGAGGACGTCTTAGTTGCTGTCCGTCATTCCGATAGGTCAAAGTTTGCGAAGTTTTGAACACAAATGACAAACGCTTGTAAACGTCTTCTCAATATAAACATCTCTCTCCCGTCACCCGAAGGCTTTCTGCGGAAGAGAACGTTGCAAATGTATAAAAAAATACGGTTGGAAAGGGTAATGTGAATCAGAAACTTTTTGAATGCAGGTTGTTTTGCCCTCTTTTTGCCCTTTACCGGGCGAAATGCGGTTGCGCTGACATCTTATAAGAAAGAGGAGGAATCTTTCAATTTTGGGCACGAAACGGGCTTTAAACTACAAAAGCCGGGGTATAATACCTCGGCTTATATTTTTTCTTCTTGTCAGGGAGCTTTTTTTATTCATCAGAAACCTTCCTTTCTTATCAGGAAGCTCTGTTCTTTTCGAAGTTTCTGTTTTCTCAAAGATTATAACACCTTGAATTCATAGCCTTCCTCTTTCAGGAATTCGATAGCGCGTGGAAGTGCGTATTGCAGGTTGCCGTTGTTCCATGACTTCAGCGAATCGTGGAAAGTGATGATGGAACCGTTTCGCGCATAGCGTTTCACGTTGTTCAGCACTTGTTCCGGACTCATCCGTTTACTGTAATCACGGGTCACGAGATCCCACATAATAATGCGGTAATGATAGCGCAACGTATAATACTGCCTGAATCCCATGTGTCCGTGTGGTGGACGGAAGAGATCGGAATGAATCATATCATCTACCTTTCTGGCATTTGCCAAGTAATCCGGATTGGAATATTCAAATCCACGGATGTGGTTGAAAGTATGGTTGCCGATGCGGTGTCCGTGCTCTACCACCATCCGGTATTCATCCGGGTGTTTGCGTATATTGTCGCCTACCATGAAAAAGGTAGCTTTAATATGATGCTTTTCCAGTATTTCCAGTACCCAGGGAGTCACTTCGGGGATGGGGCCGTCATCGAAAGTCAGATAGACTGCCCGTTCATTCGGGTCCATCCGGAAGATAGCCTGTGGATACAACGCCCGGAAAAGCCAAGGTGGTTGTTCTATAAACATGAAAATCTGCGTTAAACAAGTATTAAGTAATAAGTATTAGGTATTATACCGTGCGGAAGACATGTCGGAAGCTGCGAATAATACTTAATACTTATTACTTAATACTTGATATTTATTTCCCTTTCATTCTCGTTACGTATTCGTTGTATAGTTGATCGAGTTGCGTTGAGTAATGTTTTGCGAGTTCTTCTGATTTGTATTTTTCCATTAAGCGGACTTCGGCGTCAAGCAAGCTGGCGTTGTACACGAAGTTTTCGCTGGCGATGGCAAGCTGGTTATCGTTCAGGCTAAGATACCAGATCATGTATTCGAGCGACTTGTTGGCAAGTTCGTCGATGATCTTGTTGGCTTTCTCGTTCTGTCCCAGTTGATAATAAGACTCTGCCATTTGGAAGGCGCCGTTTGCCCAGTCATACGGTACGTTGTATGCCGGAATCATCTTTTCAGCGTAATCGAGCGCAGCGAGTGCTTTGTCCTTTTTGCCTTCTTTGATGAGCTGACCTACAAGTTGCGTGAAGATACGGCGGTGCGTGTAGCACATGCGCATCACGTTCTCGTCAATGTAGATACCCGGTTTGTCGATACCGCCGAACTTGAACTTGTTCATCAGGTTGTCGTACATCTTTTCACTGTCGATCTTGCTGTCCAGCTTGTCCGTATCGAACGGAGTGAAGCGGTAGGCGAGACCCTCCTGTGTGAAGTGGTTGCCCATGCCCAGATGGTTTTCGCTTCCTACGGTGATTGCCATATAGATAGGTCGTTCCCAGTTGGCATTGGCAAGCATCTCGAGCATCATCAGTTCACTCTTGTAGAGGGCGCGTTTCGGGTTGCCGTTGGCGTCTCTAAGGGTGATTGTCATGTATTCGGGGATAGAGTCGCCCAGAGCTTCCGGAATCTTCATGCCGGAGCGGCGTACGGCTTCCTTATCTATCTTCATGACGATGCTGTCCGTAGGGATGAGCGGGAGCTGTATTTCTTTTCCTGTCTTTTTGAGAAGTTCTTTCAATTGGTCGTTCTTGCCAAGCATCCAGCGGTTGATGATTTCCTTCAGTTCATAAGGATTCTCACCGAAGATGGAGTGAACGAGTGACAATATGGTAGTGTCTCCCTGTGCAGCCAGTTCGTTTGCCTGTTTGAAATAGCTGTCGATGAGAGCCTTCATTTCCGGACGGATAGAGATATATTCGTTTTGTCCTTCCACGTATTCCACACGGTCCCAAGTGATAGGGAGTGACGGAGAATCGTAGGCCGGACGTTTCATCTGGTCGATATACCAGTCGGTTTGCAGGTAACTTAAGTTACAGGTACGGGCATCCGTGCGGAAACCTTCCGTTTCCTGATTGTACCACAATGGGAAGGTATCGTTATCACCATTGGTGTAGATAATCGGGTTGCCTTCTTCCTGCAAAGTCATCAGGTAGTTCTGTCCGAAGTCGCGGGCAACGAAGCGTCCGCTGCGGTCGTGGTCATCCCATGTCTGTCCCGCCATCTGGATGGGGACGAACAAACAGAGAACAGAAGCCAGAACGGCTGCCGGAAGTTCCTGCATCTTGGCATAATCCCGCAACATACGGATGATGCCTGCCACTCCCATACCTACCCAGATAGCAAAGGCGTAGAACGAACCGGCATACGCATAGTCTCGTTCACGGGGTTGCGCAGGAGTTTGGTTGAGGTAGAGTACGATAGCGATACCTGTCATAAAGAACAGGAAGAATACCACCCAGAATTGCTGGATGCCTCGCTGGCTATGGTAAGCCTGCCAGAAGAGTCCGATCAAACCGAGAATCAGCGGCAGACAGTAGAATACATTATGACCTTTATTGTTTTTGAGATCTTGCGGAAGCAATTCCTGGTTACCTACCAGCAGGTTGTCGATAAACGGAATACCGGTGATCCAGTTGCCGTGCTCGATTTCTCCGCTACCCTGTATGTCATTCTGCCGTCCGGCAAAGTTCCACATGAAGTAACGCCAGTACATGAAGTTCAACTGGTAGGAGAAGAAGAATTTGATATTTTCCCATTGGGTAGGCATGTTTACCATCACCATTTCTCCACACTGGTCATAAGGAACGTCATATCCCTTGATGTCCACCCATTGTTTGTAGAGCGGTGCGTGTGACGAACTGTACATACGCGGGAAAAGCATATTCTGTGCATATTCGTATTCCACACGTCCGGGAAGTTCGATATAAGAGTCTTTTTCGTCGGGCGAAGTCTTTTCCTTGCGGACAAACTTGCTTCCTGCTTCCGACTGGCGCGGGATGCAATATCCGTCTTTTACATCGAGTGCCACTTTCGAAGAGAAGGCAGGACCGTAGAAAAGCGGGCGGGTTCCGTATTGTTCACGACCGAGATATTCGCCCAGTGTGAATATATCTTCCGGTGAGTTCTGGTCCATCGGAGTGTTGGCAGTAGAACGGATAACGATCAGTGCATAAGAAGAATATCCGATTACGATCATCATGGTGCACAGCAAAGCCGTGTTCATGGTGCGGGCGGTGATACGCCATCTCTCTTTGATCTTGGCCTGTACACTCGGAGCGAGGTAAAGTCCCAGTGCGGCGATCACCAAAATACCGATGATGATACTGCTGGCTCCGTGTCCGTAGAACGGGATACCCAGCAGAGCAATCGTCAGGATAAAGGAGATAGCCATGCGTGTTTTGCTCTTTTCGGTATAGCTTTCATATACGCCCCAGATTAGAGCGGCTGCAAGCAGGATGATGTAAACCACTACACCTGAATTGAACGACATTCCGAGTCCGTTGACAAACAACAGCTCAAACCAGCCGCCTACTTTCACAATACCCGGTACGATGCCGTATAGCACAGCAGCAACGAGCACCATTGAACCGCAGAGAGCGATTAACGAACCTTTGGCAGTAGCGTTTGGAGTTTTCTTGTAGTAGTATACCAATACGATGGCGGGCAGACAAAGCAGGTTCAGCAGGTGGACACCGATACTTAATCCCGTCAGATAGGCGATGAGGATAATCCAGCGGTCGCTATGAGGCTGGTCGGCCACGTCTTCCCATTTCAGAATCAACCAGAAAACGACAGCGGTAAACAGGGAGGAGAAGGCATATACTTCACCTTCTACAGCGGAGAACCAGAATGTGTCACTGAACGTATAGACCAGTGCACCCACCAGTCCGCTACCCATAATCGTGATAAGCTGTCCTTTGGTGATATTGTTTTCGTCAGTGATAATCAATTTGCGTACCAGATGGGTGATGCTCCAGAAAAGGAACAAGATACAGGCACCGCTCATCAGGGCACTCATGTAGTTCACCATTTTAGCAACGGTAGTCACGTCGGAAGCAAATTGAGTAAACAGGTTCGCCATCAGCATGAAGAAAGGTGCGCCGGGCGGGTGTCCGACTTCCAGTTTATAGCCGGTGGTTATGAACTCCGGGCAATCCCAGAAACTTGCGGTTGGTTCTATTGTCAGGCAGTAGACGGTTGCCGCAATGATGAATGTAAGCCAACCCATAAGGTTGTTTACGGTTCTGTACTGTTTCATTAGCACTATCGTAGTTTATTCGTTAAAAACAAATTATGAGGTCGCAAAGATAGTGATTTGTAAGGATAATGAGGAAGAAAGTAAGAAATATTAAGTAACAAAGGGGTGATTTACTATCTCTTTCACTCTTCCGGAAGGCATGAATTTGTGTATTGGCGAGTAAGCAATTTATTTTTTCTTCTGTCAGACTGGCCTAAAGTCTTGATTTATTTTTCTACTTTTGCTTACTGACAACAAATGCTTGTGAAGTAATGGACAAAAACATAAAGCTGGAACAAGAATTCGATCTGGTCTTCAAGGCACATTATTCGCTGGTGAAGAATTTTGCCTTCATGCTCCTTAAATCGGGACAAGATGCGGATGATATAGCGCAAGATGTCTTCACGCGGCTGTGGGCCAAACCGCAGGTTTGGCAAGACAACCCCGGGATAGACAAGTATATTTATGCTATGACCAAACATGCCATTTTTGATTTTCTCAAGCATAAGCGGATAGAGCGGTCTTACCAACAGGAACAGATGGAAGAAAGTCTTTTCAAGGATTTTCCTCCGTCGGATGGTACGTTGGACGCGATTTATTATAAAGAAGTACAATTAGCCTTGCAAATGGCTATCGAACAGTTTCCCGAGCGTCGCCGGTTGATTTTCGAGATGAGCCGTATCCAGGGAATGAGTAATCTGGAAATTGCGGAAAAGCTCGATATTTCGGTACGTACCGTAGAGCGTCAAATCTATCTTTCCCTGCTCGAACTAAAAAAAATCGTATATATTTTATTTTTTCTTCATTTCATTTGAGTAGTCTTCATAGTTGTGTCGTGCTATATATGTATTCACTACTAATAGCACAACTATATGAAGAATTATTTTCGGCAGATACTGATCTCGTTCACTAAGAATACTTATTCGGAAACTATCCGGCAGAATTTCTATGGATGGCTGACGGACAGGGAGCATGCCGTAGAGAAAGATAAAGCTTTAAAAGAAATCTGGACGGCAGCGCACGCTATGGGTGAAGTGCCTCACGTTGAGAAAGAGCTTCAACGTTGGAAACGGAATAATGGGCTTTACACAGCTTCTTCAGTTCCTGCCGCTCCTAATCATAAAATCCGTGTATTACGTGTTTGGCAATCCATTGCAGCTGTTCTGCTATTGGTGGTTGCATCCTTGGGTTATCTGGTGATGCAGGCGGAGAGAACAGAGAATGATCTTTTACAGGAATTTGTACCGGTGGCCGGGATGCGGCACCTTTCTCTTCCGGATGGCAGTCAGGTTCAGTTGAACTCGAAAAGTACCTTGTTATATCCAAAACAATTCACAGGAAAAGAACGCTGTGTTTACTTGGTTGGTGAAGCTAATTTTAAAGTGAAGCCTGACAAGAAACATCCTTTTATTGTGAAGTCGGACGATTTTCAGGTGACCGCTTTGGGAACGGAGTTCAATGTCAGTGCTTATCCCGAGCATGCGGAAATTAGCACGGCACTGCTGTCGGGCAGTGTATTGGTGGAATGGGAAAATCTGACCCGGCGAACTATATTGCAGCCTGACGAACAGTTGGCGTATGACAAAGAGAGCCATCGGTTCCGGGTATTACGTCCTGACATGGCAGATGTTACAGCCTGGCAGCGGGACGAACTGGTATTCAATGAAATGACGGTGGAGGATATTATACGCGTATTGGAACGGAAATATGATTACACGTTTGTCTATAGCTTGAGCAGCTTGAAAAAAGACCGTTTGAGTTTCCGTTTCAAGGATAAGGCACCTTTGGCAGAAGTCATGGATATCATTGTCGACGTGGCGGGCAATCTGAAATTCAAGATAGAAGGAGATAAGTGTTACATTACACAGAAAGGGGATAAGAAGTAGAATTTGCTAAATCAATAACTTAAAAAACACAATAACCGCCCATGAGAAAAAAGTATCCGGAACAGAGCGCCACTCCGTCCCGGATATGAAATAATCAACTTTTCTGCATCAGAGTGTTACGCTCTGTTGATCTGATCTATGTGAATAACAACCTAGTTAACAAACTAATACTTAAAAGTTAATGCTACAAAATTACACATTTATAGCGGATAAGCGAGGTGTAAGAAGAAGTTTTCTACTCTTTTTCAGCTTATTTTTGCTACAAGTAACAGCTTTTGCTCAAAATGATGTGCGGATTACCATCCGTGAGAATAATATCACAGTCATTGAAGCATTGAAAAAAGTGGAAAAGCAGTCGGGATTGTCCATTGGATATAACAACTCACTGCTGCGTGACAAACCTGTCCTCAATCTCAATCTGGACAAAGCCGGATTAGATTATTCTCTCTCTACCATCCTGAAAGGTACAGGTTTTACCTACGAACTGAAAGGTAAATACATTAAAATTATTCCCCAACCGGTACAGGAAAAGACGCCTTCCGGCAAACAAATCAAAGGGAAAGTGACGGATGAAACGGGTGAACCGCTTATTGGTGTCAATATTCAAGTGCAAGGTTCTACCAGTGGAGTCATTACGGATATAGAGGGACGTTATTCCATCGAAGCTCCGGTGGGTAGCACACTCAATTTTACCTATATAGGTTATACTTCTCAAAACGTGAAAGTGACAGATAAAAGCGTGTATAATGTGACGCTTGCCACTGCTGTGGAACAACTCAACGAAGTAGTCGTGACCGCCCTCGGCATCAAACGCGAGCAGAAAGCATTGAGCTATAATGTGCAACAGGTGAAAGCAGACGAAATCTCCGGCATTAAAGATGCTAATTTCATCAACAGCCTGAATGGTAAAGTGGCAGGTGTCACTATCAACAGCAGTTCTTCTGGTGTGGGTGGAGCCAGCAAGGTGGTGATGCGCGGTGCAAAGTCTATCGAACAGAGCAGTAATGCGCTTTACGTCATCGACGGTATACCGATGTATAACTTTGGCGGTGGAGGCGGAATGGAATTTGACTCACGAGGAGTGACGGAAAGCATTGCTGACATTAATCCGGATGACATTGAAAGTATTTCCGTACTGACAGGCGCTGCTGCAGCTGCCCTATACGGTAGTAACGCCGCCAATGGTGCAATCGTTATCACTACCAAACGCGGACAGGTAGGCAAGTTGCAGGTGACGGTGAACAGCAATACCGAGTTTGCCCGTCCTTTCGTGCTTCCTGAATTTCAAAACCGTTATGGAACGGGAAGCCGGGGAAAAGACGGAGGCTCTACGATCTTAAGTTGGGGAGCGAAGTTGAATGACGCTTCACGCACCAATTATGAACCGAAGGATTTCTTTGATACAGGACTTATCTTCACCAATTCCGTTACCCTTTCTACCGGTACGGAGAAGAATCAGACTTTCTTTTCGGTGGCGTCGGTAAACTCTGAAGGTATTGTACCTAACAACCGCTACAACCGTTTTAATTTTACTTTCCGCAATACGACGAATTTCCTTAACGATCGGATGAAGCTCGACATAGGAGCCAGCTACATCATTCAGAACGACCGTAACATGACCAATCAGGGTATTTACTCCAATCCCATTGTGCCTGTATATCTTTTCCCGCGTGGTGATGACTTCGGGCTTGTCAAAGTGTTCGAGCGCTGGGATCCGGCACGTAAGATCAACACTATGTTCTGGCCGCAGGGTGAAGGTGACTACCGTATGCAAAATCCCTATTGGATTGCTTACCGTAATCTGCGTTTGAATCAGAAGAAGCGCTATATGCTGTCTGCTCAATTAAGCTATGACATTACCGACTGGCTGAATATATCGGGCCGTGTACATGTGGATAACACCCACACCAAGTATGAGCAGAAGCTTTACGCCAGCTCCAACCTGACTATCACCGAAGAGAGCGAGCAGGGACATTATACTATCTCCAAGCCCGATGAAACACAGACGTATGCCGATGTGCTTGCTAATATCAACAAGCGTTTTGCAGACTTCTCGCTGGTGGCAAACGTAGGTGCCAGCATTGTAAACAACAGATACGAGGATTTCAGCTATCGTGGGCCAATTCGTGAAAAGGGAATACCGAACGTATTTAACGTGTTCGACCTCGACAACACGAAGAAGAAGGCCCGTCAGGATGAATGGCAGGAACAGACACAATCTATCTTTGCCAGTGTGGAAGTAGGCTGGAAGAGCATGCTCTACCTTACACTGACCGGACGAAATGACTGGGCGTCGCAACTTGCCAACTCTTCTGCGCCTTGTTTTTTCTATCCGTCCGTAGGTCTTTCCGGTGTTATCTCCGAGATGTTGACCTTGCCGGGATTTGTCGACTATATGAAGGTGCGTGGTTCTTTCAGTTCCGTTGGTATGCCTTATCCCCGTAACCTGACATCTCCTACTTATGAATACGATGAGGCCAATCAGCAATGGAAGCCCAAAACGCACTATCCCATCAAAGACTTGAAACCCGAGCGTACTAATTCGTGGGAATTGGGGTTGGATATGCGTCTTTTCAAGGATTTCAGCCTCGGCTTCTCATGGTATCTGGCAAATACTTTCAACCAGACTTTCGACCCGAAAGTTTCTGTCTCTTCCGGTTACAGCAAGATTTATCTCCAGACAGGATATGTGCGCAACTCCGGTGTGGAACTTTCATTAGGCTACGGACATACCTGGAACAACCATTTGCATTGGGAAAGTAACTTCACTCTCTCTCACAATAAGAATACGATAAAAGATCTGGTGACCAGCTATATCCATCCGGAAACGGGATTGCCTATTACGCAGAATCGTCTTGATGTAGGTGGGCTGGGTAAGGCGCGTTTCATTCTCAAGAAAAGTGGTACACTGGGCGATCTCTATACACAGAGCGACCTGAAACGGGACGACAGTGGTATGGTGGAAATTGATCCATCCGGTGCGCTGACTACCGAAGATAATTTGCCGGACATTAAACTGGGCTGTGTATTCCCCAAAGCCAATTTGGCATGGAACAACCATTTCACATGGCGTGGAATCAGTCTAAGCGCACTCTTTACGGCGCGTATTGGTGGTATCGCTTACTCTGCTACACAAGCTGCGCTAGATCAGTATGGAGTATCCGAACGTTCGGCATTGGCACGGGATAACGGTGGCGTATTGCTCAACGGACGTACTCTCGTAGATGCACAAACGTATTATACTACCATTGGAAACAGTAGCGGATTACCACAGTATTATACTTATAGTGCTACCAATGTGCGGTTGCAGGAGGCCAGCATTGGATATACTATCCCTCGTAAGTGGCTGGGAGGCGTATGTGATATTGACGTCTCTTTGGTAGGTCGCAATTTGTGGATGATTTATTGTCGTGCACCTTTCGATCCTGAAGCTGTAGCTACTACAGGCAACTATTATCAGGGCATCGACAACTTTATGTTGCCGAGTACCCGTAATATTGGCGTGAATGTCAAAATAAACTTTTAACCCATTAAATCGAATCGTATGAAACAAGTGAAATCTTTCTTAAAGATATTCTCTCTGACCCTTCTCCTGACGGGTGGAGCTGCCTGTACGGGCAACTTCGATGAGATCAACCGCAAGGATTACGAAGTGACCAAGGAAGAACAGGGACGCGGGAACTATAACGTAGGTTCTACCCTGCGAGGTTTGCAGGGACTGGTGGTGTCCACTAAAGAACACCTTTATCAATTCATCGAGGCCTTGGCGGCAGGTCCGTTTGCCGGATATTATGGAACCACCCTCGTGCGCACCGATAAATTTGAAACTTATAATCCGTCTGTCGACTGGCAGGACAAGACGTATGGGGATATTTTCACCGAAGCTTATCCGCTTTACCGTGACTTGTTAAATCAGAGTGATGATCCTGTAGCACTGGCGCTTGCCAAACTGCTGCGGGTAACTATCATGCACCGCATGACGGATATGTATGGCCCTATCCCCTACAGCAAGGTTGTGGATCAGCAGGGCGGTATTTCGCTGAATGTTCCTTATGACTCACAGGAAACTGTCTATAAGCAGATGTTGAAGGAACTGGACGAGGTGACTACGGTGCTGAAAGAGAATATCACGATGAATCCTGAAGCATTCCGTAAGTTTGATGACGTTTATTATGGTGACGTCAGCAAGTGGTGCAAGTTTGCCAATTCTCTGAAGCTACGTATGGCTATCCGTATGTCTTATGTTGATCCTACTACGGCACGACAAGTGGCACAGGATGCAGTAGCGGCAGGTGTTCTCACTGACAATACCGATAATGCCGAGATGAAAGTAGAAGAGAACCGTGCTTCTATGGTTTTCAACGGCTGGTCCGACCACCGGATGGGTGCCGATCTTATTAGCTATATGAATGGATATAAAGATCCTCGCCGTGACAAAATGTTCACCAAAGTGGAGGTGACGGAAACTGTTGATGGTAAGCCTGCGAAAGTCTCTGGTTTTGCAGGTATTCGTATCGGTATCAACGTGGTGAACAAGGAAAGTGTGATAGATCGTTACAGCAAGCCAATCATCTCCACCACAAGCCCTTATCCGTGGATGAATGCGGCAGAAGTCACTTTCCTGCGTGCCGAAGGTGCATTGCGCGGTTGGGCGATGGGTGGTGATGCTAAGAGCTTGTATGAGGAAGCGATCACTCTTTCTTTCGAGCAGTATGGGCTTCCTGCCACGGATGCTATTGCTTATGCTGCCAATGCTTCCAATACGCCGCAAGCCTATACTGACCCTGTGAATGGAACCTATTCTGCCGGAGCTGTTAGCAGCATTACAGTTGCTTGGCAGGAGGGAGACGAATATGCTGAAAAGAATCTGGAACGTATCATTACCCAGAAATGGATTGCCATGTTCCCTTGCACAGTAGAAGCATGGAGCGAATATCGTCGCACAGATTATCCTCATTTACTGCCTGTTGTGGTGAATAACAGTGGCGGTACTATTGACGATACTAAAGCTAAGATACGTCGCTTGTGGTATCCGCCTAGCGAATATTCCGGTAACCGTCAGTATATTCTAGAGGCCGTCGGCTTGCTGGGTGGTTCCGATAATGGTGCTACCCGCCTTTGGTGGGACAAAAAACCGAGACAATAGAAACATCACACAAGAAATGTGAAAACTAGAAAACAAGAAGATATAGAAACTAAAACAAGAAGATATGAATATGAAAATTTCCATTCCTAACATCTTCACTTATCTGTTCCTGCTACTGGCATTGTTTGCTACCGCTTCATGCAGCGACTGGACGGAACAGAAAACCGTTGACATTGACCCGCAGCATGCCAAAGAACAGAACCCTGAACTTTGGGCGCGTTACATGGAAGTATTGCGTACCTATAGGCAAAGCAAGCATTTCATTACTTACGGCAGTTTCGACAATGGTACCGAGAAACCGAAGAATGAAGGTGCTTACCTCCGCTCATTGCCCGATTCACTGGATATCGTAACTCCGGCACATCCCGAAAGTCTCACTTCTTATGACTGCGAGGATATTTTCCTATTACAGGAAAAGAGCATTAAAGTACTCTATTTGGTGGATTATACAGCCCAAATGGCTACTCTGACCGATGCTGCCAAACTAGGTGCATGGTTAGATAAAGCTATTGCTACCGCTTCTCAACTGGGTATGAATGGGTTTGCCATTAAAGGTACACCTCTTTATGGCGGAACAGAGGCCGAGCAGGCCGCCCGTCGTGAAGCGGCTAAATTAATAGTTTCCAAGCTCTCTGCAGCCGTAGGTGATGGCAAACTATTGGTTTTTGAAGGCGATCCTGCTTTTATTGATGCCGCTGATCTGAATAAGCTGGATTATGTAGTGCTGAATACTACCACTATTACTTCTGCTGTGGATCTGAAACTTTATGTGGCAGGTGTGATAGAAAACTTCTCAATCCCTAAAGAGAAGCTATTGCTCTCCGCCAAAATAAATGAAAAGCTAGTGAATGAAGATGGTGAAAAGCTGGATGCTATCACCGAAATGACAAACCGTGTCGTTTCTCTGGGACCTGTAGGCGGACTTGCTATCTATGCTTTGGGCGATGATTATTATCATACGAAAATGAATTATGAGATTAGCCGGCTAGCTATTCAAATCATGAATCCGTCCAAATAATGGGTGTGCAACCGAGAGAATATTTATTGTGAAACCTGTAAAAACACTATAATGATATGAAAAATAACCCATTTAAATACTTTGTCTTTCTGATGCTGTCACTGTTGATGGTAGCAATGGCGGGGTGTACTGAAGATGATATTTCTATGCCTGCCGGGCAATTGCCGGATGAAACACCGATGAATAGTGTCGGAGGGCAATTGTACAGTGGAAAAACTTTTTCTAATAAGATTACCATCAGTATGTATGAAGGTGATGGAGCTGTAACTGAAAAAATCGGTTATGCGCTGACAAAGCCTGCTACAACGGCTGTTACAGTAAAAGCTGTTCCGTCTTCAGAGCTTGTGACCCAATATAACAGTGACAACGAAACTGATATGAAAGAATTTCCTGCTGCTAATGTAACTTTTGATAATGGCGGTTCGCTAACTGTGGCTACTGGAAAGAAAGAGTCCGGGAATATCAGTATGACCCTTTCACCTGATGGATTGGAGCCCGAGACACTTTATCTGTTAGCAATTACTCTGACACAAAATCCGATAGGAGTAGAAGCAGCAGGCAATAAACAAGTAATTTATTACAGAGTGAGCTTTCAGGAGAGAACTACTACATGTGAACCGAATAGTGACCAAGTACAAGAAATCCCGCCCTTGATGTCTGGGGTAACTACGGTGTTCTATGTGAATACAGAAACGTATAATCCTTTAATAGCTAGTGTGTTGGCAATTAGAGATGAAGGGGCATACCCTCCACCTCCCTATAGTCGTTTAGGCCATATCGTGAACCTGAAAAAAGTAACGATAGGTTATGATGCTGTCAGTCAGCGTGCCAAGCTCGAACTAGGAAGTGACTTGTCTTATGTCTTGGAGCATAGAGATAAATACATTCGCCATCTTCAGGAAATTGGCAGTAAAGTTTGTATTTGTATTGAGAATGGTGGTAAAGGCATTGGCTTCTGTAATATGAATGATACGCAGATAGCAGACTTTGTCCATCAAGTGAAAAGTATAGTAGAACGTTACTGCTTGGATGGTGTAAATCTATGGGACAATGATAGTAAATATGGCAAAGCAGGGATGTCTGCAATGAATACTACTTCATATCCCAAACTGATAAAAGCTCTTCGCGAGGCTTTACCGGATAAATTGTTAACACTGGTTGATAAAGGTGATGCTACGGAATATTTTTATGATGTAAATAAATGTGGGGGAATTGAAGCAGGTAGATACCTTGATTATGCATGGCATGGCTACTTTTCGCCAACGGAAGTGGTAGAAGCCATTACCCCTAATCCGGAGGGTACTCAAATTTATAGCAAATATTCGCGTAAACCTATTGCCGGATTGGATCTTGCTTGTTATGGAAGTATAAATATACCTTGTTATTCTGACAATAATCCCGCTATTAGACAGCTTGCTGCAGATAATATAGCTAAATGGAAAACTGCAGGATATAAAAAGAATAATATTATTGTTTATGGAGGTGATCTTATTGGCGTTGAATATGGAGGTTATGAACAAGCTGTTAAGAAAATGTTGTCAGAGTATAGTTTTCAGTCGTTTATGGATGAGGGTGATAGCTGGAATTTTGTAAACGATGAGCTTGTATGGGGAGATGCAATGTATGGGGCAGATTTTCTGGATTATCAATTAAAGTTTGGTCCTGATAGGAATCCTTATAGAAAAGACTGGTAAATTTTTTATTGGCGACTTTCATTGAATATATATGCCCCTTGTAGCTATATCTATTTCTTTTATATAGTATTCTCCACCTTTTTTATGGGGAGTTGCTTTTTCTGAAATAGAGCTAAATTCGTTCTTTGACATATTGAAATTACCGTTGATATTGACTATTTATGGTCGATTTTGGGAAAGTTAATGCTTTCAAATGTCTTATTTGCAAGAATTTCGTTAAAAGGAAAGAAGGTTCGGAAAGAATTGACTATTTTTGTTTATAGAATTAAGATTAGGAGGAACAATTATGAGTGATTCAATTTTTACCCCGTATCAAATAAGGATGCTTAATCTGATGGCACAAGTGAAATCAGATGAAACTATGGACGAGATTAACGAAATTCTTTCCGATTACTTTGCTCGTAAAGCGGAAGAAGCGATAGACAAACTTTGGAAAGACAATAAAATTAATGATCAAGTGATTGAGGAGTGGAAGAATGAACACATGCGAACCCCTTATCATAAGTAATAATGGAAAATATTGTACTTGATACTAATTGTCTTATTATCTCTCTGGCAAGGGGAAGTATTTATTATCCTGTGTGGAGAGATTTCTTTGCCGGTAAATATACCTTATGCTATACGAATGAGATATTGGCTGAATACGAGGAGATACTAGGTCGGAAAATGGGAGAAGAAATAGCTAGGAATATTATAATGGCTATATTGACACGAAAGAATACTCGGAGGCTAGATGTTTTCTTTCATTTTAACCTTATTAAATCCGATGTAGATGATAATAAGTTTGTTGATTGTGCTATTGTTGCTAACGCAAAGTATATAGTGACGCAAGACCGTCACTTCGATGTATTACGTACCATTGATTTCCCAAAAGTAGATGTTATTGGGATTGAGAAGTTTTTAGAATTACTAGCAGAGGAAAACTTGTAAACGCTTTTGTCTTTTGTTCATATATCAGACGGTAATTTCAATGTGTAATTTGCCGTCTTTTTTGTGCCCGGACGGTTGCATAAATTCGGGCATATGTTTTATTTGTTTTTTTGATTAAACTTAAAATACTAACTGGTATGAGAACAAAAAAAATACTTCGAGGTATGCTTACTGTTGTTTCACCTGCTATCATAACTACAGCCTTGTTGCTGTGTGCCGCAGGCTGTGATAACAAAGACTATAGCAATGCCTCACCCTTCGATAACGTAGTTTATCTGGATGCCGCCCAACTGAAGGATGTGTCCAATTTCACTTTTAACCGTACTATAGAGACGGGACAAAAGGAAATTTCCGCCTTGTTGGCACGTCCTGCAGGTGCCGATATCAATGTCGGTATCAAAGTAGACGCTTCATTGGTAGATACTTATAATGCGCGTCTTGGCGCTAACTATACAATGCTTGATGCCAAATATTACAAACTGTCGGCAGGTCAGGCTGTCATTCCACAAGGCGAAGTCAGTTCCAAGCCTGTCACTATCCATTTCTCCGGTCTGACCGATCTTGAAATTGATGCAGGTTATTTGCTTCCTATCACTATTGACCAAGTCTCGGGTGGTATGGGGACACTGGGCGGTTCAAAGACCATCTGTTATGTGGTGCGCCGTTCCAGTGCTATCACTACGGCTGTCAATTTGAAAAACAATTTCTTTGAAGTACCGGGCTTTGATAAAGGAAGCCCTACGGCTACTGTAGTGAACGACATGAAACAACTCACTTATGAGGCTATTATCCGTGTAAATGACTTCAAAAATGGTGCAATTGCAAGAGAAATATCTTCTATAATGGGTATCGAACAGTATTGTCTGTTCCGTCTGGGTGATGCGGGTTTCCCTGCACAACAGTTGCAATTCTCTTGTAATGAGATTAAATTCCCCAACGCTGACAACAGTAAGCTGTTGCAGGAAGGTGAATGGTATCATGTGGCGGTGACTTTCGATACAGAAAAGAAAGTGGCAGTCATGTACGTAGATGGTCGTGAACAGAGTCGCATTGAGGATTATGGTAAGGGAGAGCCTATTAATCTGGGTATGCAGAATCGTGGTAAGGATTTCATGTTCAAGATCGGTCATTCTTATGGCGAACCTACTGATTTCTCCCGTCAACTCGATGGTGAAATCTGTGAAGTACGTGTTTGGAACGTGGTACGAACACAGCAGGAGATCTTCGACAATATGTACAACGTAGATCCTGCTACTACCGGACTTTGTGCCTACTGGAAGTTTAACGAAGGGCGTGGAGACATTGCCGAAGACTACACTGGACATGGAAATGATGCTCATGTACATACATCGCCTGCTGTCTGGCCAGATGGTATCGAAGTGACACAGAAGAACAAGGAATAGTCTTTGTAGTAAGAAAGTAGAATGATAAAATGCCCCGCCAAGCAGAAATGATTTGACGGGGCATTTGAACTAAAATACATTAGTCTTTGTTTCCAAAATAGGAACGTTTTTCGTATCTTTGCTTCGTAAACGCAAAGTCATGGAAGAAAACCCCAAAGACACCATCAAAGGAAATTGCGAAAGCAGAAGAACTAAGAAAAATATATTTCAACTCTAAAAAGTAATGATATGGAAGAAATGAAAGTTTATACTCATGAAGAAATGCTGGATAGAGTCGTAGGCACAAAAGATACTCCAGCACGCAAAAAATACGATACTGATATTAATAACTTCCTTATAGGTGAAGCTATTAAGCGGGCAAGAGAGGCTAAAAATCTTACCCAAGAACAATTAGGTGAGCTTATGGGGGTTAAAAGAGCACAAATATCGAAAATAGAAAGTGGAAAAAGTATATCCTTTTCTACGATTGTGAGGGCATTCAAGGCGATGGGAGTAAAAACTGCAAGCTTGGAACTTGGCTCTCTCGGTAAGGTTGGCCTTTGGTAATCTGGCTGATTTATTTTTAGATGCAAAAAAGAAGAGTTATTTTTGCCTTACCTAATAAACAAAAGCTTATGTCTGTCGATGTGATAAAGCAGGAACTATTGTCGAAATTGAAGCAGGAACATTGCTTCTGGTCGTACAATGAAAATTCAATCAAGGATATTTCAGATGATATGCTGATTGAAAAAACCTTGTTGCATCTTGATTTGGAGGAGATCAATCAGCTTTTTCAGATATATCCTTTCAAGAAAATTAAGCAGGTCTGGTTGAATTACCTTGTTCCACAAGAGGAATATCTTTACACTCTAAATCGCTTTTTTGCATGGTATTATTTTAAAGCAAAGAAGCCGGATGCTTATATAAAGTCTATGGCAACTCGTCACCTAAATAAAATACTTGTATGAAAGGGTTGGCTCCACATACGATGCAAGTCTTTGAAGCTGTTTCCAAACTGGATTGTATCAAATCTTATTATTTGGTTGGAGGAACTGCTTTGTCTTTACAAATCGGAACTCGACAGAGTGAGGATTTGGACTTTATGAAATGGCGTACTTCCAAGATGGAGAAAATGGAGGTGGCTTGGTATCAGATAGAGAAAGAATTAGCTACGATTGGAAATATTCAGCATAAAGATATTTTGGATATAGATCATGTGGAATATCTTGTGTCGGGAGTGAAATTCTCATTCTACGCCTGCCCTAAATATTCTCCTGTCAGTGAGCCTGTAGACTATTTATATAATCTAAAGCTGGCTGATGTGAGATCTATTGGGGCAATAAAGATGGAAGTATTGTTGCGTAGAAGTAATTTTCGTGATTACTACGATATTTATTCCATCTTAAAATCCGGTGTATCTGTCAATGATTTAATCTCTTTAGCTTTAAGTTACTCCGGACATAAGTTAAAATCCAAAAACCTTTTGGCAATGCTTACTAATAGCAACCGTTTTACGAGAGATGCTCATTTTGAACAGCTTGAGCCTATATATGCCGTGACTGCACAAGAAATAGAGGACTATATAAAACGTTGTTTGCTCTAATATGCTTCTACAAATCAACTAATTTTAATGATGGTGATGATGCTCTCCTAAAACCCGGTGAGGCAATGTACCGTGTCCCAATAGCTCGATAGGGCAGTTGAAGTTTCTTTCCAGCCATTCGGTAGTAACGCCTGTATCCGGATGGTAATCCAGTGTTTCATTGACACAAGCGATGGATTTTACTTGTTGTAGCACGGTACCGATATCATGGCTGACAAGGATGATGGCACACTCTTTATTGATTTCAGCCAATAACTCATAAAGACGCGCTTCGAAACGCTTGTCGATATATGTGCTGGGTTCATCGAGAATCAATACCGCAGGGTCGGAGATGATGGCGCGCCCCAACAGGGCACGTTGCAGTTGTCCGCCGCTTAGTTGTCCGATCGAACGGTGTTCGAGTCCTTCAAGCCCCATGCGGGAAATAATCTGTCTGCCTTTCTCTTTCTGTTCGGGAGTGAATCGCGAAGTGAGCGATTTCTGTATGCTCAATCCGGATAGAATCACTTCTTCCACGGAAATAGGAAACTTCCGGTCTATGGTGCTATATTGTGGTAGATAGCCGAGGAGAAGCTGGGATTTTGTAGAAGAACTTTGAAAGGAGACTCCTGTAGATGTTGTTGATGAAGCCTCTTCGGGAACATTGAATATAATTTCCCCTCCGGTTGGCTTCAACAGACCGAGGATGCACTTTATAAGCGTTGTTTTGCCGCCTCCGTTCGGACCTATAATACCTAGAAAATCCCGTTCGTAGATGCTTAGATTAACATCGTGAAGAACAGTGTGACCGTCATATCCGGCGGAAAGATTCTTTATTTCGATTATTGGTTTCATTGTTGGAAATGGCTTGATGGGTTCTTTCTTTATACGTTTATTTTGTTGCAGCCTGTGGCGCGAGGGCTTTGGCTACATTCAGCATTTCTTCTTCCCAATCGTAACTTAGGGGATTGATAGGGATCACTTTCGTTCCGGTTTGCTGCGCGATGGTTTCCGCATTGCGTTTGTCAAATTCCGGTTGAACAAAGATAACACGTACATCTTCTGCCTGACACAGGTCTATCAAGGCTTTCAGATGGGCGGGAGAAGGTTCTTTGCCTCCTTCTTCGATGGAAATCTGATGCAATCCGTAGTCGCGGGCGAAGTAGGAGAGGGCCGGATGATAAATCATGAAGGCTTTGGCTGCTTCGGGAACGGAGAGTTGACGGCGAATCAGGCTGTCGGTGCGTTGGATGCGCTGGCAGAGCGAATCGTAACGGTTTCTGTAGTATACTTCATTTGCCTTGTCCAGTTGGCTAAGGGCTTTGTAGGTGTTTCCTGCAATGATTAAAGCATTACCGGTGGAATTCCATACGTGCGGCTCTACGGCGTGGATATGTCCGTCGTGGCTGTTATGTCCGTGGGTGTGGTCGTGATCATCATTGTTGAGTATGAGGTCGATCCCTTTGGAGGTGTCGAACACTTGGATATGGGGGGTATTGTTCATTAAACGATCCATCCAGGTCTGTTCGAAGCCGATGTATCCGATGCGGAAATAAGCTTTGCTGTCTCCCAGAGAAACAAGTTGTTGGGGGACAGGATCATAAGTTTCCGGGCTGGAACCTTTGGGGACCATGCTGACTACTTTAAATTTATCTCCGGCAATAGCTTCCGTGAAATAACGTTGCGGTTCCAGGGTGACGGTAATCACCGGTTTTGCTTCGTCATCGTTGCCTGCTTGGGAAGAGCGTCCTGTGCAGGCTGCCATTAGGAGGCAGGCACTAAGGAGGAAAAGGGTTCTCATATCTTTTAGTTGTTTTTTCATGACTTCTTCTATTTCGGGGTTTCTTTCTTATCTTGTTCCTATTCTTATTTCCGGGCCCGTAATATTTCCCGTTTACCACCCGGAGGTCCGGGCAGGCGTTCTACTGTGAATCCGGCTGTCTGTAACATCCGGCGGACGACACCTTTGGCGCAGTAAGTGGTCAGGATGCCGTCTCTATCTAATAAAACGTAGAGGCGGTTGAATAGTTCTTGCGACCACATTTCCGGCTGCTTTTCCGGTGCAAAGGCATCGAAGTAAATGAGGTTAAATGAAGGATTCAGGGCAGGTGATTCAGCGTTGGTTACGCTATCATTGACATTGCTTATTGTCTGTTCTCTGTTTTCAACCCATTTATTAACGTCTGTCTCTACTTTCCGTAGGGTGAAGTGTGGAGTGAGTTGCACGTCTTTCTCCCAAGGTGATGTATGAAGTTGCTTAAACAATTCGATGGCCGGTTGTTGCCGGTCGGTCGTTGTTAATTGTTCATCATTGGAGATATATCCTAGTTGCTCTATCGTCTGCCATTCCAGCGGGTAGAGTTCCAATCCTGTATAGTGTATATTTCGTCCGCTTCTTTCTGCTTCTTCGAGGGTGAGCCAGGCGTTTAGCCCTGTCCCGAAACCGATTTCAAGAATACGCGGAGTAGTGGCGGAAGAGGCTTTAAGTCCCATATCGATGAAAATATGTTGAGACTCCGTGCGTGCCCCTTTCGTTGAATGATAATGTTCATTCAATTCCGGAACAAACAGGGTAGCACTCCCGTCATCGGTTTTCTCAATAATCCTTTTCATCATACAATCTCTAATACTTACTGCCTAACGTCTAATACTTTATACTTACTACCTAATACTTATTTCCTATCCTGCCATAGCATCCCAGGCACTTTCGAGCACATACAGGAGGAGGATATAGCGTATCAGTTTGCCGACAAACATGGAAACGATGGTGAGCCATGTGTTGCTTCGCATAAATCCCAGTGCAATGGCTATCACTTCCCCAATGGCGGGAAGAAAGGTGAAGAAGGCCATCAATGCTCCTTTTCCTTGCAGGAATTTCACCATTTTGTCTACTTTCTCTTTCTTTACCTTGAAATATTTCTCAATCCAGCTGATTTTGCCCAGACGCCCCATGTAGTAGCAGGTCATTCCGCCTACTGTGTTTCCCAGAGTGGCGGAGATCAGACAGGCTATCGGGGGCAGGCCGAGTTTCACCAGTGCCACCAGTACCAGTTCGGAACTGAAAGGCACGATGCTCCCAGCCAATAAAGCCGAGATGAATAATCCCGGGAGTCCCCATTCTATGAGGAGTTGTATCGTTGAATCTATAAAAGCGTCCATATATTAAAAGCGAATAAGAGGATGAGACCGACCAATGAAAGGATGAAAAACACATTCGAACTTTTACTATTGGTCAGTACAAAGAAATGTCCGATCAGGATGCTGTTGCTTATGATAAGCAAAGGCAATAGGGCACTGCAATATATCGGTTGCAGGGCAATCAGCAGGAATAGGAAAATCGTCAGGTCTATCAAGAATTGGAGATAGGCGCGTGTGCGTATCTTATCCTCAAATCCGGCGGCGATGCAATGGACGGCACTGATGATGAACATCACCAACAGATAGCCGAGTATTGCCAGTTCCCAAGGCTGGAGGATTTGCAGGTTGAAGAATTCCCCGAAAGTTAGTAGCTGATTGAAAGGGCGGTAGAACAACTCCATCTCGTTGTAGAAGAAGGCGTGTCCGAACAACATCCAGTATGGCAGCATCCATCCGAGCAGCGCACCGCAGAAACTACGCGGAGTGAGCGACTGGAAACGGTAGGCTTCGAGCAACCAAAGCACCGAGAGGATGGTGAACTGTGGGAACAGAATACTTCCTGCTCCGATAAAGAAGAAGGAATAGAATAAATAACCCGCAGCTTGAGTTTGCTGGTAGCTTTTAAACAGAAAATAAATGGAAATGAGAAAGCCCAGGGCAACAATATCTCCTGTATATAGGAAATGCATTTTCGGGCAGACGGTGACCAGCAGGAAATAGATAGCCGTCTGCATGGATGCCCTCATACGGATAATGCTGAACTGATTGTTCAACTCTATCAGAAAGTAGCCGATGGTTGCATAAATCAGGAAGCTGACAATCCGGTCTGCCCATCCCGGAAGCAGAAAATCACGGGTGGGTTGCCAGGCAGAAGGGCTGCCTTCGAGTACGGTTGAGGCTATGGAATTGGGAAATAAAAAGTAAGTCAACACCCAGCACAGGGCGCAGATAAAGATAACGGCAGGCAGGGTCCACCGTCCTGCCGTCACTTGACTTTGTAGTCTTTTATTTCTCATGAGTTTATTACTTGTTATCTCTTGATACTATAGGTACATTCGGTTGATATTCTGGATATTAATATCCTGCATGCTCGATGTTGACAACCATCCTGTCAGCTGTTAATACCTGATTCCTCAAGTATTAACAATTGTCGTCTAAACTATTAATACTTGATAACTCAACTATTAATGCTTGACAAGTCAATGATGTTCAACGCTATGCGGAATAGGGCTACTTGCGTGCGAAACTTGAATTACAAATCGAATCCGATATCGCGGCGGAAATACTTCTTGTCGAAGTCGATCATGTCTGCCACTTTGTAGCTCTGTGCCAGTGCCTCTTCTTTCGTTGCACCGTAAGAGCAAACGGCAATCACACGTCCTCCGTTCGTCACTACTTGTCCGTCTTTCATTGCTGTTCCGGCATGGAAAATGATGCTGTCGGTGGCGGCAGCCTGTTCCAGTCCGCTGATAGGGAATCCTTTTTCGTAGGCTTCGGGATAACCTCCGCTGACAAGGATGACACAGCCTGCCGAACGCGGGTCCATCACCAGTGTTTTTTCGTTCAGGTTGCCTGCGGCAGTGCCTTCAAGCAGTTCTACGAAGTCGCTTTGAATGCGAAGCATCACGCTTTCTGTTTCCGGGTCACCCATGCGGACGTTGTATTCGATCACCATCGGTTCACCTTTCACCTTGATGAGACCGAGGAAGATGAAGCCTTTGTAGGTGATATTTTCTTCTTTCAGGCCGTTGATGGTCGGCTCAATGATGCGGGTGCGAACTTTCTCCATAAACACCTCATCGGCAAACGGAACGGGGGTTACGCTACCCATACCGCCTGTATTCAGTCCTTTATCACCTTCACCGATGCGTTTGTAGTCTTTGGCTACGGGGAGGACTTTATAGTGTTCTCCATCTGTCAGTACGAATACAGAACATTCGATACCGCTTAGGAACTCTTCGATTACAACGGTTGCCGATGCAGAGCCGAACATGCCGCCCAGCATTTCTTTCAATTCCTTCTTCGCTTCGTCTAGCGTAGGGAGGATGAGAACTCCTTTTCCGGCACAAAGACCATCAGCCTTCAATACATAGGGAGCTTCCAGCGTTTCGAGGAAAGCAAGACCTTCTTCGAGGTTTGCGGAAGTGATGCTTTTGTAGCGGGCTGTCGGGATGTTATGGCGCATCATGAAGCCTTTGGCAAACTCCTTGCTTCCTTCCAGTTCTGCTCCTTGAGCCGAAGGGCCGATAACGGCGATATGCTTTAGCTCCGGACGGTTCTGGAAGTAGTCGTAGATTCCTTCTACCAACGGATCTTCGGGGCCTACTACTACCATTTGAATGTTCTCTTTCAGAGCGAAAGCGCTGATGGCTTCAAAATCAGTTGCTTTGATGTTGACATTCTCGCCTACGGCAGTTGTTCCGGCATTTCCCGGAGCAATGTACAGTTTTTCAACTTTCGGACTTTGGGCAATTTTCCATGCCAGTGCATGTTCGCGGCCGCCCGAGCCTAGTAATAATATCTTCATCTTTGTGCTATTATAAGTTATACTGTTATATATGATTCGTATGGATGCGGTGGACTTTACAGGTTTTATAAATTCTGCTCAAAGTACCGGGTGATTTTCTCGTGCAGATGTACACGGTCGCGGCCTGCTACGTTGTGCTTGTGGCACGGGTAGATAAACAGGTCGGGATAAGTGCGGGCATCTACACAGGCTTTCATAAACGACAGGGTGTGCTGTGGCACGCAGGTATCGTCATGATCGTCGTGAATAATCAGCAGGTGACCTTTCAGTTGGCCGGCAAGATTCTTCAGGTTACATTCTTTGTAGCCTTCCGGATTGCTTTCCGGTGTGTCCATATAGCGTTCGCCGTACATTATTTCATAGTACCCCCAGTCGATTACCGGACCTCCGGCAACGCCTACTTTGAATATCTCCGGGTAACGGAGCATCAGGGCGGTAGTCATGTGGCCTCCGAAACTCCATCCGTGTACGCCGATGCGTTCGCTGTCTACATAGGGGAGGGATTTCAGGAATTCAACGCCTTTCACCTGGTCTTTGCCTTCTTCGATACCGAGACGGCGGAAGGTGGCATTTTCAAATGTTAGTCCGCGGTTGCTGCTACCGCGATTGTCGATGGTGAACATGATATAGCCTTTGCCTGCCATGTAGGTGTCCCATCCGCGTGCGCCGTTCTGCCATCCTCCGGTGACGCATTGCGCGTGAGGACCTCCGTAGACGTATACGATGACGGGATATTTCTTAGCCGGATCGAAGTTTGCCGGCTTCATCAGGCGGTAATGCAGGTCGGTAGTGCCGTCTGCCGCTTTGATTGTTCCGGTTTCGATGCTTGGCATCTGGTATCCGTCGTAAGGATTTTCAGCTGTCAGCAGGTTGGCTGTTTCTTTGAAGTTTTTGGTGTCTACCAGGTTGATGACGCGGGGTTGGTCTTTGGTGGAATAACGGTCGATAAGGTATGTACCGGAAGCACTAAGTGCTCCGCTATGTTCGCTTTCCTTGCAATTTTCGAACGGCTGGCTTATCTTTCCATTGCTTACGTTTACTGCAAAATGTCCACTTCTCAAACCTTCTATGGCAGTGAAAATGATCTCTTTACGCTTTGTGTTGAATCCCAGGATTTCGCTGACCAGCCAGTTACCTTTGGTCAACTGTTTCACTTTACCGGCTTGGAAATAACTGCCACCGTTGGCGCTATTATAGGTTTCACCTTTCTTGTTTGCTGCATCTGCCTCAAAGAGATAAAGATGATTGTAGCCGTCACGCTGACTTTGATAGATGAACTTGGTAGGGTCCCACGGCAGAAATACGATGGGGTTTTGCGGCTCAACGTATTTAGGGTGCATTTCTTCATAGAGAACTCCCATGGGTTCTCCTGTTTCTGCATTGTACTGGCAGAGTTTGGCATGATTCTGATCGCGGTTTACTTCGATCAGGTAGAGGCTCTTTTCATCCGGTGCCCAGCTGATATTGGTGAAATAACGGTCTGTCGGATCGCCTGCATTCAGATAAATGCTTTTGCCGGTAGCGGGGTTGTAAATCCCTACTTTTACCTGATGGCTCGTCATTCCTGCCATCGGATAGCGTACATTGTTCACTTCGCCTACGCGCGCAGTGATGTCTACAAGCGGGTATTGTGTCACCATGCTTTCATCCATACGGTAGAAAGCGAGCAGGTTACCTTTCGGACTCCAGAAAGTTCCTTTGTTGATACCGAATTCATTGCGGTGCACTGTTTGTCCACAAACGATGCCTTCGGGTTCATTGGTTACTGCTTTCTCATTCACATATAGATTATTATCTATCGTGTAAGCCACATTTCCACTGGCTGCGCAATAGTCCTCATTATTCGCCCCGTCCTTTGGTTTGAAAGTGCTGACAACCTGATTGCTCTTGAAATCATATACAATGAACTTTCCTGCTATCGTGAATAGCATTTGTGGCTTGTCTGCCCATGGGAAACGGACGGAATACAGGTGTGATAATTTTCCTGCCTTGTTTTCTTCAAGCACTTTGTTGATTTGCTCGCGAGTGATAACCATTGTTTCTTTCCCGGTTTTGGGTTGAATAGAATAAAGGGTATCTACTCCTGGCTTGATACATTCGTCGCCCCACCATTGCAACCCGTACAGGTTTTCTGCATAGCGGTAACTCTCGCCGCCCGGAATCAGTTCTTCCAGCGTCGGTTTTTTGGTTTCTTGTGCCATAACATTGAATCCGATTGGTAGTGCCAATAATAACAGAATGGCTCTTTTTCCAATTTTACTCATTGCTCTTTTCTTTATTATTTGTTTTTAAATCCTTCTATTTTTACTCTGTCCAAAGGAGTCTGCTTTATTTGAATGGCAGCACTCAATTTGGCAAAAGCGGTGAATAGGTCGTCAAATTGCTTCTCGTAGCTTTCTCTGTCGGAGGATATGTCCTCTTCCAAGTATTCAATCCTTTTTCTCAATTCTTCCAATTCCTGTTTGGGTGCATGGGAGAGCAGGTATTGGCGCATGTGGACGAAGGCTCGCATGATGTTGATGTTGACTTCGATGGCTTTTTCACTATTTAAAAGACCTGATAGCATTGCGACTCCTTGTTCGGTAAAGGCATAGGGCTGATATCTAAACCAGTTATTTCTAAGGTGCCATTTTGGCACCTTATATTGTTTATCAGTAAGTTAGCTTCTGATTTTGTAAGCTGAAACATAAAATCCGCAGGAAAACGATTTATATTCCTTTTTACTGTTCGTTTCAGGTTCTTTGTTTCAATCTCATACATTTCTGCCAAATCAAAGTCAAGCATAACCTTTTGTCCCCTGATTTCATATATCTTATTTTCTATAATGACTAATTCATTCATTTTCTAGTCTAACTTTTTGGTTTACTATCTACGCCTATTACTTAACATTATTGTTGTTCAAACTTGAGGTCGCAATTTGCGACCTCATATTGAGTATCAGTGCGTTAGTAGATATATGGTGTTGTGGATTGTTCTTAATTATGAATCAATTATTCCTCTTCCTTCTTCGGAATCCTCGGCTCCCGGTTCCCCCTAAATTCTCTTGGCCCTCTCGAATCTCTTCCTCCGCGGAATTCTCCCCGTGGCTTTCTATCTCTGTCGCCGCCTTTGAAGTCGCTACCTTCTCTGCGTGGCTTGTATTCTCCCTCTCTGCGAGGTCTGGACTCACCATCCCGGCGTGGTTTGAATTCACCTTCGCGACGTGGCTTAAACTCTTTTTTTTCTCTGAATCTTGGAGCCTGTTCACCTTCACCCTCTTTCTTCTCTTCGCCCTCTTCCTGGCTCTTGAACTCTTTATATTTTCCGTCAAAAATCTCATATTTGCGGAATTCACACTCTAACGGTCCATTGAACAAAGGAACCTTCTGGCTTGCCTTCAAGCCAATCTGGTCGAAACACTCTTCCCGATAAGAAAGCACCCATGCTTCGTTTCCTACAAATGCGTGTTTCAGGCGTTCGCCGATCATCTGGTAAAGACCGAGCAAATCATTCGTAGAGATACGTTCCCCATAAGGAGGATTGGTGATGATAATCGACTTCTCCTGCGGCTGTTCGAACTGCTGGAACGGTTGCAGTTTCAGCACGATATCTTTCGATACACCGGCAGCTTTTATATTGTGAGTAGCAATTTCATTCGCTTTCGGATTGTTGTCATACCCATAAATCTTATGAGTAAATTCACGCTCCTGACTGTCGTCATTGTAAATCTCATCGAACATATCCGCATCGAAATCCACCCATTTTTCGAAAGCAAATCCTTTGCGGAATACTCCCGGAGCGATATTCTTAGCGATCAGTGCGGCTTCTACAGGGATCGTGCCCGAACCACACATCGGATCGATCAGATCACATTCTCCACGCCATCCGGTCATTAAAATCATGCCGGCAGCCAATACCTCATTCAACGGAGCTTCTACCGCTTCCTGGCGATAACCGCGGCGGTGAAGTGATTCTCCGGACGAGTCCAAAGACAAAGTACAGGTAGTCTGTGCAATATGAATGTTCAGAAGTACATCCGGATTGTTGATGCGTACCGACGGACGTTTACCCGTTTTCTCGCGGAAGTAGTCCACAATCGCATCTTTCACCTTGTACGAAACGAATTTCGAATGGCGGAACTCCTCACTGAATACTACTGCGTCGATAGCAAATGTCTTGTTCACATCGAGATATTCTTCCCATGGAATAGCCTGTATTTGATTGTAAACCTCGTCAGCATCTTTGGCCGTAAAGTTCTTGATGGGTTTCAGGATACGGATGGCGGTGCGTAGGCAGAAATTTGCCTTGTACATCATACGTTTATCTCCTGTGAATGAAACCATACGACGTCCTATTTGAATGTCGTTGGCTCCTAATGCTGTCAGTTCTTCTGCAAGTATCTCTTCCAGTCCTTGGAAAGTCTTGGCTATCATCTCGAATTGTTCGCTCATATAGATTTTTTTGATTTTATTTTTTTGCTTTAGTTTGTACGATTCTTGCTCCTGCGGGCACGTTTTCCGTTACCCAGATATTACCCCCTACGGTTGCATCACGCCCGATGGTGATTCTTCCTAGGATAGTGGCATTGGAATAAACAATCACATTGTCTTCCAGGATCGGATGGCGGGGGATTCCCTTGATTGGTTTTCCGTCGGCATCCAGCGGGAAACTCTTGGCTCCCAGTGTGACACCCTGATATAGTTTGACGTTGTTTCCGATGATACTCGTGGCACCGATTACGACACCCGTTCCATGGTCGATGGTGAAGTGAGTGCCAATCTTGGCGGCCGGGTGGATATCGATTCCCGTTTCGCTATGCGCCATCTCCGTGATGATACGGGGAATCAGAGGAACACCCAGTTCCAGCAATTCATGCGCGATACGGTAATTGCTGATCGCTTTAATAGCCGGATAACAGAATATGACCTCTCCGTAGCTTTCGGCAGCCGGGTCACCGTTGTAGGCGGCTTCCACATCTGTTGCCAGTATCCTTCTCATGGCAGGTAACTTACTGATGAATTTAGCGGCAAGACGCGCAGCTTCTTCCCGTTTCGAGTCGGAGCAGACGTTACATTTCCCTTCTATGGAAGTGCTAAAACATAATCCGGCCAGGATTTGCTCACAAAGTAAATCAAACAATTTTTCAATGTTTACACCGATGTGATAATTGATAGTCCGGCTGTTAATCGTAGAATTTCCGTAATATCCGGGGAAAAGAATGGAGCGTGAAAGCTCAATAATTTCATACAAGACTTTTGCAGAGGGCAGTGGTTCGCCATCTTTGTGCTGATGAAACAGTCCTTTATAAGATTCGCTTTCCGATAGCTCATCGACTGCCTGTGTCAAAATGTGGGTGAAGTTCAGTGGACTCATTAGGTCAGTTGCTCATATTTATATGGGGACAAAGGTATTAAAAAAATAATAAAATTCGCTGGGATTCAGGATAAATAATGTATTTTTGTCACATTCAAAACATGACATATATAAAGGGGACTGATGAATCAGAGGACTGCTATGAGACTATTTGCGCTGTTGGGACTGTTGGTGTTGTTAAGTTGCGGATACGCTGATAGACATCACAATAGCTCTTCGTGCGAACAGGTTTTGGTTGATTCTTTGGAAGTTCGTGTGCAGGATTCGTTGTTTTCCAATGTGCATTATTCCCGCTCACAACTGCTTGAGGCACTGACGCAGACGCAAGATTCCCTGGTTTATTATCGTCTGCTCGCCCTTTACGGGAAAACATTTTTTGTCTCTTCCGATTTTGATTCTATACTCTATTACAACCGCCGGGTAAAAGAATTTTCCCGCAATGCTTCCCAATCTTCTGAATCTCTCCAATCTCCACGATGGAATGATGTATTGTCCGATGTTTATAATATAGAAGGCAATGTGTGGATGCAGCTGAACCGTCCCGATTCTGCAATTATCGACTATAAGAAAGCCTACGGATATCGCCTGAAAGGAAAAAAACTGCATCTGCTTCCGGATATTTGTATCAATATCGCTGATGCCTATCTGCACCGCAGTGACTTGGCGCACACTGCTTCGTATTACCGGCGCGCCCTCTTTCTCTGCGATTCTTTGAACTTGTCCGAGCACACGAAATTTCCTGTTTACTACGGATTGGGGCAGACTTACATGGAACTGCGTGATTTCGATTTATCCAATCATTACTATGAATTGGCCGGACAGTTTTTCAATGAAATGAATGTGAGCGAGCAATGGACTTATCTCAACAATCGCGGCAACCATTATTATTACCGGAAAGACTATCAGGAGGCTTTGAAATATATGCGCAAGGCCAATGCACTCGTATCTTCTTATCCGCAGATGGTATTTGAACAGAATTTTATCAAAGTAAACCTGGGAGAATTGTATTTGTTGACTGACAAACTGGACTCCGCACAGATCTGTCTGGACGAAAGTTATCGTTTCTTCTCCGATATACAGCATAACTCGGCCGTTCATTACATTGAAACCCAGATGATTGAACTGGCATTAAAGAAAGGAAATATAGCCCAAGCGAAGACTATGATTGCCCGGACTGCTCCTGTGGGGCATCTTGACGCCAATATGCTGACTATACGCAATCAGTATCTGCAACATTATTTTGAGCATACCGGTGATTACCGTCGTGCCTATGAATACCTGAAACGCGATCGCCATCTGGACGATTCCATTCGGAGCGAACGGATACAGATGCGTGTTGCCGAATTGGATATGCGTTACCGGCAGGATACGATAGTGCTTCGTAAGGAAATGAAGATTCAGCGGCAGGCGGCAGAGATGAGAGTGCTCAAATTGAGCGTATCTATCTGGGTACTTGTCTGCGTGTTGCTTGTGGCAGGGGTAGTGGTAATTGTCTGGTATATGCGTAAAAAGAGGGAGTTTCTTCGCCAGCGTTTCTTCCAGCAAATCAACCGTGTCCGCATGGAGAATTTGAGAAGCCGGATTTCTCCTCATTTTACTTTTAATGTACTGGGACGTGAAATCAACCAGTTTAACGGCTCGGAAGAGGTGAAACATAATCTGATGGAACTGGTGAAATATCTCCGTCGTAGCCTCGAACTTACCGAGAAATTGAGCGTGTCTTTGCAAGACGAACTGGATTTCGTGCGTACATATATCGAACTGGAACGTGGGCGTGTTGGAGAAGATTTTGTCGCAACAATTACGGTGGAGGACGAATTAGAGGCAGCCCGCATCATGATTCCATCTATGATTGTGCAAATTCCGGTGGAGAATGCAATTAAACATGGGCTGGCGGGAAAGGACGGAAAAAAGGAGCTAATGGTATATGTTTCCCGTGAAACAAATGGGATTCGCATAACGGTTACCGACAACGGACGAGGGTATCTCCCGCAGGTGGCTTCCGCCACACGGGGTACTGGTACAGGATTGAAAGTGTTGTATCAGACCGTTCAATTATTGAATACAAAGAATAAGAGTGATAAAATACGTTTTGATATAACCAACAGAAGCGATGGACAAACCGGTACGGAAGTGTCGGTATATATCCCGTTTCATTTTTCTTATGATTTATGATGGATACAGAAGATAAGTATAAGGTAGTTATCGTTGACGATGAACGTACAGCGATTGATGCTTTGCGCCGGGAATTGGAGCCCTATCGTGAATTTGAAGTAAAAGGAATCGCAGGGAATGGTGCAAAGGGTAAAAAGATGATTATGGAGTTGCATCCGGACTTATTGTTTCTTGATGTGGAACTTCCGGATGCGTTGGGACTCAATCTATTAAGTGAAATAAGGGAGGATATTTTGTGGGATATGAAGGTCGTATTTTACACCTCTTATGACAAATACTTGCTTCAGGCGTTGCGTGAGTCGGCTTTCGACTTCCTGCTGAAGCCTTTTGAAGCGGAAGACCTGAAAGTAATTATAGACCGTTACCGGAAGGCTATGACCTCTACTTCGCTTCCTCTTTTGCCTTCTTTTGCTTCTTCTATTAGTGCATTGATGCCCCAGCAAGGCATGTTTATGATTAGCACAGTGACAGGTTTCAAGCTTTTGCGACTGGAGGAAATCGGCTTTTTTGAATATCTGAAAGACAAACGTCAATGGCAGGTGGTCTTGTTTAATCAAACTTGTCTGAATTTGAAGCGGAATACAAAAGCAGAAGATATTATCAGTTATTCACAAGCTTTCGTACAGATTAGCCAATCTGCTATTGTAAATGTTAATTATCTGGCAATGATTGATGGTAAATGCTGTCAACTCTATCCGCCTTTTCACGATAAGAATGATCTGATTATTTCCCGAAGTTATCTAAAAGAACTGCAAGAGCGTTTCTTCGTTTTGTAATGTAGACCTCATATTATGAAATACGCCACTTCTTCAGCAGAAGCGGCGTATCCTTTTGTTAGAATATTAGAATGAGAGAGAGTTTATGTTACATATTTGTATTATCCATCGTAACGGTCATTTCGGGTACCAGTACGTAGGCTTGTTTTTTAGCGTTCCATTTATAATAATTCGTAGTAACGGTCTTGCCTTCATAAGTATAATTGATGCGTAGGTCTTTTTCCCATGCGTCCTTGCTATTGTTCCATTTCAAGGCTTCGCTTTCAATCATACGTTTGTTGTCATCGTACTTGTAGTTGTACTTCATGTAGTTGGCAAGTGTATTTCCATCCATTTTGTAAACGGTTTGTCCCACTGTCATACCATTCTCCTCGATTGGATTATAAATCAATTGATTATCGTAGCTACGTGCAGAAGTAGCAAGCGATACAACAAGAAGAGCTGCAGATAAAACGAACATTTTTAAAGATACTTTTGCTTTCATGGCTATTTAAGTTTTTGGGTTATACTTTCATTTGTCTACCAAATGCATTGGTTTTACGCTGCAAATCTACATATTAATTTGGTATTTATGCATTTTTGGAGATAAAAGATTGTCAAAATGTCAAGAGTGGAGGTGGGTGATAACTAGCTTTTTGCCAATATTGGTGACAAAAAAATATCCGGCAGTCAATTTGCCGGATATAGAATGAATCACTTCGTCGAAAAAGGAATCTTTTTTCTAGCTTTCTGGATATGGAGTTAAATAATGTTATTACCCATACTTGCTTCTATTTTGTAAGGGAAGGCTTTGGATAAGATGGAGTCTCCCTATGTAATTAATGTCTAAAAGATAGCAATTCCTGATTGAGGTGGCCTTTATTCACTTGATGGTTTAGTGTGCCTGAAGCCAATTTTTGCCCCATCCGCAATCTGCTTTCAAGGGGACGTGCATGCGGTATGCTTTCTCCATTTCTTCGATGACGATTTCTTCTACACGCTCTTTTTCATTGACAGGAACGCTGAAATTTAATTCGTCATGCACTTGCAGGATCATTTTGGCTTGTATTCCTTCGGCCTGGAACCGTTGATAGATACGTGCCATTGCTACTTTTATAATATCTGCCGCACTTCCCTGAATAGGGGCGTTGATGGCATTTCGTTCCGCATATCCGCGTACAACGGCATTCCGGGAGTTAATGTCCGGCAAGAAGCGCTTCCGATGGAAGATTGTTTCCACATAGCCTTTTTCCTGGGCCACCTGAATACTTTTATCCATATATGCTTTCACTCCCGGATAAGTTTCAAAATAACCGTCGATTAACTCTTTGGCTTCTTTGCGGTCTACATTCATTCGTTCGGCAAGACCGAATACGGATATGCCATAGATGATACCGAAATTGGCAGTCTTGGCTTTACGGCGCATATCGGAGCCTACGTCTTTCAGGTCGATCTTATAAATTTTGGCAGCAGTGGCCGCATGAATATCGTGATTGCTAAGGAAAGCATCAATCATATTCTTATCCTCGCTAAGGTGTGCCATGATGCGCAATTCGATTTGCGAATAGTCGGCAGAGAAGAAGAGGCAGCCTTCATCGGGGATGAAAGCCTTGCGGATTTCTTTTCCATTCTCGTCTCGGATAGGAATATTTTGCAGGTTCGGATTGCTTGAACTAAGACGTCCCGTAGCGGTTACAGTCTGATTGAAAGAGGTGTGCACCCTTCCTGTGCGTGGATTGATAAGCTGGGGGAGTGCGTCGATATACGTGCCCAATAGCTTTTTCAGTCCGCGATGTTCCAGAATCTTTTCTACTACCGGATGTTTGTGCCGGAGGCTTTCGAGTACTTCTTCCGAGGTGACGTACTGGCCGGTCTTAGTCTTTTTTGCTTTCTCTATGATCTTCAGTTTGTCAAACAGTACCTCACCGACTTGCTTGGGCGAAGCGATGTTGAAAGTCTCACCGGCCAATTCGTAAATCTCTTTTTCGATTTGCTCCATCTGGGCGGTGAAATGGGCGGAGGACTGTTTCAGGGCTTCCGTATCCAGCAATACCCCGTTCCGTTCTATATGAACCAATACGGGAACTAGCGGCATTTCTATATCATAGAACAAACGCTCTGCGTCATTCTCTTTCAGCTCTTTCTCCAATACGTTTTTCAGTTTCAGAGTTACGTCTGCATCTTCGCAGGCATACAGATATACATCTTTCGGATCGAGATCGCGCATGTTTTTCTGATTCTTTCCTTTGGGACCTATCAGTTCGTCAATGTGGATAGTCTGATAGTGCAGGTAAATTTCTGCAAGATAATCCATGCCGTGACGAAGTTCCGGTTGAAGAACATAATGAGCGATCATCGTATCGAAAAGCGGACCTTTTACTGTTGCGCCATAATTTTGAAGAACAATCATGTCGTACTTGATATTTTGTCCGACTTTCAACGAATTCTCATTTTCGAAGACCGGACGGAATTCATTTACGATTTTTAACGCTTCGTCTTGATCCGATGGTACGGGAACATAAAAAGCTTCGTTTTCTGCAATCGAAAAGCTCATTCCGACTAATTCGGCATCCATTGGTTCGGTTCCGGTGGTTTCCGTATCTAACGAGAGAATTTTCGATGTAAGTAACTTTTGAATAATTTCCTGTCTTTTCTCCTCTGTATCAATGAGATGGTAGTTGTGAGTGAGCGATTCTAACGTCTCTAGGTTCGATTTTTTTGCTTCACCCGGTTCATCGGGCGTGAAATTCGCAAATAAATCGCCTTGCATTCCGCTTCCTTCTTCGGGAAAAAGTGGAAGAGGAGAGGGGGCGCTTTTTCCAGTGGTAACTTTGCTTCCGGTGGCGGAGGTTATTCCGTTTCCGGAAATATCTTTTTTGAGTACCCGGTCAATGAGCGTTCTAAATTCTAATTCCTCGAAAATGCTACGGAGTGAATTTTCGTCTGCCTCTTCACGGACAAGAGAATCCATCTCAAGTTGGATGGGGACATCGATTTTAATGGTGGCGAGAAATTTCGAGAACGTAATCATTTCCCGGTTAGTTTCCACTTTTGTTTTCAATGCTCCTTTCAGTTGGTCGGTATGTTCCAATAGATTCTCGATGCTTCCGAATTCGGAGATCAGTTTTTGAGCAGTCTTTTCTCCTACTCCGGGACATCCGGGGATGTTATCCGAAGAGTCGCCCATCAGTCCGAGCATATCGATCACCTGTGCCGGAGACTGAATGTCAAACTTGGCTTTCACTTCCTCAACGCCCATCACTTCGAAACCTCCTGTGTGTTTGGGGCGATACATAAATACTTTGTCACTTACCAGCTGCCCGTAATCTTTGTCGGGAGTCATCATATAGGTAGTGATACCCTGACGACCGGCTTCGGTAGCGAGCGTACCTATCACGTCATCGGCTTCGTAGCCTGCCACTTCCAGAATAGGGATGCGGTAGGCACGTATAATATCCTTTATAATAGGTACGGAAAGACGGATTGCCTCCGGAGTTTCTTCGCGTTGTGCTTTATATTGTTCAAAAGCTTCGTGGCGGAAGGTGGGACCTGCGGGGTCGAAGGCTACTCCTATATGAGTGGGATTCTCTTTTTTCAGCACTTCTTCGAGGGTGTTCACAAAACCCAGTATGGCTGAAGTGTTGAATCCTTTGGAATTGATTCTTGGGTTTTTAATAAAGGCGTAATACGCCCGATATATTAATGCATAAGCGTCTAAAAGAAATAATTTATTACCTGAATCCATAGATTTAATTAATTTTTCATGGTAAAAGTACAAAAAAATACGGTATTAAGCGTTTTATTATTACTTTTGTGCTCAAATTGTGTAATAAATGGACAGCATCTCACTTATCAGAACTCCGATTGAAGCGGAACTGGGCGACTTCAAAGAACTTTTTGATAGTTCTCTCTCCAGTTCAAATGCATTGCTCGATAGCGTCGTATCTCACATACGGCAGAGGAATGGTAAGATGATGCGGCCTATTCTTGTTTTGCTCGTGGCACGCCTTTATGGCGCTATATGTCCTTCCACTCTTCACGCGGCTGTTTCGCTGGAACTCCTTCATACGGCCAGCCTGGTACATGATGACGTAGTGGATGAAAGCACCGAACGCCGTGGACAGCTCTCGGTAAATGCAATCTTTAATAATAAAGTGGCCGTGTTGACGGGTGACTATTTATTGGCAACCAGCCTCGTACATGCTGAATTGACAAACAGCCATCGTATTATTCAGCTGGTGTCCACTCTTGGACAGGATCTTGCTGACGGTGAGTTGCTTCAGCTTTCAAATGTAAGTAATCACAGTTTCTCCGAGGAAGTCTATTTTGATGTAATCCGCAAGAAAACTGCTGCTCTTTTTGCTGCCTGCACAAAGGCTGCCGCTTTCTCGGTGGGTGTGGGTGAGGGGGAAGCTGAACTTGCCCGTTTGCTGGGCGAATATATTGGTATCTGTTTCCAGATAAAGGATGATATTTTCGATTACTTTGATAATAGGGAGATTGGTAAACCTACGGGTAATGATATGCTTGAAGGTAAACTGACATTGCCCGCTTTGTATGTGCTGAATACGACGAAAAACGAGGAAGCGCAAGAAATTGCAATCAAAGTAAAGGAGGGGACGGCTACTCTCGATGAAATAGCTTATTTGATTTCGTTTATTAAAGAAAACGGAGGAATTGAATATGCGGTCCAGACTATGAATGGCTATAAACAAAAAGCTTTCAATCTATTGGCTTCTTTGCCGGATTCCGATGTCTGTGCAGCTCTCCGGTCTTATCTGGATTACGTAGTAGACCGCGAAAAATAATTACTTCCTGTACTTTCCCAGGAGTGAATAGCATAATAACAACCGGTCCCAATCTTCTATCTTTTCCGATTTCATCGCTTTTCCTAAAAGGAAACTCTTGTCTATTTCTTCCGCTGTATGAAGATCTAAAGAACATAATTTGTCGGCTTGTTCTATGTAGTCCCAGGCTTTCTCTTTGGTGATGTGACCACATGCTTGGGAGGCGCGTGCCAAGTTCACAAGCAGTCCCATATCCCATCCGATAATGCCTTTTTCCAAGTCATTTATCCATATAATCGGATCCCTTCTTTCCTCTGTATATTTCACGAATTTGTATAGATTCTTTCCTTGACGGATGAAACGTTCCACCCCGAAAAAACGCTTTTGAATGATGTTTTCGAACTCGTTGATGTTCTCTGTAGAGAGTAAATAGGGGAGCATAATCTGGTAGGAGACTCTGTCGCCTTCGTTGATAAGGAATTGGAATAGTCCGGTGACGGACTCATTGTCGGTGCAGTGAAACTCTTCTGCCAGCAGTTTGGATAGCTTTAGCGGATGGATTCCGGTCTCCATAGAGTTGAGATAGAAGCCTTGCAGTCCGGCTTCCATATAACCGATGCGTAACCCCTTCTTTTTCTCTGTTCCGAGGATGAGGTTCAGAGGGTTGTGATTGAATCTTAAGGTTTTCGTATATGCGTCCATCCTAATACCTTCATAAGGTTCATGAAAAGCGTGAGAACTGTTGCCATGTATTTTCCTGAGGCTTCGGCAAGCCGTTATGAATATACAAGCAACAGTCCCACGCTCCATTCGATATATAACAAAAGTATATACATGAAGGTGCGTGAGACCCGTTTGCTTATTACCATTCATAACTTTGAATTTTGCCGAATTCCAGGAATTGGTAATAAATGAAACGTTCTCTAATATAACTAATTAGCTATATTTTCATCGCTAAACCTTTTACAAAGATAAGTATTTTTCTGAATTTTCCTGTAACTATCTTTAGATTTTCTTAAATAAAAAATACCGCGTCGGTTCCCGGAGTACGGGAATCGCGCGGTAAGGCGTATTTGATTGCTAATGTAGCCTTTAACTTAGAAGAACTTGATTTCTTCTCCTTTGATGTCAGAAAGAAGGAGGTTGGCTAAACGGCTGGTTCCCAAACGGAACAGTTGATTATCCAGCCATTCTTCACCCAATAGTTCTTTTACGATTGTGTAGTAAATAATCGCATCATTAACGGTATTGATGCCACCTGCCGGTTTGAATCCAATCTTGATTCCGGTCTTCTGGTGGTATTCTTTGATGGCTTCACACATCACGTAAGCGGCTTCCGGAGTAGCGGCAGGCTGTTGCTTACCGGTGGAAGTCTTGATGAAATCTGCGCCCGAATACATGGATAGGATAGAAGCTTTCTTGATGTTGGAAGCGCTCTTTAGTGCACCTGTTTCAAGGATCACTTTGAGATGACGTTCCTTGCAAACTTCCTTTAATTCCTGTATTTCTTCACACATTCCTTCGTAGTCTCCGCTTAGGAATTTGCCGATGGAAATGACAATGTCTATTTCATCGGCACCTTCTGCGATTGCTAATGCTGTTTCTGCCACTTTTACTTCAATGAATGTCTGTGAAGAGGGGAAACCTCCTGATACACAGGCTATATTGACTCCGTCTACCTCCAGCGTATTCTTAACGATGGCTGCGAAATTGGGGTATACACAGATTGCTGCAACATTTTTCAGATCAGGATATTCGTCGTCAAACTGATTGACTTTTTCGGTAAAGTGCATCACACTTTTGTCACTGTCTGTGCTATTCAAAGTAGTCAGGTCAATACAGTTGAACAGGAACTTCTTAACGTCTTCCGTGTTGTTTTCCGGCACTTTTTTCTCAATCAATTCAGCTACGCGAGCTTGAATATCTGCATCGCTCAGATTGGTATTATACTTTGCCAATGCGGCATTGTACTTGTTGGGCTGTGAGTTATTCTCTTCCATGATCTTTCAGTTTTGGGTTGTTGATATGTCTTTTATTATCTCGTTTCGTTTTCTTTTCCATGCTTTTCCGGAAAGCAGTGGTTATGTCTACACCTGTCTGGTTGGCAATGCAGAGAAGAACCCATAAAACGTCTGCTATTTCTTCATCTATATTGTCTTTCTCTCCCTCTTTAAAGGACTGATCTCCATATTTGCGGGCCATGACACGCGCCAATTCTCCTACTTCTTCCGTCAGAACTGCCATATTGGTCAACTCGCTGAAGTAGCGGACGCCGTATGTTTTCACCCATTGGTCCACTTGTTTCTGTGCTTCTTCCAGAGTCATAATTGTTGATGGTTGGTTATTATTCTTTGTTTTTTGTATCCATGCATATAGTAACGGGGCCGTCGTTTAAAAGTTCAACTTTCATGTCTGCCCCAAAGGTGCCTGTGCCTATTTCTTTTCCCAATGCGCCACTTAAATCTTTGCAGAATTGTTCGTAGAGTGGGATAGAGACATCCGGTTTGGCGGCTTTGATATAGGAGGGGCGATTTCCCTTCTTGGTAGAAGCGTGTAACGTGAACTGGCTGATAACCAGAATCTCGCCTCCATCTTCTAAAATAGATTTGTTCATTACACCATTCTCATCATCGAAGATACGTAGATTTACAATCTTCTTGCAAAGCCAGTCGATGTCTTCCTGTCCATCCGCTTCTTCAATGCCGACTAATATCAGCATTCCTTTCCCAATGGACGACTTACAGTATCCTTCAATGGTTACTGACGCATGGCTTACCCGTTGTATGACTATTCTCATTGTTATTTATTCTATTTCATGATTAGGAAAGGCAAATTTACAAAATTCAGAAGAGAAAACGGTGTGTTGGTGGGAAAATATTATAAGGCTTTGCCGAAAGCGTTAATGATTTATTATTGGGGCACGGATTACACGGATAACACGGTTTTTTAGTAATTCAACCGTGAAATCCGTGTAATCCGTGCCTAAAAGTGATAGAAAGATAACAGGCCTACTCCCCAACTTCTTATTAATTTTCTGATGATTCATCGCTCAATCCCGCTTTTACAGTCTTGGCTTTTGCTTCTCCAATCACAGCGGAAATCTCCTCAAAAGAGGCTTCTTTTATCCGCTTTACGCTTTTAAATTCTTTCAGAAGCGCTGTTTTTGTCTTTTCTCCAATCCCTTTGATATTGTCTAATGCCGATGCTACCTGTCGTTTGCTGCGTTTATCACGATGGAAACTGATGGCAAAACGGTGCACCTCATCCTGAATCTGGGTCAGCAAACGGAATAACGGGCTTTGCTGTTTGATACCGATAGTCTGTGGAGGAAATCCAAAAAGCAGTTCCGATGTGCGATGGCGATTGTCCTTTGCCAGTCCGGCGATAGGGATCGTTAGGTTCAACTCATCTTCAATCACCTCTCTAACGACCTCCATTTGACCTTTTCCGCCGTCGGTGATAATCAGGTCGGGTAGAGGGGTGTTTTCTTCAATAGCGCGCTGATAACGTCTTCTGACGACCTCTTTCATGGATGCATAATCGTCAGGTCCTACAACAGTCTTTATATTGTATTTTCGATAATCTTTCTTTGATGGTTTAGCCTTTTTAAAGACAACGCAAGCTGCCACAGCATCAGAACCCTGTATGTTTGAGTTGTCAAAGCATTCAATTTGCAAAGGCGGTCTGTCCAGATGCAACTCTTGCTGTATCTCTTTCATTAATCGCATACTTCTTTGCTCCGGATTCAGCTTTTCCGCCTGTTTTAGTCGGTCGGCCTTGTATTGCTTTACGTTTAGAATCGAAAGATCCAGCAATTTCTTCTTGTCTCCCCGCTGTGGAACGGTAAATACGATGTTGTTTAGCTCCAAATCAAGCTCAAAAGGCACTATAATCTCTCTGGATTGGCTCTTATAGCGTTCTCGCATTTCGATAATACCCAGTGTCAAAAGTTCCTCTTTTGATTCATTCAACTTCTTTTTATATTCGAATGTAAACGCCTGGTTGATGGCACCGTTTGTAATATGCAGATAGTTGATGAAAGCGGAATTGGACTCGTCCTCTTCAATAGAAAATACATCTATGTTGTGCAATACAGCGCTTACTACCTCCGATTTGGAGCGGTAGTTTTCTATCAGAAGAAATTTTTCTTTCACCTTCTGTGCTTCTTCAAACTTCATCTCGCCGGCTAATGTCTGCATCTTTTCCAGTAGCATACGGCTGATTTCTTGCGTATTTCCTTTCAGGATTTCTTTGATTTCATCGATATTTTTGAGATAATCCTCCTGTGATTGCAGTCCGATGCATGGTCCTGCACAGTTCTTTATATGATATTCCAGGCATACGTTGAACTTTCCTGCCCGTATATTCTCCGGAGTTAGGTTTAAACTGCAAGTTCGCAAAGGATATAAATGCTTTATCAGATCCAGTACCGCATACATGGATGGTATGTGACTATACGGTCCATAATAAGATGAACCGTTCCTGATAATTTTCCTTGTTCTGAAAACTCTGGGAAAATACTCGTTTTGTACGCAAATAGAAGGGTAGGTCTTGTCATCCTTTAATAGAACGTTGTAGCGCGGTTTGTATTTCTTTATCAGATTATTCTCCAGCAATAACGCGTCTTCTTCCGTGTTGACTACAATATAACGAATATCGGCGATTTTGCTGACCAGTACTCGTGTCTTTCCCGGTTCATGTTCTTTGCTGAAGTAAGAGTAGACTCTTTTCTTTAGATTTTTGGCCTTTCCAACGTATATAATTGTACCCTCCGTGTTCAGGTATTGGTAAATACCCGGTTTCTCGGGAAGGTTGGCTACGATCCCTTTCAAATATTCATTGGCTCTGCTTTCTGGTTCTGTATTCATAATTGTTTTAGGATGGCTAATAGGTGAAAAGTATGTGCCTGACATGAAGCATACCCGCAGTCGGTGGCTATTTAAACACGAATGACGCGGATAATATGGATTCCTATTCTTATGGTCCGTGTCATCCACGTCATTCGCGTCTCAAAAGGTTAGTTGCTTACTTTTGACATATTTTCTGCAAATAGAACCAAATTCTTTATAAACTCAATACCGATTCTACTTCTACGTCATCTCCGAACAATGATTTTCCATTCAGGTCTTTCAATTCGATGATGAAGTTTACATATACCTTTTTAGGTTTTAGTCTTTTCACCAGTTCACAAGCTGCTTTCATGGTGCCTCCTGTTGCCAGTAAATCATCATGTAATAGAACTACGTCATTCTCGTCCAGTGCATCTTTGTGGATTTGCACCGTGTCTTTGCCGTACTCCTTGTCATAGCTTTCTTCAATCGTTTCTGCAGGGAGTTTGCCCGGCTTGCGGATTGGAATAAAACCTGCGTTCAGGCGGGTTGCCAGAATAGGTCCCATGATGAATCCTCTTGATTCTATACCCACTACTTTAGTAATCCCTTTATCCTTATACATATCAAACATAATGTTTGATAATTCCTGCAAGCACCAAGGGTCCTTGAATAGAGTGGTGACATCGTAGAACAGGATTCCGGGAATCGGAAAATCGGGTATTTCCCGAATGCTTTTGATTAGCGTTTCTTTGCTCATAATCATTGAATTATATCGTTTCTTTAAATGTTTTGTTTCACGTGAAACGTTGTCGCTTATCGTCCGGAAAGTACCAGCAACACGTTGATATCGCTTGGAGAGACTCCCGGAATTCTGCTCGCTTGTGCTATTGTTTCCGGATCTATCTTTGCCAGCTTTTGTCGGGCCTCGGTGGAAAGAGACTGAATAGTAGAATAGTCAAATTTTCCTTTAATCTTTATACTTTCCAATCGTGCTAGTTTTTCTGCTATCATTCTTTCTCTGTCAATGTATCCTTGATACTTGATTAAGATTTCGGCAGCTTCGAGAATTTCTTCTTTCCGGTCTTGGTCCGAACCTGTTGCTTTTTCCAGCTCCCGTTGAAACGCCGGAACATATTCTGCTATATTTCCTATTGTCACTTGCGGGCGATTCAGAATCTCTATCAACTTACATCCTTGACGTAGGGGAGTTGTCCCTATCTTTTCGAGAGCATCGTTGATTAGTGCCGGTTTCATCGAATAGTTGCATGCGAAAGAAATGATTTGTTCCACGGCTTCTTTTTTGCTTCTTACTAACTGATACCGGTCTTCTTTTGCCAAACCAAGCTTAAATGCTTTTTCTGTTAAGCGCATATCGGCATCATCCATACGAAGCAGAATACGGTATTCCGCACGCGAGGTAAACATACGGTAAGGTTCATCCACACCTTTGGTAACCAAATCGTCGATTAATACGCCAATATATGCTTCATCTCGAGCCAAAGTAAATGCTTCTCCGCCGTGGCAGTTGATGTGTGCATTGATACCGGCTATCAATCCTTGTCCTCCTGCTTCCTCGTATCCGGTGGTTCCGTTTACTTGTCCGGCAAAGAACAAGTTTTTGATAATCTTCGATTCCAACGTATGTTTTAATTGGGTCGGATCGAAATAGTCATATTCGATAGCGTATCCCGGACGGTAGATAACCAGATCTTTGAAAGCCGGGATTTGTTTTAATGCTGCAATTTGTATTTCCATCGGAAGCGAAGAAGAGAATCCGTTAAGATATAACTCTTGTGTTGTTTCTCCTTCCGGTTCGAGGAATAACTGGTGCTGATCTTTATCCGGGAAAGTGACAATTTTGGTTTCGATGCTTGGACAATAGCGTGGTCCGATACTTTGAATCTGTCCGTTGAATAGGGGAGAATCCGGCAGACCTTCGCGCAGAATCCGGTGTACTTCTTCATTGGTGTAGCATGTCCAGCATTGAAGTTGCTTTAAGTGGTGCGTGCTAGTATTCATGAATGAGAACTTGTGGAAGTCTGATTCGCCGTCTTGTGTTTCCATCTGCTCAAAATGAACACTACGCGCGTCGATTCGTACCGGAGTACCGGTTTTCATTCTTCCGTAAGAGATTCCGTGACGGGCGATGGATTCGGTCAGCTGATAAGAAGCCGGCTCGGCCATTCTTCCTCCAGGCAATTTATGACGTCCTACATGCATCAGTCCGTTGAGGAAAGTTCCTGCGGTGAGCACAATGCATTTCGCTTTGAAGGTGACGCCCCATGCGGTGACTAATCCGGTGACCTCACCGTTTTCAACGAGCAGTTCACATACGGTATCTTGCCAGATATGAAGGTTGGGTGTATTTTCCAGTTTCTCCCGCCAGGACCAAATGAACTTAGCCCGGTCGCATTGGGCGCGGGGGCTCCACATGGCTGGACCTTTCGAGCGATTTAGAATTCGGAATTGAATGGCAGTCTCATCTGTCACTAATCCCATCTGTCCACCCAGTGCATCTATTTCACGTACAATTTGTCCTTTGGCGATTCCTCCTACAGCCGGATTGCAACTCATCTGTCCAATCTTGTTCATGTCCATAGTGATGAGACAAGTTTTGGAACCTAAATTAGCAGCGGCTGCCGCTGCTTCACAACCAGCATGTCCGGCACCAATTACAATTACGTCGTACTTAAAATCCATTCCTATCTTATTTATTATCAAACGCTGCAAAGTTACAGAAAAGTTGTGAGACTTGTATCTTCAAGCTGTTTTTGCTTCTGAAAATCCGGGGAGGAATCCGGCTTAACTGAAAAAAACGCCGTAATTTTGGATTAGAAATATGCAGATTGTTCGAGATTTGACTATTCTTCGAGTTTTGTAATCGTGCGTTTTTGTGAAAAATAGTGATATTATGCTCTTTTATGCCTTGTTTTGCTGTCTTTTTATTAGTTGCTTGTTTGCTCAATAATGGATGAAACTAGAAAGCAAAATGGAGAATTTGTTCAAAATAGAGGCTATCGTCAGAATAAATGTGAGGTTTACACTCAAAATTTGCTTCATGTCTTGACATAAGTCAAAAAAACAAGCCCAAATGTATTTTTTAGTATCATGGACTTTGTTGTTTTCGCAAACAGCTATACCTTTGCAGTGTAGTTGTGAAACTACTTATATTTTAGGTATTAGAAAAAAGGTTATAATTAAAAGGTATTAGTTTATAAAATTAAGGTATTAGATTTTAAGATTAGTTTTTAGGAAAAGGATTGTTTTGATTAGGTATTAGGAAAAAGACGTTTTTAGGTAACGAGTAAATGAAAATGAAGAAAAAAGAAGAATCCCATTTATGGGGATTCTTTAAAGGTGGAGCGGAATGATTCGCTCTTTTTTTATGCCTCTTTTAAATATATCTCGTAAGCACTTTACTCTCAATCATGTTGGGAAAGTTTGATTTCATGCCTTTAAAAAAAGTGTTTCATGGTTTGAAACCAAAGGTTTCGTATCGTGAAACTAAAGTTTCGGCATTGGGAAACTGTAGTTTCAACACCGAGAAACCATAGTTCCAACGGCATGGAAACTATGGTTTCAAGCCTTGAAACAAATAGTTTTAGGTTGGGGAACAACTTGTTTGAAGGCAGAAGACTAAAGTTTAGGCCGTTTGAACTGACTAAAAAGCTTTCTTTTACCGTTTCCTTTAGTAGATCACTGCCGTATTCTGCGTCTTATATTGACCGAAATAGGTGGTGATAGGTGATAGGTTAGGTGAAAAATTATTTTCAACCTATCACCATGCTTCAATGTACGATGAATAAGCCGATTGGAGAGGTACGGTGATAGGTGATAGAGGACTTTGTGTTTTTTGATTGGAAGAGAGAAGCCTTTTATTTTCTATTTTGTAGGTTAGTTGGGCCTGCGTTTCTGAAAAAAAACAATATATTTGCATTTATAAATGCCGCTATAGTAAGTGTTTATAGCGATTTCAGGGAGATCTGTTTCGTTTTTTGATAGGTAGAGTGACAGTATGGACGATAAGATTGACATCATAGTAGCAGGAGTCAACCGGAAGGATGAAAAGATATGGGGCGATTTCTACGATCGTTTTTATGCTGCTCTATGCGTTTATGTCGCCAAAATATTGCCCGTTCCGGATGCAGTGGAAGATCTGGTTCAGGAAGTTTTCATTTCTGTTTGGGAAGGTAAACGTACCTTTTCCGATATCAAAGAGCTCACAAATTATCTCTATCGCGCCTGCTATAATAATACTTTATTATATATACGCAATAATCAGATTCATGATACTATTTTAAGTTCTCTCGCCGAGGAAGAAGACGTGGAGGATGAAGACGTAATCTATGCGTTAACGGTAAAAGAAGAAATTATCCGGCAGCTCTATTGCCATATCGAAGAACTTCCGGCCGAACAACGCCGGATCATTTTAATGAGAATCGAAGGATATACATGGGAAGAGATAGCCGAACGTTTGGAAATAAGTATCAATACTGTTAAAACTCAAAAGACCCGTAGCTATAAATTCCTTCGTGAGAGACTGGGCGACTCTGTACATTCTATAATTCTTTGTTTATTTCTCTAAAAAGATAAAAAAGTCAAATTGATACTTCTTTATCTTTTTATTGATTGCTTAAGATTTATTTTCTTTGTTAAAAGCGAATAGATTTCTTTCAAATTGTGACATAATGTTATATTCTTGTCCCTAAAATCCTCTTCTTTACGCTCTTATCTCAAAAAAATATCATCTTTTTGTCACCCCTTTCTATGAGTTATGTATATCTATAATAAAGCAAATTAAACAATGTTTAATTTAAAAAGGAGAAATAAGATGAAGAAGTTCGAAAATGTATATCAAGATGCCGCTTTAATGAAAAAAGCTCTTTTAGGAGAAGCTAACGAATCGGAACAGCAAGAGCTTGAAAAGCGATTGGCGGAATGCCCGGACTTACAAAAAGTGTTTGAACAGTTGCAGAATGGCGAGACATTAAGAGTTGCATTTGAAGAATATAAAAATTATTCATCAAAGAAAGCCTATGAATCTTTCCTTCAGAAAATCGGACAAACGGAACCGGCGATAATAAAGAAGCCTCGTGCTTTCCGGATTTGGTGGTCTGTTGCAGCAGCTGTTGTTTTTTTAGTAATCGGTTTATCTTTCTATATGTCGAATTATGGTTCGATTGAAGAGGAAAGCAGACCATTGATTCAGCCGGGAGTTCAACAGGCACAATTGACTTTACCCGATGGCAGCATTATTGATGTGCGTAAGGAAGAATTTGACGTAATAGTAGATGGCGTCCAGGTAAAATATAAGGAAGGAGTGCTGTCATATGAGCCGACCGTCACAACACAACACGAAGAGAAAAATGTCGAAGAGAAGCCAGTCAAGTCAAATGAACTTGTCATACCACGTGGAGGGGAAAATACTGTAATCCTCGCCGATGGAACGACGGTTTATTTGAATGCTGGTTCCAAGCTGACTTATCCGGTACGCTTTGCGGGTAAACGCAGGACTGTAGTTCTGGAGGGTGAGGCTTATTTTGAGGTTGTACAGGATGAATCCCATCCGTTTGTGGTACAAACTCATCTAGGAGAAGTGATGGTGCTTGGCACGGCATTTAATGTGAATGCTTATACCGATGCTTCTGTTTGTTACACTACATTGGTACATGGAAAAGTACAATTCTCTGCACCGAATGTAGGAACGGTAACTCTTCAGCCGGGTGAACAAGCGGCAGTCTCTGCCAATGGTACAGAAAAACGTACCGTCGACTTGGATGAATATATCGGGTGGGTAAACGGTGTGTACAACTTTAAAAATCGTTCTTTAGGGGAGATTATGGAGACGTTCGAACGCTGGTATGATATACAAGTTTATTATGAAACACCGGATTTGCGGGATATAACTTACAGTGGCAGTTTGAAGCGTAACGGAGCGATCAATTCATTCCTGGATGCATTAGAACTGACAGGTGATTTGACCTATAAAATCAGTGGTCGGAAAGTATTGATATACGATAGAATGAAAGATTAAGAGTAAATAGAATATTAGGTAAAGTTTAATCATTAATTTATGAGAGAAAAACGATGGCTGCTATGTTTTTTAGTGGCAGTGTGTTGCACATTTAGCACATGGGCTCTACCGTCACAGGATAAGACGGTAACTTTGAATCTGCATAATGTCTCTATCGAGACAGTTTTGGATGCAGTGAAGAAACAAACAGGAGTGAATATGTTGTATAATTCACAAATGTTTAAAGGTGTTCCTCCGGTATCAATTAATGCAAAAAATGAGAAATGGGAAGTCGCTCTGAAGTTAATTTTAAATCCTCAAGGATTTGATTATGTGGTGAAAGACGGTATTGTTGTTGTCCGTAAATTGCAGACCGAGAAGCGTGACAACCGCATCCATGGTACGGTTATTGATTCGAATAAGGAACCGATACCAGGAGCCAGCATTATTGTGAAAGGTACTCGTACGGGTACTTCTACTAATATTGAAGGTGAGTTTACGCTGGATGTGAAAAGTGACAAAGTGACTTTGGAAGTCTCTTTTATCGGTATGAAAAAGCAGATTCTTCAGGTAGATGCTACACGCAAGAAGATGATTGAGATTACTATGGTGGACGATGTGAAAACATTGGAGGATGTAGTCGTTACAGGATATAGTAATATCCGTAAATCCAGTTTTACGGGTAGTTCTACGCAAATAACAGGTGATGAATTGCGTAAGGTGTCACAGACAAATGTGCTTGATGCCATGCAGTCGTTTGATCCTTCTTTCCGCTTGATGACTAATACGCAATTTGGTTCCGATCCTAACGCATTACCTGAAATGTATATTCGTGGACGTTCAGGAGTAGGTGTCAGAGATTTGGATAAGAATCAATTGACCAAATCGAATCTGGAAAATAATCCGAATCTTCCTACATTTATTATGGATGGATTTGAGGTTAGCATCGAAAAGGTATATGACTTGGATCCTAGCCGCATAGAAAGTATGACTATATTGAAAGACGCTGCTGCTACGGCTATTTACGGTTCGCGTGCTGCTAATGGCGTGGTGGTAATCACTACGGTTGTTCCGAAACCGGGCGAAGTTCGTGTTTCTTACAATTTCACCGGTACATTGGAAATGCCCGATTTGCGCGACTATAGTTTGGCGAACGCTTCGGAGAAACTGGAAATGGAACGTCTTGCCGGACTTTTCGATAATAATGATTTTGGTACTGAGATCTATGATTACAACCGGAAGTTTGCTGAGATTCAACGTGGTGTGGATACTGACTGGATGGTATTGCCTCTGCGAAATGCATTCGATCATAAACACAGTCTTTTTATAGAAGGAGGTACGCAGAATTTGCGTTGGGGTGTAGATGCATCTTATAATGGAGCGAACGGTGTGATGAAAGGTTCCGGTCGTGATCGTTACAGTGTTGGTTTCTCCTTGGATTATCGAATGAAGTCTTTACAAGTGAAAAACACGGTATCGTTTACTCATTCCAAATCTAAAGAGTCGCCTTATGGTTCTTTTAGTGATTATACTATTCTACAGCCGTATGATACACCTTATAATGATAACGGTACATTGAAAGAATATTTAAAATTTTCGCAAGTTAGTGGTGGGCGCACGGCTAAAAACCCATTATATGAAGCGACTCTTGGCAATTATACTTGGAGTGCTTATGATGAAGTATCTAATAATTTGAGCTTGAATTGGTATTTAACTGATTATTGGACCGTCAGGGGGCAATTCAGTGTGAACCGCAAGTATTCTAGCGGAGAACGGTTCATCGATCCGTTATCTTCAAAAACAACCGCTTCCCCTCGTGACGGTGGGCATAATTTGGGTGACCTTTATGTAGATAATGGGAATAATTTGAGTTGGAATGCGAATGCAGCCTTGTATTATACACGTTCTTTCAATAAACATAATTTGAATCTGTCTGTGGCGTGGGAGGCATCTTCCGGCTCATCAGATGCGACAAATGCTCATTATCGCGGATTTCCGAGCGGACAATTCCATTCACCGAATTATGCGGCCGAGATATATGAAAAACCGTCGCGTACCGAAAATACTTCACGTATGGTCAGTACGTGGGCTACCGGAAACTATACATGGAATGATATTTATCTGGCTGATTTCTCAGTACGTTTTGATGGGTCGTCTGATTTTGGGTCCAATCAACGTTGGGCACCGTTCTTCTCCGGAGGTTTGGGAGTGAACATTCATAATTATGAGTTCTTAAAAGGAAACGAGATAGTCAATAAATTGAAGGTACGTGCATCGTATGGTCGGACAGGTAAGGCTAGTTTCCCATCTTACGCCGCAACAACCATGTATGAAGCACTTTTCGATGAATGGTATGCAACTGGTTTTGGAGCAGTGCTGAAAGCTTTAGGAAATAATGACTTGACTTGGGAAAAGACTGATAAATTTAATGTAGGTATTGAAATGCAGTTTTTGAATCAGCGCTTGACAGTGGATGTGGATTATTATCATGATAAAACCATCGATTTAGTGAACGACGTCAGTTTGTCTCAAACTTCAGGTTTCTCTAGTTATAAAGACAATATGGGTGAAGTATTGAATCAGGGATTCGAGTTGCAAGTACGTGGTGAAGTATTCCGTAATCGTGACTGGTTGGTGGCTCTGTGGGGAAATATGGCACACAACAAGAATAAGATTGTGAAAATATCAGATTCACAACGTGCCTACAATCAGCGAGTAAAAGAGTTTTATCAGAATATAGTGAATGAAGAGTATGGTAAATATAATTCTAAATATGGAGTACCTATTTCTCAATATGAGGAAGGACAGTCACTTACTTCTATCTGGGCTGTGAAGTCTTTGGGTATTGATCCCACTACAGGTAAGGAAATATTCTTGAATCGTGATGGTAGTGTGTCTGATACTTGGAATGCCACTCAGGAAGTGGTTGTTGGTAATACTGAACCTAAATTCAACGGTTCTGTTGGGTTTAATCTTGCCTATAAAGCATGGAGCTTGTTTGCGGCTTTCCAATACGAATGGGGCGGACAGGAGTATAACCAGACCTTGGTGGATCGGGTGGAAAACGCTAGAATACAATATCAAAATGTAGACTTGCGTGTGTTGACCGACAGATGGAAACAACCGGGAGATATTGCTCAGTTTAAAGATATTAAAAATGCTGATAATGTTACTATGCCGACTTCACGCTTCGTTCAGGACAAGGCTTATCTGCGCTTGAGTGCATTGACTTTGAGCTATGATTTTAATCGGGAGTGGATAAAGAAACATTTGGGGATGAATATGCTCCGATTGGAAGCAAGTACACGCGATTTTATTAACTGGAATTCTATCCGTCAGGAGCGAGGCTTAAGCTATCCGAAGTCATGGACGGTCGATTTCTCTATTAAAGCACAATTCTAAGTATACCATTATGATACAAAAAATATATACTACGTTTATTTCTTTTGCGTTTGTAGCCTTGACTCTTTCTTCGTGTTCAGATTGGCTGGACCTTTATCCTTCCGACGAGATAAAGGAGGAATATTTGTTCTCTTCCGGTGATGGTTTTCGTACAGCGACGAATGGTATTTACCGGAAAATGGCTACTTTCGATTTGTATGGAAGTAACCTTACTTGGGGGATTCTGGATGCCTGGGCACAGGCTTATTACATAGAACAAGCTCCAAGTATAGCTGGTGGTACCCCCATGAGAAAGATTGCAAATCTTGCTTTTAAAAATACCGAATTGGTTCCTGTTACTGATGCAATGTGGAATGCTGCTTGGAATGTGGTTGCCAATTGTAATGAATTGGCTCAGCAAGCTGCTCAAGCTGACCCTAGTCTTTTTTACGGGCTTGACGGTGAACGTCAGATGATTTTGGGAGAAGCTATTGGATTGCGTGCATTTGTACAATTTGATTTGCTTCGTATTTATGCTCCGTCTCCTTCATCTGTTGGTTTCAGAGAAGATAACCGTACTTTTATTCCTTATGTCAATGTTTATCCTAGTTATGTTAACGATCATCAGACGGTTAGTTATTGTTTGGAACAGATTATTGCTGATCTGAAGGAAGCACAGCGTATATTGGGGGAAGTCGATAAAGAATCCAAAATGGGCACAGACTCTAGATTTGACATCAATGAGCTTTCACAAAGCCTGTTTGCTGGATCTAGGGGATATCGTTTGAATTATTATGCGGTAACAGCAGAACTAGCTCGTGTTTATTTGTATGCAGGAAAGAATGCGGAAGCTTATGCAGAAGCCAAAAAAATCATTGATGAAGAAAGTGAAACAGGTTATTTTAAAGCATCAACCAGTTCATCCGGTTTCAGGAATGGAAATATGAAGATGTATAATGATATTATTTTTGGGCTTTATTCCCCCAAGGAATTGGTGGAATGGGATCTGGAAATAAATCATGGTTCCGATGGCTCTAGTGAGGAACATTATCTGTGTCTTGATAGTGAGGTGGCAAAAGAATTGTATGGAGATGAAAAAGACAGTGACTGGCGGTTTAAGTATCAACTGGAAGAAAAGTATTATGGATTTTATTATCGTACCTTGAAATATTACAAACAGACGGAGAGTACTACTGTCGGAATAACAAATAATCAGACAATTCCTATGATACGTATGTCTGAAGTGTATTACATTGCCGCTGAAGCAATTTTTGATACTAATCCCCAAGAAGCGCAGGGGTATTTGGAATTGGTAAAGAAAGGAAGAGGAGTATCAAAGAAATTTGATAATGTCACAAATAAGTCAGAGTTTATAAACTTGCTGGTAAATGATGCCCGTCGTGAGTTCTTAGGTGAAGGACAGATTTTCTATATGTATAAACGGTTGAATAGGACGATGCCTGCCAGTTCTTATTATAGTAATCCCGTGTTACCAACTGACGAAAATATGATATTACCCAAGCCCGATTCGGAATCAAACATTTAAGTGTGATACTATTTTAGAATAACTACTTAAAAGAAACGAAAATGAAGAAAAGATATGCTATATGGGGAGTGTTGTTTTACAGCGTATGTCTGATGCTCGCTTCATGTGAAGAGAAGGGATTGTTGGTCAGCAGCAACGACACAGCCTATTTGAAATTCGTTAACGATATGACTAAGGATACTACTACAGTATCTTTTAAAATGTATAATGAAGGTGAGGATGCTGAGATACCGATAGAAGTTTCTGTTTATGGGCAGATGCAGGATGAAGATTTACATTTCAATATAATTGCAGATGTCGAACGTACTACTTTGCCGGCTAATTTGTATGTATTGCCTGCAGATTGTAAGATTAGAAAAGGATTGCTTACGGATACTATTTATGTAACATTGAAGAATGATCCGATATTGAGGACAGAAACGAAGATATTAGCGTTGCAGGTTGTAGAAGCAAATACAGTGAAACAAGGTGATTATTTGTATTCGCGTGCTCTCATTTCTGTTACCGATCGTTTGTTTAAGCCCGACTGGTGGTCGGTGAACGATGCTGGGACGGAGGAAAATCCAGGAAATTCGGTTGATTGGTATTATTTAGGTGAGTACTCAGAAAAAAAGTATCAGATGTTTTTGGACGAGTTGAAAAAGGATGATATGGTATTTGATGGAAAGAACAAGCAGGTGTTGCGTAAATATTCATTGAGATTGAAGAATACCTTGAAGCAGATGAACGCAGGAAAGGATATGAAAGATTGGGTGAAAGATGAGAATAATAATGTGATTACTGTAGAAGTGGCAGGGTAAATTATAAAATTGCAAAGTATGAAAAAATTAGGAATATATGCAGTGATAGTAGTTTTAGTCGGAGTTGTTTCCAGTTGCTTGGATGATGATAACAACTATAACTACAAGCTGATAAATGAAATGCAAGGTGGTGCACTCAATTTTGAGAACTTTAATTTGGATTATAGTGTGATAGAAGGAGAAGAATTGGTATTGGCACCTACTTTTAAGTTTACAATAGATAGTATTACACCGGATGTCAGCTATGAATGGTATGTAGATAAGAAGTTGCAGACAGGCGAAACAGGTCCCACTTATACATTTAAAGCCGAAAAGAGTGGCACATATCAAGTGACATTTGCGGTAACAGATAATAAGACGGGAGTTCAGTTCGGGAAATCCACAACCATTAATGTGAGATCTATCTATCAGCGTGGCTGGGTGATTTTGTCGAATGATGGTGGGAGATCTGTGCTCCATTTCATTGTGCCTACAACACAACGTTATCAGGTAACGTATGGTGGAGAGACGTTTACTCGCGATTCGTTGGTTTATCATATAGTAAAACGTGATATTGTCTCCAATCTTGGTTCAAATCCGAAAGGGTTAATGAACAATATTGGTGAAATGGATTATAATAGCGAGTATGGGATTGGCGTGTATGATGAGTTGGTGGTGAAGCAAGATCGATGGGTCGAACTTAATGGCAATACGTTGGAACGCGAGGTATATACGGATGAAGAATTTCACGGAGATATCCCAGCTGATTTTTCTCCGGTAGAAGCTGCTATGACTTTTTCATCCAAAGCACTACTGGACGAGAATGGATTGATTTATTGGGAAAAAAAGGCGGATATAACGGATTTTCATGCGGGTACTTATATGCCCATAGGATTGAATAATAATACTCGGTTCAGTCGTTTATTCCAAGCCTACAAGTTTAATAACAATATTACAGATGTGATGCTTGCATTGACGGAAGAAGATAATTCATTGGTGGGAATCTTGGATATGGGATATGCTACTAATGGTACAGTGATTACTGAAAATTCCAGCTATACAAGTGGAAATATGTATAATATCACTGATCCGAGTGGAGAAGATCATTTCTCGAATATAGAGAAGACTGTGGTGGATGCATTACCCGCTCCATACAACTCTGGGAATGATATAACATCAGCTGAACCATATTGGACAGTTCTGCTGAAAGATGAAGCAACATCGGTGTATGAATTACGTTATTTCGGACTGGAGGCTGAAAGAAGGTATGTTGGTTGCTTGGAAGGTTGGTATTACGAGGCTTCTTTGGGCCTTATCAATGATTATCGTGGTATGGCTAATTTTGGAAACAAGCGTTATGCGGTCATTGCCAGCGGAAACCAACTTTATTATTATCAATATGGTTGGGATGCTTATGGAGATGTGGAATATAGAGGTGAATTGATGCCATTGGGGGAACCGTTACCTGCGGCTGTTAAGACGTTGTCGGGTATGGATGTAACCACTAACTTATATAAACAGAAGTATCCTTATGCCGGGCAATTAGGAGTTGCTTTGGAAGACGGAAGTTTCTATATATACAGTGTTGTAGAAACAAGATTGGAAGATGGGACGTGTACGGCGGTTTCTCTTAAACAACAATTCCCGAATGAAACCACTTCGGAAGAAAACAAGAAGTTTGGTAAAATAGTAGATGTTCTTTATAAACTGGGACGCGGTATGGATTATATGTCATTTGCGTTCTAGAAGAACTTTAAAAGCATTTTTTGATAATAAATAACCATTATGGTATTAAAACAACTTTTTATTGTCGGCAGCTTGTCTTTTACTCTTGCATTGCAAGGATGGGGACAGGCTTCTACTGGGCATGATACAGTACAAGCTAATTATGAATTGGCGGAGAAGTTTCATGAATTTACATTAGGGGGAAAACTGTCTAATAATAGTATGTCCCTTTATCCGCATGAAATCAATGATACGGATAATTTCTGGTTTGATTTTACGACTTCGGCAGGTAAACACTACTATTATGTCAACCCCAAGGAGGGAAAGAAGGAGTTACTTTTCGATAACGAAGAAATGGCTATGTTGCTTTCCGGCTTAACTCATGAGGTTGTGAATTCGGTAAGATTGGATCTGTCAGAATTAAAGTTTGCAAAAGATCAAAAGTCATTTGTATTCAGTTACAGGTCGAAAAAGTATGATTACAATCGAATTACCCGCAAATTGAAAGAGGTGCAGGAGAAAAAGGCAGATGACAGAGATGCCGAGCCGATATATTCATGGATGAATTTTTCTCCGGATAAGAAGTACATACTGTATGCGAAAGACCATAACTTGTATGTGAAGGGCAACAAGGCATTGGGAGTAGACACTACGGAAGTGCAATTGACTACGGACGGAGTCCCTGATTTTTCGTATGCTCGTGAGGATGATGCGGGGGAGAATGGTGAAGTTCCTTCTAATGCTCGTTGGTGTCCTGATAGCCGGCATGCATATATTGTGCTTGATGATAATCGGAAATTGCGTGACTTTTGGGTGATTAACTCGATTTCGGACAAGCCGGAGTTGAAGAAATATAAGTATGAATTTCCGGGAGATAAATATGTAACCCAGAATGAACTTGTAATCATTGATATTGTAGAGCGGACTGCGAGAAAAGCGAAGATACAAAAGTGGAATGACCAGTATGTGATGCCTTTTAATGTAACGTCGGATAGCAAGTATGTCTTTTTTGAACGTACCAAACGTACATGGGATGAGGTTGATGTGTGTTCGGTCAATACCTCTACCTTGGAAGTCAAAGAACTGATTCATGAGGTGGATAAGCCTTATCGTGATCCGCATGCACGTAGTGTGGAAGTGCTGAATGATGGAAAAGATATTCTATTTCGTTCCGAACGTACTGGGTGGGGACACTATTATCATTACGACGGTCAAGGGAACCTGAAAAATGCGATATCTTCAGGACCGTGGGTAAGCGGACATATTGCCGCTATTGATACGCTGCAACGTACGGTTTATTTTTATGGATATGGAGATGACCCGAAGATCAATCCGTTTTACTATCGTTTGTATAAGTCCAATATGGATCGCGAGGGAGCAACTCTACTCACTAAAGAAGACGGGCAGCATCGGGTAATCTTTTTGAAGTCTAAGCGCTACTTTATTGATACATTCTCAAGAGTCGATATGGAGCCGAAGATATTATTGAAGGATAATACCGGCAAGGTGATTATGGAGCTGGCAAAACCTGATTTAAGTCAAGTATATGCTGCTGGCTGGAAGAAACCGGAAAATTTTGTGGTGAAAGCTGCCGATAATGTTACAGATTTGTATGGAGTGATGTGGAAGCCGTCTAACTTTGATCCGGAAAAGAAATATCCGATTATCTCGGTTGTTTATCCGGGGCCATACTTTGGGTTTGTACCTACTAACTTTACGTTGGATGATAGCTATTGTACCCGTATGGCGCAGCTTGGCTTTATTGTAATTACTGTAGGGCATAGGGGAGATACTCCGATGCGTGGAAAGGCATATCACCGTTATGGTTACGGCAATATGCGTGATTATCCGTTGGCAGATGACAAATATGCTATTGAGCAGTTGGCTCAACGTCACTCGTTTATTGACGGTCAGAAAGTTGGTATCTACGGACATTCCGGTGGCGGATTTATGGCTGCAGCTGCTATCTGTACTTATCCTGATTTTTATACGGCAGCTGTCTCTTGCTCTGGGAACCATGATAACAGTATCTATAATCGTGGTTGGGGAGAATGTTACAACGGTGTAAGAGAAGTAGAGAAAGTGGTGAAAGACAGTTTGGGCAATGAGACTAAAGATTATGAATACAAGTTTAGCGTAAAGTCGAATGCTGAGATTGCCAAAAATTTGAAAGGACACTTGATGCTTGTCACTGGAGATATGGATAAGAACGTGAATCCTGCACATACATACCGTATGGCGCAGGCTTTGATTGAGGCCGGTAAGGATTTTGATATGCTTGTCATTCCCGGAGCCGGTCATGGGTACGGTTCTGCCGATAAGTATTTTGAGAAGAAAATGTACCGTTTCTTTGCCAAACATTTGCTAGGTGATGCCCGTGCAGACTATTGGGGAGATATTAACCGTAGTAAATAAGACAATAGATAAGATTTTATGAAAAACTATCTCTTTAGATGTTTGTGCTTGGCAGTTGCTTTAGTATCATGCAACCTTACTGGTGCACAACAAAAAGCGAATTATCAGTTAGCGGAAAAGTTCCGTTTGTTGGAGCAGAATCCTATAGCTAAGTATTCTACAGAAGTCAGACCGAGGTTTATCAACGATACGGATTGTTTTTATTACTCCTTTACAACACGTGAAGGGAAGAAATACTATTATGTTAATCCGAAGAAAAAGGAGAAATGCTTGTTGTTTGATACGGATGAGTTATTGAGCAAAATTGCAGTATATACTAAGAAAGCCTATTCTTCAGCAGATCCGCATTTGTCTTTCACATTTATGGAAGACAACGAAACTATTCGTATTGATTTTGACAGTGGACTTTATACATACAATATCCATACGAAAGAATTGAAGCAACTTGATGAGAAGCCGACTTATAAGACTGGCGACCCGTATTGGATGAAATATTCTCCGGATAGCTTGTGTTTTCTTTACGCTAGCAAGGATAATTTGTATTTCGTTGGAAACCCGAAAAAGGGACAGGATACAATCCCGGTTCAATTGACGACGGACGGTATGCCGGATTATACATTCAATCGTGAAGACGAAGGTAAGATGGAAGGTCGTTTCGGAGCCGAATCAGCTCACTGGATTCCGGGAAGCCACCGTTTCTATGCTGTCCGTGAAGACAACCGAAAGGTTCGTGACTTGTGGGTTATTAATTCTTTATCCAAGCCTTCTCCTGAATTGATTCCTTATAAAGCCGAATTGGCCGGCGATAAAAACGTGACTCAATATGAATTACTGTTGGGAGATATAGACAAGCGGGAAGTTAAGAAGGTGGATATCAATCGTTGGCCGGATCAGTATATTGATGTATTGTATGCGTCAAAAGACGGAAAACGCTTGTACTTCCAACGTTATAACCGTACATGGAATCAGTCGGATATTTGCGAAGTGGATGTAGAGACCGGAAAAGTGCGTGTGGTGATTCATGAAGAAAATAAGCCGTATCTCGATTATCAGATGCGTAATGTTTCTTTCCTGAATGACGGAAAAGAAATCCTGTTCCGTTCCGAACGTAACGGTTGGGGGCATTATTATCTGTATGATACAGCAACAGGAAACCTGAAAAATCAACTGACAGACGGCACTTGGGTAGCCGGTCCGGTTGCGCAGATTGATACTATCGGACGCAAGATGTATTTCTATGGTTACGGACGGGAGAAAGGAATTGACCCTTATTACTATATTCTTTATGAAGCTCATTTGGATCGTCCGAATGCACTCCGTCTGTTGACGCCGGAGAATGCGTCACACGAAGTCAGTATCTCTCCGTCCTGTCGCTATCTGGTAGATTCATATTCTACCGTGTCGCAGGAGCCGGTAAATGTGGTTCGTAACCGGAATGGGAAGGTAATCATGACATTGGAGAAACCAGACTTGCAACCTGTCTATGAAATGGGCTGGAAAGCTCCGGAACGTTTTAAAGTAAAAGCAGCCGACGGAGTAACCGACCTTTATGGTGTGATGTGGAAGCCCGCCGATTTTGATTCGACGAAAGTTTACCCTATCATTTCGAATGTTTATCCGGGGCCGTTCTTCGAGTATGTGCCGACTCGTTTTACAATAAATGATGTTTATAATACCCGTTTGGCTCAATTGGGATTTATTGTAATTACCGTAGGGCACAGAGGCGGTACTCCGATGCGTGGAAAGGCTTATCACACCTACGGATATAACAATATGCGTGATTATCCGCTGGCGGATGATAAATATGCTATTGAGCAACTGGCTGCCCGCTATCCGTTTATAGATGCTACTAAGGTAGGTATTTACGGTCACTCAGGCGGCGGATTTATGTCGGCTGCTGCTATTTGCACTTATCCGGACTTTTATTCGGCTGCTGTCTCATCGGCTGGTAACCATGACAATCGTATTTACAATAAAGGTTTCGTGGAGATTCATTATGGTGTAGATGAGAAGGTGACAACGACTAAAGACAGTTTGGGAGTAGAAAGCAAAACGTATGATTATAGTGTACGTGTGCGTCCGAATCAGGAACTGGCGAAGAATTACAAGCATGGATTGCTGTTGTTTACCGGTGCCATAGACCAGACTGTGAATCCGGCCAATACTTTACGTCTGGTAGATGCTTTGATTAAAGCGGACAAGGACTTTGATATGTTTGTGCTGCCGAAATGTACTCATGGATTCTTCGGTGAGTCCGAGAGCTTTTTTGAGCATAAAATGTGGCGTCATTTTGCACGTTTGTTGTTGTACGACAATTCGGCGGATTGTGATGTTGATTTGAATAAAGATATGATAAAAGATGAAAGGAGAAGATAAAATGAAGCGGACAAAAATGGGAATCGGATTAATGGTAGGGTTGTTAATCGGTTTTGTTCCGAATGTCGATGCTCATGCACAGAAGAAACCGCTAGATATTGAAGCCTGTATGTCGTGGAAACGTGTCGAATCACCTGATATTTCTCCGACAGGACGATGGGTAACCTATCGGATTTCTCCTATGGAATATAATCCTGAAAACAAAGAGGCAAACACTTTGCATTTGTTTGATACACGTACCCGTAAGGAGATTTTGTTGGATGATGTGGAAAACATAGATTTTTATAATTCGGATCAGGCTCTTTCTTATCAGAAGGCGGACTCTGTGGGAAATATGAAAACAATTTTGATGGAGTTGCCTTCAGGTGTAAAGACCGAATGGGCGTATAAAGAAATTTTTCGACCGGTAAATGGGACTCCTTATTCGGTTTCAGTAACAAACGTTCCGAAAGATACAATCAATCATGTTCCTTCTTTTGATCGTTTAGTGGTTCGTAATATCAAAACCGGCACTGCTTTCCAGATTGACAGTATTGGCTATTATACTTTGTACAATGAGGGACGGTCTATTGTCTTTGTACACAGACAAGCGAAGGGTAATGCTTTGTGTTATGGACCACTGACCGGACCTTATCAGACTATTTATCAGAGTCCTGTAAAGAAAGAACCGGCTTCTTTCAGTTTGAATACAAAGCGGATGACAGGAGAGTTTTGTGTGAAAGATTCATTATGGTACAATTTTTCTTTGAAGAAGAATACCTGTGATTTGGTATTTGATCGTAAAAACATTGTTCTTCCTACTGGGATGGAACTTGTTCGCGCTAGTCTGTCGCATAGTCAGGCGTTTCTGACGATGGAACTCCGGCCTTGTCAGGAAAAAGTGGAGCAAAATAAAGAAGAGGCAAAGCCGGATAAGAGTTTCGAACTGGAATTGTGGACTTGGAATGAATGCGAAGTTCCTCCTTTGCAGACTCGCAGCCGTTATTTCCGTCCTCAATATTCGAAATATATTTATGATATTGCTTCCAAAAAAGTGACGGAAGTGGCTCCGGATTATGCTGATTTGTTGGTGCCGGACCGTGCGGAAGAGATTCATCATGTACTTTATACAGACGAAACCCCTTACCATATGCAGAAGGAATGGCATCATGATATACCATTTGATGTCTATTCTGTGAATGTACATACGGGGGAAAAGCGGTTAGTAGGACGTAGTTATCGGACAAGACCGAAGTGGTCGATGAACGGCAAATGGGCTGTAATGTATGATCCTGTTGCACAAGTGTGGAATAAGTTTGACGGAACAACGGGTGAGGTTACTGATGTTTCAACGGCTATTGGATATCCTGTATTCGAGGAGACTTATGACAAACCGAATCCTGCACCTGCTTATGGTATTGCAGGCTGGACTGCCGATGGTAATCATGTGCTGATTTATGACGCTTATGACTGGTGGAAAATAGATTTGACCGGAGAGAGTCAACCAGAATGTTTAACCAAAGGATATGGTCGTAAAAATCAGAAATCTATCCGTAAAATGACCAGCAATATTGATAAGGAAGTATTCGAACCGAACGAGACGGTCATGGTCAGCGTATGGGATGAAAACACAATGGATGAAGGTGTTTATTTACTTGACATGAAAGGTCGCTTGAAGAAGCTCGCAGAAGGTCCTTATATCTATGCAATTCATCGTTTCTCTGACAATCAGAAGTTTTGTATCTGGAATCGTCAGAATATATCAGAATTTCGTGATCTGTGGTGGAGTAAATCTGATTTCTCTGATCCAATTCGTATAACGAATGCTAATCCTCAACAAAGTGAATACAAATGGGGTACTGCAAAGTTAGTGGAATGGACCAATTATGAGAATAAACCTAATAAGGGAATACTTTATCTGCCGGAAGATTATGATGCAAAAAAAGAATATCCCGTACTGGTGCAGTTTTACGAGACACATTCCGGAGGATTGAATACTTATCATGCTCCTATGTTGAGCAGTGCAATGGCGGATGTGATGTATTTTGTCAGCAATGGATATGTTGTATTTATGCCGGATGTACACTTCACCATAGGAACACCTAGGCAGAGTTGTTACGATGCCGTGGTAAGTGGAACAAAATATTTGATAGAACAGGGGATAGCACATCCGGGGAAGATAGGTTTGCAAGGGCATAGCTGGTCAGGATTTCAAACCAGTTATCTGGTGACAAAGACAGATATATTCGCTTGTGCTAATATCGGAGCTCCTATTACTGATATGGTGACTGGTTATCTGGGAATCCGTAATGGTAGCGGCTTGCCGCGTTATTTCATGTACGAAGAATGGCAAAGTCGTATGGGAAAGACATTGTGGGAAGCCAAGGATAAGTATTTGGCAAGTTCGGCTCTCATAGAGGCAGATAAGATACATACACCATTGCTAATTTGGCATAATGATAAGGATGAAGCCGTTGCTTACGAACAAGGTCGTGCACTTTATCTGGCTATGCGTCGTTTACAGCGTCCGGCATGGCATCTTAACTACAAGGGCGAGGGACATTTCCTTAGTAGTCAGGCCGCTCAGAAAGATTGGACCATTCGGATGATGCAGTTCTTTGACTATTACCTGAAAGGAACAAAAGAGCCGCGTTGGATGAAAGAGGGTATTCATCTAAGAGAACGCGGAATTGATCAAAAATATGACTTATTAGAAAAATAAAAAAATGAAGAAACTATTAATTACAGTAATAGCTCTGTCTTGCTTTGCATTCAGCAGCTACGGACAAGACAAGGTGGAAAAACAAATTATTGGTAAATGGTGTAATCCTTATACCTATGAATCTACTGGTGAACTCAAAGGATTTGAGTTTAAAAAAGGCGGGAAATGTTCTGCTGTTAATATTCCTTCTTTGGATTTAAAGACTTGGAAGATTGATAAGGACGGTTATTTGATTATCGAAGGTTTCAGCAAGGAAGACGATGGAAAGGTAGAAGTGTATAAAACACGTGAACGCATTGGAAAGTTGACAACTGATTCTTTGGAATTGGTAGCTCAGGATGGACCTCCGCGATTGGCTTTTCTATATCTGAATATGAAATCAATCAAGAAATTGGTTACTCCTGAAGTAGCTCCTGACAAGAAGTAATAAATCTCTCTCTTAATAATTTAGTGTTAATATTAGCATCGTGTTGCTAATGAAAACGCCCTGTCGTAGTGATTATGATGGGGCGTTTTTTGTTATTTTAGTATCTGAATTGTATCTTTCTGTGTAAAAAAATATTAATTTCATGAGGTATGCTCTGAGTAATTTAATATTATATTTAGTATGGAATATCGCTATTTAATTGTATTTTTGGCACAAAATACCCAAAATGGATAGCAAAGAGATTTCCATAGAGCAGATAAATAAACTGGATGCTACAGCTTTTCGTATGCTTTATAAAACTTATTATAAGGCATTGGTTTGTTATGCAATACAGATAACAGGGGAATCTGGAGCTGCAGAAGATATTGTACAGGAGCTGTTCTCTACCATTTGGGAAAAGCAAATGTCATTTAAGTCATTGGTGTCATTTAAGGCTTATTTATATAATTCCGTTCGGAATGCTTCAATTGATTATCTCAAGCATAAGGATGTTGAATTTGATTATTTGCAAAAGATAATAGAATCACATCAGGCATACAGTATAGGAGATGAGGAGGAGGATGGTTTCTTCACTGAGGAGATTTTTCGCCAACTGTTTATGACTATTGACTCTTTGCCAGAACGTTGCAGACAAGTTTTTTTGTTGTATATGGAAGGTAAGAAAAACGAGGAAATAGCAGCCGTGCTTTGTGTTTCTCTTGAGACCGTTAAGACACAAAAGAAACGGGCAATGTCTTTTCTTAGGAAAAAATTAGGTCCACATCATTTTGCGTTGCTCTTGTCTATTCTTCCATAGAAAAGATGTTTCTTAAAAAAAAGTTGCTTTAACTTGTCCCTCATTTTATCTGTTTAGTCGTCTTTTATATAAATGATGCAAAAACATATAATGGAACGTAAAAGAAACATAAATTCTGTAATTCATGATCAGTTACTAGGACGGCTTTCAGAAGAAGAAAGGAAGCGATTGCAGGTTTGGATTGAAAGTTCTTTGGAAAATAAAAAGAACTATGAATGTTTAATGCATGGTACTGATTTGGCTGAAAGATATCGTCTGTCTGCAACGGTAGACGAAGAACAGGCATGGAAAAAATTTCAGAAAAAACATTTTCAAGTTCGTGGAATCCATCGCAGAATGCTTTGGAAATATGCTGCTATCCTTATGATACCCGTGATTATTGGTGCAGCCATTTGGGTTGGAATGTGGCGAAATGCCGATACCGGACCTGTAAGAGTACAGGACGATCAATTAGCAATGTTACGGTCGGAAAAGATGGGAAAGCAGAAAGCTATCCTTGTATTGGCCGGTGGGCAAGAAATTGAATTGAAATCGGTTACTAATCAATCATTGCAGGATTCGACTATCTTGCCGGTGTTATCCCCCAAGGTTGTGAAAGAAACACAAACAGAAAATGAAGAAGTTGCTGCTACTGACAATAATAAATTAGTCACTTATGATGATAGTGAATTTTGGCTCACCTTTGAGGATGGAACAAAAGTTCATTTGAATTATAACACAACTTTAAAGTATCCGTCGCATTTTAGCACTGTTAGCCGTACTGTTTATTTGGATGGAGAGGCTTATTTTCAAATAGCTAAGGATGACAAACGACCGTTTCGGGTTATAACAGCAAATGGGATTGTCAAGCAATATGGTACCTCTTTTAATGTTAATACATATGTAGCCGGAGTCACGAAAGTGGTACTGGTGGAAGGGGCTATCAGTGTCCTTCCTAATCAGGGAGATGAGCATAAGATACATCCTGGAGAACTGGCTGTACTAAATGGAGCAACACAAGATGTTCAAATCAGCAAGGTAGACATATCACCTTATATAGCTTGGAATAGTGGGCGTTTTGTATTTGACAATTGTTCTTTGGAAACTCTTATGGAGGTGATATCCCGTTGGTATGATAAGGAAATAATGTTTGAAGATGAAGATATAAAGACGATACGTTTTACCGGTGACCTTGATCGTTACGGTTCCATAATCCCTATATTAAAAGCAATTCAAAGAGTTACTCATCTGAAAATGGATGTTGAAGGCGAAGCTATTATTATTAGAAGAGAATAAAAATTATTAACCACATTTACTAAAAAAGGAGGAGGCCATGCAAATAAAAAGGGCCAGAGAGCGTATTGTGATGTCTCTCTGTATTATTTTTCTGTTGTTCGCACCGATATCGGCAACAGCGCAGTCTAATTCAATGAAAGTATCCCTTAATTTAAAGTCTGCATCAGTTAAAGAGTTTTTTGATGCAGTGAAAGCTCAGACAGGCTTGAACTTTATTTATAACACTGAGCAAGTAAAGAGTATGTCTCGTATCACGATCCAAAGTAAGGGGCAACCTATTACTGAAGTTTTGGATAAAGTATTGGCTAATACAGGCTATACTTACGAGATTGAAGGCAATATTGTGACTATTGTATATCAACAGCCAAAAGAAAAGAAAAAAACTTTCACTGGAGTGGTGGTGGATGAAGGAGGAGAACCTTTGCCTGGCGTCACTGTTTTGATTATAGGGAAAGAGAAGAATATCGGCACGATGACGGATGCGGAAGGGACTTTTTCTTTGGGGCTGCCTAACAAAGATGTTATTGTGCGTATTTCTTTCGTCGGGATGCAACCGATAGAGATCAATACTGCAAAGTTGAATTTGGATAAGACACATACATTTCGGTTGAAACCGGACTCAAAGCAATTGGACGAAGTGGTGGTGACCGGTTATGCGAAAATCAGCAAGAACAGTTTTACAGGTACGTCTGTAACGGTATCTGCCGACCAACTGATGTCCGTTTCAAAGACAAACGTACTGGGTGCTTTGCAGGTGTTCGACCCTTCATTCCGTATTGCGGAGAACAACCTAATGGGGTCCAACCCGAACAACGTCCCCGAGTTGTATATCCGTGGGCGTTCCGGAATCGGGACTACCGAACTGGCTGCGGAAGACCTCTCCAAATCGGCGTTGAAGAATAATCCGAATCTTCCTACGTTTATTATGGACGGTTTTGAAATCAGTGTACAGAAACTATACGATATGGATCCGAGCCGCATCGAGAGTATTACGATTTTGAAAGATGCTGCTGCTACGGCAATGTATGGTTCGCGTGCTGCCAACGGGGTGGTGATTATCACAACAGTCACTCCGAAACCGGGCAAGATTCATGTGAACTATAACTTTACAGGTACGTTGGAGTATCCCGACCTGACGGATTATAATCTGATGGATGCCAAAGAGAAGTTGCAGACAGAAGTTGCGGCAGGACTGTTTAAAGCCGACCCGGAAAGTGCAACATTCATTAGCGAACAGAACAGGCTGGACCAGATTTATCATAAGAAATTGAATAATGTGGTTCGTGGTGTGAATACTTACTGGCTGTCGAAACCTCTCCGTACGGTGTTCAATCACAAACACAGTCTGTATCTTGACGGTGGAACGGAGAACCTGCGTTGGGGGGTCGATTTGTCGTACAACAACGATGCCGGTGTGATGAAAGATTCGTATCGTGACCGTATGTCGGGAGGTCTTTCTTTGTCATACACCTTGGGAAACTTTCAGTTGCGCAACAGCTTTTCTTACACTTATACTAACTCTTCAGATTCGCCCTATGGTAGCTTTGCGGATTATACCTCCAAACTGCCCTACGATGTATATTTGGATGAGAATGGTAAGTATTTGGAGATGACGTATGCGTGGAACGGAACCAGCGGAGGCGAGAATCCTTTGTACGAGGCTACATTGGGAAGCTACAGCCGTGATAAGTCGTGGGAATTGATAAACAATACGGAGTTGTTGTGGAACATTACTCCGCATTGGTTGCTCAAAGGTCAGTTTAGTGTGACCAAATCCAATTCGGAAGCCAATGACTTCTTAGATCCGCTTTCAAAGAAAAACAGCGATAGACTGTCGTTGAATAATGTTGTTTCCGGTCAGTTGAATGTCGTTACTGCCAACAGTTTGTCATGGGACGCTACGTTGACCTTGTCTTACAACCGTAACATCAAAAAGAACAGTTTGAATTTTCTTGCTGGTATGAATGCCACATCGAGCACAGGCACCGGGCTTTCTATTGATTACCGAGGCTTCCCTTCCGGTACTCTCTCATCGGTAGGCTATGCAAACTCTATATATGGCATGCCCTCGGCATCCGATTCCAAGAGTCGCTTGTTCGGTGTGTTGGGCACTTTCAACTATTCGTACGACAACATCTACTTAGCCGATGTGTCTATTCGTCTCGACGGAAACTCCGAGTTTGGAGCCGATAAGCGTTTTGCACCTTTCTTCTCGGGAGGTCTGGGGCTGAATATCCACAATTATTCGTTCATGAAGGATATGGAATGGCTGGAACGTCTGAAAATACGTACCACTTACGGTGTCACCGGTAAAGTGAATTTCTCACCCTACGATGCACAGACCATGTACCGGATTATCAACGACAACTGGTATAAGACTGGTTTGGGAGCTTCATTGATAGCGTTGGGAAACCGTAATTTAGGCTGGGAGAAAACCAGAAACTGGGATTTGGGCTTGGATTTGAATATGCTGAACGGATTGATTCAGTTGGACTTCTCTTATTACCGCAAGAAGACGGTCGATTTGGTCAACAGCGTGACTTTGCCCAGTTCTACGGGCTTTACTTCATACAAAGATAATATTGGTGAAGTGATGAACAAAGGAGTGGAAATCCAGTTGCGCAGCAACCTTTTCCAGAACAAAGATTGGTTGGTAGCTCTGTTTGCCAACTTAGGACACAATAAAAATGAGATTCTGAAGATTTCGGACAGTTTGAAAGATTACAATAACAAAGTCTTGGCAAAATACGACGACTATGATAAAGCTTTCGAAAGAGCGGATGGGAAATATGCACAAACCTATTTGCAATATGTGGAAGGAGGGTCGTTGACTTCTATTTTCGGAGTTCGTTCTTTGGGTATTAATCCGGCAGACGGTAAAGAGATTTTTGTGAAAAAAGACGGTTCGATTACTTATGACTGGACTGCTTCCGATCAGGTGGTCATCGGAAATACCGAACCGAAAGCGCAGGGTACGTTTGGTCTGAACCTGCGTTGGAAAAACTTTACGCTCTTCTCTACATTTATGTATGAGTTTGGCGGCCAGCGTTACAACCGGACGTTGATTGATAAAGTGGAGAATGCACTTATCTCTTCGCAGAATGTAGACCGTCGTGTGTTGAGCGGACGTTGGCAGAATGTAGGTGATATGGCACCGTTTGGCCGATTGCAGACAGGTATGGTAGCCACTACGCGTCCTACAAGCCGTTTTATTCAAGACTACAACGTGTTGTCATTCAACTCACTCACCATAGGCTATGATGTTCCTGCCGAACGATTGAAGAAGTTTCATTTGGGAATGCTCCGTTTTGAACTCTCGGGCAACGATTTCCTGCGTACTTCGACCGTGCGTGCAGAACGCGGATTGGACTATCCTTATTCCCGTTCTTTCGCTCTGTCTGTGAAAATGAGTCTATAACCCCTTACAATTTACACAATGAAAATCAGAATTAAAAATACACTATATTTATTCTTGGTGATGCTGCTGGCGGGCAGTTGCGATTGGCTGGAAGTGTCTCCTTCCAACGAAGTGAATGAAGAAGATCTGTTCGCTAAAGGGAGCGGTTACCGCAATGCACTCAACGGCATCTACTTGAATATGTCGGATAACTCCCTTTATGGACGAAACCTGAGTTATGGATTTATTGAAGTACTGGGACATCAGTATCTGCCGGAACACCTTAAGAATACTGGTTCTTATTATAAAACTTACCAGTTTCTTTACGATGATACCGATGTGAAGTCTTTTATTTCGGTGATGTGGTCGAAAGGATATAATGTGATTGCCAGCTGCAATAACCTAATTCACAATATCAGTGAGGCAGATGCAATGCTTTTTGACGGAGTAGAGATGGAGAAGAATATGATCTGGGGCGAAGCGTTAGCATTGCGTGCATTGATGCACTTCGAGCTTCTGCGTATGTTTGCTCCTTCTATGGAGGTCGATGATGGAAAAGCATATATCCCTTATGTGGACGAGTATCCTGTCATCAATACAACCTATTACACAAACACGGAAATCTTGAAGAAGATAGAAGCGGATTTTAAAGAAGCCCGACGTTTGGTAGCTATGTGCGATGTAGAGCAACATCCGGAATGGATGCAATATGATGTACGTATGAGAGGGGATGGAGTAACCACAGACTTGCCTGATGATGTGTTTTATGCTTTTCGCGGCTATCGCATGAATTATTATGCCATTACAGCCTGGATGGCACGCATGTATATGTGGGCAAAAGATTACGATGCCGCTTTCAGTTGCTCGGAAGAGGTCATTAACTCTACTTATAAAGACAGAGCTTATTTCGATTTCATTAATTCGGCAGAGTTATCGAAAGACAAGAAAGACAGCAAGAGCTTGATTTTTACGATTTCTCATAACAATGTATTGACCGATGAGTACAAGCCATTCACTAATAACGGTAGTGAAAATCTGTTTTTGTTCAGTAAAGATGATATTTATGATGAAGAACTGGAGAAGAAAGAAGATGTGCGTGGAAAAGATGAGATGTTGACATTGGTCACAGGAGCTTCTTATTGTTCCCGGAAATATCTGATAGAGGAGGGTACTATTGGTTATGACATGATACCAATGCTGAGATTGAGTGAATTGTATTATATAGTTGGCGAGTATTATGCACGTAACAATCAGTTGGATAAAGCCGGTGCGGCATTAGATGTTGTCCGTCATGCCAGGGGGCTGATGTTGGCTCTTCCCGAACCTTCATCTTTGGATGCTTTTTACAAGGAGATGATCAAAGAGATGCGTAAAGAATTGATTGGAGAAGGACAGTTGTACTTTCTGTATAAGCGTCTGAATATGAAAGAGCCTTTCGATATGGATGAAAAGAACGTGAATTTTGTGTTTGAGCATCCTGAAAATGAAGACATTTAATAAGATTAATACAGTAGAAAGATGAAACAATATATATTATTATCGTTATTTGCTTTGTGCTTGGTCGCTTGTTCTGAAGATGAAATAAAGCCCTATCATGGAGAGCACTATTTGTTTTTCAGTGAGCTGATGGAAAGTGGAGATGAAGCCATCGAACTATCGTTTAACAACTATCCACTTGATGATGAACTGACAGTGAAAATTGGTGTGCGATTGGTGGGAAGTCCGTTTGAAACGCCTACTGTTTATAAAGTTGGAGTAGTAGCAGACAAGACAACGGCACAAAGTGAAAACTATGAGTTACCAATCAATCCGACTTTTGGAGCTAATGTGGCGGAAGATGTTTTGGAATTGAAATTGAAGAAAACCGAATCACTGAAAGAGGATGTGGAATTGCTGTTAAGGATAGAGCCGAATGAACATTTTGCCGGAAGTGTAAAGAACTACGAGACTATAAAAATCGTATTCAATAACGTACAAAGTAAACCTTTATGGTGGACTAAAGATGTGGAAACCGTTTATTTGGGAGCATATACTCGTGAAAAGTATTTGGCATTGGTAGAATATGGTGGCGAGGAAGTGCTTCGTTTTGGAGAGTTGAATTCGGCAGAACAGCGTCAGTGTGCATTGCGCCTGAAAGATGCCATTGAGAAATATGGTTTGAAGGAAGCGAACGGCAAGGCGATGACAGTGCCTATTTATTAATTTAGTTTGAAAGAAATGTATATGAAAAAGATATATTGGATGACAGTGGCTGTCGTGGTTTGTTGCTTGTCTTCTTGCTATGAGGACAAAGGAAACTATGACTATAAGTTGATGAATGATGTAACCGTCAATTTTACGATGGAGGCTACTGAGTTTGTAATGGGCGATGTGCTGAAGGTTGAACCTCAACTTGCATTCTCTTTGGGGGAAGAGACCAACAAACTGGCATATTCATGGTCGTTGAACAGACGGCAAATCTCTACCGATCGCAATCTGAATTGGATGGCGGATGAAGAAGGAAAATATATGGATTTGCGACTGACCGTGACAGATACGGAAACTGGCGTATCTTATTTTTATGCTTCGAGTATTACTGTAACTTCTCCTTATGTAAACAGTGCTTGGGTAGTCTTGTCTGAAAAAGAGGACGGAACGGCAATGTTGACCTACCTACGTCCGACAACAAAGATTGTGCCGGGCGAAAACGGCAAAGAAGACGAGTCTGTGTATGATTGTGCTGTGACTAAGGATGTGTATGGCATCTCCAATGCCGGTAGCTCTCTGGGAGGCAAGCCGGTCTCTATCAGTCAGCACTTTGTCTCTTCATGGACAGAAGACAAACCGCAGGACTTTACCAGTTGGCTTTGGTTGGTGCAACAAGGAGGACAAGGTACAATAGATGTTTCTGGAAGTACCTATAAAACCGAAGGTACATTGCCGTCTATGTTCATTCATGGAGCCTATCCGCAAGGGTTCGAACCTTGGAGGGTATATGATATGCTGTATCTTTCTATGGCAATAGGTATGGATGGAAAGGTATATACTCGTATTAAGGATTCTTATAAACTGTTTAACAACAGTTATTTTATGGACGAGCTTCCGTTGTCGTACCGGCAACAACCGGTGGACGGTACGATGATAGTACGTGCTCCGCGTTTTTGCGATCATGGAGGAACGTTACTCTATGATAAGAATTCGAAACGATACTTTCATATTACAGATTATCAGTCATGGAATGGCAGGAAGAGATC
>ERZ507339.23-NODE-23-length-63794-cov-6.61686_pt1 | contig 63794 bp, 46 predicted proteins | sample MGYA00513955_ERZ507339 | MGnify/ENA metagenome assembly ERZ507339
ATAGTCAAACCTGTAGAAAAGGTAAAGAAAGACTATGACTTTATATAATAGTAGGATTGGATAAAATTTTAGTAAAGATGGTTGAATTTGTTAAAAATATGGTTGAATTTGAAAAAAACAGATACATCCCTTGTGATACTATATAAAAAATGGGATAAATTTCCCCGTTAGCAGTGCAAATGACGGTAAAAGGATGCAGAGGAGGGATGCCTACTTTAAGAAGTGAATAAACAAAAACTCAAATTGAAGGAGGAATAGGTCAAAATGATGAAAAAATGGAAATCAGGAGTTTCCATTCTGATGGCAGCAGCTATGATTATGGGGAATATAACAATAGCTGTGCCGGTCAAAGCAGAACCTACAGCAGGCCTGCTTGTAAATGGAGGATTTGAAGAAGAAGATTTAAACGGATGGATAAGAAATGGCTGGTGCCAGGACGGAGGGGCCATCATGGAGCGGGTTGGCAGCGATGTTATCCAGCCTGCGGAGGGCAGCTTCTGTCTGAAAGAAAATGCAAGGGGCAACGGCTCACAGGTGACACAGGATATTGCACTGACACCGGGAAAGGATTATTGGCTTACAGCACAGATTTACCAGACTGTTCCGGGTTCTTATTCTATAGGATTTCATGAGGATGAGGGAAAAGGCAGTGACCCGCAGTTTGCCGTACAGTCACAGAGTGAAGTGAACCAATGGGTTAAAGTTGCTGTGCGTTTTACCATGTGGGAAGGCGCCCGGAAACCAAATGTGTATACCTGGCTGAACGCAAACGCGGGCGATGCTTTTGCAGATGATGTAAAACTGTATGAAGCACCGAATCTGTCTGACCTGAATGCAGCAGTCACCGATGCGGAAGAGAAGCTGGGACAGACAGATATCTATACACCGGAATCTCTTGCAGCGCTTCAGAGCAAGACAGACGAGGCAAAGACATTTTTAGATGCCAATTCCTATGAAGCAGCCCAGAAAGGCCAGGATGAAGTGGACGCCATTACAGCAGAGCTGGTGAACACTGTCAGCAGCCTGGAGAAACAGCAGGGGTCACAGGAGGAGACCAATCTTCTGACAAACGGTGACTTCTCAGATGGGTTAAACGGCTGGGGAAAATGGCCGAATACTGCAGTGATCACCATTGGGCAGGAGGATGGCGTTAACTACAGTGCATTTGATGCCGGCAAAGAAGCCAATGGTATTAACCGGGATGTAAACGGCCTGGAACCGGGGGCCTGGTATGAATTGAGCGGAGAGGTGTATGCGGACACTGCAAATGCCATTTCCATAGCCCAGAAGAAACCAGGGACAGACAAGACAGATAAGTCTTTTGCGGAAAATACAAAGACAAATGAGTGGGAGGCCATTTCTGTTAAATTCCAGATGCCGGCAGGGGAAACTTCAAAGAATATCAGTGTCTGGCTGGATAAAGGAACTGCCAAGGCCAGAAATATCAGGCTCGTAAAGACGGACAATCCTGACACTCCTGATATCCCGGACGAGGATACCCCGATCATAAGCAGCGATTCCTTCTATATTGATGCGGCTGGCGGGGATGACTCCAATACCGGAACCTCACCGGAGCAGGCATGGAAGACCTTTGCGAACGTAAAGAGACTCCGTCTCCAGGCAGGGGGAAAACTCCTTTTAAAAGCAGGCTGCACATGGAACGGTGAGCAGCTTAAACTGCAGGAGGCGGCAGGAACTCCGGAGAACCCCGTATATGTGGACAGATACGGCGAGGGTGCAGATCCGGTCATCAACGGCAGCGGTAATCCGTGGCAGACCAATAAGAACGCACCGAAGCAGGATGTGGCAGCAGTCCACATTTACAATTCCAGTTACATCACAGTCCAGAACCTGGAAGTGACCAACTGGGAGACGGATGAGGCAGACCTGGTAAAAGACAATGCCAATAAGAAACAGAGCCGGTATCTGCTCACTGGTATCCTTGTGGAAAACCACGATGCAGGGGATCTGCCGGGTGTTGTTGTGAAAAATAACTATGTACATGATGTCAACGGCTACATGCAGGGCGGTGCCCAGAAAGGCTCAGGCGGCGTGATCGCCCTGGTGACCGGAGATGCGGTTGAATCCAGTTTTACAGACCTGACTATCGTTGGCAATAAGGTGGAAAATGTCTGCCATGAGGCTATTTATATGGAAAGCTCCTGGGCATCCAGAGTATTAGTCGGCGGCAGCGGTTCACAGGAAGCCGGAAAAGGAAGATGGGTCGGATGGCCAAATGTATATGTGGCAGAGAACTATGTCTATGATGTAGCCGGTGACGGCATCGTCCTGATCAATGCAGACGGCGGCGTTGCAGAGAAGAACCTGATCGTAAAAAGCGCCAGCGAGGACTGGGATTACAGCAGAAACCCTGCGCATGCGGCTATTTGGATGTGGGACTGCAATAATGTGACCATGCAGTACAATGAGGCGGCCCATACGGAGAGTTATCAGGATGGCATGGCATTTGATTTTGACTATGGCAACCAGAATGTTATGTATCAGTACAATTACAGTCATGACAACAAAGGCGGCTTCTGGATGTCCTGTCCGGGACCGAACTACACAGTCAATGCAGTTGCAAGGTACAATGTCAGTGTAAATGACGGCCTGTTTGACGGCGCCCGCATTCTGCGTATCGGTGAATACGGAAGTATCGGCAACCAGTTCTACAACAACACCATGTACTGGAACCGTGGGTATAAGATAAATGCAGTAGAGCAGGCAACATGGGGAACTCCACCGTCCAGCGGAACGGATATCTACAACAATATCTTCTGTGGTGACAGTGATGAATTCGTAAATAATGACGGTGTTACCTATGCCAATAACTGTGTATACGGAAGTATTGCGGATATATATCCGGTAGATGAGGACCAGGGTGCTGTCATCGCAGATCCTCAGTTTACAGATCCGACAAACTATACAGAAGGAAGTTTTTCCGACAATACGGTGACCCTGGGAAGTCCGGATGGATTCAAGCTTAAATCCACCTCACCCTGTATTGATGCAGGTATGGATTATATGCCGGTTCCCCAGGAATCTATGCCGAAAGTAGCAGATGAACTGGTACCGACACAGATCACCATTGAAAATAAGGACTATGAAGGCAATCCCGCTCCTTATACGGGAGAAAGCGGAACAGCAGTTTTGGATATGGGTGCATTTGAATACCAGGGTGAAAGCGAAGCAGAGCGGCCGGAAGTGGACAAGACATATCTGGAAGCCCTGACAGCCATGGCAGAAGCATACCGGGAAGCTGATTTTGAATCCGGCAGTTTTACCGCAATGCAGAAGGCTCTGGAAGCTGCGAAGACGGTACTTGCACGCCCTGTTGTGACACAGGATATGATCGACAGCTATGCAGCGAAGCTGGAAAATGCAGTGAAAGACATGATAAAGAAGGTTGACATAAAAGAAAATACTCCGGATTCAGCAGACAATATCCTGAAAGAGTATAATCCTGATAAAGATAATGCAGGCTTTGAGAGAGAAAAAACCGACTGGGGAGCATGGCAGAGCCGTGTAGGGGTCACAAAAGAGGATGCCCACAGTGGTGAACAGAGTCTTAAGGTGGACAAGACCAGTCAGGGTACAGCGTACTCGGAAATCGGAGAAGTTCCGGTTAAGGCTGATACAGATTATATATGTGAAGCCTGGATAAAATGCAATGATTCCGATGTTGACAAAGTTGCTATTGAGGCAAAACATCATAACAATGTTACTCATACAGGTGACATCAAGCTTGGAAATGCCAAACCCGAGTCAGAAGCTTCCGATAAAGGATGGAGAAAGGTAAAACTTGCATTTACCACAAAGGAATACAATAAGATAAGCCTCAGCGTCAACAGTGACGCGGCGTCTGTCCTGCTGGATGATGTTTCCCTGTACGAGAGATATACAATAGCAAAAGAAGAGCTGGATACAACCGCCATTGATACAGCTCTGGCCCTTACTCCTGCAGAGGAAGAGTCCTATTACACAGAAGCCTCCTGGAAGGCGTACCGGAATGCGGTTCTGGCTGCCAGACTGGAGAAAGTAAATGCAAATGCCACAAAAGATTCCATCGAGGCAGCAGCAGATACATTGACAGAGGCGTTTCATGCATTGGAGAAATACGAACCGGCTCCGGCTGTAGACAAAAAAGAACTGCAGAAAGTATATGATGCCTACAAGGATAAAAAGCAGGGCAATTATACGGACGCAAGCTGGAAGGTGTTTACAGAGGCGCTGAAAACAGCCGAGGAAGCTTTAAACAGTGATGTGGACCAGGAAGCAGTAAATGATGCTAAGAAAGCGCTGGAAGATGCATTTGCAGCTCTTGAGGAAAATCCGGAGGTCAAAGTCGATAAAACGGCGCTGGAAAAACTCTATAAAGCCCACAAGGATGACAAGCAGGGCAATTATACGGATGAGTCCTGGAAAACATTTACAGACGCGCTGAAAGATGCAAAGAATGCTCTGGACAATGATGTGGACCAGGATACAGTGAACGATGCAGAGAAAGCCCTGAAATCTGCGATCGCGGCTCTTGAGGAAAATCCGGAGATCAAAGCCGACAAAACCGCTCTGGAAAAACTCTATAAGGCCCACAAGGATGACAAGCAGGGCAATTATACGGATGAGTCCTGGAAAACATTTACCGCTGCCCTGAAAAAGGCGGATAAGGTCCTGAAAGATGATTCTGCAACCCAGAAAGAAATCAATGAGGCAGCCGCATCTCTTGAAAGCGCAGTGAAGGGACTGAAGGAGAAGACGGATTCCAAAAAGGCTGATAAGACAGAACTGCAGAAACTCTATGATAAGCATAAAGATGACAAGCAGGGAAGTTATACAAGTGCAAGCTGGAAGAACTTCCAAAAGGCACTGGAGGCAGCGAAGACGGTATTGGAGGATGAGGATGCAACACAGTCTCAGGTAGACAAGGCGCAGGCGGCTTTGGAGAAAGCAGTCAGGAACCTGAAGAAAACCAGCACTCCCGGCACCAAAAAGAAGAATACCACCACAACAAACGGAAATAAAAAATCTTCCGGTGCCAAGACAGGCGATGAAACACCGCTTGCACTTATGGCCGGACTTCTGGTATTATCAGGAGGAGCAGTGGTGATTTTCGGAAAGAAACGGAAATACAGAAACTAAGATACAGAATTTAAAAGACATGTATGGGGGCTGTTTCGGCAGCTCCCATTTTCAGGAGCGACAGATGCGGAAAAAATATATTGTGAATGCTGTTTTTGGAGTGGTTCTATTGCTGCTGGCAGGTCTGATCATCTATATCAGATTTCAGAAGCCGGAAGAGATGCGTACCGTGATGGAAGTAAACGGTCAGGACGTTGTACGGGAAGAGTACCAGCTCATACTGCAGAGACTCCGGGCACAGGTGAAAAGCGGGTATTCCACAGAGGAGGCAAACAGGAAGGACTTCTGGACCGGCAGGATAGATGGCAGTACACCTTTAGAAGAGATCATGGGTCTTGCAGAGGAGGAACTGATACGGGACAAGGTGATCGCATCCATGGCAGAGACCCGGGGAATCCGTGTAGATGCAGATTACGAATCGCTGAAGGATTCCATGGAGCAGGAGAATGCGTCCCGCAGCCGGAAGGAAGCTTCCGGTGAGGTGAACTATGGACTTATCACCTATACGGAAGAAGCTTATTATCAGTATTTCTATACAGGACTGGAATCAGAACTGACGGAGGCGCTGAAAAAAGAGCATACTATCACAGATAAGGAACTGGAATCCGCATACAATGAGAACCTGGAAAGCTATCGGTATGAAAATAAAGTGAATGTGCTGGCAGCAGAGACAAAGGCAGAGAACACAGAAATACTCCGGCATGCGGCCGAAGCTATGGAGAGCGGCATGGAGAAGGAAGAGCTGGCAGAAACATTCCCTGATATCAGCTTTTATGAGCTGGAGATGAATTCCCTTGATACCCAGGAGGGAAAAAGCGGCGTGTACGGTCTGCGCTGGATGCTGGCAGCCGGCATGCAGGCAGGTGAGATAAGTGAGCCTTTTGCAGCCGGGCAGAATATGCTGGTCATGAAATGCCTTGAGAGGGAAGAGGACGGATATCTGCCGCTGAAGGATGTAAAAGGCGTACTGGAGAGCCAGATCAAAACAGAAGCGGCAAAACAGGAAATCCGGGCAGAAGTACAAAAAGCAGAGGTAAAGAAAAAAGACGGCAAATTGGAAGCGGCAGCAAAAGAAGTTCTCGTGGAACAGGATACATGAGGATGCAGATAAAAAAATTGAAAAAATGCTTGACAATACTTGTCCTGCATGGTATTTTAATACAGGAATAGCTGCCGAAGACAGCAGGTGCCGTTAGGCATAAGGACAAAACGCCTGCCGAGGAAAGATTCATTCTTGCAATTATTAGGATTGATGAAGCCTCTCTGTCTATGCAGAGAGGTTTTTTTCGTACTAATCGTTGAAGTACCTTTCGATATATGAGCAGCGCAGCCTAAAAAAATAAGGAGGTGCACTAATTCATGGCAAAAGTAGAACTCAAAAAACCGGTCGTAGACGAGATTGCCAGCAGTATTAAAGATGCCGCATCTGTAGTGTTAGTAAGCTACAAAGGTATCACTGTTGAGCAGGATACAAAAATGCGTAAGGAATTAAGAGAAGCTGGTGTTACTTACAAAGTATACAAAAACACAATGATGAACTTTGCTTTCAAAGGAACTCCTTGTGAAGAATTATGCCAGCATTTAGAGGGAACAAACGCTTTGGCAGTATGTATGGAAGATGCAACTGCTCCGGCAAGAATCCTTGCAAAATACGCAAAGGATGTTCCGACTCTGGAATTAGTAGCAGGTGTTGTTGAAGACGCTTACTACGACAAGGCAGGAATCGAGGCACTTTCCAAAGTTCCTTCAAGAGAAGAACTGCTTGGAAAACTGCTTGGAAGTATCCAGTCTCCTATCACAAACTTCGCTCGTGTGCTTAACCAGATTGCTGAACAGCAGGGTGGAGCAGCAGCAGAGTAATTCAATACGCTGACAAAGTCAGACGTACAATCAAACGAAAATAAAACAAAAAATTGGAGGTAAATAAAAATGGCAAAATTAACAACAGCTGAGTTTATTGAAGCTATCAAAGAGTTATCTGTATTAGAGTTAAATGAATTAGTAAAAGCTTGCGAAGAAGAATTCGGTGTATCCGCAGCAGCAGGCGTTGTAGTTGCAGCAGCAGGTGATGGTGCAGCAGCAGCAGAAGAGAAAGATGAGTTTGACGTAGAACTGACAGAGGTTGGTCCTAACAAAGTTAAAGTTATCAAAGTTGTTCGTGAAGTTACCGGCTTAGGCTTAAAAGAAGCTAAAGAAGTTGTTGACGGTGCTCCGAAAGTTCTTAAAGAGGCTGCTTCCAAAGCTGAGGCTGAGGAGATCAAAACTAAACTTGAGGGCGAAGGCGCTAAAGTTACACTTAAATAATCTGATTTATATAAGGACCCCGGAAATGCCTTTGTTTCAGGCATTTTCGGGGTTTTTTGTCTTGAATTTATAATAATCATGGAGTTATAGGCCGTCTGCTTTACCAGAGCAGGGCGGCTTTTTTTATGCGCGTAAGTGAGAGTCGATGCAATTCAAAATCCAGGCGGGAAACCATACCCACTCTACCGGCATTCTGATATCATTTCCAGAAGAAATCAGAAAGAGATACATGCGGCAGCAAACACTGCAGACTGGGAGGTGGTTCGAGTGAAGATTTTTGTATGGAAGTATAGTTCTTTATATATATGAGATATACTTAAGCTGTTAAAATAACGTGAAGAAAAGAATTTGGGAGGCACGGCTATGAAAAAGAAAAACGGAAGATGGATGCTACTGGCAGGAGCAGCGGTAATTATGGCTGCTGCTGTCGCATTTGCAGGATGTGGGAAAAGTGATAAATCTGTAAAAATTGAGAAAAGCCAGAAAGAAACAGCGGAAGAGAAAACAGTTGTGCAGGAAAATGAGGGGGCAGAAGAAGAACGGGATACTGAGACGGAAAAAACCACTAAGAATGCTGTTCTTGAACTGCCGCAGGATGGAAAGCGTTTTCCGGTGGGAAACCGCAAAACCATGACAAGGATAGCAGTTGTGAAAAACGGGGAGAAAGTGTTTGAAATCAGTAAAGAAGCATCAGAAAATCAGGTGGATTTCAGTGAGTGGCAGGTGACTGCACCATATCACACAAAGCAGCTTGTCAATGTTTCCGACATTTATACATTTTTAGATAATTATGCAGCATGGGGTTATCTGGAAAAGGCAGAGGAAGAAAGATTCATTGATTCAGGCGATTGGGTGGAAGAAGAATTTTCGGATACAGGGAGCGTGAAGATTCAGATAGGGGAAGAGGATGAGGAAGGTAATTCTTATGTCCGTGCGGATTATTCCGGGAATGTATACAAGGTTGATAAAGAGATGCTGGAAGTGCTGACCGGTGTTGAACCATATGATTTCATTATGGGAATCGCAAATCTCGTCTATCTGACAACTATAGATACACTTGAAATAGACACGGGAGACACAAAGGCTGTCTTTGAGATAAAGACAGACAGCAGCAATGACCAGGAATTTATGAAAGAAGGAAAAAAAGCAGACAAAGATCAATTTACAAAGCTATATTCCTCATTGATCTCTGTCCTGATCACAAAAGAAGCGGACCGGGAACAGGCAGAGAAGGTCCTGAATTCAGAAAAACCTGTTTTATCACTGAAATACAAACGGAATCAGGAAGGTCTGATTGATATTGAGATTGCCTACTATCCATATGATGATGAAAATTACCTGCTCAGCAGGGACAAAAAAGCAGAATTTCTGGTTTCGAGGGAACAGGTAAATCAGATCATAAACCAGGCAGAAATAATATGCAGATAGGAGTAAGATGAAAAAAAAGAAAGGTCAGAAACGGGCATTCGGCAAATATCTGTTTCGGTGGCTGCTTGTTCTGGTTCTGGGATTTGCAGCTATCAGCGTTGCTTTTAATATCTATATTTACCAAACAGAAAAAGATCACTATACAAATTTAAACAAAAAAGAAAAAAAGGACAGGATTGAATATCTGGCAAGAAATATGAACGAGTCCTTTACAAAATTGAAGAGAATGTCGGAGATGGTAATAGGGGATGATGTGGTTCTGGAACTCTATTGCAAGTATGACATGGTGAACAGCTTTGAAAGGGGAAAACTTTGTGATGCCATAAAAGAACGGTGTATGGAACTGGATAATATGAATGAACTTACGCTGTCCAGCACACTGTATTTTCCGGATAAAAATCTGAAAATAGACCGTTTTGGTTACCATGATGATGATTCAGAAGAGTTTCGCCAGTTTATTACAGAGCGTCAGACAGGAAAGGTATTTTTAGTGACAGATGACAGAGCTTATATGGTGGAAGTTCTGAAGAAAGATTATATTGAAGATTATTGGGAACAGGGGAATGTGCTCGGAGTCTTTGTAATGGAAGTGGATACGAAACGAATCATGAAGGAACTGAATTTTGCAAAAATGTCACCCCAGGATATTCTTCTGATGACAAACATGGACTGTTCCGAACTATATTTTACAGACGGAACAGAAAAGCTGCCGCCGCTTACGGAACTTCAAGACAGCAGGAACATGGCAATAGGAGATAATCAGTACTTTGTGGATTCCTATGAGGAGGAGGGAAGCTTTTTCAGGATATATTATCTTCAGGACCAGAGTTTGCTGCAGCTTTTGCAGAAAAATATGAAGAACAGTATTCTGGTATTTATCGGAATCAGTATTCTGAATATTGTACTTGTTATGCTGCTGGGTTTTCGTTATATTCTCCACCCGCTGGAGGTACTGCTTGTGAAAGCGTTCGGGGAGATTGAAAAATCAAATCTGTCCTACCGTATTCCGCTTACCAACAAGGACGGTGTGTTTTCGGATCTTTACAGGAAGTTTAATTATATGGCGGAACGCATAGACAGTCTGGTTTCAAAAGAACTGAAACAGCAGATTCTTGTCAATAAGGCTAATTTCAAGCATCTTCAGGCACAGATTAATCCTCATTTTATGTACAACAGTTACTTTCTGCTTTATCGTATGATTAAGAGCGGTGACCGAGAGAGCAGCCTATACCTGTGTGAAAACCTCGGGCACTTTTTTAAATATATTAACAGAGATTCGGGAGATGATAAAAGACTGTCTGATGAGGTTAGTCATGCGAGAGCCTATGCAGTGATACAGGGTTATCGTTACAGGGGACTCATCAGCATTGATTTTCAGGAACTCCCTGAAAAATATAATTATATCATGGTTCCGAGACTTGTGATACAGCCTCTGTTTGAAAATGTATTTAAGTATGTGATTGACGAAATGGATGACGATGAGAAAATCATCCTGCGGGTGGGATACCATGAAGAAGGGGAACATCTGGTGATCTCTGTGGAAAATTCCGGAAATATACATGAAGAAGAGCTTTGCCGCATCAGGCAAAAGCTTCAGGAGCCGGAAAAAGAAGAAAATATTACAGCATTAGTGAATATTAATCTGCGGTTAAACGCGTACTTTAAGGAGGATCAGTCCGTCCGTGTTTTAAAATCAAATCTTGGAGGACTGAAGGTGGAAATCAGAGTCAGATTATGAGGGAAAAGATGAGGGAAAAGGAAACGCAAAACAGAAAATACAAGCTTCTGGTGGTAGATGACGAGCCATTCATATCCGACAGCATGAAAGAACTGTTTGAAACGGAGCTGGGAGATATTTTTGAAGTGTTCAACTGCTATCATCCCAAGAAGGCACTTCAGATTTTTGAGTACAGACTTCCGAATCTGGTGGTCAGTGATGTTAAAATGCCGAAAATGACAGGGATTGAGATGGCAGAAAAAATGAGAAAAATAAAGCCGGACGTGCATGTTTTGTTTTTGTCCGGATATGATGAATTTGAACTTGTATATTCGGCCATCAAACAGAATGCAGACGATTATATTCTGAAAACAGAAGGAGATGCTACTATTCTTGCGGCAGTCAGGAAAATGGCAGAACTGATTAGACATGAAAATCTGTTTATGGAGGAATACGAAAGCTCGCAGAATAAAATCACATATATGGAACCTGTGTTTAAACAGCAGGCTTTGGTTCATATACTGGATGGAAGTATTGTGTCCACAGAGGATTTTGACAAAGTGATGGCGGATTTGGAGAATCCGCTGCCTGTAAAAGGGCAGCTTCTTCTGCTCATCGGAAGCCTGAAGGAAAAGGTATCCCAGAAGCTGCAGGAAAATATTCTGGAAACAGTTGAACAAATGCTGTACAAGGCATGGGATGAGAAAAAAATCGGATATATCCATAAAGTTATGTACAGGGATTCTTTTGTCTGGATGCTGGAAACAGGGGAAGAAGAACTTTCGGGACTTCTGTTTGTGACAGTTCTTGATATACAGAAGATAATACAGCAGAAGCTCAGTCTTCAGATGCGGTTTGTAATTGCAGAAAACGGAGTTTTGTGGAAAGAATTGAATCGGAAGTATAATGATCTCTGGTATGAAATGCAGGGGCAGGTACTCAATGAAGACAATAGTGTTGTAATGGAGAACAGGAAGGAAGATGCTGCTGAAAAGTTCAATGGAGAGAGTGTGGAGGTTGAACGGATATTTTGTGCCTTGACGGAAAAAATCAGCCTGCTGGAAAAAATACTTTCTCAGGAAAACTTTGAAGATTTCTGCATAGTACAGGAGGAAATTCTTCAGGTACTGGAAAATTCCAGACGTCATTCCATGTATGCATTGGAGCTGTATTATTCTCTGGGAAATATGCTTGTATCGTATATCAACAGAAAAAATATCCGTATGGAGCTTGCATCCAGGATTCAGCTGGTGGAGCTGTTTGACCCGGGGGCATTTGAGACATGGAAAGAAGCAGCGGATTACATTAGGAAGCTTGTACAGGTAATGAAAGAGTTACATGAGATTACAGATCAGAATACCCAGATTACAATTAACGAGAAAATTAAGGCCTATATTCTTTCGCACCTTTCGGAAGAGTTATCTTTGACAGTGATCGGACAGGTAATGGGATTTAATCCGGTTTATTTGTCAAGAGTGTTTAAGCAGTATGAGCATATCAGTATTCGGGATTATATTGAAAAGCAGAGAATAGAGCTTGGAATGCGGCTGATTAAAAATTCACGGTTGAAAATCTATGAAGTGGCTGAAGTCTGCGGCTATCAGAATCCGGCGTATTTTATTAAGATTTTTAAGGAACATTATGGCATAACACCTCAGGAATGCAGGAAAAATAAAATGTAATCATACAAAAATACTAACTTTTTTGTTGTAAAAGTAAAAATTGTTTTATATACGCCTTTCCATGGAATTGATAAACTGTAACAAGAAAAGGAAGGGAGAGCTGCTATGAAAACTGTTACGAAAAAGAGAAAAAAGGGATGGTTTAAGAAGGAACTGCCGTTCCATGTAATGCTGCTGCCGGCGGTTATTATTACCATTATTTTCAAGTATGTGCCGTTTGCAGGAATCAGTATGGCATTTGAAGATTACACACCGCTGCGGGGGCTGTTCGATCAGAAGTGGGTAGGATTTGAAAATTTCAGATATTTGTTTTCACTTCCGGGATTCGGAAGCGTAATCTGGAATACTGTTTTTATTGCAGTTTTGAAAATGGTAGGTAATCTGATTTTTCCTGTCGTAATTGCACTGCTGCTTAACGAAGTGAGGGCAAAAAAATACAAGAAGACTGTACAGACGGTACTTTATCTGCCGCATTTTATCTCATGGGCAGCATTGGCGGGTATTTTTATTGATATTCTTTCACCATCGGGAGGAATGGTCAACAATCTTCTGAACAGTATGGGAGTGAAAGAGGTGTTCTTTCTGGGAAATGCAGACGTATTCCCTTATACTATGGTATTTACTGATGTATGGAAAGAGCTTGGCTGGGGAATGATTGTTTACCTGGCGGCGATCACGGGAATTGACCCGACTTATTATGAGGCTGCAAGAATGGATGGTGCAGGACGGTTTAAACAGATTCTGCATGTTACGATTCCAAGTATTCTGCCGATGATTCTTCTGATGATGGTATTGAGTGTCGGCAATGTGCTTCAGGCGGGATTTGAGCAGGTTTTTAACCTATACAGTCCGCAGGTTTATGCTACCGGAGATATTATAGATACCTACGTATATCGGATCGGTGTGATAGAAGCAAAATTTGATTTGGCAACTGCAGTCGGTTTATTCAAATCAGCAATCTCTTTTGCCCTCATCATGGTGGGATATAAGATGGCAGATAAACTGGCCGGATATAAGGTATTCTAACTAGAGGAGGCTGAAAGAAAAATGAAGATAAAAGAATCACCGTCAAGAAAAGTTTTTATGGTACTGAATTACATATTTCTCGGTATACTGGCAGTGTCCTGCCTTCTGCCGCTGATTAATCTGTTCGCTATTTCCTTCAGTGCAAGGTCTATGGTGGATGCAAATGCGGTTAGCTTCTGGCCGAAAGGTTTTAATACAGCAGCTTATGAGTACATTTTGTCGAACAAGCAGTTTTTTCAGTCCTTCGCGATCACTGTACTCAGGGTAGTCTTTGGATGGGCCATCAATCTGGCATTGATTATCCTTGTGGCTTATCCGCTGTCAAAGGATAACCCCAGAATCTTCAGAAGCAGGAAATATTATACGTGGTTTTTTCTGGTTCCTATGGTTTTTAACGGAGGATTGATTCCTACATATCTCGTAGTAAGCAAGATGCATATGGTGAACTCCTTCTGGGCACTGATTTTGCCGGAAGCACTCCCTATGTTCTGCGTACTGATTATGATGAATTTTTTCCGTGGTATTCCAAAAGCAATTGAGGAGGCTGCCCTGGTGGATGGTGCAAACTGGTTTGTGACTATGTGGAAAATCTATCTGCCGCTGTCAAAAGCTTCCCTGGCAACCGTATCACTGTTTCTGATTGTCAATCACTGGAATGCATGGTTTGATGGATTGATCTATATGAACCTTCCGGAAAAATATCCATTGATGACATATCTGCAGTCAGTTGTGCTCAAATTTGATATTACTAAGATTACATCTGAACAGCTGATGCTCAATCCGCACCTTGTAGATGTGACAGGACGAGGGATCAAGGGTGCACTGATTCTCCTGTGTACAGTGCCGATACTGATGATTTATCCGTTCCTGCAGAAATATTTCGTTGCAGGTGTAGTTATGGGAAGCGTTAAGGAATAAGAAAAAGCGATGTTAAACGGAGAATACGTTTAATATAAAAAAGAAGAGAATAAGGAGGCTTTTTATGAAAAAGAAAAAAATTTTGGCTCTGATGATGGCAGTGTCTATGGCAGGTTCACTTGCTGCTTGCGGAGGAGGAGACTCATCGAAAGGTACTTCAAAGGGAGGTGCTTCAGAAGGCAGTACAGAGGACGGGATGGTCGAGCTGACCTATATGCACAAATTGAATGGTACAGAAAAATATGTCGGAGACGATGATATCAACAACAATGTCTGGACACGCTGCTATCAGGATGATTTGGGAATTAAACTGAATTACACGATTGCCGCTGCAGGAGATGACTATACACAGAAACTTACGATGGCAATCGCATCCAATGAGCTTCCGGATTTAATGGATCTTCCGCCTGAGGAATTTTCAGAACTTGCAAATGCCGGAATGCTGGCAGATATTACAGATTCCTATGAAAAAGATGCGTCTGATCTGCTGAAACAGACGATTGAGGTGGATGGAGGAATACAGCTTGCATCTGCAAAGGTTGATGGTAAGCTGTACGGACTTCCTCAGCTTTCCGCAGCAGACGGAACTTGTGACCTTCTTTGGATCCGTACAGACTGGCTGGAAAATCTGGGGCTTAAGGCGCCGACGACAATGGACGAATTGATTGAAGTAGCGAAAGCTTTCCGCTATAATGACCCGGATGGAAACGGTCAGGATGATACCTGGGGAATCGGATTCCAGAAGGCGATTGTGTCTGAGGATGGAGCAAGTCCGGGAAGTTATGAGGGATTCTTTGCTGCATATGGTGCGTATGCAAAGGCATGGGTAAAAGGAGATGACGGAAAGATTACATATTCCGGAATCAATAATGGCATCAAGGATGCACTGACGCAGTTGAATCAGATGTACGAAGACGGTCTGATTGACCCTGAATTCGGTGTTAAAGACACAGTCAAACTCGGTGAGGATATTTCGGCCGGAAAAGTAGGTATGTTCTACGGACTGGAAGGAATGCCGTGGGGAGCATGCAAGAGCAACATCGAAAATAACCCGGAAGCAGAATGGCAGTGTTATCCGATTGTATCTGCAACAGACGAACCGGCAAAACCGATTACTTATGTAAGAATCAGCCGTTATTATGCAGCGAATGCAAAATGTGAACATCCGGAAGCACTTGTGAAAATCGCAAATGTATTCCAGGATAAGATTAATTCCCTTGATTCAACAGAGGAGACACTCAATACGTTTGGTGTAGACCCTGAAACAGGCATCAACTTTGCTGAATATGCAGCATTCGGAATGGACCCTGCAATTCAGAAATGTAACACATATTATAAAGAAATCAAGGACACACTGGAAGGAAACAGCAAAATAGAAGATATCCATCCGGAAGCAGCAAGATACTATAATGTAATCAAAACATACATAGATGGAGGAATGGATAAAGCCTCCAATTCACTTGGATGGAACTACTATAAATTTATCGGACCGGAAGGAAGCTGGAACACGATTATCAACGATTATAAAGCAAATGACAAGCTGGTTCAGTCTGCATTCTTTGGTGCACCTACACCGACCATGAGTACAAATCTGGTATCCATGGACAAGCTGCAGTCAGAAACTTTTGTAAACATCATCATGGGAACACAGAAGCCGGAAACATTTGATGATTTTGTAAAACAATGGAAAGAAATGGGCGGAGACACCATTACAGATGAAGTAAATGAATGGTACAAGAAGACTTTGGCAGATGTGGCAGAATAGAAAAGCAGAGCTGCTGAACGTTTTCTTACGGTCAGCGCAGTAAATGCGCAGACCTGCTGAATAGTTACGAACAAAATTACAATTGGAGGAGACATCGTGAAAGGAAACTATAATATTTTTTATACACCGGAAAAACAGTATCCGGGAATGCCGCATGGCGAAATGTGCGGAGACTTTATGCCTTTCTTCTGGAAGGGAGTGTACCATCTGTTTTATCTCTATAAATGCTGTGTTTATAAAGTGGAAACAGAGGATTTTGTACACTACAAAGAACCGACACTGGTTCTTCAGAACGGTTCACCGGATGATCAGGACTGGCATATCGGCACAGGCAGTGTTTTTGAGTATGACGGAATATTTTATTTTCATTATACCGGTTTTTGTGAAGGAAATCATGGACTTGAGGGTAAAAATGAGCAGGTGATTTTAAGAGCACGCAGTACAGATATGGTACATTGGGAGAAAGACCGTGACTTTTTCTTCCGACCGGATACTAGGTATTATGGAAACCTTCACTGGAGAGATCCTCATGTGATTCGGAATGACGAACTGGGAAAATTTTTCATGCTGATTACAGCTACCCAAAAGGAAGGGGCATATAAACGTACGGGATGTACGGCCGTGTATGTATCAGAAGATATGAATACATGGGAGCATTTTAAAACATTATATGCACCGAGAACCTTTATTACACATGAATGTCATGACTGTTTTAAGATGGGAGATAAATGGTATCTTACATTCTCAAATTATTCCCGTTGGTGGGAAACGAGATACAGAGTGGCGGATTGTTTCCAGGGACCTTATAGAGTACCGGAGCATGACGATATGTTTGACGGCAGGGAATATTATGCAGCAAAGTCTGTGACAGACGGAAAGAAACGCTACATGGTAGGCTGGGAATCTATTCGAGAAAACTGCAGGGACAGCGGCAGACACCTCTGGGGCGGAAACATTCTGGTTCACGAACTGGTTCAGCGAGAAGACGGTACACTTGGAGTGAAGATGCCGGACACAATCGAACAGTCTTTTACGGAAGAAATTCCATTGAAACTGACATTACGCCAGGGCGAGTTTTCCGGTGAAGATGCCTGCTTTACAGGAAGTGCATCAGACGGCTTTGCCTGGGCAGAATTGTCAGAACTGCCTGAGACTGCACTGTTTGACACAGAACTTTCATGGAGTGAAGGAACAGAGGCAGTAGGAATTATGATTCACGCACAGCCGGATCTTAAAGAATGGTGTCAGTTACGTCTTGAAATAAAGAATGGCAGAATCCTTATGGATCGTTACAACAGAGTAGACGGAGATCAGTATTATCTGGATGAACGGCCGGTTCGATTTACGGAAAACTCTGCTAAGGTCAAACTGGTGGTAAGCGGAAATATCATGCTGGTTTATGTAAATGATGTGGCATTGGTTTCCAGATGCTATGAGATTGCTTCCGGTTCCGTGGGAATTTTTACAGAATACGGAGAAATCAGGGCAAAGGGAACAAGACTGTTGGTACAGAAATATTGACATTTGGCTTCAGTATGTATAATGAAAAGGGTAAAAATATGGTCCTTGGAGAACTTGAGAATATTTTCAGGCTTAGAAACGGTTCTTCCCGTGCAATTACATGGGAGAACCGGACAGGAGAAAAAGGAAAAGGCGGTATGGCGGAAAGCGAGCTGGGACCGTCAAGAAAAGGCTCTCCCTGTGTGCCTGAGATAGCAGCGGGAGAAACGGTGACACTGGCTGAGATAATAGGTCCGGGCATTATTCAGCATATCTGGATGACTGTGACGGACCGTACCAGTGAGAGAAACAGATATGTACTGCGGGACCTTGTAGTCCGTATGTATTGGGATGACGAGGAGACTCCGTCTGTGGAAAGTCCTCTGGGGGATTTGTTCTGCTGCGGATTCGGTGTATCGTATCAGGTGAATTCACAGCCCATAGCAGTAAATCCTACCCGAGGATTTAATATGTATTTTCCTATGCCTTTTAGGAAAAAGGCAAGAATAACAGTGGAAAATCAGTGTGATGAAGATATTCCTGCATTTTTTTATCAGGTGGATTACTGCCTAACAGATGAGGTTACAGATGACGCAGGATATTTCCATGCACAGTGGAAAAGACAGCACATTACGGAGAAGGGAAAAGATTATGTGATTCTGGATAATGTACAGGGGAAAGGTCAGTATGTGGGTACATATATGGCACTGACTACGCTGGAACGTTACTGGTACGGAGAAGGTGAAGTGAAATTCTACATTGACGGAGATAAGGAATATCCTACAATCTGCGGGACAGGAACAGAAGATTACTTTGGCGGAGCTTGGAGTTTTGCCGGGCAGGAAGAAGGAAAGACAGTAGAGCAGATGTTCTGTACACCTTATCTGGGCTATCCTTATTATTCCCGCCATGACACATTCATACATAATGATTACCATAATGATGACCAGATGCCGCAGAGAAGCTTCTACAGATGGCATATCGCAGATCCCATTCTTTTTAAAGAAGATCTTAAAGTTACGATACAGCAGATTGGCGTGTACTATGGTGGATTGTTTGAGCGTCAGGATGATGTGGCAACTGTAGCCTACTGGTATCAGGCAGAGCCGCATGGAAAATTCCCGAAGTTTCCGGCAAGAAAAGAACGCTGGCCAAGATAAAATACAGAGATTTCCGTCTATGCAGCGAGTGCGTGGACGGAAATGCTTATCCTTTGCCAATGGGAGCTTTGTCGTCGACAAGAAAATTCATCTGTGATATGATAGAGGCAGATATATTTGTTTCACAGGAGGAGCAGAAATCATGGAGAAACTCTTGACGGTGACTGAAGTGGCAGCGTATCTGAGGACCACTACGACTACGATATACAGATGGCTGAAGCAGGGGAGGCTGTCTGCTGTTAAGATTGGAAAAGAATGGAGAATCAGTGAGGAACAGTTAAAATCTGTCATGAGCAGCGGCAGCAAGATATCCAATTCTCTGTGGGATAAACTGAATAAAAAGGAACACCTGCTTCTTATTACAGAGAAAGATTCTGAAATTACAGAATTTGAAGTCTCATTTTTCCGCCGGGCTCTCAGTGAGGGGGCCGGTATCATGAAAGGATGTTGGTGGCAGGAGACGGATAAGGTCTGTGAGCAGTATGAGAGAAACGGGCTGGATGTGAAGACGCTGGAAAAAGAAGGTCTGCTTAATGTGATTGATTTTCAGTCTTTGTATCGCAAGGAGGGAGTAGAAGGACCACTCCGGGCCTGGAGCGCCGGCATTGAAAGTGCCGTTGCAAAGGGGCATACCCGGCTGTGGGCATCCGGTTCTCCTGCAATGGACTGCATAGGCGGTAATGCGGAAGCCCTGCTTTCTTTTGAGGCCAGGCTGAACCAGGCAATACAGGATATGCCGGTTATCGGGATATGTCCATATTCCCTTGAAAATCCTGGTAACTATAAGAATTTTAGTAAATTGATATCCCTCATGGACTGCCATAGTGGTGTGGTATTTTACGGGAAAAATCAGTGTAAATTGTTGAGACAATGAATATAATAGAAGGAGTCCTCAAATGACAGTTTTGCCATTTGGGGACTCCTTTTATTATGGGGCTGATACTTATGCGGGCGTTGGTTTTGCATATTAACAGTCGGGTTTTTTGCGGCCGGTCATGCCTTTTCTGTAGGCATTGGTAAACCTGCGGCACAGACGGTCCTTTCCCAGCAGCGCATCCATGACAAGTCTGGATGTATACAGCTCCCGGCTGCATGGGTCCAGAATTGCTGAATCCAGCCCCAGAAAAGCGGCCACTGCGTAGAAATGCTGGTTGATCACCTGCCTGAGCGGCATACCAAAGGAAAGATTGCTGATGGCTGCAGTTATCTTAAGCTTCGGAGATAGTTTTCTTATACCCCGGACGGCCTCTGTAAAAACCACCATGGACTGGTTATTCGCAGAGATTGCAGTGAGCAGAGGATCTATATGTATTTGTTCCGGTTTCACGCCGTACCTGGCTGCTTTATCAAGTATGGCATCTGCAATTTTGATCCGGTTTTCTGCATCTTCGGGAACCCCGTCATCATCCGTTGTCTGTACGATGATCTGCCACTGTGTGTCTGATATCAGGGGAAACAGCAGGTCACATTTTCCTTTTTCCAGAGCTGCTGAATTGAGCAGCCCGGGTTTCTTTGTAAGGGTAAGCATTTTTTCCAGAACCTCTGCGTCCGGACTGTCAATGCACAGAGGAGTATCCACGGCATCCTGCACTTGGGCAATCAGCCATTTCAGAGTTCCGGCTTCATGGGCAGCGGCAGTCCTTGCACAGATATCCAGATAATCCGCACCTGCTTCGGTCTGTCTGATGGCCAGTTCCCTGATGCGCCGGCTGTTTTGAGTGGTGATATATTGTTTGATGCCGGGGATGGAACCATTTATTTTTTCACCGATAATTATCATATGATTTCACTCCTGGTGCTGACCGACCCAGCCAAGACATACGTTCACAGTCTCTGCGGCGTTGGTGGACCAGGCATCAGCGCCTGAGACCTGCATGGCTTCATAGCTTGCACATGCGCCTCCGATCGTGATTTTGATATGCTCTCTCAGTCCGGCTTCTTTTACAAGGTCAACAGTTTTTTTCATAGATTCCACAGCCATGGTGAGAACACCGCTGAGACCCAGAATATCGGGCTGCACTTCTTTTATCTTGTCGAGAAAAGCTTCCGGCGATACGTTGATACCCAGGTCATATACAGTGAATCCGGCTGCTTCCGCCATGCTCTTGAAAATATTTTTGCCAATGTTATGCAGATCGCCCTGGACAGTTCCCAATACAATTTTGCCGACCTTTTGTCTTGCGGCAGAGCCGATTATTGGTTTTAAGACTTCCATTGCCTCTGTGAGGAGTTCTCCGGCAAATATCAGATCTCCTACGAAATATTCTCCTGTTTCAAAACGCTGGCCAACTTTCTCCATGCCTTTCTGACATGCAGTGATGGCCTGGGCTGCTTCCTCTGTCTCAGGAGCACCTGCAACAAATTCCTGCAGCATGGACATAACCTTTTTTTCATCAAGTTCGCCGACTGCACTTGTGAGTGATGTTAAATCGATCATAATGGACCTCCTTTCACGGTTGGGTATAACCGCCATATCTGTGTACTGCCTCTGTCATTGCCAGTACATTTTCAATTTTCGCCGGACCTATGGCATTAAACGGCAGAGTAAATATAAAGCCGGCGGCTTTTTTCATCTCGGTCAGCAGTTTCTTGACCTGCAGGTCAATTTCCTGAACGCTGCCCCCGATCAGCAGTGAGGGCGAGATTCCTCCCGCAATGCACATGTGGTCTCCTATGATGTCTCTGGCTTTGACCGGGTCTGTCCTGTCGAACCAGGCAATCGCTTTACCTGCGGGAAGCTCCAGAAGTGTTTCCAGCAGATGATCATATGTACCCTGTAAGGACAGGAGGGGTGTGTACCCGGCTTTGATCAGTTCTTCGCAGAGGTATTTGAGATAGGGCCAGTGAAATTCTCTGTATTGTTTTTCCGACAGAAAACTGTTATACCAGACAGGGAAAAATACTCTTCTGGATCCGGTGAGCTGATAAGATATTTCACCTGTGGCTTTTCCTACGGCCAGAAGAATGGGAAGCAGAGCCTCACAGGCTTTGTGGACTTTGTCCGGTACCCGGTGGATATCCAGAATGACTTTATCAAAATCTCGCAGAAATGCCCCCAGCACGTCCAGGGGATTGGGGCAGATGGCCATATACCATGGCGGACAGTCCGCTTTTTTCATTTCCTGCGTAAATACCTGCAGGTCGTCAAGCGCTGTTCCGAGTTTCATGCCAAACTTCATGAGCGCACATATAGACTGAGAGCTGCCGGGTTCTTCAAGAGCACCATATACCCTGGGAACCACTTTGCGGTTCAGAAAACCGAGGGGGTCGTCAATAAACTCATCATACTCTTCGGAGGTCATGACCGGATTTTTGATTTTAAACTGGGATTCTGTGTCTGAGGGAATTTCTCTTCCTGGATGTGATGAATAATTGTCTTTTAGAATATCGTGTGCGAATCCGCCTCCTAGAACAGAGGCTACTGCTGTGTTTACTGCGTTTTGCGGATCAGTCCCTGCCAGGGATAAACCAAGTGTGACTGTTTCAAAAGTTCTGAGCATACATGCTGCGTCCCAGTTGAAATCTTTTGCAAATCTGACAGAAGCATTTTTGTATTTTTCCTGGTCGTAATACATGTCTTCGTAGGAAATATGCGAGTATTTTGCGGGGAAATACAAGGTGGCCGCGCCGATGGGCACCCGGTCAACCTTCTTTAGACCGGCGCATCTGTCGAGCCTGTCCAGTTTGTCGTTGTAACTGCTGCCTTCCATGTTCTTCATCAGATCCCCTCCTTATCTCAGTGATCAGAAGATTACTTGACAATAGTGCACCTATTCAGTCAACTGAATACGTACACAATAGTTACATAAATACTATCTTCATCATATAACATATTTAAATATATGTCAATGTATATATATGTATAATAAAGTACAATAAAATTGTCTATTTATACCAGTGAATGGAATGGGATGCAGAAAATGTTCTTGTTAAATTAAAGACCGATGATAACAGGATAAAAGAACCTGACATCGCCGGTTTTTTGTCGGTTATGTCAAAAAAACTGTGAGAATTTAAAAAAAATTGTGTAAGTGTTGGCGCGGAAACAGGTATTGTTTTTCAAGTGTGTTATACTTTTAACTATCTAAAGGAAACGGGGGTGGCGGCATGAAAACAGAAAAACCAAAACTGGTTTTTTGGGGGACACAGGCATTTGCCATGATGCCCTTTGTGCTGTACATACTGATAGGCGGAATATTTTCGGTGGGGTTACATTATTATTCAATGAAAGGGCTGATTTTTGCTGCAGTGATTTCTCTTCTGACAGGGTTTTTCCTGTGCAGGAACAAAGGGAAATACTGGGATTCTGTTGTGCATGGATTGGCGCAGTACGGAAATTCAAGGCTTATTTTTATTTTCCTGGTCATAGGGATTTTTTCCAAGCTTATGATGACGGGAAATATAGGGGGCGGATTTATCTGGCTGAGCCTTCAGCTTGGAATTACAAAAAGCGGGTTTGTGGTCTTTGCATTCCTGGCTTCAGCAGTGATTTCTATGGGAGCAGGTGCTCCGATCGCGGCATTGTTTGCGGTGATTCCCATTTTTTATCCTCCGGGAATACTTTTGGGGGCCAGTCCCTCTATGCTGAGCGGAGCGCTGATCAGCGGAATCTTTTTCGGGGATGCGCTGTCTCCCAGTTCACAGGTGATCAACACCACAGTGATGATACAACATGAACGGGGAACGGGAAGACCGGCCAAGCTTCTGACTGTTTTGAAACAGAGAACTCCTTATATTTTGGCTGCGGGAGCGGTCACAACGGTTCTGTACTTAATATTCGGTGCCGGGGAGGGCAGTGTGGGAGACATGACACAGCTTTCCCAGTTCTCGGATGCAAGAGGACTTTGGATGCTGGTACCTGTTGTGGTCCTTCTGTGTATCTGCTTTAAGACAGGAAACTTATTTGAAGGAGTTTCTTTTGCAATTATTACGGGCTTTGTATTAGGACTGATCACCGGTCTGTTCACATTTTCCGATATTGTGAGCATTGATTATGAAACGGCAGGGCTGAACGGAATTATATTTGAAGGTATTTATGGGATTATTGACGTGACAGTGTCCACCATTCTGCTTTACGGACTGATCGCAGTGGCAGTGGACGGAGGAATGCTGGAAAGATGCTGCAGCATTATCCTGTCAGGGAAATTTACAAAGACAAAACGGGGCGCTGAGACAGTTCTGGCTTTAGGAATAGTTATAGTTAACATTCTTCTTGCCGGCTGTGTGCTGCCGTCAATCCTGCTGTTCGGTGACATAGCGGACAGAATCGGACAGGAGAGCAGTATTTCTCCGGAACGACGGAGTATCCTGCTGACAGCCAATGCGACGAACTTCAGCTCCATCATTCCCATTAACAGCGCATTCGTTATGGGAAGTGTGACGATCATTAATGAGATGGTGCAGAAACACAGTTATCTGCCCACTGTGTCACCGTTTCAGATTTTCTGTTCTTCCTTTTACTGCCTGATCCTCACAGGAGTCTGCATCTTCTGGGTGGTCACGGGCGTGGGAAGAGAGGGTTCTTTAAAAACGGTTAAAGTGAAAGAAAAATTAGAATAGGAGATGAAAATTATGGAATCTATTTATGATCTGATTATCGTGGGCGGCGGGCCTGCCGGTCTTGCGGCTGCTATTTATGCAGGCAGGTCGGAGCGGAAAACGCTTCTTCTGGAAAAGGGAAGCTATGGCGGACGTATCAACGATACCTATGAAGTCCGGAATTATCCCGGCACGATTGTGGACAGCGGCCAGCACCTGATGGAGCGGTTCCGGGAGCACGCATCCAGCCATCCCACAGTGGAGCTGAAACGGACCACAGCGACGGCGATCAGCAAAGAAGACAATCTTTTCATTGTCAGCACAAAGAGAAGAGGAGATTTCAAGGCACGCAGTGTGATCCTGGATCTGGGCACCCGTCCAAGAGAACTGGGGATTCCCGGAGAGAAAGAGTTTGTGGGCCACGGTGTTGCCTACTGCGCCACCTGTGATGCGGAATTTTTCAAAGGCAAGGAGATCTACGTGCTGGGCGCAGGAGACCAGGCTGTTGAGGAAGCGGATTATCTAACCGGGTTTGCCTCTAAAGTCACGATCATTGTGCTCCATGAGAAAGGCCATCTTGACTGTAACGAGGTGTCCGCAGAACATGCCTATAAAAATCCTAAAATTGATTTCTGCTGGAGCTCCACTGTCCAGGAGATTAAAGGGAAAGACCATGTGGAAGCTCTTGTGCTGAAAAACGTTGAGACCGGTGAGGTCAGAGAAGTTAAAGCGGACGGACTGTTTTTCTTTGTGGGTATGGTGCCTCAGACAGAGCCCGTGCGTCATATGGTCACTTGTGACAGAAGCGGGTACATCAAGGTCAATGACAAGATGGAAACCAGCATCCCGGGGCTTTATGCAGTGGGCGACTGCAGGCAGACATTTTTGCGCCAGGTTGTCACCTCCGCGGCAGACGGCGCAGTGGCTGCGGTGGCTTCTGAGCGTTACGTGAAGGAGCTTGAGCAGATTGAGGGCATTTTAAGCCCGGATTCAGGGAAAATTGCCTTTGTGTTCTACAATCCATACAGCAATGAAGAGATTCAGGCAGTATCAGACCTGGAACAGCAGCTCAGGGGAGAGTGGAAGGTTTACCGTCAGGACATTACACGCCAGAACCTTCTCTATCAGGATCTGAAGATAGAGCACACGGTATCCACTGCGTTTTATGAAAACGGAAAATTATTGGAAGTAAAGTAAGTATTATCAACAGACAGGAACCTATTTAAAAAATATAATGATTAACTTCAGGAGGTAATTGATTATGGGTCAGCCACTTGTTTTTCCACACGGAGTCACTGTTTACAATCCGGAGAAATGCTGGAGCGGATATACGATCGTTCCGCTTATCAACGACGGCGTTCTGCTGTTCGACATGAACGGAAATGAGATCAGACGCTGGAATATGCATGCCATGCCGCCGAAACTTCTTCCGGGCGGGTATGTGATGGGTCTGTCAGGATACCGTCATCCTGATTACGGTATGCAGGACGGTGTCAACCTGATCGAGATCGACTATGACGGAAATATTGTCTGGGAATTTGACCACTTTGAGAACATTGATGACCCAGGCAGGGACCATCGCTGGATGGCGCGTCAGCACCATGACTATCAGAGGGAGGGAAATCCCGTCGGATACTATGTTCCGGGTATGGATGCAAAGCCCTTGGAAGGCAACACACTGATCCTGGTACATCAGACTATCAGAAACCCGAAGATATCCGATAAAAAGCTTCTGGATGATGCCATGATTGAAGTGGACTGGGAGGGCAACATCCTCTGGAAATGGTCCATCAGTGAACACTTTGACGAACTGGGATTTGACGAGGCCGCCAAAAACGCACTGTTCAGAGATCCGAACATGCGCTCCTCAGACGGCGGTGTAGGCGACTATCTTCATGTAAACTGCATGAGCTACCTTGGCCCGAACAAATGGTACGACCAGGGTGATATGCGGTTTAAACCGGAAAATATTATTTTTGACTGCAGGGAGGCCAATATTCTGGCTATCCTTGATAAAGAGACAGGAAAGATCGTATGGCGCATCGGACCTGACTTCAATGCCACACCGGAACTGAAAAAGCTGGGCTGGATCATCGGCCAGCATCATTTCCATATGATTCCGAAAGGGCTGCCGGGTGAAGGCAATCTGATGGTGTTTGACAACGGCGGCTGGGGCGGCTACGGGGTTCCCAATCCATCTGCTCCCATTGGCGTTAAGAACGCTCTGCGCGATTACAGCCGTGTGCTGGAGTTTAACCCGGTAACCCTGGAGGTTGTCTGGAAGCTGACACCAAAGGAACTGGGCCATGCGGTTCCCACCGACGCCAGCAAATTCTACAGTCCCTATGTCAGCAGCGCACAGCGCCTGCCAAATGGAAATACCATGGTTACGGAAGGCTCAGACGGCCGTGTCATTGAAGTGACACCGGATCATGAGATTGTGTGGGAATGGATTTCACCGTATTATACACACAATGAAAAAGGCCCGAAGAACAATATGATCTACCGTGCTTACCGTTATCCGTACAGCTATGTGCCGCAGGAGCCGGTTCCCACGGAGGTTCCCATCGCACCCATTGACAATGTGACATACCGGGTACCGGGTGCCGGAGCGTTTGGAGCAAAAAAAGTCATTGATATTGAAGGAACTTTGCCGTATTATCAAGATGTGGCACTTTGTGTGGCCACAGACGACGAAGAAGATGTGACACAGAGGGAGAAAGTCTTTGAGGTGAACAAAGATTTCTTCAAACCGGTGACCATGTCGAGCTGGAATGACGATGTCCTTAAAGTAGAAGGAAAACCGGTGCTTGTGCTCTTCGGTGCAGAGCGCTGTGTACACTGCAAGGCACTTCATCCTGTTCTGGAGGAAGCCCTCACAGAAGAGTATGAGGGAATGTACGAGGTGCGCTATGTGGATGTGGATTCCAACCAGGATCTGCTGGATGCGTGCCATATCGGAGGAATTCCCGTCGTTGTGATCTACAAAAACGGGGAAGAGGTCCAGAGATTTAATGGCGAGAAGGATTATGATGATTTGTGTGATATTTTGGACAGACCATTGGAATAAGCAGAATAAGACGCAGGGAGGAGCTGTTTTGACAGCCCCTCTTTGCGTTTCTTTTTTTGCGGGGAATGTTGGGAGGGGTATAAATGCATAGATTTTTTGAAGATCCGAAGATAAGCTGTCCGGTACCCTTTGCAGATCTCTGTGTGGGAAGCTGCATTTACCGGCCGTATATGAACCGAAAGACATATCAGAGGTCAGAGATCATATATCCTCAGGGCAGTAAGATCAACTCTTTTGGGATTGTGCTGGACGGCATTCTGAAGGCAGTAAGCCATACTGTCAATGGGGATGAGCTCTGCAACGCTTACTTTGAAAAGAATGATATTTTCCCGGAGCTTCTCTACTTTTCCGGTAAAAGGTATTACACCTATACCCTGGTGGCTGCCAAAAAATCCACGGTGGCCTGGATTCCAGTGGAGATTCTGGAGGAGATGCTGGAGCGTGATAATCTGCTGATGTATTCCCTTTTACTCTATATATCACAGCGGGGGCTGAAAGACCAGCTTTATCTCAACTGTCTGAATTACCAGACGATCCGTGAGAGAATTGCCTACTGGATCGTGGGAATGAACGACATTGTAGCGGGGGCGGCGATTCCCATGCCGGTTTCCCAGTCTGTAATGGCTAATATGCTCCATGTGAGCCGGTCATCACTGAACCAGGAATTAAAACTGATGGAAAAAGAGGGATTTTTCAGCATACAGGGCCAGGAAATGCATATCAAAGATGTGGAAAGGCTGCAGGAAATGTTGTGAAATTCGACAGAATATATAAGACAATTGTTCCCAAAAAGCGGGAAAATATTTTAACAAAAAATGGTTGACAGGCTTGACAGGGTGTGTTATAGTGAGAAATGCACTATTATGGCAAGTTATGCCTGTCGTTCTATTTATGATTGAAATTAACCTTATTAAAGGAAACTTTCGGTCAGGGGGCTCAGGTATAAGCATAATAAAATTAAAACATACAAGGGGTGAAACGTCAATGGAGAAAAATAGAATCCGTCCCATTACAACCGGTAAGAGCATGAGAATGACCTACCAGCGCCAGAAAGAGGTACTGGAAATGCCGAACCTCATTGAAGTACAGAAAGACTCTTACCAGTGGTTTCTGGACGAAGGTCTAAAAGAAGTTTTTGAAGATATCTCTCCAATCGCCGACTACAGCGGTAAATTGAGCTTGGAATTTGTTGACTTTACTTTGTGTGAAGATGAGGTAAAATACTCCATCGAAGAATGCAAGGAGAGGGATGCTACTTTTGCAGCTCCTCTGAAAGTAAGGGTAAAATTATACAACAGAGAGAATGACGAAATCAGTGAACATGAAATATTCATGGGTGATCTGCCGTTAATGACTGCAACCGGTACCTTCGTAATCAACGGCGCTGAACGAGTTATTGTCAGCCAGCTTGTACGTTCTCCGGGTATTTACTACGCTATCGCTCACGACAAACTGGGCAAAACCCTTTATTCCTGTACCGTTATCCCGAACAGGGGTGCATGGCTGGAATATGAGACCGACTCCAATGACGTATTCTATGTACGTGTAGACAGAACTAGAAAAGTCCCTATTACAGTTTTGATTCGTGCTTTAGGTATCGGCACGAATGCAGAAATTATAGAGTTATTCGGTGAAGAACCGAAGATTTTAGCCAGCTTTACAAAAGACACTGCTGAGAGTTATCAGGAAGGTCTGCTGGAGTTATACAAGAAAATCCGTCCGGGTGAGCCGCTGGCTGTGGAAAGCGCAGAGAGCCTGATCACCAGCATGTTCTTTGACCCAAGACGCTACGACCTGGCAAAAGTAGGCCGTTACAAATTCAACAAAAAGTTACTGCTGAGAAACCGTATCTCAGGCCATATGCTGGCTGAGGAGGTTGTGGACACCACAACAGGTGAGATCATGGCAGAGGCCGGCACAGTTGTAACAAAAGAACTGGCTGACCAGATCCAGAACGCGGCAGTTCCTTATGTATGGATTCAGGGTGAAGAGCGCAACATCAAAGTCCTTTCAAGCATGATGGTGGATATCACCAACTATGTGGACATTGATCCTTCTTCCGTGGGAGTGACAGAACTTGTTTACTATCCAGTTCTGGCTAAGATCCTGGAAGAGAATGAGGATATTGAGGATATCAAGGACGCAATCCGCCGTGAGATCCATGAGCTGATTCCAAAGCACATTACAAAAGAAGATATCCTTGCTTCTATTAACTATAACATGCATCTGGAGTATGGTCTGGGCAATGATGACGATATCGACCATCTGGGCAACAGACGTATCCGTGCAGTGGGTGAATTGCTGCAGAACCAGTACAGGATCGGTCTTTCCAGACTGGAGCGTGTGGTTCGCGAGAGAATGACAACACAGGATATGGAAGGTATCTCTCCCCAGTCCCTGATCAATATCAAACCGGTTACAGCAGCCGTGAAGGAATTCTTCGGTTCCTCCCAGCTGTCACAGTTCATGGACCAGAACAACCCGCTGGGTGAGCTGACCCATAAGAGACGTCTTTCCGCACTGGGCCCCGGCGGTCTGTCACGAGACCGTGCAGGTTTCGAGGTTCGAGATGTACATTATTCCCACTACGGAAGAATGTGCCCCATCGAGACTCCTGAGGGTCCTAACATCGGTCTGATCAACTCCCTGGCATCCTATGCCAGGATCAACCAGTACGGTTTTGTGGAAGCGCCGTACCGTAAGATTGACAAATCAGATCCGAAGAATCCGCGGGTTACAGATGAAGTTGTCTATATGACAGCAGATGAAGAGGATAATTATCATGTGGCACAGGCCAATGAGCCGCTGGATGAAGAAGGACACTTTATCCATAAAAACGTTTCCGGACGTTATCTGGATGAAACACAGGAGTATGAACGTAATATGTTTGACTACATGGACGTGTCTCCTAAGATGGTGTTCTCTGTAGCTACGGCCCTGATTCCCTTCCTGCAGAATGACGATGCCAACCGTGCGCTGATGGGATCCAACATGCAGCGTCAGGCTGTGCCTCTTCTCACCACAGAGGCTCCTGTTGTAGGAACCGGTATGGAAGTGAAGGCAGCCGTTGACTCCGGCGTCTGCGTAGTGGCGAAAAAAGCCGGTACCATAGAGTGCGCAGCGTCAAAAGAGATTGTTATGCGCAATGATGACGGTACAAAAGATACTTACCGCCTGACCAAGTTCATGAGAAGTAACCAGAGCAACTGCTACAACCAGAGGCCTATCGTGACCAAAGGCGAGCATGTGGAAGCAGGACAGGTGATCGCTGACGGTCCGTCCACCTCAAACGGTGAGCTGGCGCTGGGCAAGAACCCGCTGATCGGCTTCATGACCTGGGAAGGTTACAATTACGAGGATGCCGTCCTGTTAAGTGAAAGACTGGTACAGGATGATGTCTATACTTCTGTCCATATTGAAGAATATGAGGCGGAAGCCAGAGATACAAAGTTAGGGCCGGAAGAGATCACACGTGATGTTCCGGGTGTTGGTGATGATGCGTTAAAAGACCTGGACGAGCGCGGTATTATCCGTATCGGTGCTGAAGTCCGCGCAGGTGATATCCTGGTCGGCAAAGTAACTCCCAAGGGAGAGACAGAGCTGACTGCAGAGGAGAGACTGCTCCGTGCTATTTTCGGTGAGAAGGCCCGTGAAGTGCGTGACACTTCCCTGAAGGTTCCTCACGGTGAGTACGGTATCGTTGTGGACGCAAAAGTATTTACGAGAGAGAACGGCGATGAGCTGTCTCCGGGCGTAAATCAGGCAGTCCGTATCTATATTGCCCAGAAGAGAAAAATCTCTGTTGGTGACAAGATGGCCGGCCGTCATGGTAACAAGGGTGTTGTTTCCCGTGTGCTTCCTGTTGAGGATATGCCGTTCCTCCCGAACGGACGTGCACTGGACATCGTACTGAACCCTCTGGGCGTGCCTTCCCGTATGAATATTGGACAGGTGCTGGAGATTCATCTGAGTCTTGCAGCAAAAGCCCTTGGATTCAACATTGCCACACCGGTATTTGACGGTGCCAACGAGAATGATATCCAGGATACTCTGGATCTTGCAAATGATTATGTGAACATGGAATGGGAAGACTTTGAGGCGAAGCATAAAGATACGCTGCGTCCGGAAGTTTTACAGTTCCTTTACGATAACAGAGCTCACAGAGAACTGTGGAAAGGCGTGCCGATCTCCCGTGACGGTAAAGTAAGGCTCCGTGACGGACGTACAGGTGAATATTTTGACAGCCCTGTAACCATCGGACACATGCACTACCTGAAGCTGCATCATCTGGTAGATGATAAGATCCACGCACGTTCCACAGGCCCATACTCCCTGGTAACACAGCAGCCTCTGGGTGGTAAAGCTCAGTTCGGCGGCCAGCGTTTCGGAGAGATGGAGGTTTGGGCACTGGAGGCATATGGTGCTTCCTACACACTGCAGGAGATCCTGACAGTGAAATCCGATGATGTGATCGGACGTGTGAAAACTTATGAAGCGATTATCAAGGGCGACAATATTCCGGAGCCTGGTATTCCGGAGTCCTTCAAGGTGCTTTTGAAGGAGCTGCAGTCCTTGGGTCTGGATGTCAGAGTCCTCAGAGAAGACATGACAGAAGTGGAAATCATGGAGAATATCGACTATGGCGAGACAGATATGCGCTCCATCATTGAAGGTGATTCCAAACACCGCGGCGAAGAAGATTACGGAGACTACGGATTCTCAAAACAGGAATTCGAGGGTGAAGAATTAGTAGACGTGGAGGATGAGCCGGAAGAGGATGAAGAAGCATTCTTGAGCTTAGATGATGATACTCTTGTCGAGGAGTAAGGAAAGGAGTCCACAATGCCAGAAACAGCAAATAAAGAGGCATATCAGCCAATGACCTTTGATGCCATCAAAATCGGATTGGCGTCCCCGGAGAAAATCCGGGACTGGTCCAGAGGCGAGGTTAAAAAACCGGAAACCATTAACTATAGAACCCTGAAACCGGAAAAAGACGGCCTGTTCTGCGAGAGGATTTTCGGACCGAGCAAGGACTGGGAATGTCACTGCGGTAAATACAAGAAGATCCGTTATAAAGGCGTTGTCTGCGACCGATGCGGCGTTGAAGTAACAAAAGCCAGTGTCCGCAGGGAGCGTATGGGCCATATTGAACTGGCAGCACCGGTCTCCCACATCTGGTACTTCAAGGGTATCCCGTCCAGAATGGGACTGATCCTGGATCTTTCCCCAAGGTCCCTGGAGAAAGTTCTGTACTTTGCCAACTATATTGTTCTGGATGCAGGCACCACGGAGCTGCAGTACAAACAGGTACTGACAGAGAAAGAGTTCCAGGATGCCAGAGAAAAATACGGCGACGGCGCGTTCCGCGTAGGAATGGGCGCGGAGTCCATTATGGAACTGCTGGAAGCCATTGACCTGGAAAGAGAATCCAAGGAGCTGAAAGCCGGCCTTAAGGATTCCACAGGACAGAAGCGTGCTCGTATTGTAAAACGTCTTGAGGTTGTGGAAGCCTTCCGTGAATCCGGAAACCGTCCGGAGTGGATGATCATGACAGTGGTACCTGTCATTCCGCCGGACCTTCGTCCTATGGTTCAGTTAGACGGCGGACGTTTCGCAACATCTGACTTAAATGATTTATATAGAAGGATCATCAACAGAAATAACCGTCTGAAGAGACTGCTTGAACTGGGCGCTCCTGATATCATTGTCCGCAATGAAAAGAGAATGCTTCAGGAAGCTGTCGATGCCCTGATCGACAACGGACGCCGCGGCCGTCCGGTCACAGGACCGGGTAACCGTGCACTGAAATCCCTTTCCGATATGCTGAAAGGTAAATCAGGACGTTTCCGTCAGAACCTTCTGGGTAAACGAGTTGACTACTCAGGCCGTTCCGTTATTGTAGTTGGACCTGAACTGAAAATCTTCCAGTGCGGTCTGCCGAAAGAGATGGCAATTGAGCTGTTCAAGCCCTTCGTTATGAAAGAGCTGGTAAGCAACGGTACTGCTCACAACATTAAGAATGCCAAGAAGATGGTGGAGAAGCTGGAACCGGAAGTATGGGATGTACTGGAAGATGTCATCAAAGAGCATCCGGTCATGTTAAACCGTGCTCCTACCCTGCATCGTCTGGGTATCCAGGCATTTGAGCCTATTCTGGTTGAGGGTAAAGCAATCAAGCTGCATCCCCTTGTATGTACCGCGTTCAACGCCGACTTCGATGGTGACCAGATGGCGGTTCATCTTCCTCTGTCCGTTGAGGCGCAGGCAGAGTGCCGTTTCCTGCTTCTGTCTCCGAACAACCTGCTGAAACCGTCTGACGGTGGTCCGGTGGCTGTTCCTTCACAGGATATGGTTCTCGGTATCTACTATCTGACACAGGAGAGACCGGGCGTTAAGGGTGAAGGCAAGTATTTCAAGAGTGTAAACGAAGCCATTCTGGCTTATGAGAACGGATATATCACACTGCAGACCAGAATCCATGTGCTCTGCAGCAAGACCCAGCCGGACGGCACAGTATTGGAAGACATTGTGGATTCCACACTGGGACGTTTCCTGTTCAATGAGATCATTCCGCAGGATTTAGGTTTTGTGGACCGTTCCGTTCCGGGCAATGAGCTGAAGCTGGAGGTTGACTTCCTGGTAGGCAAGAAACAGCTCAAACAGATTCTGGAGAAAGTAATCAATACCCATGGCGCTACCAGAACCGCAGAGGTGCTGGATAAGATCAAAGCCACAGGATACAAATACTCAACCAGAGCTGCCATGACCGTATCTATCTCCGACATGACTGTGCCGCCTCAGAAACCTGAGATGATCCAGAAGGCACAGGATACGGTTGACCTTATCACCAAGAACTTCAAACGTGGTCTTATCACGGAAGAAGAGAGATATAAAGAAGTCGTTGAGACATGGAAGAAGACTGACGATGAGCTTACCAAAGCCCTGCTGACAGGACTTGATAAGTACAACAACATCTTCATGATGGCTGACTCCGGTGCCCGTGGTTCCGATAAGCAGATCAAACAGCTTGCCGGTATGCGTGGTCTGATGGCCGATACAACAGGTCACACCATCGAGCTGCCCATCAAGTCCAATTTCCGTGAAGGTCTGGACGTACTGGAATACTTCATGTCCGCCCATGGTGCTCGTAAAGGTCTGTCCGATACAGCTCTGCGTACCGCTGACTCCGGTTACCTGACAAGACGTCTGGTTGACGTTTCCCAGGATCTGATCGTCCGTCAGGTGGACTGCTGTGAAGACAAAGGCGAGATTCCGGGTATGTGGGTGAAAGCCTTCATGGACGGAAGGGAAGAGATTGAAAGCCTTCAGGAGCGTATTACAGGACGTTTCTCCTGCGAGACCATCAAGAACGCCAAAGGCGAAGTGATCGTCAAAGCAAACCATATGATTACTCCGAAACGTGCCGCACGTGTGGTAAAAGAAGGGGTAAAAGAGAATGGGAAACCATATGATTCCGTTAAGATCCGTACGATCCTCACATGTAAATGCCACATCGGTGTCTGCGCCAAGTGTTATGGTGCCAACATGGCAACCGGTGAGCCGGTACAGGTGGGTGAGTCCGTAGGTATCATTGCAGCCCAGTCTATCGGTGAACCAGGTACACAGCTTACCATGCGTACCTTCCATACCGGTGGTGTTGCCGGCGGCGATATCACACAGGGTCTTCCCCGTGTGGAGGAGCTTTTTGAGGCAAGGAAGCCGAAAGGTCTTGCCATCATCACAGAGATTAAAGGTGTCGCCACACTGAAGGATACAAAGAAGAAACGTGAGATCATCGTCACAGACAATGAGGACGGCAACTCCAAGACTTACCTGATCCCTTACGGTTCCCGTATCAAGGTTCAGGACGGACAGTATCTGGAGGCCGGTGATGAGCTGACAGAAGGTAGTGTCAATCCCCATGACATTCTGAAGATCAAGGGCGTCCGCGCTGTTCAGGATTATATGATCCAGGAAGTACAGCGTGTATACCGTCTGCAGGGTGTTGAGATCAACGATAAGCATATTGAAGTTATTGTCCGCCAGATGCTGAAGAAGATTCGCATCGAGGACAACGGAGATACAGAATTCCTGCCGGGAACCCTGGTTGACGTTCTGGACTATGAGGAAGAGAACGAGAGACTGATCAAAGAGGGCAAAGAGCCGGCAGATGGAAAACAGGTTATGCTTGGTATCACCAAGGCATCCCTGGCGACCAACTCCTTCCTGTCCGCAGCTTCCTTCCAGGAGACCACAAAGGTTCTGACAGAAGCTGCCATCAAGGGCAAGATCGACCCGCTGATCGGTCTGAAGGAGAACGTAATCATCGGTAAACTGATTCCTGCAGGAACAGGCATGAAGTGCTACTCCAACATTAAGCTGGATACAGATCTGGCTGAGGATGAAGAGGAGTACGAGGATGAACTTGAACTTGCTGAAGCCCTGGAAGAACTTCCGGCGGAGGATGAAGAGGAAGCTGTTCAGCTGACAGATGAGGTTGATGAGGTGGAACTTTCCGAGGAGGAAGAGGAAGCCGAACTGACAGAAGAATAATGCTATAACATACAAAAGACCGCTTTTCCGGAAAATGACCGGAGGAGCGGTTTTGTATATTCAGGTTATGCAGTCTTTTAAAGGAGGACAAGTATGAACAAAAAAAGAAAGTCACCTTTATGGATGCTGGTTCCCATGGGAGTCATCATCGTCGTTTTATCCATTGTCTTGATCGTCATTACCTTAAAGTCAGGAAACCAGAGAACAGAGACAGCATCTGCCTCCCATACCCAAAGCGGGGAAAAGGAGGAAGAGTCTGTAAACGCGGCAGATACGATACAGGAGAACCCCAAAGAGACGGATACAGGGCCGGCCCAGGTCTATGTATCACCTGATATCTCCCGTGAGGTTAAGGATAAAGTGAAGAGCATGAGCCTTGAGGAGAAGGCAGCGCAGCTTTTCTTTGTCACACCTGAGGACATCACCCAGGTGGATGCGGCTACCGTTGCCGGTGAGGATACAAAGAAAGCCTATGAGCAGTACCCTGTGGGCGGGATCGTATATTTTTCCCGTAATATCCAGGGACCGGATCAGTTGAAGGAAATGCTGTCAAAGACCCAGAGCTACGCGGAGGAGATTGCGGGGGTTCCGGTATTTCTGGGGGTGGATGAGGAGGGCGGAGAAGTGTCCCGGGTAGCGGGAAACAAAAATTTCTCTGTCACCAGATATGAGAGTATGCGGGCCATAGGGGACAGTAAGGATACTTCCCGGGCCTACGATGTGGGAAAAAACTTAGCATCCTATTTGAAAGAATTAGGATTTAATATAGATTTTGCTCCTGATGCGGATGTAATTACCAATTCTGGCAATACTGTTATAGGGAACCGTTCCTTTGGGGAAGACCCCCGTCTGGTTGGTGCTATGGCGTCACAGGTGGTTAAGGGGCTGCAGGACAATGGAGTCTCCGCCTGCCTGAAGCATTTTCCGGGGCATGGGGGCACTGTGGAGGACAGCCATGAAGGGCGGGCTTACACGGACAAGACCCTGGAGGAGATGGAGGCAGAAGAACTGGTTCCTTTTCAGGAAGGAATCAAGGCAGAGCCTGATTTCATCATGGCAGGGCATATCTCCATACCGAAATCCCTGGGGGATGATACGCCCGCGTCACTCTCAGAGCAGGTTCTGACAGGACTTCTCAGGGACAAGTACGGATATGACGGCCTTATTATCACGGATGCCCTGAATATGAAGGCAGTATCCGGGGTGTACAGTCCGGCTGAAGCTTCTGTGAAAGCGCTTCTGGCCGGTGCGGACATGCTTCTGATGCCGGATGATTTCAGGGCCGCCTACCATGGTGTGCTGGATGCCGTGGAGGAGGGAAATTTGAGCGAAGCGAGAATCGACGCCTCTGTGGAGCGCATTCTGCGTTTGAAAATGAAGAAATACCCGTAAAATTGTATTTTTTTGAAAAATTTCCTTGACAGCACGATTTTCCATGGATATAATGAGAGAGCGTGCATGGAGACGCAGTTTTTTTGCGCGTAAAATCATTTATTCATGATAATGAATAACTGGCAGCCACTCATTTCTTCTATAATAATATAGAAGAGAAATAATACAGGAGGTGAAATGGAATGCCAACATTCAATCAGTTAGTAAGAAAAGGACGTCAGACTTCCGTAAAGAAGTCCACAGCTCCGGCGCTTCAGAAGAGTTTTAACTCTTTACAGAAGAAGACCACAGATATGTCTTCTCCGCAGAAGAGGGGTGTGTGTACAGCGGTTAAAACTGCTACACCGAAAAAGCCTAACTCTGCTCTTAGAAAAATCGCCAGAGTTCGTCTTTCCAACGGAATCGAGGTAACAAGCTACATTCCAGGTGAAGGACATAACCTTCAGGAACATAGTGTTGTTCTTATCCGTGGCGGCAGGGTAAAAGACTTACCAGGTACAAGATACCACATCATCCGTGGTACACTTGATACCGCAGGCGTTGCTAACAGACGTCAGGCCCGTTCTAAATACGGCGCTAAGAGACCGAAAAAATAATTAATTAGAATCATTTGAAGTCACAGATATAACTATTAAGACTGATTTTGTACCGGGATTCCATAGACCCAGGTTGTGGCTGCGGGTTTCTATATAGGATTTACCGAGTACGGACATACAAAATAGTTGTGTGAGTACCGATGATCTAATCGTTAAGGGCAATGACCGTTGTCCGAATTTTGATAATGATTAAGGAGGGAAGTAACGTGCCACGTAAAGGACATACTCAAAAAAGAGACGTTTTAGCAGATCCGTTATACGGAAATAAAGTGGTTACCAAACTTGTCAATAACATTATGTTAGATGGTAAGAAGGGTGTAGCTCAGAAGATCGTATACGGTGCGTTCGCTAAAATGGAGGAAAAGGCCGGCAAACCGGCAATCGAAGTTTTTGAAGAAGCAATGAACAACATCATGCCGGTTCTGGAAGTAAAAGCCAGACGTATCGGTGGTGCTACCTATCAGGTGCCGATCGAGGTTAGACCGGAAAGACGTCAGGCATTAGCTCTTCGTTGGTTAACTCTGTATTCTCGTAAAAGAGGAGAGAAGACAATGGAGGACAGACTGGCTAATGAGTTATTAGATGCTATGAATAACACAGGTGCATCTGTTAAGAAGAAAGAAGACATGCATAAGATGGCTGAGGCAAATAAAGCATTTGCTCACTATCGATTCTAGAGGAGGAAAATCCATTGGCTGGAAGAGAATATCCGTTAGATAGAACCAGAAACATTGGTATTATGGCTCACATCGATGCCGGTAAGACCACTCTTACAGAGCGTATCTTATACTATACTGGTGTTAATTATAAAATTGGTGATACTCACGAAGGAACTGCTACCATGGACTGGATGGAGCAGGAACAGGAGAGAGGTATCACAATTACTTCCGCCGCTACCACCTGTCACTGGACTTTACAGGAAAACTGTAAAAGCAAACCAGGCGCACTGGAACATCGTATCAATATCATCGATACCCCAGGTCACGTTGACTTTACCGTAGAGGTAGAGCGTTCCTTACGTGTACTTGACGGTGCTGTTGGTGTATTCTGTGCAAAAGGCGGCGTTGAGCCTCAGTCTGAAAATGTATGGCGTCAGGCAGATACCTACAATGTACCACGTATGGCATTCATCAATAAGATGGATATCCTGGGTGCAGATTTCTATGGTGCCGTAGAACAGATTAAGACTCGTTTAGGTAAAAATGCAATTTGTCTTCAGCTCCCAATCGGTAAAGAGGATGAATTCAAAGGAATCATCGACCTGTTTGAAATGAAAGCCTACATCTACAATGATGAAAAAGGCGAGGACATTTCCATCACAGATATCCCGGAGGATATGGCTGATGACGCAGAACTGTATCACACAGAGTTAGTTGAGAAGATCTGCGAGTTAGATGATGACTTAATGATGGAATATCTGGAAGGTGAAGAACCTTCTGTTGAAGCTCTGAAAGCAGCCCTGAGAAAAGGAACCTGCGAATGTGCAGCCATTCCTGTATGCTGTGGTACTGCTTACAGAAACAAAGGTGTTCAGAAATTACTGGATGCCATTCTGGAATATATGCCTGCTCCTACAGATATCCCGGCTATCAAAGGTCAGGATATGGACGGAAACGAAGTTGAGAAGCATTCTTCTGACGACGAACCGTTCGCAGCACTGGCATTCAAGATCATGACTGACCCGTTCGTTGGTAAGCTGGCATTCTTCAGAGTTTACTCCGGTACCATGAACTCCGGTTCTTATGTGCTGAATGCAACAAAAGGCAAAAAAGAGCGTGTTGGACGTATCCTGCAGATGCATGCTAACAAGAGACAGGAACTGGATAAGGTTTACGCCGGCGATATCGCTGCTGCCATCGGATTCAAATTCACCACAACAGGTGATACAATCTGTGATGACCAGCATCCGGTAATCCTGGAATCCATGGAGTTCCCGGAACCTGTTATCGAGCTGGCTATTGAGCCTAAGACAAAAGCAGGACAGGGCAAACTGGGTGAGGCTCTGGCAAAACTTGCCGAAGAAGACCCGACCTTCCGTGCGCATACAGATAAAGAAACAGGTCAGACAATCATCGCCGGTATGGGTGAGCTGCATCTGGAGATCATCGTTGACCGTCTGCTTCGTGAATTCAAGGTAGAAGCTAACGTTGGTGCTCCTCAGGTTGCTTATAAAGAGACCTTTACCAAGAACGCTGATGTTGACAGCAAGTACGCAAAACAGTCCGGTGGTCGTGGACAGTACGGTCACTGTAAAGTTAAATTCGAGCCTATGGATGCCAATGGTGAAGAACTGTTCAAGTTTGAATCCACAGTTGTTGGTGGTGCTATTCCTAAGGAATACATCCCGGCTGTCGGCGAAGGTATCGAGGAAGCTATGAAGGCTGGTATCCTGGGAGGATTCCCGGTTGTTGGTATCCACGCAAACGTATATGATGGTTCTTACCATGAGGTCGACTCCTCCGAGATGGCATTCCACATTGCAGGTTCTCTTGCATTCAAGGAAGCTATGGCGAAGGCAGCACCGGTTCTCCTGGAGCCTATCATGCGTGTAGAGGTTACTACTCCGGAAGACTACATGGGTGATGTTATCGGTGATATCAACTCCCGTCGTGGACGTATCGAGGGTATGGATGATATCGGCGGAGGCAAGATGATCCGCGGATTCGTTCCTCTGGCTGAGATGTTCGGTTACGCAACAGACCTGCGTTCCAGAACACAGGGCCGTGGTAACTACTCCATGTTCTTCGAGAAATACGAGCCGGTTCCGAAATCCGTACAGGAAAAAGTACTTTCAGTAAAAACAGGAAAATAATAATTAAAAACTTGCAAATATCCTTGATTTGCAATATAATCAAGGATAGCAGGTTGAATATATTGATATTCCAACCGCCTCGTTATGAGGCAACAAAAAAATAATAAAATTGCCCAGACGGGGCGCATGTGAATAAGGAGGAAATTCAAAATGGCAAAAGCTAAATTTGAAAGAAGCAAACCGCATTGTAACATTGGTACCATCGGACACGTTGACCATGGTAAAACAACTCTGACAGCTGCTATCACAAAAACTCTTTCTGAGAGAGTTGCAGGTAACGCAGCAGTAGATTTCGCTAATATCGATAAAGCTCCGGAGGAGAGAGAACGTGGTATCACAATCTCTACTGCTCACGTTGAATATGAAACAGAAAACAGACATTACGCACACGTTGACTGCCCAGGCCATGCTGACTACGTTAAAAACATGATCACTGGTGCTGCTCAGATGGATGGCGCTATCCTGGTTGTTGCTGCAACTGATGGTGTTATGGCTCAGACAAAAGAGCATATCCTTCTGTCCCGTCAGGTAGGCGTTCCTTACATCGTTGTATTCATGAACAAATGTGATATGGTTGACGATGAAGAGCTGCTTGAGCTGGTTGACATGGAGATCCGTGAGCTGTTAAGCGAGTATGACTTCCCGGGCGATGACACACCGATCATCCAGGGTTCTGCTCTGAAAGCTCTGGAAGATCCCAGCAGCGAGTGGGGCGACAAGATCATGGAACTGATGGCTGCAGTTGACAGCTGGATTCCGGATCCTCAGCGTGACACAGACAAACCGTTCATCATGCCTGTAGAGGACGTATTCTCTATCACAGGTCGTGGTACAGTTGCTACCGGTAGAGTAGAGGCTGGTGTTCTTCACGTATCTGAAGAAGTTGAGATCGTTGGTCTGAAAGAAGAGACACGTAAAGTAGTTGTAACAGGTATCGAGATGTTCCGTAAACTGTTAGACGAGGCTCAGGCTGGTGATAACATCGGTGCACTGCTTCGTGGTGTTCAGAGAAACGAGATTGAAAGAGGACAGGTTCTGGCTAAACCAGGTTCCATCACCTGCCATACAAAATTCACAGCTCAGGTTTACGTTCTGACAAAAGACGAGGGTGGCCGTCATACACCGTTCTTCAACAACTATCGTCCGCAGTTCTACTTCAGAACAACAGACGTTACAGGTGTCTGCAACTTACCGGAAGGCACAGAGATGTGCATGCCTGGTGATAACGTAGAGATGACAATCGAGCTGATCCACCCGATCGCTATGAGCCAGGGTCTTACTTTCGCTATCCGTGAAGGTGGACGTACTGTTGGTTCAGGCCGTGTTGCTACAATCATCGAGTAATTAAATCTAAATATAGATTCGTACCGTATGGTACATTGTGTCCAAGCATAAGATGCCCCGGAACCGTAAGGTTTCCGGGGTTTTTCTGTTGTGTAAAAGAATAAAAGATACGGCAGTCAGTGTTTGCAGCAGAGCAGTGCGTGGGCGACAGAACGTAAGGCGTGGTTCTGTTTTGGTTCTATTTTTGATAGCTGATGTGGATTCAGCATGTTTTTATGGCAAATTGTTATTGTTGGACAAGCGGCATTAGTAAGATGATCATATATTCTTGTATACAAAGGAAATTGGATGGGATATAATAAAAATGAAAGGAGGATGTGATATGCCAGATGATGTAAGGAATGTAGTATATAAGTTTTCTTTGCAGTTGAGAAAGCTGTTGGGCAGCAGCTTATCGAAGGTGATTCTTTATGGTTCCTATGCTCGGGGGGATAATCATGATTTTTCCGATGTGGATTTAATGATATTGGTTAAAATGAGTGATTCGGAAATTAAGCGGATTGAAAATGATGTGTATGATATAGCCTTTGAAATAGAAATCGAGACGGGCATAGATATTTCTCCGATAATAAAGAATGAAGCACAGTATGAATATTGGGTGGACACTTTGCCTTTCTACAGAAATGTAAGAGATGAAGGGGTAGTGATAAATGGATAGCAAAGCGGAAGATTTATGCATATACAGGTATCGGACCGCGTTGGAGACTTTAGAAACAGCAAAATTGTGTATGGAAAACCGACATTATAAGGATGCTATTAATCGGGGCTATTATGCTGCATTTTATGCAATAAAGGCAGTATTAGCTTTGGGGGAGGTTGATTTTAAAAGACACAAAGATGCGGTTGCATATTTTAATCAGTATTTTGTGGCTACAGATATTTTTCCTAGAGAGATTGGGAGAAAGCTGGGGCGCCTAAAACGGAAAAGAGAAGCCAGCGATTATGATGATTTCTACATTGCTTCATTAGATGAGACTGCGGAGCAATTACATTCTGCTGAGGACATTGTGGTTAGTGTAAGGATCTATCTGGAGCAGAACAGAGGTATAGTGATATAAGCCGTGGTTCAAATATGGTTCTAAAAAAATTGCGGTGGCACATTATAATTCGTAAAAATAGCGGTAATAGCAGCGATTAGGATAAAAACTGTCCTTAAAGGTCCGCGTTTTGGGTCAGATTAAAATGTGAAGGTGGACGTACTGTTGGTTCAGGCCGTGTTGCTGCAATCATCGAGTAATATAATCTAAATATAGATTCGTATCTATGGTACATTGTGTCCAAGCATAAGATGCCCCGGAACCGTAAGGTTTCCGGGGTTTTTCTGTTGTGTAAAAATATAATATAAGGTTGTAACAAAATAGGAGAATTTGGTACTAACGAGTAGAAGGAGGGGAGGGTAAACGTGCAGTCGATAGAAGAAATATACGAGATGTATTCAAAAAAAGTATTTTTGTTTTTATTGAGTAAGACAAATAATGAACATCTTGCAGAAGAGCTTACGCAGGAGACTTTTTTTCAAGCTGTTCAATGTATTGACCGGTTTAAGGGGAATAGCTCCATATTGACATGGTTGTGTGGAATCGCTAAAAATGTTTGGCTGAAATATGTAAGAAAACATCAGGAGATTTTATCCATAGAGGATGATATCCTGGAAATAGAAGATAAAAAAGATATAAATGTTCAATGGGAACAAAAAGAGATTTTACAGTTGATACATGATTTGAATGAGCCGGTGCGTGAAGTCATGTATCTGAGGTTGATCAGCAATTTATCTTTTGCTGAAATCGGAGAGATTATAGGCAAAACAGAAAACTGGACAAGGGTCACTTTCTTTAGGGGAAAACAAAAAATTGTAAAGGAGATTTTGAAAGATGAATAAAGAGCTTCCATGTTATATTATTTCGGATCTATTACCGCTGTATCAGGATGATATATTATCGGAACAAACGAAAAAGGATATTGATAGACATTTAAGCCAATGCAAAGATTGTAAAAAAAAGATGGATGCTATGAAAATGCAGATAGATGTTCAAACTTCTGATGTTGAATTAAAAAATAATCCTTTAAAAAAAGTTAGATTTTATCAAAAAGCGCTGACGGCTTTGGGGGCAGTTATAGCTTTTATTTTGGGTGCATGTTTCCCAATTGCTGTATTAGGGCTTACGGTTCTCGAACGGGGAGAGATAGCCAATTATCAAATTCAAAGAGTAAAAAGTCTTTGGTATGTATTGGCGTCATGGAGTTGTGTTGCGGGGATTATAGTATGTGCAGTTTATTTTTTGCTCATACTGCTTATCAGAAAGGTGATCAGAAAGAATACCGCAAAAAAATGTTTTAAAAGAATTTACTGACATTTTATCACATAGAGTACCATATGGTATATTGTATCCGAGCATAAGATGCCCGTAGAACTTAGGTTCTGCGGGCTTTTTGTTGTGTAAAAATTTCCTTCCCCCTGTTCCGTACCTATTCAGAGTACAGTGCATAAACATGCACCGGGTAAAGTGGTCAAATAAAAACAGAACCTCAAAATAAATTATATATAATAAATATAAAAGAAATGAAAACACAGGCAATGAGGCCGGGAGGTTGCAATATGAGAAGAAAAATAGAATCCGCAGTAAGAAATCCAGCATTTAGCAGAATAATGCTGTCCCTGTTAGGCGCAGAAACGGTAACGGTTTTTTTTGTGAAAGCAAGAGGAGGAAGCCTGGAGCATTATCTGGCGTTGTTTCTGCCTATGCTGGCAGTGACAGCTCTTGCCCTTATATTTTCATTTTATCATAAAACAAGTTTCAAATTTCCTGTTTTCTGCATTTTACTGTTGTATATGGGAATTGCCATGCAGTGTATCATCCAGAATGAATCTTCATCTTATGCGGTAAAAGAACAGATTATATTTCTTGCATCAGTGGCGGCAGCAGGAATTATGATATTTACCCATTACAAATGGCTCAGTATCTGGAAACCTGAAAAAATACTTGTGTCTGCTGTGCTTGCCACAGTGATGATTTATCTTGTACTGCTGATTTTGGGAACAGATGCCCAGGGAACGCGGGCATGGATTACATTTGGAGCGTTTTCCATCCAGCCAACAGAATTTATAAAAATACTGTTTGTGTATGTGAATACAATGATTTTCTGTTGTATGGAGTTGAAAGACTGGATGAAACTGCTGGTCTCGGGAGGATATCTGGGCATCAATTTATTATTTTCCGTAGGTATCAGCGAGATGGGATCTTTTCTGCTCATGCTTCTGGTTTATGGTGTTTATTGCATTTTGTTTTTAAAATCGTGGCGTTTTTTATTGGGTCTTTTGGTTTCTTTTGCAGGTGTGGGAATTACAGGAGCAGGTATTGGTGCAGGGATTCTCTGGTATGCCAATGGCAGGGCAGATATCTCTGCGTTTTTACAAAAGTGCTGTAGCATGGTCATAAAAATCCAGTCCAGAATTACTATATGGCTGCATCCGGAGAATGATCCTCTGGGGACCGGATACCAGGGAATGAAAGCCAGAGAAGCCATGGCTCTGGGCGGTTGGTTTGGCAGTGACTATCCGGTTAAGATACCTGTGGAGGATTCTGATTACATTTTTACATCCATATTGCTGCATATGGGACTGGCAGTTGGAATTCTTATGGTTTTGTTGTTTTTGGCATTGTTGGTGGAAGGTATTAAACTTTATCTTGGGGCAGAATCAGGGAAAAATACCGGTATTGTGGTTGGATGTGTCTATTATTTGTTTGCAGAATCTATGCTCATGATTCTGGGCTCCACAGGTTTCTTCCTGATGACAGGAGTTCCGATTGCATTTGTCAGTAATGGGGGAACAGCACTTATGGCCGCATTTATGATGGCAGCGCTGATTTTGTACCTGGGGTGTGGCAGTACAGACCACAGAAACTTTGGAAGAAAAGCAAATGGAAAAGAGGAGAGGGAAAGATATGGAGAAGAAAAAGTTATTAGAGAGAACTAAAGTATTGCTGGCAGTTATCCTGGCCTTGGTGGTGGTATTCTGCTATTTTCTTATGGGAAGAACCTCTGCAGTTAAAGGGCTCAACACCGGCACAGATGAACTAAAGAAGAGTACATTAAAAAATATGTATCGTCAGGAGACCATAGAAGGTGCGATTTGGGATAGCAGCAAAACTATTCTTTCCCAGGGAACAGAGCCGGGGAAAAGCGGTACTTTGTTTTATCCGGAATCTTACTCCTGGCTTCTTGGGTATAATGACCCGGTTTATGGCAAATATGGGCTGCGGGGAAGATATGAGAGCTATCTTTATATGCAGGGAGAAAATAAAAAGGGAGCAGATATAACACTTACCTTAAACCATCAGATTCAGGAAAAGGCATACAGCCTCATTGAAGGGATGGAAGGTTCTATGATAGTTCTGGATATCCGTACCGGCAGAATACTTGCTTTAGCTTCCTCAAAAACAGTAGAATTTAATGCGAATCAGATTGCTGACCACATGGAGGAGTGGAATCAGACGGAGGGGTTTTTCCTCCCAAATGGGTTTAAGGATGCAGCAGAACCGGGGAGTACGTTTAAAATGGTTACCGCTGCTGCCCTTTTAGAGCAAGGGCTTGAAAAAGATATCATAGAAGATAAGGGAAATACGGTCCTTGGAGGTCATGTGGTGAAAAACAGTGGAAATGCGGCTTTTGGTACCATTGCATTGCAGGAAGCTTTAGGTAATTCCTCAAATGTATATTTCGGCACTATGGCTCTCAGGATTGGGGGAAGCACTTTGGAGAGGAAAGCGTCTCAGTATCTGATCGGGCAGGATATAGAACTGGATTTTACTACACTGGAATCACATCTGGATATGGGGGATTACAGTGAGGCCCTGATCGCAGATACCGGTTACGGTCAGGGAAAAACTCTGGTGACGCCTCTTCATCTGGCAATGATAGCCCAGAGTATTGGAAACGGAGGCGTCATGCTGCGCCCCTACCTGGTTGACGAGATTACTCTGGACGGAAAGACACTGTATAAGGGAAAGGAAGAAGAACTGGCGATTCCCCTTCGTAAAGAAAACGCTGAAACATTAAAAAATCTTATGCAGGTAACAGCAGGTCAGTATTACGGAATGACAGAATACGGAATTTGTGCAAAGAGCGGGACGGCAGAAGTGGCCGGTGATAAAAACAAGTGCTATCTGGTCACATTCAATGAGGATTATGTGGTGGCTGCCTGTAAACTGGAGGAGAGCGGATACGGAATCCAATTAAAAGGAGCGGTCATGAATATGTATGATAAATTGTATAGCAGATAATAGAAATATATGGAACAGGCGTGAAAAATATAGTATGATTAAAAAAAGTTTTATGATGTACCATAGAACATTGCATGTTGAGACAGTGTGAGGGGGAAAAAGTGTTGGATGAAGCTATACTGGGAAGATTGCCATTGGGAACCGTTGTGAATGAAAAATATGAGATTCAGAAAGTGATCGGTTCCGGTGGTTTTGGGACTACATATCTGGCGCAGGATTTGGTTCTGAAGATGCCGGTAGCAGTCAAAGAATATAAAAAGCAGAGTTATGTTTCGGAAAAAGAGAAACAGAGATTTTTGGAGGAAGCCAGAACCATGGCCAGGCTTGCCGGTAATCCGGGTATTGTAAATGTAAGAGATTATTTTGAAGCCAATCAGACAGTCTATATTGTCATGGAGTATCTGGATGGTATTACCTTAGAAAAATATATAGAAAAGTACGGAAGGCTGCCCGTTTTTCTGGCTCTTGATTACATGAAACCGGTAATGCGGGTTTTGGAGAAGATTCACAAAAAAGGGTTGATACACAGGGATATCAGTCCGGACAATATTATGGTGCTGGAAGGAAATGAGATAAAACTGCTGGACTTTGGGGCGGCCAGGGATGTGGAAAATGCAGAGGGGACGCTCAGTATCATTTATAAACCGGGTTATGCTCCGGAAGAGCAGTGCAGAGGTGGTCATGATCAGGGACCATGGACCGATGTATATGCAATGTGTGCCACAATCTATAAATGCATAACCGGGGTTACCCCCCAATACAGCCTGCAGCGCTTGCACGAGGACCGGATTTCCAGGCCTTCTGACCTTGGCGTGGAGATTGCTCCCGCACTGGAAGAGGTGCTGATGAAAGGAATGGCAGTACGCAGGGAGGACCGTATACAGTCCATGGAGGAACTGCTTGACAAAATACAAATTGCTTTGGGGGAACAGGAAAGAACTGCCGGGGAAAGAGGAGCGGAGAACTTTTCAGAAGATCTGGTTACAGTAGGGGGAGAGGGATGGGAGAATGAGAAAGAAAAGAGTGCAGAAGCAGAGGCCATAGAAGCAAAAAACGAAGAGAGCTCAGAAGCGGATACAAAAATATACGAACTAAAAAGAAAAAGAGAGAGAATATTCGGAAATAAAAGATTTTTTCTAATGGGAACAGCAGGGCTTATACTATTTATAATACTGATCAGTATTATCACTGCGTGGAGAGCCAATCCTTATAAGTATACAGATATGTCATCTCTCATACGGGATATGACAGTAACACCGGAGATACTGAAACAAGTGGGAAAAGACAAGAAAAGGACATCTCTGTATCTTGAATCCTGCAGGCTGGATGATCAGGCAATCCAAGGGATGGCTGCTATGGAGAATCTGGAGCAGATCCGGATCAGAGACTGTATCGGATTTACTTCGCTGAAACCCCTGGAGAAGCTGGAGAATCTGAAATATCTGGAGATAATCGGAGACCGGGAAAATTTTCAGAGTCTTAACGGGCAGATATTTGCGGACGGCAGTTATCCTCAGATTGAAAAATTAAGGATAAATTATGCTGATTTATCGGAGGTTGGTGCTTCTCTTGCGGGATTTACCGGCCTGGATACATTGGTTTTGTCCGATACAAAGGGGATTCGTACCCTGGAATTTTTGAAAGGGATGGGAAATCTTCGCACTCTGGAGCTGGACAATACATTTATACAGGGGTGTGACTGGTCCTTCATAGGATATTGTACGAATCTTACCAGGTTTAGCGGAGAAAACTCAGGCATAGATGATCTGTCAGCATTGGAGGCATGTGGAAAATTAAAAGAATTAAATGTAAGCCGGACAGAAGAAACAGGCCAGGCCGGAATTACAGACATTACCCCTTTGACGTTCTGTCAGGACCTCAGCTCAGTGCGGCTGAGAGGCAATCAGGTCTCGGATATGTCACCATTGAACGGATGCAGGGAATTGCGGCTGCTGGATTTAGGGGAAAACCAGATTCAGGATGTTTCCGTCCTTTCGGAAATGACAAGACTTGTGAACCTGGAACTTGACAGGAACCGGATTACGGATATCAGCCCAATCAGAAGCTGCAGTAAGTTAGAATATTTGAATCTGGAAAAAAACCGGATTGCGGATATCTCCGCCTTAGATAATTCCTTTACTGAGCTTATGACCCTGAGAATTTCGGATAATCAGATTACGACTTTGGAACCTTTGGCAGAATGTCAGAAGCTGTCCGAAATAAGGGCAGATAACAATCAGCTTTCGTCCCTTGCAGGACTTGAGAAGAAATGGAATCTGAAGATACTGTCTGTCCGGGGAAATCAGATAGAAGATATCACAGCGGTGAAGGACAGCAAGGAACTGTCTTATATGGATTTGGGAGGAAATCGGATACAGGATATTACGGTTTTGAGCGCACTTGGAACAGACGTGGAGGGGCTTCTGCTGGATCAGAACCGGATAACGGATATTTCCGGACTTCCCGCAGGCATCGAGTATAAAGTGCTTGCCCTTCAAGGCAATCCAATAGCTGACTATACTCCCCTCACCAGTCTTCAAAAGGTGAATAGCAGTCAGGACAGAGTAATTATCAGTTATACAGAGGATCTGGATTACTCAGCAATCATGGAATCCTCTTATACAAAGGGGCTTTGGTTTGTGGGAGTGCCTGTGGAGCAGCAGGCAAATTACTCCAAAGCATTTGAAGAGAAACACAAAGAGGCTTCTTATATGCAGCTTCCCTTTTGGAGCGAAGAGGAAATGAAGGAAAAGATGGAGGAAATCAGGGAGTTAAATAAAAAAAATTAAGGAACAATTACGGAAAAGAGGCTGCCGGGGGGCGCCTCTTTTTTTAGGTGGTTATTTATAAATAAAGTCCTGTAATCAAAAGAGATATAATGAGGATAGTTAAAAAATAATCCACACAGGAGGTAAGGAGCATGTCAAGTTTATTAGGTCAGATAACCGTTATTTTAATATTGGGAGTGATTATTTTTGTGATCACCCGGGTATGCGGTGGGCTGGGAAAAATTCCGCCGGAGATGGGAGAGCTCGGGGAGGAGTTTCAGGAAGTAAAAGACAGAATGATGGAGACACACATTATGGGGTTCTGGAAAATAGAAGTATTGGATTCGAAGGGAAATGTGGTAAAGCGAAAGGAAATCGGTGATGTGGGAACGAAAGGGTTCTATATAGGAAGGGGGAGGATGTGTGACCTGAGAATCAGGAGTTCCTATGTGTCAGAAAAGCATGCGGTTATTGCCAGTGATGAAAAAGGTTTTTTTCTAAAAGACTGCGGTTCCAGGAATGGTGTATATTATAAGAATAAGAAAGTATATCAGATAGATTTGGAAGACAGGATGACACTTTATCTTGGAAATGTAGCCTGCAGGATATCCAGGGCAAATATCATGGATGATTTTTCCCAAAACGATGAAGGCCACACACGAGTATGGGGAAGTGGTACGCAGGTAAAAGGCGGTAAGTCTGAAATAAAAAGAGATTGAATCAGAAGAATCCATAGAAACAGTCAGTGATAAGAAAGGACAGGCAGGAATTATGAAGATGAAAAAACAATGCGGAGTATTGGCGGCTGTAAGAACAGATATAGGAAAAGTAAGAACAGAAAACCAGGACAGGATTCTTTGTTCCCGGGCGGCAGAATTTTTTGCGGTGGCGGATGGAATGGGAGGCGTTTTGTATGGGACGCTTACAGCAGAATTAGCGGTTAAGACAATGCTTGTGGTGGCAAAAGAGGTACGGAAAAACTATATAGAACATCAGGATGTGAACCGGGCAGCAGAAGAACTCAGACAGGGATTGGAGGAGGTCAGCAATAAAATTTATGAAAAGGGGAATTGCCATGGAGCTATCCAGTACGGTGCCACTTTTACAGGTGTCATGCTTCTAGGCGGGAAGGCCATCTGGATTCACATGGGTGACAGCAGGGGATATAGAATTGTCCGCTATGATACGAAAATGCGTCAGGTTACAGTAGACCATAATTTTGCACAGGCTGCCCGGGAGCATGGAGATATGTCTGAAACAGAGATAAAAAGAGAGCATTTCTCTTCCATGCTTACACGATATGTGGGGATGCAGAGTCCGGCCACAGCAGACGTAACTGTTACGGATACCAAACCGGGAGAGACCATTCTACTCTGCAGTGACGGCCTTCATGGGCTTGTGAAGGACTCCCGGATGCTTAAAATAATCAGAAACAGAAAGAAGCCGGAAAAAATATGTACAGGTTTGATTCAGGCAGCAAATTCTGCCGGAGGAAGAGATAATATTTCCGTGATCTGCCTGAAAGTAATGATATGAGTAAATTTGTATATGGTACAATAATAGTTACTATTCAGCAGCGGTAAAAATTCCATCGCCAAAGGCGGGAGTACGGAACAGTTACCAATAAGATAACAAACAGATATGGAGGAGGAAGAATCATGAGTGATATGGTAACCATCAAATGTATAGAAGGAAGTCTGAAGAGACAGACATGGACATTTCATTGCGTAGATACAGCAATCATCGGAAGAACGGCAAAAGAAGACAGAACCATTGTAAATAAAATAAATGTAACAGGTAACGACAGGATTTCCAGGTTTAATACATTTTTTAAAATTGACCCTCCATATGTCATTGTCAGAGATATGGGAAGCCTTAACGGAACCTATGTAAACGGCAGGATCATCGGAAAAAGAGAGGACGGCATGTCAGCGGAGGAGGGAAGAAGAGGCTCCTACCGTGAGGTCAGGCTTAAGGACAGTGACGTGATAGGTATGGGAACTGCAGGTTACAGGGAACAGTTCATCGTGAATATCGAAGAAGAGAAGCCGGACGGAAAAATGCAGATTTCCGATATAGTCAATGAAGCCATTAAAAAACAGGAAGAAGCAGAACGGGAGTATGCCAATGCAGTTGTGGGTCTCAGAATATTGAAAACGCTGGGGCATGGAGGGTTTGCCAGTGTACAGTTAGTGGAGGATGTAAAAACCCATAAACAGATGGCATTAAAGCTCATGCATCCCGCTGCGCAGACGAATCCCCAGAAACGCTTCTGGTTCATGCGGGAAGCATCTGTTATGATGCAGCTGAAGCATCCAAACATTGTAACAACCCATCAGCTGCTTTTCAGCGGCAGGGATTTTCACATTCTTATGGAATACTGCAAAGGGGGCAGCCTGGAGGATCTGTGTGCAAACAATGGAGGCAAATTGGGGCTGCGTCTTGCAACGGAAATCATATGCCAGATATTAGATGCCCTGGATTATGCTCATAATGCGCAGATTATCATGGAATCAAAGGGAGGTAAAAGGCAGGTAAGAGGTGTGGTGCACAGAGACATTAAACCTCAGAATATACTGCTGGCAGAGGACGGCACGGTTAAACTTTCTGACTTTGGTCTTGCCAAAGCCTTTGAACTTGCAGGACAGACTGCAGGGGGATTACCTACATTGTCAGGACAGTACTGCGGCTCCGCCTTATTCTGCTCCAGAAAGCAGCTTAATCACTATCGGGACGCAAAGCCTGAGGTGGATGTATGGTCAGCAGCAGCTACATATTATTATCTTCTTACAGGAAGGTATGTGCGCGACCAAAACGGCTGTAAAGATATTTATGAATATATCTATAAAAATGATGTTCAGCCTATCCTGACCAGAAACCCCGGAATCCCGGTCAGACTGGCAAAGGTAATTGATAAAGTGCTCAAAGAGGAAGAGAAAGAGAGCAGTACCTATACAACAGCCAGAGAATTTAAAAATCAGATTCTGGAGGCTTTGAAATAAAATTAAGGGAGAATATTATGAAATATTCAAAAGTTTTTCTTTATGCCATCAAAATGGCGGAAAATCATAAAAGAGAAAATGCCGGGTTCAGTGGAGAGGACCGGATCCTTCTGGAAATTATTAAAGCTGCAGGAATGCCTGTAGAGCTTATGGCCGGATATCTGCATTTGGCACCGGATGATGCGATGCTGCAGGAAGTTTTTGATTTGAACAGTGTATTGAAGGAAGTACCGGCTGAGGATATTATTCGCTATATCAGGCATCACGGAAACCAGGAGACAGCAGATGACAAAAGGGCAGAGGAGAGCTGCAAGCTTTTTCTGGCCCTGTGTATTGCAGGTGCGGAACGGTGTGGGGAGAGAGTGCTGACTTCGGTGAGAGTGCTGAAAACATATATAAACCATACAACCCCCCTGAGTGAGGTGGAAATACACAGGAAAGAGCAGATACAACACCTTGTGGATAAAGTAGGCAGACTCAGGGAAACACTTCTTGCACGGGTACATGGGCAGGAACATGCGGTAAATGCTTTTGCAGACGGAATCTGGAACGCCGGCATAACAGAGGCTGTCAACCCGGAGCGGAGAAAACCCAGCGGTATTTTCCTATTCGCAGGTCCTCCGGGGGTCGGTAAGACATTCCTTGCAGAGGAAGCGGCAAAAGAAATGGAACTGCCATTTTTACGTCTGGATATGAGTGGTTATTCACACAAGGATTCCGAATGCGATTTGGCAGGATTTGCAAAAACGTACAACAATGCGAAAAAAGGTATTCTGACCGAATTCGTAGAAAAAAATCCCAGGTGTGTTTTGCTCTTTGATGAAGTGGAAAAGGCTTCCAGGGGAGTTATTCATCTTTTTCTTCAAATTCTGGATGCAGGAAGTCTGACAGATTTATATGAAGGAAATAAGATCTCCTTCAAAGACACTATCATTATCTTTACCACGAATGCGGGCAGGACCATATATGAGGCGGAGGATGCTCCGGATGCGGCAGATTTATCACCAAAGAAAATACTGGATGCTTTGGGCGCAGATGTGGATCCGGCAACCGGTATTCCCTACTTTCCTCAGGCAGTCTGTTCCAGAATGAGTACAGGGTATGTACTGATGTTCCGTCATTTGCAGGCAAAAGACCTGGAAAATATATGCGAACAATCCTTTGTCAAAGCTGCCAAGCAGTTTGAAGATACATATCAGATAAAAGTTGTGGGAGAAAAGAGCATTTTTACAAGTCTTCTTTTTGCCCAGGGAGGTCAGCCGGATGCCAGGAACCTGTCCGCAAAAGCAGGAAACTTTCTGCGGGATGAGCTGCGCAAAGTGTTTGAATTGTTTACAAAAGAAAATATAGAGAAGTCCCTTTCCGCGCTTCAGACCGTGAAATTTGTCACCGAGATTCCGGAAGATAAGAAAGAGATTCGGCGGCTTTACAAGAATCCCGGACAGACGGACATGCTGCTTCTGGGCACAGGGGAAAAGGATCTGGAAAAGGAACTGAAAGAGCTGCGTATCCATACAGCGAAAGATGAAGAGGAAGCTGCGGGTATCGTAGAGGCGCAGAATATACAGTTTGCTGTGCTGCAGATGAAGCCTCTTTGCAGAAGCGGCCGGGATGCAGATATGTCCAAAACAATATGCTGTTTTGACCATGTACCATTGGGTGCTTCCGATTTGGCAGAAATAAGGGGATGGATCCGGATGCTCCACAGACAGATACCGGAACTTCCCATTTATTTGATGGAAGGAGAAGTGGAAGGAGCCGGGCAGAAAGCTGTCATAGATAAAGAGCTGGAGCGCAGGCTTGCAGCAGAAGGCGTGTGCGGGGTGATACGCGGAGGACAGAAAAGCGGGGATGGTGCAGCAGAACAGATACGCAGAATAGCGAAAGCCACATATATGCAGAGAATGGCCAGGCAGCTGAAGGAACAGGCTAAAATTCTTACTTTTGACACGGCGCCGATTATTGAGGAAGGCGGAAAAACCATAAAAATCCGGCTTCGGGATTTTGCCCTGGAGCAGGTACTGTCAGCCGGAGATGAGAAACATGTGATGACTGATGCGGAAAGACCCAAAGTCCGTTTTGAGGATGTGATTGGGGCAGATCCGGCGAAAGAAGAGCTGAAGTTTTTTGTACAGTATCTGAAGGAACCCGGAAGATTCCTGGCAGAAGGGCTGACTGCCCCAAAAGGTGTATTGCTGTACGGTCCTCCGGGTACAGGAAAGACACTTTTGGCAAAAGCTATGGCGGGAGAATCAGGAGTGACTTTTCTGGCAGCGGAGGCCAGCAGTTTTGTTAAACAGTATACGGGTACCGGTCCGGCAGCCATACGGGAACTGTTTGGAAAAGCCAGAAAATATGCGCCTTCTGTAGTTTTTATTGATGAAATAGACACGATTGGACGGCAGCGCACCGGTGGAGAGTCCGGAAGAGCAGAGGAGGCAACACTGAATGCCCTGCTTACAGAAATGGATGGCATAAAGACAGATCCCCGGCGCCCCATATTCGTACTGGCAGCCACAAATTATGAGGTAGACCGTTCGGCAGAGGGAATCGGTGTGATTGACCAGGCCCTGTCCCGCAGATTTGACAGGAAGATACGCGTAGGACTGCCGGACGAGGCTGCCAGATACCGGTATCTGAAACTGCAGACAGGGAAATGTCAGGCAGCGATATCAGAAGATATTTTAAAACAGATTGCGGAACGTTCTGTGGGAATGAGTCTGGCGAATCTGGAATCTGTGGTGGAGCTGGCAAAAAGAAATGCTCATAAAATGCGAACGGCTGTCACAGACAGGATTCTGGATGAAGCTTTTGAACTCACGATGCACGGAGAAAAGAAAGACTGGGGAAGGGAATATCTGGAACGTGTAGCCAGGCACGAAGCCGGCCATGCACTTCTGAGCTGGAAGAACGGGGAACTGCCCTGTTATCTGACTATTGCAGCCAGAGGCGGACATGGGGGTTATATGCAGAAGTCTTCCGGTGAAAGGCCTATCCGTACCTATGAGGAGATGCTGGGCATGATTCGCACGGCACTGGGAGGAAAAGCGGCAGAAATCGTTTATTACGGGAAAAAAGACGGTAATTCCACCGGAGCATCAGGTGATCTGCGCCAGGCTACCGGCATTGCCAGGAGTATTATCTGCAGTTACGGAATGGATGAGGAATTCGGATTGGCCGTGTATTCAGAGAAAGAAATGCAGCATGGAACACTGGGTGATGAAGTAAGGCAGAAAGTTAATGAGATGCTGAAACAGGAGCTTACAAAGGCCATCGAGATTGTCAAAGAGTCCCGGAATACCATCGACCTTCTTGTCAGGCAGCTCCTGGCTAAGAATCAGTTGGGGAAAGAAGAGCTAAAAGCTATTTTGGAACAATAAGAAGCAATGACAAGTGTGATAAAGAATGGGGAGACTATGAAGACTATTAACAGTGTTAAAATATCAGCCAGTTCCAGAGTGGGAGGCAGGTCGGAAAATCAGGATGATTTTCTGATTGATACAGAGAAAATAAGCGATCAGAGCAGAGAATTCTGCTATAAAGGGACATCAGAATTAACAAAACAGCAGATCTACATAGTCTGTGACGGGATGGGGGGAGAACAGTATGGGCAGGATGCGTCCCGTAAGGCAGTAGAATATTTTGAAGGACTTTTACGGGAGGCAAAGAGGCCCTTTACGCCAATGGATATTGCCGGAGAGATACGCAGGCTAAACCAGGAAATCGTGGATTATTACAGGTGCAGACAGGCCAGAGGCGGAACGACCATTGCTCTGGTGATGCTGAACCTGGACGGAACTATAGAGGCATTTAATATAGGGGACAGCCCCATATTTCTGGTGAGAAACGGTGAAATTACCATGCTGAGTGAGGAGCAGTCCATGGCGGGAATAAAACTAAAAAAAGGGACAATATCCCGGGAAGAATACAGAGAAAGCCGCGAGAGGAACCTTCTTCTCGGTTACCTGGGAGATGATTCCGGAGTGTCTGTGGACCATTTGTTTTACAGCAGAAATAAATATCAGGCAGGTGATAAACTCTTATTGTCATCAGATGGTCTTTTGGATAAGATAGAGCCGGAGGAGATTTTAGGGCTTCTGCAGCAGGATTGTGGGGCGGATGTGCTGACGGAAGAGGCAGTCAAGAAAGGGGCCGGGGATAATGTCACGGCAGTGCTGCTGGAAATTCAATAGAAATGGAATTTCTAGTATAATACAAGGAGGATTTTATGGAAGAACTTAGGACTATGGCATTCAGAGATATTCTGGAACGCTGCGAAGATAACGAGAACTTTTTGAAATTGATGGAGGAACATCAGGATGCGATGACCGTGTGGGCAGATGTATTTGCTTATTGGATGGAAGAAAAAAACGGTACGATCGCTGCACTTGCGGCTTACTGCAAAGTTACCCGCAATACTGCCAGACAGTGGAAACAGAAAATTCCCACAAAACGGGAACAGGTTGTGGGAATTGGCATGTATTGGGGATTTCAGCTGGAGCAGATTAACCGGCTGCTTACCAGAAATGCAAAATATCCCGCACTATATGTTAAGAATCCTGAAGATGCCATCTTTATTTACCTGATTCACAATAAAAAGGATTATTCCATGTATGAATTTTATATGGAGGAATACAGGAAAATGCAGGAGGAAAAGGAGCCGGAGCAGAAGCATTTGGATGGGACGGAAGAGAAAACCTTTGAGCTCAATGCAGCGCTTCTTGAAGTAATGGGAGATCAGGAGTTTAAGAAGTTTTTGGAAGAACATATGGAAGTATTTGAAGGGAGAAACCGTAAGCTTTATAAGTTCCTGGAAGAGTACTTTAAACTGGAGGAGCGCAATATAAACAGTCTGGTGGACGATGAAAAACTGAAAAATGCATATAACAATGCTTTTTCACACTTAAAGCGAAAAGGTATTGTCCCCAGAAGAAATCTTCTGATTGCCATGGGCATTCATCTGACTATGCCGGTGGAGGATATTAACCGCATGTTAGAGCTTGCCGGGATGGAAGCCCTGTGTCCAAAGGACAGGATAGAATCAGCGGTGATTTTTGTCCTGGAAGATTTGTATCTGAATGATTCTGTTCTGTTCAGTGATGCCGGAAGAAAGCTTACTGCCGGCCTGGAAGAGCTGATCGATCGGTGCTGTCCGGATATTGTATGGAATGAAGAAGCGTGCAGTTTCCAGAATATTGAAGATGTGCTGGTGCAGAAAAAGAAATCCGGTGCCCCTGATATAGAAAAGTTTTATGAAGAGGGGGAGTTAGAATCCGTAGCGGATTATGTAAAGAGAAGAATCCGTGAGTTGGAACTGAGGGAACCGGAGGAAGATTTGGAACTGTTTCTGCAGCTGCTGTAGATGCAGCGGTTATGGTGGAAATGATTAAGGAGAATTTATGGATATTGCAATGAGAGATATGAGGGCCATGCTTTATCAGGAAGGTGTGCTGAAAGAAAATGAGAAAATGATCAGACAGATTGGATGCGGACAGTCTGCCGAGGTTTATCTTGTGCTTTCAGAAGACGGGGACATCTATGCTCTGAAAATCATGAAATTAGAAGAACATCAGATATACCAAAAGCATCTGCGGGAGGAAGCTGAGTACATGAAACTTCTGGCAGAAAATTCTCATGTGGTCAAAATATATGATTACCGGGAATTTGCCGGAAAGGAAAGCGCTTATCTGGCACTGAAAATGGAATATCTTAAAACGTTTCCCTGCTGGCTGAAGGAGGAAATCATAGGTAAAGGATACATATCCTTGAGAGATTTATGGAAGCTGGCTTCTGATATGTGTGCTGTTCTGGACGCTATGGAAAAACTCCATGTAATCCACCGGGATATTAAGCCGGAAAATATCTTTGTGACCGGATGGGAAGAACCCGAATTCAAGTTGGGAGACTTTGGAATCGCAAGGGAGCTGACCCATGCGACGGTAGTAACACAGCTTGGGAGCCTTGGCACCTGTGCCCCGGAAGTGGCTTTGGGAGGAGAATCGGATTTTACCTGTGATATATATTCTGTGGGCGCGGTGCTATACTATGTCCTGAATGGGATGCGGTATCCCTATTCCGGTCTGAAGGCTCTGATGGAGAAAAAACAGCCGGCGCCTCCTGTTTTGGGGACTGCCGGGTGGAAAGAAATGGTGCTTAAGATGATATCCGCAGATCCAAAGAAAAGATTTCAAAATGCGGAAGAATATAGAGAAGCACTGCAGGAAGTAAAGAGAACCCAGGAACAGGCTGTAAAGAAGGAGGAGTATGGGTTTTCCTGTTATCAAAAGGCAAAAGGTTTCTTTTTTCAGGAAAACTATGAAAAAGCGGAGGAGACAGCCATGGAGGGATATGCATGCGGCAGTATTCCCTGTGCAAGACTCGCAGGCTGTATCTGCAGTATAAAAAACAGAACCGAGGAGGCATATGATTATCTGGAGGAGGCGGCTCAGAAGGGGGATCCGGTATCAGCCTGTTACCTGTCACGACTTTTGTTCAGAGATGCCGGAAACCGGATGGATCTGAAGGAGGCAGCGGGTTATTTGGAGCAGGCGCAGAAAGCGGGGCTTTATATGGCTGATTACGATTATGGATTGTATTGTTACTATGGAAAATATCAATTTGAGCAGGACAGGGAAAAAGGACTTTTGCTGATTGAGAAGAGCGCAGAGGAAAATTACAGAGATGCCATAGAATTTTTAATTGAGCATTCGCAGGACAGGGAAAGCTGGAAATTTCGTAAAAGGGAACACATTTTGATACGTGATATTATATAAGAGATATCAGTGAAAATTTGCAGGGCATGATCGCCTGTTTCAAAAATCAGATACCCGGGTGGACAAAATCCCCGCCTCGCCCATCTAATAAGTGTACAAAGCGAACAGGAGCTCCGGACTCCACAAAGGGGGATGAGTATGAACATATTACTGATCAAAAGGGCCAAGAAGCACGACAAAGCCGCGTTCCAGAAACTTATGGAGCAGCAGGGGCCTGCTTTATATAAGGCGGCCAAAGCCATTTTGAAAAATGACGAGGATGTGGCAGATGCCATGCAGGAGACAGCCCTTACATGCTGGGAGAAGATAGATACTCTGAAAAAGGATGAGTATTTTGCAACCTGGCTGACACGAATTCTGATCAATCACTGCAATTCCATTTACCGGCAGAGGAAGAGACTGGTCTCAGAGGAATCCCTGCCGGAGGCGTGGGCGCAGGATGAAAGCTATGCAAATGTGGAGTGGAGGGATTTCCTGAACAGTCTTGATGAGAAATACCGGATCGTAGTCATTTTATACTATGTGCAGGGATTCAAGACGAGGGAGATCGCGGAAATCCTCCAGATAAACCAGAGCACAGTGAGAGGCAGACTGGCGAAAGCCAGGGAAAAGCTGGAACAGCAGTACAACATGAGCGGGGAGCCACCCCGTAGTATGCCGGATGTTCAGAAAAAAGCAGTACACTGCGGATTGGAAAGGGGTATCTGATATGAAAAATTTTGATAATATGATCGAAGGTCTCAGGGAAGACACAAAGGTTCCGGAAGAGGTATGGAAGAGATATACAGCGACACTTGCAAACCTTCCCGAGAAAGAGGGAAAACGGGAACCCGGCAAAAGAAATTGGATAAAATATACAGCGGCAGCAGCAGCGGCGGCCGTTACCGTGACAACAGTCTGCTTTGCAAACCCTGCATTTGCGGCCAGAATACCGATCCTCGGTGAAATTTTTAAACAGGTTCAGCAGCAGTCCACGTTTTCGGGAGATTACAGTGATAAGGCGGAAGTCCTGTCCAGGGAGGAGGCTGACGGCACAATTCCCGCTGATTCCGGTTATACGGTTCAGGATGCAGGTGTGACAATCACCGCATCGGAGATTTACTGTGACGGGCTTTCCGTATTTGTGACGGCAGAGGTGGATGTGGAGCAGGGAGGACTGAACAACATCCCCGGAAATATCCTGTATCTGGAGGGAGACTGGAAGCTCTCTGACAGTGCGGAAGAAATCAGGCTGATGAACAATAACCTGGAAGGAAATATTGTGGATGACAATACCTTCGTGGGCATGCTGAAGCTGGATCTGGAGGAACAGGACCTGCAGGCAGGTACTCTTGAACTTCAGCTTTCCATGGTCGGATATGATGATATCAATGAAACAGATGCGGAGGACATATCAGCTTTCCATAAGATTCAGGGTGCGTGGAGCCTGGAACTGCCGTTTGAAGTGGACACGGAGGCAGTAAAGGAGATACCTGTAAACAAAGAGGAAAACGGATACAGCCTGAATAAAGTATTTGTATCGCCGTATCAGGTGATCACATATACAGACGCGCCCTATACGGAGAGAGAGATCACCAGGGAAGAGTACGAATCTGTTATGAGGGAAAAGACAGGAGGTTCGGATGATTTCGGCATTACATATGAAGAATTTGCTGAGCAGATGGGCCGGACATACGAGCAGTGTCAAACCATCATATTTAATCAGGACGGGGAGAGACTGACACCCACGGCGGAATTTTACGGGAAATCTGTGAATGCTGTCCGGGGAATGGATATATCGGAACTTAAAATTTATGTTTTCGATGACATGGATCTGTGGGTACAGGCAGCAGAAGAGGGCGCAGACAGTGAAGCGTTGAATCAGGCGGTTTTATCAGCGGATATTGATGTAGAATCCCTTCGGTAAACTAACAAAAATTTCTCCATTTCTTTAGTTCTTTTTTCTATTGACGATTGTCAGCATTTGGTATATAAAGGGTGAAAGATGCATGATGATCGGAAGGATAAGGATGAGATGAAACGGATAAAGAGTGTGCAGGTGCGTCATCAATATACACTGCTTCAGTGTTTTTACTGGGTATCAAGCTGCGCGATCATGGGATTTGCAGCGGTGTTTCTGCAGTATAAGGGATTATCCAACACGCTTGTGGGAATGTCCGTGGGCGGTGCGGCATTTATCAGCATATGGATGCAGCCGTTTCTGGCCGGAGTGGTGGAAAAGGTCCGGGGGCTGAGCTTAAAGAAAATGATCCTGCTGATCATACTGGCAGTGACGGCGGGGTATCTTGTCCTGGGGACGGTACCCCTGCCGAAAATGGCCATTGTAGGGCTGTATCTTGTGCTGAACACCCTGTACAACTCTATTACGCCGCTGATCACGGCAATGGGAATGGAATACATGAACCAGGGATACGAGGTGAATTTCTGCATTTCCAGAGGGCTTGGCTCAGTCAGCTATGCTGTCAGCGCCGTGATCCTGGGGCAGCTTGTGGAACATTTTTATCCGGGGATTCTCACCTTTGCCTTTGCAGGTATGGAATTTCTGCTTTTTGTGGTGGTGCTCTCCATGCAGGACCCCAAATCTTCCGTGGTCAGGGAAGAACAGGAGCCGTCCAGCAGTGTGATGGAGATCCTCAGGGGAAACAGGCCTCTGCTGCTGTTTGTAGCCGGGTTCGGAATCTGCTATATGACAAGCTCCATCCTCGGTACCTATATGATCAATATCGTGCGTGAGCTTGGGGGAACGGACGGTACCTTCGGGATCGCAGCGTTCTTCTGTGCAGCCAGTGAGATGCCCGCCATGTTTTTGTGCAATTATCTCATCCGTAAGATATCCTGTAAGAAACTGCTGAAGCTGAGCAGCGTGTTCTTTGTTCTTCGTCCGCTGGTGATTTTTCTGGCGCCGAATCTGGCGGTGGCATTTCTGGGATTTGCGCTGCAGTCACTGTCCTTTGGTATCTTTACACCGGTCTCTGTGTTCTTCATCAACCAGGAATTGAAGGAGAAGGACAGGATCGTGGGACAGACCATCTTTGGTATGGTGACAGTCGGAGTGGGAAGCTGTGTGGGGAATCTGGCGGGCGGGTTTCTCATGGACAGGATCGGACTGAGACCCACGCTGGGGCTTTGCGTTGTGTTTGCCGCTGTGGGATTTTTGATCACCCAGAGGGTAAAGGTGGAGGATACAGGTCCAAGGCGGAGAATTCTTCAGGTGGAAACAGCAGGGCCGGGAAAAGAGAGAGGCAGGAGATAGCAGAGGGAGTATTTCGGCAGATAAGAGTCAGAATACGCTTCGGTAGGATATTTCATAGAAAGGGAGAAAAATGAACGATAATATCTGGAAAAAATGTGTGGAATTTCATGGTCATGAGTGCGGCGGCCTTACCATTGGCTATAAGGCAGCTCTTTACGCCATGGAACTTTTGGACATTAAGATGGGGAAAGACTGCTGTGTCTCCCGGGATGAACAGCTTGTGTGTATTTCAGAAAATGACGCCTGCGGCGTGGATGCCATTCAGGTAATACTGGGATGCAGTGTGGGAAAGGGGAATCTGCTCTTTCATATGTGCGGAAAGCAGGCATTTTCCTTCTATAACAGAGATACCGGCAAATCCGTACGCCTGGTTCTGAAACCACGCCCGGAAGGCCTGAGCAAAGGGGAATCCTTCCGGTATTATCAGGCGTGCAGTTTTGAGGAAATGTTTGATGTAAAGGAGACAAAGATTGCACTGCCGGAAAATGCAAGGATCTTCAAATCCATCTGCTGTTCCCGCTGCGGGGAGACTGCATCGGAAAATATGATGCATCTGCAGGGGGATGAGATTCTCTGCAGGGACTGTTATCGTGAATATAACAGATTTCAGGTTTGACAAAGCCGCGTCCGGCGGTTATAATGCAGGAAGAACAGTAACGATTCAGCAGGTCTGCCCGTAACTGTAAGGCCGCTGAACAGTTACAGTAAATAAATATCAATTTAGAAATGAGGTGTCTTTGTGCTGAGGGTAGATCGGAAGAGCACACGT
>ERZ507339.51-NODE-51-length-46502-cov-8.22484_pt1 | contig 46502 bp, 43 predicted proteins | sample MGYA00513955_ERZ507339 | MGnify/ENA metagenome assembly ERZ507339
AGAATAATAAAGAAGTACTTGAGTTAATTCTACAAGAAATGGGACAACCAAAAGATGCATACGAACAAGTTAAAGATCGTCCAGGGCATGACTTAAGGTATGCAATCGATTCAACCAAGTTACGTGAAGAATTAGGTTGGGAACCTAAATATACGAATTTCGAAGATGGATTGCGGCACACAATTGAATGGTATAAGAACCACGAAGAGTGGTGGGAAAGTGAAAAGAAAGCAGTTGAGGAAAAATATGCTGCTAATGGTCAATGAAGTACAACTTGATTATGGGGTGACATATGCAAGTAATAACAATATTTTTCTTCTGTATAATAGTGGGCATTTCTAGAAGATTGCAAGTAGAACAAGCAGCTTATATGACTGTTCTTTTGCTTTTCAGAGTGTTGATATTTGATGTTTTTTATAAATATGTAAAAGCTGGTTTTATACTTTATAAAAAAATAGTAAATAACATCATATCCAGAAACTACTACATTTTATCGATTGTAAGTATTATAAATATTTGTGCAACAAAGGAGGAAAAGTGTGGATATACGTCAAATTGTTAAAAATTTTTCATATACAATTTCCTCTAATTTACTTTCCCTATTGGTGTCGACACTTGTAATTTTAGTGGTCCCTAAATTAATTGGGGTTGATGAATACGGTTATTGGCAATTATATCTTTTTTATACCACTTATGTTGGAATCTTCCATCTTGGATGGTTTGATGGTATATATTTAAGATATGGAGGTGTGAATTATAAGGATATTGATAAGGGGTTATTTAATTCACAGTTTTTTATGTCTTTCATCCTTGAGATGTGTTTTGCTTTTGCCATATTTTTAGTGGGATTTTTAAATTACGATCCAAATCAAGGCTATATTATAATCATGACGGGTATAGCTATGGTATTCATGAATATGGGTCAATTTTTTATGTACATCTTACAAATAACTAATCAAATTAATCGTTATTCCATGTTTAATGTTATTAATAGATTAGTTTATTTGGTTTTTATTGTTGTTGCATTAGCTATAGGTGTAAGAGATTACAAAGTTTTAGTTTTGGCTGATTTGACAGGGAGATTCACAGCTTTAGTGTACGGGATGGTGTGTTGCAAGGATATAGTATTCAGGCCACTTTCTAAATTTTATTTTTCTTTTAAGGAAGCAGTCAATAACATTAATGTTGGAATAAAATTACTTATAGCAAATTTTGCAAGTAATTTAGTGGTTGGTGTTATTCGATATGGTATTAAGTTCCAAGGGGGGGTAGCGGTTTTTGGTAAGTTATCATTAACTTTAAGCGTATCAAACTTGCTCATGACTTTTATTGGAGCAATAAGCTTAGTATTGTTTCCGACATTAAAAAGAATTAAAACAAATCTAGATGTGGTTTATAGAAATATCAGGGTCTTATTATTGTCCACTTTAATTTTTGGCCTCTTCCTATATTTTCCGATAATGTACTTGCTTCCTATTTGGCTTCCGAAGTATAGTGATAGCCTAGCATATATGGCAGTATTGTTTCCTATGTGTTTATTTGATGGTAAATTTGAGATACTTATTAATACATTTATGAAATCTTTAAGAATAGAGAGAACATTATTATTTTTAAATATTTTTTCAGTTTTACTCAGTGGTGTGTTAACGGTAATAAATATTTTTGTTATTGGAAGTGTAACGCTTATGATGTTTTCGATTATTCTAGTACTAGCTATACGAAGCACAGTGGGAGAGGTAATAGTTTGTAGGATGTTGAATATTTTTCCTTACAAACAAATGTTTATAGAAATTTTAGTTGTCTTAATTTTTGTTTTGGCAACTTGGTATTTGAACATATTGTTAGCTTTAGTTATATATACTATTGTGTTTATTGTATATGTATATTTCCACTTGAGTAGCATAAAAAATGCAATTACTTATTTTAAAAATATGGATATGTGAGGTTTTTATATGGATAATTTAATTATTGGTGCTAATGGCCAATTAGGCACAGAACTTAGGAATTTACTTGATAAGAATAATATTGAATATACAGCTACGGATACAAAAGAATTAGATATCACTAACAAACAAGCTGTAACGGATTATTTTGTTAAGCATTCTCCGAAATTTGTTTTTCACTGTGCAGCTTATACATCGGTGGATGGAGCTGAAGAAGAACCTGGTAAGTCTATTAATCAAAAGGTTAATGTTGATGGAACTAGAAATGTAGCAGAAGCTACAAAAAGGGTTGGAGCAACTTTAATTTATATTAGTACAGACTATGTCTTTGATGGTAATAATGCGGAAATGTATATGGAAAAGGATCAACCTAATCCCAAGAATGAATACGGGCGTGCAAAATTTGAGGGCGAAAAAATTGTCGCTGATATGGTGAGTAAATACTATATTATTAGGACTTCGTGGGTATTTGGTAAATATGGTAAGAACTTTGTGTATACGATGCTTAATTTGAGTAAAACTCACAATAAATTAACGGTTGTAAATGATCAAATAGGCCGTCCTACATGGACAAAAACGTTAGCGGAATTTATGTTATATGCAGTTCAAAACAACGTACAATATGGACTTTATCAATTATCAAATGAAGGCGAATGTTCATGGTATGAATTTGCATCAGAAATTTTGAAAGATAAAAGTGTTGAAATCTCTCCGGTTACTTCAGAAGAATATCCACAAAAAGCTTACCGACCTAAGCATTCAGTCATGAGTTTAACTAAAGTTAAGAATACAGGTTTCAAAATTATTACTTGGAAAGAAGCTCTTTCAAAATTTTTAAATGAAATAAATTGATTATTTGTATGTATAGACTATTTCTTATCTATGTTTAGTAATAAAACAATAAACAATGTTGTGGCTCGATAGTAAAAAGTAAAGATATACAACTTTAGTTTGAGTTTTTATTAAATAATTTAAGTTCTTTTTATAGGGAAATAAGTATTTCTTTGTAGTTAAAGTAAATGCATTTAATAATTGAAATTAGATAAAGAATTAATTTTACTATAAAATCATTCGTAAGGTTTGTACCTTAAGCTTATGCTAATATTAGTGATATTTTGTTATAATAATAGCATTTGATGTACCCATGGAGGCTCAGATTTTGACAGGGAAAATATTAATGAACTTAACTAAAGGCATCGTTTCTCTTTTGTTTACTTTTGTTATTATGATGGTAACAACTAAGGGGATGGCTTTACAAACTTTCATATTATTGGGCGAAAAGTCTTACGCTTTGTTTAAAAACTCATTTGCAGATATATGGATATTGGTTATGCTCGGGATACTGGTTATCGCTACGCTCTTTTCAAGAAGAAATATGAAAAATGAAATTTACACTTTTCCAATTTTCTCGTTATTAAGCTTGTTAACGGTAATATTAATTTCGAGTATTATAAATATGGATGTATCTTCAAACTTTAGTCGCTCGTTTTGGATTTTATTTAGTAGCTACATGCCTTTTTTTGTTCTTCTAATAGTTGATGCATTTAAAATAGATAAGGTTAATACTAAGGTAGTATTCAGGTTTCTTGTAGTATTCAATATTTTTCAAATGATTTTAGGAGTAGTGCAGTATATTAAGACAGATCCTATTTTTGCTGTTTATTATAAAGGGGAACCAATTCTTAATCCTGTATTCTATCTGAATGGAGCAAGTTCTTCAAATTCATACTTCTTGGCAATGGGTGCAAAGGTTAGGGCATTCGGTATGACTGATAGTGGTCTTACCTTAGGGCTCATTGCATTGTTTATGCTATCAGTAGTGATTTTTTCAGAAAAGCTGAATAAAACCTTTAAAATTTTATTTTCAATACTATGTTTCGCAGCCATTTATATGACTTTAACTAGAGTTATATACCTAGCGTCACTTGTACTTTTATTTTTTGCTTATTTAATAAAAACAAATAAATATAAACTGTTAAAGTTAAGTTATTTTATTACGTTAGGTATCCAGATATTGCTTATAACTGTGTTTCAAGAAGCTGCATATGTTATTGTGAATTTTGTTACAAATGGAGCTTGGAATTTAGATAGTTTAAAAAGTAGAATAGATGGGGTTCATTTTTTTTGGAATATTTCAAATATGAATATTTGGAAATTTCTGTTTGGTTCAAATATTACGGCGCGTTTAAATTCCTTACAATCGGCATATTCAATTGATAATGAATTTTTTAAAATTTTTCTGGATATTGGTATTGTCGGGTATTTAATATTAATTATTTTCTTTACAAAGGTTGTTTTTAAATACTTACGAGAAATTTTAGATAAAAAGGACAAAAATGGTATAGAAACATCCTTCGTTTGTTTTTTACTTACTTTTCCCTTTTTAGGTATATCAAACGTTGTTAACTACTTTTATCTTCCTATGTTAACCATATTAGTTTTAACCAGAGGGTATGACTACATCCAAAAAAAGAATTTGATAACCTATAGCAACGAGAACTTTAAATATATTTCTAAAAAATAATAACATTTGAATTGGAATTAGTGTTCACTATTTGTTATGAATAATAATTTTAAGACAATTAAATAGCGGATAAATGTAGTAAAAAGTTTATAAATAAAGTCTATGCTAAGGACATACATGGTGCAAAAAGTAATGAGCATTTTAATGCTTAGTTATTATTTTTTTAAGCGGAAAAATCAAGGCCAATAAAGATAAGCCGACTTCGTTACTACAATCTGGACCAAACGATTATGGCTGTTTTGCAGACGGTTGAACGTGAATTTGAAAATAAGCAATTTAGTCTGATTTTTTTGCTACGCTTATTTGTGCTTATGTATCAATAGTAGAACTTGTTATCGAATCAAATAAATGGTACCATGTTTAATGATCTATGAAATATATTTATCTAACAAAGGAAAGCCGTCAATCACCCCGATTGACGGCTTTTTTGTTATTCCTAAAAAAGTACTTAATCCATGATTTAATTATTATTTTGAATGTTTTACAGCATATATATACTTAGATGAATCAATATACTGTTTATTAACGTATATTGGGGCGCCGGTCTTATCATTTACTACTTGAGTGACTTCCATTACTGGCGAGCCAGAACGAACCTCTAAGTGTGAGGCCATTGCCTGGGGGGCATAGAAGATTTGAAAATACTCTTCAAAATTATTTGGTATAAGATTTAAGTACTTTTTGATTCCCTTGAAAAATGAATGACTTAGGAAGTCTCCGGTTTTGACAAAAGTATAGTTAATAGGGAAGTAGTCAATTTCGTATATTACGGGTGTGTTGTCAACAATTCTAAGGCGATCAATCTGGTAGACGTTCGCACCGTTTAAAAAGGTATTGTCGTTAAAATCATAAACAATCTCTTTAAAAGAGATTATCTTAGTAGAGGGGTGTCGCCCCACTTGTTCAACACTATCTGAAAAGCTCCCCCCAGTAACTAAACTTTCGGTAGGGGAAGATTTGCTTACAAAGGCACCTAAGCCGTGTTTTTTTACGATGATTTTTTCGTCTACTAACTTCTGTAAAGCTTTTCTTACGGTAACTCTACTAACTTGATATTTTTTTGCAAACTCATTTTCTGAAGGTAGCTTGTCTCCTTGTTTTAATTTACCACTATGAATTTGTTGGTAAATTAATTGATATAGTTTTTCTTGTAGTGAGATGACGTCAGATGGTTTACGCATAAAAAGATAAAACTCCTTTGCAAAAAAATATTTACTTGTAAGCGCTTTGATGATATTCATTTAACCAATGATACAACATAATACAAGTTAGCGACAAAATAATACAATAAGGCTAGTACACTCGTTGGTTTATTGAAATTAGTATAGCACTATCTCTAAGTACTATATATATTAAAAACAGGCTGGCGGTGCTTAAGGAGACTAAATTTATGTTAAAAAACCAAGAGTTTTTAAGGATATTTACAAACACTAAGCCAATTATAGCGATGCTTCATTTGAAGGGAAAAAGTCATAATGATGTATTTGATCGTTTTAAGAGGGAGTTAGAATTATTTATCAATAATGGCATAGATGCCGTGATCATTGAAGACTATTTTGGCACTTATAAGGATATGGATAGGGCATTAAGTTACGTTAGTCAGCAAGGAATACCGATCCCATATGGTGTTAATTGTCTAAATGTTGATCAGATGGGATTTAGTTTAGCTGAAGAATATCACGCTAACTTTGTACAACTTGATTCAGTGGTGGGTCATGTAATGCCACGTGATGAAGATAGTATTGCAGCTTTCATAATGCAAAAACGGGCGGAATATAACGGCGCTATCCTTGGAGGAGTGCGGTTTAAGTACCAACCAGTCTTATCAAAAAATACAGAACGTGAAGATTTAAAAATAGCCAAAGAACGTTGTGACGCGATCTGTGTTACCGGAGAAGCTACTGGCACGGAAACGCCTATCCAAAAAGTTAAGTGTTTTCGAGAAGCCGTTGGTGATTTTCCATTAATTGTGGGCGCGGGGATGACACCGCAAAATATGAGTGACCAATTTAAGTATGCTGATGGAGCTATTATTGGTAGTTACTTTAAGCAAGAACATAAAGCGGAAAATGAAGTTTCTGTGGATAACGTTCGAGAGGTGTTGGAACAAGTGTACAAAGTTAGAAAGGAGTATCAGCATGATTAAACTAGTGAGAGTAGATCACCGATTATTGCATGGTCAAGTAGCTTTTGCGTGGATAAAGTATTTGAAAGTGAATTGCGTTCTAATTGCTAATGATGAAGTTACTAACGATAACTTACGGATGGCGGCTTTACGAATGGCCCGTCCTGATAATGTAAAACTAGTGATAAAGGATTTAAAAGAGTCAATTAAAGCACTTAACAGTGGGATAACGGACAAATATAATTTACTAATACTGCTAGAAAATGTGGAAGATGCGTGTGAACTAGCAGAAAAGGTGGCGTCTATTAAAGTAGTTAATTTGGGCGGTGCAAAGGATGACGAAGGAAAACGACAAGTGGCAAAGGCTTTTTTCATAAACGACCAAGAAATTAATATGATGAAACAAGCTACAGAAAAAGTTGACACTAAGTTTGAAGTACAAATGGTACCCAATGACAAGGTCCAGGACGTTTTTAAGCTGATAGGAGAATAAGAATGTTAGTGCAAGCAGTGTTAATTTTTGTGGTTGCTTTTCTAGGCTATTTAAATAGTTTTTTGCCAGCATAATGATCTCACGCCCCATCGTTATGGGACCGCTAGTAGGATTAGTTTTAGGTGATTTAACTACTGGAATCAAAGTAGGAGCAGCTCTCGAATTAGTTTGGTTAGGAGCAATGGCGATTGGTGCAAGTAATCCACCGGATATGGTTTCTGGTTCGGTTATCGGGACTTCGTATGTAATTGTTACCCATTCAAGTGTAGCTACGGCAGTTGCGCTAGCAGTACCAATTTCTATGTTAATGCAAATGGTTTGGAATTTATTAATGATGCTATTAATTCCTTTATTAGCCGAAAAAGCGGATAAATATGCTGCTAATGAAAATTATTACGGGGTTGGTTTAATGCATTATATCGCTGTTTTTAGTCAGGCAGGAATTTTAGCGTTTCTAACCGGTCTAGGTTTCTATTTAGGTTCCGCCGTAATCAAAACATTCGTGAATGGGATACCCGATTTTGTAAATAACGGATTTAATTATGCGATGGGGATTATCCCAGCAATTGGATTCGCGTTACTAGTAAGGATGATAATGACAAAAAGGACCGCAATATTTTTGTTGTTTGGCTTTTTACTAGCTGCTTACTTAAAAATTAGTATTTTAGGAGTTACGGCTTTTGGGTGTGTGGTCGCCATAATTTTACTAGTTAATACTAATAACAGTAACGGAAGTCATGGAGTTGAAAGTGAGGAAGATGCCAATGAGTTCTGAACATAAATTAACTAATAAGGAACTACGCAAAATTTTTTGGCGTTCTTGCCAATTAGATGCTTCATGGAATTATGAACGACAACAAAATTTAGGTTACTCGTATGCCATGCTCCCTGCTGTAAAAAAGATATACTCAGGTGATTCGGAAAAGGCTAAAAGTGCTTTAAAACGTGGCTTGAATTTTATGGCGATCACACCACAAGTTTCAACTCTTCTTATGGGAATTAATGCCGCAATGGACGAAAGAAATGCGGAAAGTGATGAGTTTGATGAGTCTTCTATAGCTGCAGTAAAAACTTCCTTGATGGGACCCTTAGCTGGGATTGGTGATTCCTTAATTGCGGGAACTTTGCGGATTATCGCCACCGGTATTGCAATTGGTTTTGCACAACAGGGTAATCTTTTAGGCCCATTACTTTTTTTATTAATTTATAACGTACCTGGATTTATAATTCGGTATTACGGGCTGAAGTACGGCTACCGCTATGGTGCTTATTTCATTACTAATGCTGAAAAAACTGGGCTAATGAATAAAATTACTTATGCGGCAAGCATCGTGGGATTAACCGCGATAGGTGGTATGATTTCCCAGTACATAGTATTTGATGTATCTAAAATAAAGATTGGGGTGGGAAAATTTGCGCAGCCTTTAAACACTTATTTAGACATGATCATGCCCAAGTTAATTCCATTATTAATTTTTCTTTTGATATATTGGATTGTTGGTAAAAAGGTGAAGACGTCGGCATTACTAATTTGGACGGTAGTGGTCTGTATCGGAGGAGCTTTCATAATTTCACTTATTTAAGGGAGGTCTTATTTAGGAGGTGATGCCTAATTTATTATTCTCAATTGTATGCGATTACATAAAGTGCGAAACTTTTAATGGGGGGTAACATATGATTAATGCTAGACTTATAAAAAAATGCCTTTTAGGCGTAGTGTGTGGATTAAGTGTCGCGGTTTTATTAAGCGAAAACAGATATTCGGTTAAAGCTGACACCGTAGAAGATTACAAAAATGTCTTGGATATAAGCGGCAATCCGACCGCAAATTTCTATTCAAAGAATAAAAAAGTATCTACCAATAAGTATTCATCTTTTTCGGATCAAGGTGCTTGGCATGCTTATTATTTGCCAAAAGAAGGGGTAACCTCGACATACGGTGGTTTCCCAGGACCCATGATCATTGCTGAAGAATACCCAGTCAATTTATCGCACCAAATTTCTAAGTTACATATTATCAACGCAAAAACGAATAAAGAATTTAACTTCGCGAACGCTAAGAGAAGTTTTAACTATTATCCAGGTCGTTTGAATCAGGTTTACAAATTTAAAAATTTGACGGTTACTTTAGACCTAATCTTTACTGATAACCGTACAGCAATGGTTAGAACGAACATTCAAAATACTGGCAAGACTAATCTAAGCTTAAAAGCGTACTGGACGGGAGACATTATTAATAAGTTAAAGACCCGGGAAAAGAAAACGGTTAACTTTAAACAACAATTAGTAAAAGGGACTAACGGGGTAAAGGTCAAATTTTCGAAGGTTAGAAACGATAACTATTATATGACCACCGCTGGTAATCAGTTCAACGTGGTCTACAGCGCGCCAGTTAAGACTAGTATTAAGGGCGACAATTACAAGAGTAGCTTAAATAAAATTCTTACCGTTAAACCAGGTGAAAGTCAAAGTTTAGAATCTACCCAGTCTTATACCTTTACAAAAAAAGAGGCTGATGCTGAAGTAGCAAAGGCTAAGGATGATTTTGCAAATGCAGATACTCTTTTCCAGCAAAATGAAAATCGGTGGAATAACTATATCATTAAGACTACTGAGAATGATAAAAGTGAGAAGGAAGTTGCTAACAAAGCCAAGTATGATCGGGCGGCAGTTAAAGGAATGGAGACTTTAGTAACCAATTGGATAAGTCCAGCTGGAGAATTAAAACATGATGGAATCGTTCCTTCAATGTCTGACCAGTGGTTTGAAGGCTTATGGGCATGGGATTCCTGGAAACATGCTGCTGCCGTGGCAGAGTTTGACCCAGAGTTAGCGGAAAGTTCAATTAAGGCGTTGTTTGATTATCAAATTACCAAAAAAGATAAAGTGCGTCCGCAAGATGCCGGGATGATTCCTGATGCCATCTTCTACAACAAGAATAAGGAACGCGGTGGGGATGGAATCAACTGGAATGAACGTAATTCTAAGCCACCATTAGCTTCATGGGCAGTTTGGCAAGTTTATAAATCAAACCATGATAAAGCTTTTTTGAAGGAAATGTATCCTAAGTTGGTTGCCTACCATGATTGGTGGTACTCCAATAGGGATTACAATAAAAACGGTTTAGCTGAATACGGCGCGACGGTTGATCCATTGCATTACAAGAAGAACAAGCACAATCACAAAGTTGTTAATAAGGAAGAAGTGATTCTTGCTTCCGCGTGGGAATCAGGAATGGACAACGCGGTGAGATTCGATGCTACCGGAGTGGGTAAGGCCGATAAAGGTGTAAAAGTTTACCCAAATAAAGACAGCAAGGGCAAAGTTGTTGGATATTCAGTTAACCAAGAATCCGTTGATTTAAATTCTTACCTGTACGTTGATAAGGGATTTTTAGCGGCAATTGCCAACGAACTAGGATATACCGCTGATGCTGAAAAATACACAACCGAAGCTTCACAACTACAGAAAAAGATTCAATCTAAAATGTTTGATAAGAAAACCGGGTTCTTCTACGACTTACAAAGTAACAAGAATGGATCTACTCTGTTACTTTCAAATCGAGGGAAGGGTCCTGAAGGGTTGATTCCACTTTGGGCAAGGGTTGCAACGAGTGATCAAGCAGCTCAGGTAAAACAAGTGTTAATGAATAAAAAGATGTTTAACACTTACATGCCTTTCCCGACTACTTCGCGGGATAATAAAAAATTCACGGCAACCCAATATTGGAGAGGTCCAGTTTGGTTGGACCAAGCGATGTTTGGTATCGAAGGGTTACAGAATTATAACTACAATTCTGAGGCACTTAAGCAAACTAAAAAGCTATTCGACCATGCGGAAGGATTGACTGGAAGCGGGCCGATTCGTGAAAATTATAACCCGTTAAACGGAGAGGGATTGAATTCGTCAAACTTCTCCTGGTCTTCAGGAGTATTTTACATGTTGCACCATAACGTTTTAGGCGATGATCAAACGTCGTCGCAGCAGTATTTTAAGTAGGATAGGTTAAAAAACTAAGTAGAAAAACAAAAATCCAGATGACTTAGGGTGGTGAGCCCTGAGAAGCTGGATTTTTGTTTATTTATATATTCATTAGACAATTGTCAATAGGACACATCATCACTCAAATCAGCACCGTTAGTACTAATTACTTTTTTATACCATTCAAAGGATTTCTTTTTATAACGCTTTAGTGTTCCTTTTCCTTGATCATTTAAGTCGACATAAATGAAACCATATCGCTTTGACATTTCGCCAGTGGATGCACTGACTAAATCAATGCAACCCCATGGTGTATATCCCATCACATCTACTCCGTCTGCAATTGCATTGTTAATAGCCTGGATATGTTCACGTAGGTAAGTAATACGGTAGTCATCATAAATTTTGTGATCAGCAGTTAGCTCGTCTTTAGCTCCCATTCCATTTTCAACAATAAATAGTGGAACTTGATATCGATCATAGAGTTCATTCAAGGCAATTTGTAAACCAATTGGATCAATTTGCCAGCCCCAATCAGTTGTTTTTAAATAAGGGTTTTTGACCCCACCCAGCAAATTGCCTATCACTTTTTCGTCACTTTCGTTAGTTACATCGGTTACGGTTGACATATAATAACTAAATGAAATAAAGTCTACAGGGTATTCCCTTAGTTCTTCTAATTCATCTTTAGTAACGTTTAAATCATCCATAGTTAAACCAAATTTTTTTAAGTAACGGTGCGTGTAGTTCGGATATTTTCCACGTACTTGTACATCAGCACAGAAGTAATTAAACTCTTGGTTATCTTGCAGGCCAGCCAATTGGTTTTTGGGATTAGCATTATAAGCGTAATTCGTAGCATATAAAATCATACAACCAACTTTTATATGAGAATCAAAGTCGTGAGCAATTTTTACAGCTTTAGAACTTGCAACGAACTGATTATGCCATGCTTGAAAAATATTCTTTTTGTCATTAGATCCATTACTAGGAATAAGCCCTTGACTCATTATCGGAAAGTGAGAGGCCGAGTTTATTTCATTAAAAGTTAGAAAGTACTTTACTTGTTTACCGTATTCTTTAATCACAGTTTTAGTAAAACGTTTGAAGAAAGTAATTAGTTTTTTGTTTTTCCAACCGCCATAATTTTTTGCTAAGTTAAGTGGCATCTCGTAATGAGAAATTGTTACTAAAGGTTCGATATCATATTTAAGACATTCATTTATTAGGTTATGGTAAAAATCTATGCCCGCTTTATTAGGCTGGAGCTCGTCACCATTTGGATAGAGACGCGACCATGCAATTGAAAAACGATAAACGTTAAAACCCATCTCTGCAAATAATTTAATGTCTTCTTTATAGTGGTGATAATGGTCAATCCCAGTATGGTTAAGGTAACTATATTTGCTTTCGTCAATGGACCATCGAAAATTTGGTTGATTAATAATTTGCATACGATTCTTGCCACTAGGGAGAGTGTCTGCTATTGAAAGACCACGATTACCTTCTTTATAGGCACCTTCAAGTTGATTAGCAGCAGTAGCACCACCCCACAAAAAATTATTAGGGAAATTACTTTGCATATTTTTTACCTCCTATATTTATGAAATCCTGAACACAATGATTCCACTGTTCAATCTGTTTTTGGGCATTTTTTTGATTAATTTTTGGCGTAAATGTTTTATTAGAATGGTACCGGTATCTGCTGAATGTTGAACTATTAACACTCGTACCGATTGCACTGAGTTCTTTAATTTTGGCTGTGCTTAATTCTAGCTGTGAAATATCACTTAATTTTTGCATTAAATAGTCATTTCTAATCATCCCTCCATCAGCATATAAATGTTCTTTCATTTGAGGAAAGGATGTCTGCATTAAATGTAAAATATCAGTGATTTGAAAAATAATAGAATCTAAAGCGGCACGTACAATTTCATTTTTCCCAGTATTAATTGACATTCCTGTGAAAGTTGCTTTTAAACTTGGACAATTATATGGTGCAGCTAAACCACTGAATGCTGGAATTAAAAGTGTCGTATCTGTATTAATAGCTTTCTTAGCCATTCGACTAGTTTCACTTGGTTCATTAATGATTTGTAATTTATCTTTAAGCCAAGTAATTATGGCACCAGAGTAATTAATATTTCCTTCTAGGATATATGTGGTGATATTATTTGTACGCCAAGCAATTGAGGTATTTAATCCTTTTACTTGAATCTTTTGCCGACCAGTATTAAGAACTACTGAGGAACCGGTGCCAAAAGTAACCTTACATTCACCTGCATTAACACAATTTTCAGCACGTAATGCAGCTTGAGAATCACCTAGGATACTGTTAATCGGAATCTGATTAGAAAGTTCACCAAACAAATCGGTCATGCCAAAAGTGCTGTTAGAATCAAGAACTTTAGGTAAACTACTTTGTTTAATTCCAAAGAATTTACATAATTTAGGATCCCAATCACAACTATTTAAATTTAATAATTGGGTACGTGAAGCGTTACTAGGCTCAGTATAAAATGATTTTCCATTTGTTAACTGATAAAGCAGCCAACTATCGATAGTACCTAGGCATAAATCACGCTGTGCTTCCGCTTCTTTAACTTTGCTAACGTTAGTTAATAACCATTCGAACTTAGCTGCTGTGAAATAGGGAGATAAATCTAATCCAGTGAGCTTTTTTATGTTTTGGCTAAAAAGTAATCTCTTTTTTTTATTAATAATGTTTTGAGCACGATTATCTTGCCAAACGATTGAATGAGCCAAAGGTAAGCCGGTATTTTTTGACCAAGCAGCAGCTGTCTCTCTTTGATTAGTAATTACAACGTTCCTAACCAAAGATTTATCACAGTGAGTTAAAGCGGAATGAATTAATTGCTTTAGGTTATTCCTAATTTCATCTAAATCATGACTAATCCAGTTCTCTTTGTTAATAATCTGTCGATGATTCAGGCTATTTTGATAAACCACTTCACCGATATCGTCAACCAAAAGGACTTTACTACCTTGAGTACTTTGATCAATTGCCAAAGTTAAACTTTTCATGTAATCCCTCCTGGTTGTTAAGGACGTATCCATTGGGTGATTTTTTTCGAAATAGATTCTGCATCCATTTCATAGTAGGCGAAGACCTCATCCTGTGTGCCTGCAATAATTGGTTCGTCTGGAAAGCCCATGATATGCAACTTGGTATCGCCGCGGGAAGAAAGTGTCTCTGCAACAGCTGACCCTAAGCCACCGTAAATCGAATGTTCTTCGAGAGTAATTACCATCTTAGTGTTGTCAGCAATTTGGTTTAGTAATTTATAATCAAGTGGCTTTAAGCTAACTAAGTCAATAACTTGAATGTGAATTCCTTGTTTTTTAAGTAATTGCGCAGCTTTTTTTGCAATAAATAAAGTTTCACCCATCGTAATAATTGTTGCATCAGTGCCATTATTTATGACTATATTTGCATGTCCAGGAGACGAAAATGCTTGATTTTCGTCTTGATAAATATTAGGTAAGGCCATTTTACCGATTCGGACGTAAGCAGGTTTATCAGAAGTTGCTAGGTATTTCATTAAACTTTTAGCTTGGTATTGATCGGTGGGCATATAGACTTCTAAATTAGGGATGGCCCTTGTAATTGCTAAGTCTTGTAGTGAATGATGGGTTGCTCCTAAGTAACTGTAAGAGTTTCCACCTGAAATACCAATCAATTTCACGTTAGTGTTTGAGTATGCTACGTCATCTTTTACTTGCTCGATACTACGCATGGTTAAAAAAGCAGCTGGAGAAAATACAAAAGGGCGCTTGCCACTATGAGCTAATCCGGCAGCGACTGTTACTGCATTTTGCTCAGCGATCCCCATTTCGATAAGGTTATTTGGTTTTTCTTCAGCAAAGGGAGTTAGAGCAGCCGATCCACGAGAATCACTAGTGATGGCAAGAAGATTAGTATCCTTATCTGTTAACTCAATCAATTTTTTACAAATCACTTCACCAATTTTTGCTTTATCACTCATGTTCTAAACCTCCAATAGTTGCTTCTAGTTCTTGTATGCCTTGCTGATATTCAGCAGAAGTTGGTATTTTGTGATGCCAATTCGGCTTGTTTTCAGCAAAGCTAACCCCAGCTCCCTTTATTGTATTAGCCAAAATTAATTTAGGCTTGTTTTTGGAATTAGGAGTTTCTAAAGCGCTTACTAATTCTGACATGTTATTACCATCAATTTGCATTACTTCAAATCCAAAGGCAGTATACTTATCAGCAAGTGATTCACTATTCATAACTTGAGCAGTGGGACCACTAATTTGGAGACGGTTGTAATCAATAATTGCTGTTAAGTTGTCTAAATTATAATTTCCTGCTGCCATGGCTGCTTCCCAAACTGATCCTTCAGCCTGTTCACCATCGCCCATTAAAGTGTAAATATGGTTATCTAAATGGTCTAGTTTGCTGGCTAAAGCCATTCCAACACTTAACCCCAAACCGTGTCCTAAAGATCCAGTATTCAGTTCAATTCCATTAATATGATTAGTTGGATGTCCAATATAAGGTGATTTAAAAGTTGAGTATGAATTCAATTCATTTTTAGGAAAATAACCACGTTGAGTTAAAACGGTATATAAGATTTCAACCGCATGTCCTTTTGATTGAATATAGTGGTCACTGGTTGGTGATTTAAATGTTTCTGGAGTTTGATTTAAAATTCGAAAATATAATGCAACTAAGATGTCTGCACAAGAAAGGTCAGAACCAGTATGACCGTTTTGGGCTTGATAAATTAGTTTCCAAGTTGCTAAACGAGCTTTAGCGGCTTCTAATTTAAGTTCTTTAATATTCAAGATGATTGTTCCTCCTTAAAGTATGCTTTACTTGATGATGCTTGTGAGGTCTCCACGTAGATAAGCTTTAATATCATCTTCGATTGGATCGTAGAAGTCAGGCGTTAAATTTAGATATTTACATGCTTCGTATAAGACTGGAACTACATCAGCTCGAACTGCTGCGATATGGTGAATATAAGGACCATATACTAATTTGGTTTCAAATCTATTTAGGTTTTGGAATTGTAGCCATAAATATGTTCCTTGCTCGTATGGACCGGGGGTAGTTTTAGCATTTCCCATTAATAGAGAATAGTTACCATGGTCTCCATCGAATCGGCAAAGTGTGTAATTGCCATCTTGTGCTTCAAAGCCAACGCTTCCAGGGTAGTCAAAAACAAAATGAGATTTAGGTAATTTTGGTTTATTTTTGGCAGTTGAGAATGGAAAGACACCCAAATGTTGCAATAATTCTCCGTTTGGATTTTCAGGATGGCGACAGTTAACGTCTGCAAAGACAGCCTTTTGGTCATCCATAGTTGCAGCTTCGACTAGTAACTCTGATATAACACCATGTATATCAGTTTCGCAGGTTACAGGCGTACCTTCGTCTTGAAGGAGGGATTCTGAAGCATACGGTAGAATACCAATTTCGTCTTGTAATGCTGTCCAACATTGGATAACTCCTGAATTGCACCCATATTGTTTCATTTTATTAGAAAGAGCGACCTTTAGTGTTGCAATCATATTCAAGTCGTTATCATTGATATCGATATCAGCTATTTCCTTCAATTTGTTTACGGTCTTAGTAATTTCACTATCATTAGAATTTTGTAACTGATGAATTTCTTGAACTAGTTCCTCAAGGGGAATTGGTGAAAGAGAGATATTGAATTTTTCAAGAAGTTCTCCTTCATTTGCCATAGTTGACCAAAAATCAAAGGGGCGCGGTCCAACTTGAAGGATGCGAGTGCTTTTAAACGTTTTCACAACATTACATACTTTAATAAAATCTTGCACTCCACGTTCAAATTCAGGATCATCGATGTCAACGTTAACTAAATAAGTAAATGGGATATTAAAGCGACGTAGTACTTTGCCAATTGCAAATAAACCGCATTGTGTATCTCGTAGTCGAGATCCATCTGCAGCCGGCGCTTCGTCTTTTGGCCCCCATAACAAAACTGGAACGTTTAGTTGTTTAGCTAAACGAGCACATTCGTATTCAGTACCAAAATTCTCATTGGCTAAGAATAACCCATCAATATTTTCAGATTTGAATTTTTTAGCTATTTTATGCATGCCATCATCATTGTACAAAAGACCATCGGCGTTAACCTCTTTGATATCCACATAATTAACTCCCATATTGTCTAGCTTATTACGAGTTAAATTGGCAAATTCAATTGCTGCATCTGCAGAGAAAATGTTGCGTCGGGTTGGTGCAAAACCTAACTTAATTGAAGCAGTCATTAGTAAATCCTCCTAAACTAATTTATTTATTTTACAAAACTAATGGTACTATTTTAGTATAAAAAGAGCAAGGGGTTTTGCTTTTTTATGTTTAATTTAGTATTCTTTTTAGTAAAGACGGAGGAAATAGAAAGATGAAATTAAAAATGGATGATATTGCTAGAATGGCCCATGTTTCAAAGTCGGCGGTATCGATAGCGATAAATGGCAAAGAGGGCATTAGTGAAGAGACACGTCAAAAAATTTTAAATATCATATCTAAATATGGATACACTCCTTTAAGAAAAAGCCGTAAAGTCCAAAAAAATGGAATTGGGGAGATTACCTTCTTGGTAGTGACTTCTAGTGGGGTAGTACAGAATAATTACCGCTCTTTACCTTTCTTTAGTAGTCTTATATCTGCATTATCAGCAAGTACTAGCAAACTAGAAGGAAGTTTGAGAACAGTAACTATTCAGTCGAACGAACTTGAAGAAAAAATTAGAGAGGTAAAAGAAGATTCAAATAATGGTGTTTTAGTTTTAGGTACGGATTTGGATAAAGAACAGGTTGATTTAATTGAGAGAAATTTAATGAATGTTGTTTTCTTAGATACGTACTATAAAGATATAGTAGCGGATTTTGTTACGATGGATAATTACCAAGGGGCTAAAATGGCGGGTGAGTATATAATAAGCAAAAATTATGAGCGGATTGGATATTTTGCTTCAAACAAATTAATGTCGAACTTCAATGAAAGACGGCGGGGATTTAGAGATGCATTGTTAGAAAAGAATTTTCATGTAGATGAAAAGTACTTTTATTATATATCGCCTACTGGGTTAGAACCGCATGATATAGATATAGATAGCTTAATACAAGATCCACCACAAGCAATTTTCTGTGAAAACGACTATATAGCCATACGTTTAATTAAGGCTTTACAACAGCAATCCAATCTTACAGTTCCTAAGGATATTGCAATAATTGGGTTTGATGATATATATGAGTCATCGCTCATTACTCCAGAATTAACCACTGTTCATGTACCTATAGAGCAGATAGCTTTACAAGCATTACACCAATTGTATGAAAAGGGCAAAAATGAAGAGTGGGTCCCACAAAAAACATTAGTATCCACAAAATTAATAAAAAGAAAATCGCTTTAAAAATAAGCATCGCCTTTTAGTTAGGTGATGCTTATTTTAGTATCTATTTTAGTAAAATAAACTTGAACTAATAAAAAAAGTGTGTTAATTTTAAATTAATTAGAAAGCGCTTTCTAAGGTGAGGGGGGATTTATTAATGTTATCAATTGAAGAAAATGTACTTACTAAAGATGGAAAAAGATTCTTTTACCTTGCGGATACTTGTTGGAGTGCGTTTACAAATATAAGTTTAGAAGATTGGAATTACTATTTGGACTACCGAGCTACACAAGGATTTAACGTAGTTCAAGTTAATATTCTAAAACAGTGGGATTCAAGCGGTACAGAATTTAAATATAGTCCATTTCCTTTCAAAAAAGAGGACGGAAAGGAAATATTTGATTTTAGTAAACTTAACAAAGATTACTTTGATAGAGCAGAGAAAATGTTAGAAATGGTTAAGTCATATGGGATGACACCAGCATTAGTTTTATTATGGTCTAACTATGTTCCAGATACTTGGGCAGCTAATGTAGGTGTCAACAATCAAATTTCTTATGAAGAAATTAGCAATTATATTAGTTACGTGGTAAAAAGATTCAAAAAATTTCATCCAATTTACTTTATTAGTGGAGACACAGATTTTCCTACTAAAAAGACTATTGATTGGTATGACAAGGCATTGGAAATAGCCAAAGCAATTGATCCAAAAGCATTATATTCATTTCACATTAAAGGTAGATTAAGTGAAGTTCCAGAGAAATTTTTAAATAGCATGGACTTTTTCAGTTATCAATCTGGACATAACTTTGAAGGTCAGCATACGGCATATAGTATTCCATTAAAACTTAGGAAGATGGGTTTTAGTAAGCCAATAATTAATACAGAACCTTGTTATGAGCAAATAAGTTACAGTAGAAATCTTTACGGTCGGTATACGGCTCGTGATGTTAGAAAAGCGTCATGGAGCGCGGTGCTTTCAGGAGCAGACGCTGGTATTACTTACGGAGCACATGGTATATGGAGTTGGCATACAAAGGGACAATCTTTCGGAATTGTAGAAGGAGAAGGCTTTGATTCGCCGTTTGATTGGAGAAATGCACTACATTTTAGAGGGGCAGATGATATTTCTTATTTGAAAAATATTATGCTCAGATTCTTTAGAAATGGGATATTTCCTTTAAATACAGAGTTGAAAGACGAAGAAAGTATTCGGATTGGTGCTAATAAGGAAATGAATCGATTTGCTATTTATTTACCAGTGAACACAGAAATTGATATTTCTTCCTTAGGGCTATCTAAGGAAAAAGTAAAGGCTATGGTCATTGACCTAGAAAAACGTAAAAGTTATGAACTTGGTTTTAAAAACAGTACTCAGCTAGAGCTCAGTCGAGCGGAAGCAGATTCGTTAATTCTTTTAGACAAGAAAGGATAATATTATGAAGGATAAAGATTTAGCAAAAAAGATTTTGCAATTAGTGGGTGGAAAAGATAATGTTGCTAACCTAGTGCATTGTGTTACAAGGCTTAGATTTTATTTAAAAGACGAATCGAAAGCACAAACGGATGCATTGAAGAATTTAGATGGTGTTATGACTGTAGTTAAAAGCAGTGGACAATATCAAGTAGTTATCGGAGACAAAGTAACGGACATTTACAATGAATTGCTGCCTTTATTAGATATGTCTTCTTCTGAAGATACTCAAGTAGAGAAGGGCTCTATTTGGGATAAAGCTGTTCAATTGCTGTCGGGATTATTTATGCCAATTTTAGGTCCTTTAGCAGCAGCTGGTGTTTTAAAAGGGCTTTTAGCACTTTTTACCGCGGTGGGCTGGCTGAGTAATAAATCAGGTACATATATGATTCTCTTTGCAGCCTCTGATGCAGTATTTTACTTTTTACCAATTATTTTAGGTTTTTCAGCGGGTAAGGTTTTTAAAACTAATAGCTTTATGGGAGGAACTATTGGTGCTGCATTAGTATATCCTACCTTAGTACAAGCTTATACTAACGGTACGCACCTTAGTTTTCTTGGTGTACCCGTAGTTCTAATGAATTATACCCAAACCTTAATTCCTATTGTTGCAGCAGTATACTTTTTATCTATTTTAGATAAATTCTTGAATAAAATAGTGCCTAAACAATTAAAAATGATTTTTGTTCCCTTAATTAGCTTGGCAGTTGTCGTACCACTCTCTTTCTTAATTATTGGACCAGTTACAAGTACCTTAAGCACGTGGTTGGCTGACGCTGTACTAGCGTTATATCACTTATTTCCAGCAGGAGCGGGATTTATTTTAGCTGGTATTTGGCAGTTAGCAGTATTACTTGGATTACATTGGGCTTTCATTCCTGTATTTCTTAATAATATTGCTACTAAAGGTTATGATCCTATTGATGCAATGCTCTTTTGTACTGTTTTTGCTCAGACAGGTGCTGCTCTTGCAATGACTTTGAAAGCTAAGGATACAAAATTCAAAGAATTATCTACCGCCGCAACTATTTCTGGTTTTATGGGAATCACAGAGCCAATTGTTTATGGGGTTACAATTCCGCATAAGAAATCATTTTTAATGGCTTCAATTGCTTCGGCTTTTGGCGGTGCGATTGCTGGATTATCAGGAGCTAAGATGTTTGGCGGATTTGCACCTGGTGGTATTTTTGGAATTCCAATGTTTATTGGTGATAAAGGAATTGATATTGGTTTTATCGGATTTATAATTTCTTTGGTAGTCGCTTTTGTGGGAGCACTTGTGTTAACTTTGATTTTCGTACCTGGAGTGAAGAGTACGACAGGAGATGAAACAAAAAATAGTAATAATTTAAAAGTAAAAGAAAATGTAATTAATTCACCTATCAGCGGAGAAGTTAAATTACTTGAACAAATTAACGATGAAGTATTTTCGACTGGAATGATGGGGAAAGGAGTAGCAATTGTCCCAAGCGAAGGTAAGGTTATAGCTCCTTTCAATGGGGAGATAAGCTCGATTTTTCCGACAAAGCACGCAATTGGCTTGAGGTCAGAGGATGGCATTGACATGTTAATTCATGTAGGGATGGATACTGTTAATCTAAAAGGAAAATATTTTGAAACCGACTTAAAACAAGGCCAGAGAGTTAATAAAGGGGAAGTGTTGGAAAAGTTTGACATTTCAAAGATAAAAGAAGCTGGATACGATGTTACGGTTCCGGTTATAATTACTAATTCAAATGATTTTAAAGAAGTCGAAGTTATTCAGTATGATGGAAATGTTGAGGCTGGGGATGGCATTTTGACAATAGCATAAGTAGAAGAAAAAATATTTTTTGCCTTCTCTAGCTGTGAAATTTAGTTTATTACCCAGTTAATTCTAAAAAAAGTAAAAATATCTATATATAGTAGTATGTCTGTTATCTTTCAAGAAGAGGTACTTTTTAAATGGTGTAAGCAGATGTTCAAATATATTCACGTTCAAAAATATTTTTCTAGGATCGTTAAAAGTCGTTTGTATTACAAAGTATCACTTCGTTAAGATGATGATCAGTTAATTTATTCGTTACGCTTTGGTTTTTGAGACTAAATTTTTGGGAGGTGATTTCTTTGCCATTATGGACGACTATCTTCTCCATTGTAGAGTTTTAACTGATATTCAAAAATACTTGGTAAAATTTTAAAAGTATAGAGAGGTTCAACTTTTAAAATTTTTACTCTTAGCTTAATTTATTAGAACTGATCATTGTTTTGCCCTTTATGTATATATTATTTCAGACAGCCATAATTTTCCCTTGATATTGGGGATTAGTACAAAAAAGTCATATTGTAAACATAACTTATGTATTAAACGAAGGTCTGTCAATTGTTGCGATAACTTGACGACACTATTGAATAATTAAAAAATCCAGATTCTCAGGAACAACCTTTCCTAAGCAATCTGGATTTTTCTTATTTCTCCACCGAACTAGTCCCGTCCGCGTAATTCAACTTTACGCCGTCTTGGACGTTGAAGATGAAGACGTTGAAATGGATGTCGTTGTCGCCGATGGACTGGGCTTCCATTTGGACGCCGCGGGCTAACAAGTCGTCGCCGTTGAAAATGGGGGTGACGCGGTAACGAACGTAGTGTTTAGGGGCCTGTTTTAAGTAGTAGGCGATGTCCATTTCATGGGCGAGCATTTCTGGCGAATTCAATGAACGGGTTCCGGTCATTAAGTTTTTTAAGTTATTGTTTTGGCCGGTTAATTGGTAGCCGATTAAGTGGCTGCGGTTATATAACCATCCCGAAGCAATCCGCTTATTGTGCCAACCGGTGGGGTTTACGGTTAGCGGTTCGCGTTTGGCGGTCGGCATCAAGGATTGGTTTAGCATGGCGTTGGCAGCCGTCGCCCGGTTGAGGTGGTCAAGGTTGCCGTAACGTTGCCAAGCCCCTTTGGCGGTAGATAGATCAGCCTTGGAAAACTTCGGCTGATTGTGGTTAACGACAACTTCTTGTTGGCCAGCATAATTTAGCTTGGCTAGGTTAGCGGTATTGGTTTGTTTGGCAGCCGCCGATTGATGAAGTTGGTTCTTCTTGTGGTTTAGTTGTTTGGTGAGCCGGTCATTTTTAGCCTGTGCTTTTGCAATCTTTTGCTTCAGCTCCCGGTTTTCCTTCTGAAGTTTACGGGTGGCTTTGCGGTGCGGGTGGGTGTACTTCACCACGGTCTTTGCTTGAACCGTTGGAGTAGGGTGGTAAACCACGCTCCCCATCAAAAATGGCACGACTACTAATAGTAATTTTGCCTTTAATTTCATTATCTCAACGCCTTTCGATAACCTGCAGCTTGGGCTTCCGCTTCGGAATGGAAGTGAACTGCGTTAGCTGAATTCATGTGGTAACCAGCTTGCCCAGGGACGTGGTAAATGTGGGAATTAACGTTACCAATAATGTCCTGGGCGGTTCCGGTGTATGTATCGCCTTCGTCATCATTTGCTTGCGCTGCGGATTGTTGCCGAGCGGCCTGGCGACTTTGTTGGGCAGCGGCCCGACTTTGCGCTGCGGCCGCTTTTTGTTGTGCTTGGGCCGCCTTTTTAGATGAGGCCGCGGCTGCCTTACTTTCACTCTCGGCGCGGGCTGCGGCTGCTTTGCTTGCCACGGCCGAGCGTGAGGAAGCTTCTTCGCGCTTGGCTTTGGAAGTGGCGATTGCGGTGGTGGCCTCCGCTTTCTCGCTAGCTAAGGTTGCGTTCTCGTGCTTAACCTTTTTTAGTTGGGCAACGAGTGCGGCGTGCTTTGCCTTAGCGGCTTGGTAATCTTTTTGGTCACTGCGCGCCACCTTATGGACCACGTGGGTGCTTTCTACTTGAGCAGCGGATGAACTAGACTCCGTATCCGGGATAAACTGCGCTGCCCCCACAAATAAAACTGCACTCAAGATTACGGGAACAATTGCGGGCCGGGCTGATTTCTTATGAAATAAATCAATAATTAGGGCAATTACAAACGAAATCAATCCAGCAAATCCTAGTAATGATACGGCATTGGCAAAGGATGTACTTTGGGCGATCACTAAAAGCATCAGCCAAATTGCCCAGACGGTCAATCCCGAAAAGACTCGCGGATAATTACTTTTTGCCCAAAGGTGGTCTTTACTCCACCGGTAGGCATAATAACTCAATGAAATTGGAAAAAAGAGGATGATTAATCCCCATTTTAGGTACTTTGGCATAAAAGCTCCTCCAGTTGTTAAATTTTCCCCTTTAATAGAATACTATAGCGGGTCATGAGAAGAAAGGAGCTTTTACGTTGACAAATGTAAACCTGCCTTTTATACTAATCGTGAAGGTTACAAATGTAAACGTAAAAGGGAGGAATGCCACGATGGAAAATACCGCAACGGAACTTAGCGGTGCCGAATGGGAAATTATGCGGATCGTTTGGACGCTCGGTGAGGCGAAAAGCACGGAAATTGTCCACTTGATGCAGCAATCAAAAAAGTGGACGGCTTCCACCATCAAAACGCTATTACGCCGGTTAGTGGCCAAGGGCGCGTTGCGTACCGAACGGCTGGGTCGGAAGTTTATTTACCATCCCACCATTGCCGAAAAACAGGCGATGGAGGCGACGACTACCGAGCTCTTTGACCACATGTGCAACATGAAGAAGGGGCAGGTAATCACCAATTTAGTTGCCCAGACTACCTTAAGTAAGCAGGATATTAGCAATTTACAGGAGTTATTGCAACAAAAAGCAACCACCGCGCCAGCAAAAGTGGAATGCAATTGCCTTCCGGAAACGGATTGTGACGAAACTTGCACCATGAAAGAGGGGGATTAGATGATGACGAGATTGATTGTTTTAATAGTAGGATTAGCGCTAATTGGTTTTATCGTTTGGTGGTTCTTCGGTAAACACGAAGCCCAATCGGAAGTGGCGGAAGTTACTGGCGATACCCAGACGGTCGATGTGGAGGTTAACGGAGGTTACTCTCCCGAAAAGATTGTCTTGAAAAAGGGCGTTCCGGCAGTTCTAAACTTTACCCGGAAGGATCCGTCAAGCTGTTTGGACCGGGTGGTTTTCGCGGACTTTGGGATTAACCAAGCCTTACCACAAAACCAAACCGTGCCAATCAAAATCGATACCAGCAAGGCTGGCGAATATCCGTGGGCATGCGGAATGGATATGTTCCATGGCAAAGTCGAAGTTAAATAGCTAAGGGAGGTCATTTAAATGAAAGAGCAAACGCAAGTCGTTAACGTTACGGTCGCTGGCGGTTATCAACCGGCCGAAGTGCATTTTCAAAAGGGAGTTCCCGCACAAATCAACTTTCGGCGGACCAGCCCACAAGGTTGTTTGGACGTGGTGCATTCTTCGCAACTAGGTTTTGCAGAGCAGTTACCGCTTGACGAAACCAAGCCGGTCACCATCAATACGGACCACGCGGGAGAATTCTCGTTTAGTTGTGGAATGGACATGTTTAGCGGAAAAGTGGTGATTGAGTAATGAAAATTACAACTCGTTTTTGGATTTCGTTAATTTTTTCGTTGCCAATGTTGGTCGAAATGATCTTGAAACCGTGGGGATTCATGCTTCCCGGTGGCCACTGGACGATGTTAGCCTTAACCACCGTGGTAATGGCGTTGTCCGCGCGCCCATTTGCGCAAAGTGCGTGGGCTTCGTTTAAAAAACACCATTCCAACATGGATACGCTGGTGGCAATCGGAACCGCGACGGCTTATTTCTACAGCATTTACGCGATGATTACCGGCCAAGCGGTCTTCTTTGAAAGTGCAGCATTCGTCACCACCTTCGTCTTATTGGGTCAGGTTTTTGAAGAAAAAATGCGAAACAATGCTTCGGAAGCGGTCGAAAAGCTGGTTAATTTGCAAGCTAAGGAAGCCGAAGTGCTCCGCGACGGAAAGTACGTCAAGGTGCCGCTTAGCGAAGTGGCCGTGGGCGACCAGATTCGGGTACGGCCAGGCGAAAAAATTGCCGTTGACGGAGTGATTGAATCGGGTTCCTCAACGATTGACGAATCAATGGTGACGGGGGAAAGCATGCCGGTAACTAAAAAGGCTGGCGACCACGTGATTGGCTCGACAATTAATAACACCGGGACCTTCGTCTTTAAAGCTAGCAAAGTTGGCAATGACACCATGTTGGCGCAAATTGTTGAATTGGTGAAGAAGGCCCAAAATAGTCATGCTCCAATCCAGAATTTGACCGACCGGGTTTCCGATATTTTCGTGCCAGTGGTCTTGATTTTGGCAATCGCGACTTTCTTAGTATGGTACGTCTTCCTTGGGGCTACGCTAGCACACGCATTAATCTTTGCGGTTTCGGTCGTGGTGATTGCGTGTCCATGTGCCCTTGGTTTGGCAACCCCCACGGCGTTAATGGTCGGTACTGGCCGGGGTGCTAAGATGGGAATTTTAATCAAGAACGGAGAAGTTTTGGAAAAGGTCAACGAAGTTAAAACCATTATCTTTGATAAGACCGGCACGGTTACTAACGGAACTCCAGAAGTGACCGACGTGGTTGGCGACCGTGACCAAGTTTTACGGGTGGCAGCTAGCCTCGAACAATCTTCCGAACATCCCTTAGCAACCGCAATTACTAAGGCGGCGCAAAAAGCGGACATCGCTCCGGCGACGGTTACTAACTTTACGGCCGTGGAAGGCAAAGGGGTAAAAGCGCAGTTAAACGGCAAAACTGCCCTAGTAGGGAACGAAAAGTTATTGGACGACCTTGCCATCGATGAGCAGTGGCAAGATGCGATGATGGATTTACAAAAAGCGGCAAAAACGGTGGTCGTGGTGGCGCTAGATAACCGGGTGATCGGCTTAATTGCCATTCAAGACGCACCCAAGCCCACATCTAAGGCAGCCATTGCCGAATTAAAGGCCCAAGGGTTACAACCGGTCATGCTAACCGGGGATAACCACGTAGTCGCCAAGGCGATTGCGCGACAGGTCGGAATTGATACGGTAATTGCCGAAGTCCTTCCGCGGGATAAGGCCGAACGGGTAAAGAATTTCCAAAAGGCCGGTAAGGTTGCCTTCGTTGGGGATGGTATCAATGACGCTCCCGCCTTGAGCACCGCAGATGTAGGAATCGCAATGGGTTCTGGAACCGACATTGCAATCGAATCCGGTGGCATTGTGCTAGTGAAAAACGATTTGCGCGACGTTGCAAAAGCATTGGAATTGAGCCGCAAGACCTTTAACCGGATTAAGTTAAACCTCTTCTGGGCGTTCATTTACAATGTTCTGGGCATTCCGGTGGCGGCCGGTGTTTTCTACCTCGCTGGAATTATCCTCAGTCCGGAATTAGCAGGCTTAGCAATGGCGTTTAGTTCACTATCCGTAGTTACGAGTTCGGTACTCTTGAACCGGGCGAAGATTGCGCCGAAGTCGGCGACGGCATAATAAAAGAAGCTGAGAAAAAACTAAAAATTATTTTGGCGTTTTGACTTTAATAAAGTCGAAACGTGCGCCAAAAGTTATTTTATTTCGCTTAACCAAAAAACGAGCGTTATGCCAAATTTAGGCATAACGCTCGTTTTTTTATGCTTGCAAACTACCAACTTTTGTTCCACGCTCTTTTTGGTATCAAGCAATTAGGCAAAGCTAGTATTCTTCAACCACGGACGAACCAAGCAGTAAAAGGCAAGGTAGCCGATTACCACTCCGGCCGCGTTAGTGAGAACGTCGGTAATGTCCACAGTACGTTGGATGTTAATGATCATGTCCAAAATTAGTTGGTTACCTTCGTTGAAAATCCCGACTAGGCCTGCGCAAAGAATGACAGTCAGCCAGTTTAGGTGCCGGTGGAATAAAATTCCGAGATAAACGCCGGCTGGAATCGTCATTGCGATGTTCATGTACGAACCCATCGAGCGCAATGCCGAAGGGTAGTAGATAATTTTAGCGTGGTGCCAATAGAAATAGCGGGCGTAATAAGCGTACGGGTCAAAGAAGTATTGTCCCGGGGTAAATAAGAGCCACGCTACACAAACTAGGTACACGGCTAAACTACCGAAAACTACGGCCCGGTCTAACGAAGGGCGCCGCTCGTAAGCAATCAAACAGCCGATCAAAATGATTAACGCGAGGCCAAGAAAGGGGATGTACTTAATAATAAACATTAGTTAGCCTCCTAATTTAGTTATGCTTTTATCTTAACGATTAGCGCGATTGGTCGCAAGAAATACGGGGATTCCTAACAAAGTTATAATAATTCCGGTAATTGCTAGAACCGGTTGGTTGATGATGGTCATGACCAATACGAAAGTCCCACCGAGGATTGCCACAATTGGCAATAACGGATAAAGCGGCACCCGGTATGGTCGTTCTAATTCAGGTTGGGTGCGGCGTAATTTAATCACCGCGTAAAAGATTAAAACGTTAAAAATCCACATTACGAAAATTAACATGTCGGTTAATAAGTCAAAGGAACCGACACCAATCATCAAAAGGGCGATTACTAATTGTAGTAATCCGGCTACGTACGGCACACTGGTGCGGGAAAGCCGTTTTAAAGCCCGACTGAATGGCAGCGAATTTTCTAAAGCCATTGCGTAAGGCACCCGAATTCCAGTCATTGTGTATCCATTCAGTGCGCCGTATACGGAAATCAAAATTCCAATGGTAACTAGTTTACCGCCCAAGTTACCTAGCAGATGGGTGGCTGCCACGGAGGCGGCGTTAAGATTGCCAGCAAGTTCGTGGATTGGCAGGGTCCGCAAGAAGATGAAATTAATCACTAAGTAGACCACCATAATTCCAGTGAGCCCCAAGCCAATTGCTAAAGGTAAGTCACGTTTGGGATTTTTCATTTCGCCGGCAATTGCTCCAATTCCTAACCAACCATCGTAAGCAAATAGGGTGGCTAGCAAGCCGCCGCTAAATCCGGTTAAGGTTTGGGAAAAGTGACTGTTTGCTGGTAGCAGGCTGAGGTGCACCGGACTACTGGAACCCAGTCCCCAAATTACGATTACGATCAGCGGGATTAACTTAGCAATGAGGGCGACCGATTGTAATCGCGCCCCGTACTTAGCACCCAGCAGGTTGACTCCGGTGACCGACGCGCCACAAAGCATGGCGATGGGCACCAAAAGCCCATTGGATAAGTGCAATAAATTGATTAATTGGGTACTAAAGATGATCGAAAGGGCGGCGATGTTAGCCGGAAAATAAATCAAGGTTTGTGCCCAGCCCATTAAAAAGCCGGTCAGTTTGCCGTAACTGGCTTCAAGATACTTAATCGCGCCTCCGGTCACCGGGATGGCTGCGGCAAGTTCGGCACTGGTTAACCCGCCACAAATGGTCAAGATTCCTCCCGCTAGCCAAGCTAGCAAACTAAGCCCCGCGGATTGGGTGCTGGCGGTGACGCTGGCTACTTTAAAGAAGACCCCCGCGCCGATTACCGTGCCCATTACGGTTGAAAAAGCTGCAAATAAACCGATGTTTTTTTGCAGCTGCTTTGGTTTTGAATTATTCATAAAAACCCCCTGAACGAACGTTGCCAGAAACGTTCGTGTTTTCTGAAAATATTTTTAATGATAATTCGAATATTATAGGGGATAAGTGTACAATATTCAACAATGAGGAGGCGGCACGATGAAACAAAATCTGCGCGCGGCTCAGCGTCCCCGGTTTGCTAAGGCAGCCATTAAACGTCAACGCCGATTGATTCTTTCCATCGTAGTCGCGTTGGCGTTACTAATTGCGGGAGGCTGGGGAATCTTTTGGCACGTCCAACAGCAAGAACAGCAGACCCTTTCACCATATTCAATCCGCGGATGCGTGATTGATCAAGAAGATGGGATCGTCAATTTTCAAGATTTGGCTAAGCAAAAAGTAAAATTCGTCTATTTAAATGCGACGACGGGCGCCACGTACTTTGATGATTCGTTTAACACGAACTACGACCGGTTACGTGCAACTAACCTTAAGGTCGGGGTGGTGCATAACTTTAGTTTTGAAAGAAGTGCGGTAAAGCAGCTTCAATATATTAGTCGCAAAGTGAAAAGTAATACCGGGCAGCTCCCGGTGGTAATCCGGGTGAGCTACTACGGGGAAGATACGGCGGAGAAGGTGGATTGGAAGAAGCAGGGCCCCATCTTAGCCGATTTGGTCCGGCGGTTAGCTAATTATTATGGACAACCGGTCGTAATCAAGACTACTCCGGAAATTCGGCAACGACTGTATCCAAAATACGTTAAACAAAGCCGGTTTTGGTTGGAAGCCGAGAAAGTTCAAAAGGCCGACCGGCACGTAGAATTTGTGGAATACGATGATCAGCGGACGCTGAAGACCGACCGCCGGGAAATTGAATTGCCAGTTTCATACTTTAACGGCGGACGTCAGGAATGGCAGAAGTACTAGATGATGGGCAACTTTCAGTAAATGAAAAAGAGCCTGAAAATCAATCCTCTTTTTCGGGACGATTTTCAGGCTCTTTTTCTGCATCAACGATTGCGTAAGTTTCGTTGTTAGCTTCATCGTAAACGCTGATTGGGCGGTATTCGTTGGCTTTAACCACGAGGTGGTAGCCAAAACGGTCAATGAAGGTGATTCGGTAACTATCCAAATCTTCGACCACCGTTTTCAATAATTTTCCATCCAGGTAAACGTCGTAGTTAGGTAAAATTTTTAATTCGTGTTCTCGATTAGTATTGGGCTCGTGATATAACCAGGTCCCGGCAAAGAAAAACGGACTGACGGTTTCTTCAGTTTTATCGGTTTTTTTAGAATCGAAACGAATTAATGAAAAAAGGTCACCAAGTGCTGTTTTTTGCCAGTTCATACGCCCATACTCCTTCTCTTTATTGTCCACTTAAATATAACATTATTTGGGTAGGCGAAGTAGTAAAACGGCTTAGTTTTTAGCACTTGTTAAAAAATTGAAGTAATCGAAATCGTTTTGTAATATTGCACCCCGCAACGATTAATGAAAGCGCTTATCAAGGGCGGTGATTTTTCCGTGGTTAAATATCTGCGGCAACCAAAAATTCTTTACGAATTTACCAGTCGAGAAAACATTTTTGCAATTCTACGCTGAATAACTTACCTTAATTAAGGTAGAATAGAGTTAGAAATTTAAAGGAGGAAAACAGCATGATTAAATTTGGAATTATTGGAACTAATTGGATTACCCAGCAGTATGTGGATGCTGCCCATGCTAGCAAAGAATGGAAATTGACAGCGGTTTATTCACGGACTCTCGAAAAGGCACACGAGTTTGGGGATAAGAACGGGGCAACTAAGTTCTACGACCAAATTGCCGATTTGGTTAACGATGACGAAGTTGATGCTGTTTACATTGCCTCACCTAACAGCTTGCACTTCGCTCAAGCTAAACAAGTTTTGGAAGCCGATAAGGTAGCGGTAGTGGAAAAGCCCATCGTTGCCAATCCTACCGAATGGATGGCATTAGACAAAATTTTAAAGGCGCACCCGCAAGCTAAACTATTCGAAGCAGCTCGGCATATTCACGAACCTAATTTCAAAGCAATCACCCAAAAGATTGCCGAAATGGACGAAATTCAGGGTGCAACGCTAACTTACGCGAAGTATTCTAGTCGGTTTGATAGTTATCTATCCGGCAACGAACCAAACATCTTCTCGTTGAAATTTGCCGGAGGCGCGCTGCAAGACCTCGGAGTTTACCTTGCATACGACGCGATGGTTTGGTTTGGAATGCCAGACGAAGTGGCTTACTTCAATCAAAAATTGCGCACTGGCGCCGATGGTAAGGGCGTCGCAATTTTACGTTATCCAGAATACGACGTGGTTCTAAACGTTGGAAAGAACGTCAATTCAGAAATTGGCTCAGAAATTTACGGTTTGAAAGATACCATTATTATGGACAACGCGGCTGAATTAAACCGGGTTGAATATTTGAATGCGTCCGGAGACAAGGAATTGATCAGCACCACTCCAGACGAAAATCCGATGATTGCCGAAGCAACTGACTTTGCGCGGGTAATTAACGATCCGGATGATCCGCAGAACCAAAAGGATTACCAAGAATGGCTAACTTTGAGTCGAAACGTCAATAAATTGCTCTATAACCTCCGGCAAAATGGTAAGATATACTTTACCAATGAAAAAGAAGAGGATTAAACTTTCATGAACGATTTATTTCAACAACATTTTCAAGAAAAGGGCTTTAAGCAACCAACCTTAATTCAAGAACGGGTTGCCGAACCGCTCCGGGCGGGGGAAACTGTCTTAGGACTTTCCCCAACCGGTTCTGGGAAAACCTTAGCGTTTGCTTTGCCATTACTGGAAAAAGTGATTCCAGGCAACGGTCCGCAATTGCTAGTATTGGCGCCTTCCCAAGAATTGGCGATCCAAACCACGGACGTTTTTCGCGAGTGGGCAAGTTTAATTAACTTGAAGACCACCTCAATCACCGGCGGAGCGAACGTGCAACGTCAGATTGAACGGTTAAAAAAGAAGAAACCCGAGATTATCGTGGGAACCCCTGGACGAGTGCTTACCTTAATTAATGAGCGACGCCTCAAGGTGAAGGAAATTCAGAGTTTAGTAATTGACGAAGCTGATGAAATTTTGACGGGGGAAGCCCTCGAAGACGTGCGTCAGATTGAAGATCAATTACCGAGTGACGTTCAATTGAGCTTCTTTTCAGCCACTAACGACCTTGCAATAGATGATTTGCAAACCTGGTTTGGCGTAACGCCGCAAGTAATTGACGTCCGGGCTGAAGACCAGACCCGGGGGGCGGTGCAACACGGTTGGCTAACTGCTTCACCGAAGAACAAACCACAAATTTTACGCCAATTAAGTCGGGTAAAGAAGTTCCAAGGGTTGGTATTCTTTAACCACGTAGCGACGATGGAAAAAATTACCGCCCTTTTGAAGCACGAAGGCGTTAAGGTCGGCAAAATTGCGGGACACCAGGTACAAATTGACCGGGCTGCCGCAATGCGCCGGTTTAAGAAGAAGGAACTTTCCTTATTGATGGTTACCGACGTTGCGGCTCGGGGATTGGACATTGAAAACCTCCCGGCCGTAATTAACTACGACATTCCGCGGGACGCCACTACCTACACTCATCGGGTTGGACGGACCGGACGCATGGGCCAGGCGGGCTTTGTGATTAGCCTGGGCGATGACCACGACATCCGAAACTTAAAGAAGATCTTGCGAGAGCTGGACCAACCGGCAGAAAAATTGGCAATTGCTAACCGCCAGATAATGACCGCTACTAAAGCTCGGCAAGTTGCCGAACAAGCGGCGGACGAAAAACAAGTGTCTGCGCCAGTTACCGAAGAAGCGCCACAAAAAGATCCTTTGCGGGATGTTAAAACTCGTAAAGCAGCAACGAAGGTGAGCTCCGTTGCTTCCTCAAAGCCTAAGAAAAAAGGGAAGAAGAAGCATTTGAAACGGAAGGGGAAGCCCCGCGCAAAGAAATCAAATTAAATATTATTTAGTTTTGCTTAATTATCAATTTTTTAGTTAAAAAGGGCCTGAAATAGTGTAATATAGTCACTGTTGAAAGGTGGGTATAATTTTATGCGTAGAGAACGTAGAAGAGCGTCGCACACGGTGCGCAATACTATTTTAATTGTTATAGCAGTTATTTTGCTTGGTGGAATATTCTATGGGGTGCGCAAGTACCAGAACGTCAAAAATGCGGTTGATAGTACCTACAGTAGTGCAGGTATTAAAAAACAACGGAATACCGCCGATTTAGTTGCTAATAAAAAGCCAATTTCGATCCTATTAATGGGAACGGATACCGGAGCACTCGGTCGTTCGTATAAGGGACGGACCGATAGTATGATGGTGGTTACGATTAATCCAAAGACAAATAAAACGACGATTACTAGCATCCCGCGGGATTTAGGGGTTACCATTCCAGGATACGAAGAAAAGTCGCCGTCTAAAATTAACGCTGCTTACGCGTTTGGTAAGGCAGGAACTGCGATTCGCGCGGTACAATCGGTTTTCAACATTCCGATTGATTACTACGTCTTAGTTAACATGGGCGGCATGCAAAAGGTCGTTGACGAAGTTGGTGGAGTTGATATTACTCCAACGCTCAGCTTTACGTATGATGGTTATACCTTTAAAAAGGGTGTCAAGACTCACATGGACGGGAAGAAGGCGCTGGCTTACTCCCGGATGCGTTACGACGATCCGCAAAACGATTACGGGCGTCAGACTAGACAAAGGGCAGTGTTAACTGCTATCCTTGGCAAGAGCAGTTCAATTTCAGCATTGCTTAACAAAGATTTTATCGATTCGATTGCTAACGAAACCCAGACCGACTTTACGTTTGGTAACCTAGTGGACTTGGCAAAGAATTACCGGGCCGCATCGAAGAACATTGAAGAAACCCATGCTCAAGGCAGTGGTCAAATGGTCAATGGACAATCGATGGAAATTGTTTCCCACACCGAGTTACAACGGGTGACTGATTTCATAAGAAAAGGCCTCGGCTTGAAGCACGCCGAAACCGGAACTGCGGCGTTATCAGCTAATGGAGCTGCTAACGTAAGTAATAGTCAGGTAGAGAGTGAAAACATTAATGCAGGGAATTAAAGGAGATAATAATGGCGGATAAGGAAAAAGTTGACGAAAAGAAACCATTTGATGTAGGCGACGAAGTTACGGTGAAGAAAACTGATCTTCTACCAACTGGTTTTGCAGGAACCGTTGGAAAAGTCTATGAAAACTCAATTTTAATCGAAATTGACCCATCCAGCGTTGCTAATTCACGTTCAGAGGAATTGCACGATTTACATGGTCGGGTTGTAGTACGGATGAGTGAAGCAACTAAAAAAGCTTAAGCCTCCTCTAGGAACTTCAAATCGGGTAAAAAGAGCCGGTTTGGAGTTTTTTATTATATTTATTGTTCTTGATCTTTTTCTTTGTGGTAAAATACAGTATGCCCGTTTTTGTTTATTATCTTGTGATACATAGGGGGGAGTAGCTAGTATTTTAAAAAAGATTAAGTTTGAGCCTATTACAAGCCATACGACAGTTTTTTTGCTAATATAAGTGTAAACAAGATTTACCATTTAGATAACAAGATATTTTGCGAATTTGAATGCAGAGAAAAGAGGAATGAGTATGTCAAAAAATTTAAAAATTGACCTTAACACAGATGAATTAATCGGAAGTCGTGAAGCAAGCCTAATGTGGGGCAAACAAAAGGATTACGTACGAACAATCTACAACAAGTATCCAGAACGCTTCCCAACGGGCACAATTCGGAAATTTGGTAAGCAATTAATCGTTACACGCGAAGGCATGGAAAGTGTAACGGGGATTAAGTACGAAGACTTGGATAAGAAAAACATTGAAAAGGCAAAGCTTCCTAGATAACTTTTTGAAATACTAGGTTACACCAGCTTGAAAAATTTTCAAATTCGAGCATTGTTCTGAACGAGGTTTCAGAAATCACGAACCGTCCATATTTGTTAGACAAAAATCTAATAATTACTGGGGACGGTTTTTTTAGTTGTCTAGGGACTGAATAAGGATGCCTTTTAGGAATGGCGTTACTAATCTGACAGGACAACTTTACAGAATTTAAAATTCATGCAATACTAAATTGTTAGGTCTCCGTGGCTCAACTGGATAGAGCAATCGCCTCCTAAGCGATAGGTTGCGAGTTCGATTCTCGCCGGGGACATTGTTATATGGCTTAAAGCATTGCGGACAAAGGGATTTCGAAAGAAAGTGCCAACCAAATGCCTTTCAAGAAGCATCCAACGATTTAAAAGTTGGGTGCTTTTTTTGTTTGCGGATCAATCACCCTAGAATCGCGGGAGAAATGGTGAATAATTCGCATAATGACATTATCATTAGATGATAAGAAATATATTAACGATTTATTAGGTGAGAAAGCGAACTTTTTAAACTTGTTTTGTTGATAAAGTTAGTGTATATTATTGCTTGGTGGCGATTGGCCATTAATTTAATCAATTCGAGGGGACCAGAATGAAAGTATTTGATTATGAAGACATTCAACTAATTCCAGCTAAGTGCGTTGTTCGCAGCCGTAGTGAATGTAATCCAACAGTTGAATTGGGAAAACATACGTTTAAGCTACCGGTAGTGCCGGCTAATATGCAGACCATTATCAACGAAGAAATTGCGGAAAAGTTAGCGGCAGATGGATATTTTTACATCATGCACCGTTTTGAACCAGAAACTCGGTTAGCTTTTGTCAAAAAAATGAAGGCTAAAGGATTGATTTCTTCTATTAGTGTGGGTGTTAAAGACGGCGAATACGACTTTATTGACGAATTAGCTGCTAAGAATCTAGTCCCTGACTACATTACGATTGACGTGGCCCATGGGCATGCGCAAACCGTAATTGACATGATTCATTACATTAAAGAAAAATTACCAGAAAGTTTTGTAATTGCTGGAAACGTTGGGACTCCTGAAGGGGTTCGTGAACTAGAAAGTGCCGGCGCGGACGCAACTAAAATTGGAATTGGACCAGGAAAGGTCTGCATTACTAAGTTGAAGACTGGTTTTGGAACCGGTGGCTGGCAACTATCAGCTTTACGTTGGTGTGCAAAAGTTGCTCGTAAGCCACTGATTGCCGATGGCGGAATCCGGAACCACGGGGACATTGCAAAATCAATTCGCTTTGGGGCAACCATGGTGATGATTGGTTCGTTATTTGCAGGACATATCGAATCACCAGGGGAAACCAAGGTGGAAGATGGTGTCACCTATAAGGAATACTTCGGTAGTGCTTCTCAATACCAAAAGGGAGAGGCGAAAAACGTCGAGGGAAAGAAGATTTGGATTCATCAACGCGGACATTTAGCGGATACGTTGAAGGCAATGCGAGAAGATTTGCAGTCGGCGATTTCATATGCGGGAGGACGCGACTTGGAATCGATTAGAAAGGTCGACTACGTAATTGTGAAGAATTCGATTTTTAATGGGGATATATTATAAGAGTGCTCTGAAACCTGGGCAGCTTTTGAGGATTAACGAAGTTAAGGCGTTGATTGCGGTTTAAGCAATCGGCGCCTTAATTTGGTTAACCGGAAAAAGCTAGGTTCCAGAGCACGTTTCAGCTACGCAGCAGAGAAGTGAGGAGTTAGGGCATTAATCGCGTTTTTTGGCGATTGATGCCCTATTTTAGTTAACCGGAAGAAGTTGGGGCAGAAAGCACGTTTCGGCTACGCAGCGACTCAAAAGCCCAACAAACAGAACAAAAAAATGGGGCCAGAATTTCAGCAATGAAATCCTGGTCCCATTTTTAAAAGAAACTAATCAGAAATTATTTTTTGTCGTCAGGGGCAACTTCAATCTTGTCGTCCTTGATGCGAGCAATTAATTGTTTTTCACTTGGGTGATCGAGGTAGAAGTCCGCGATCCGATCTTCAATTTGCTCTTGGATGACCCGCCGCAATGGCCGAGCACCCATCTTAGGATCGTATCCAAGTTCGACAAGGCGTTCTTCCACTGGTTTGGTAACGTTCACGTGCAAGCCTTGGGTTGCTAGCATCTTGTTAACGTCGGCAATCATCAAGTCCACGATTTGCATTAGGTTATCCTTAGTCAACGCGTGGAATTCAACGATGCCGTCAAACCGGTTAAGGAATTCAGGCTTGAAGTAGTTGCCAAGTTTGTCGAGTACGGAATGGGTCTTACCTTGCATTGCCGCACCGAAACCAACGTCGGCTTCAACGTCGCCTGATCCAGCATTAGAAGTCATGATGATGATCGTATCCTTGAAGCTGACCGTCCGACCTTGTGAATCAGTCAGACGACCGTCGTCAAGAATTTGTAAGAACATGTGCATCACGTCTGGATGAGCTTTTTCTACTTCATCAAGCAAAATCAAGCTGTAAGGGTGTCGCCGAACTTGTTCGGTTAATTGGCCAGCTTCTTCGTAGCCCACGTACCCTGGAGGCGAACCGATCAATTTAGATATTGAATGTGGCTCCATATATTCACTCATGTCAAAACGAATCATGGCATCTTTGGAACCAAAGAGTTGATCAGCTAATTGTTTAGCCAATTCAGTCTTACCAACTCCGGTAGGACCAACGAAGAGGAACGAACCGATTGGCCGTCCGGTTCCGTTAAGTCCGATCCGGTTTCGCCGAATTGCTCGAGAAATCTTATCAACTGCTTCGTCTTGACCAATAACATGCGCTTTTAAGTTGCTAGCAAGGTTTTGCAACTGTTCTTGCTCTTGTTTTTGCAAGTCGCCGACCGGAATGTCCGTCTTTGATTCGATGATCTTTTCCATATCCTCTGCGGTAATGGTTGGTTCATCTTCCTTATTAGTTGCGCCATCCTTGTTCTTTTCTAACTTAGAAACTTGGTCACGGTAGTAGGCTGCTTTTTCGTAGTCTTCCGATTCCAGAGCCTTCTTCTTTTCAGCTTCGGCTTCGTCAATCTTCTTTTGAATGGTTTCCGGATCCGCTACGTTGATGGTTAAGTTCTTCTTTGAGCCGGCTTCATCAAGAAGGTCGATTGCCTTATCTGGCAAGTACCGGTCTTGAATATACCGTTTAGACAACTTAACCGCCGCCACGATCGCGTCGTCAGTGTAGTGAACGTGGTGGTAATCTTCGTACTTCTTTTGGATACCTTTCAAAATCTTGATTGCTTCTTCTTCACTAGGTTCATCGACTTGAACGGGTTGCAACCGGCGAGCAAGCGCCGCATCCTTTTCAATGTCCCGGAACTCTTTCAAAGTGGTGGCCCCGACTAGTTGGAAGTCACCCCGTGCAAGGGCAGGCTTCAAAACGTTTCCGGCGTCCATGCCGCCTTCCGCATTTCCGGCACCCACAATTTCGTGAATTTCATCAATGAAGACGATTAAGTCCGGATTATTTTGAACTTCCTTCATTAATTCCTGCATCCGTTGTTCGAATTGACCACGAATTCCGGTGCCTTGAACTAATGAAACGACGTCCAAACGAATAATTTGCTTATTCAATAATTTTTGTGGTACTGAGCCTTCCACAATCCGTTGTGCCAGACCTTCAACTACCGCAGTTTTACCAACACCGGCTTCACCAATTAAAACCGGGTTGTTCTTGGTCCGTCGATTCAAAATTTCAATAACGCGTTCAATTTCTTTATCACGACCGATCACGGGGTCGATCTTTCCTTGTTTTGCTAAATCTGTTAAGTTTAAACCGTATTGGCCTAGAAGAGAGCTTCCGTTACCGCCGTTAGGGTTGTTTCCACCGCCGCGGCCTGCTTGAGTAGGGGGAACTTGTTGTCCGTACATATCTTCCGGACGACTTACGTTGCCACCTTGCATTGCACGGAAAATGTCGTCTAAGTTACCAAATCCAAATGGATCTTGTGCCATACGCGCACCTCCATTTCCATTATTGTTATTAAGTTGTTGGTTCTTCAAAAGTTGATAGCAATTTTGACAAAGGTTAACCTCTGTCCTTCGACCATTCACGTTAGTATATAGATGAATGGTTGCTTCGTTCTTATGACAATTTTGACAAAGCATGTGCTGTCTCCCTTCTATAATGAAGTTATGAAAGAAACTAATCAGCCATTACGTCAAAAAAAGTTTGACCAATATTGACCATAACTAAATTATACACGCTCTTTTAAATTGTGCAAGGAGTTTGATTCAAAATTGGAAAAAGTTATTGTGGAGGCGCCAGTATTGTAAAAATTAGTATAAAGGTATAGAATAAATAAGCTAAATGAGGTGTTAAAATGCGTGATTATTTGAAGCTTTTAAATGATTTAAAAGATGGGGTACTCGATGAGTTAACGATCACTGCTGAAGAGTTTCAAGACTTCCAACCGGTTTTTATGGATTTTCCGGAACGCAAGCAGCTGATCGGTGAAGCCCAGCGTGGCGGAACAATTACTTACCGCTACGAGAATAACAAAAAACAATAAGGTAGTTGATTTTTGTTTTATGTAAGGGCTTGCTTTAAGGCTCGTAAATTGATATTATCTTGTCAAAGGCTTGTAAATGGATGACGCGACAAGCAACTTCATTTATAGCAAAATTTAGTGTTACTAAGGAGAGAAATATATTATGGAAAAACGCGACTTTCATGTAATTGCAGAAACAGGTATTCATGCTCGTCCAGCAACATTGTTGGTACAAGCAGCAAGCAAGTTCAACTCAGACATTCAATTAACATACAAGGACAAGTCTGTTAACTTGAAGTCAATCATGGGTGTAATGTCACTTGGTGTTGGCCAAGGCGCAGACGTTACAATCTCTGCTGACGGTGACGACGAAGCTGACGCAATCGCTGCACTTGAAGACACAATGAAGAAAGAAGGACTTTCCGAATAATGACTGGGACATTAAAGGGTATAGCAGCTAGTGATGGAATTGCCATCGCTAAAGCTTACTTAATGGTGGATCCCGATCTTTCTTTCGAAAAGAAGACTATTACGGATGTCGATGCTGAAATTAATCGTCTCCATGATGCTTTAGAACAGTCTAAAAAGGAACTAACCCTTATTAAAGCTAAAGCTGCTGAAAATCTTGGAGCTGAAGAAGCAGAAGTTTTTGAAGCTCATCTAACGATTCTTTCAGATCCAGAGTTGATTGGTAACATTGAAGATAAGATCAAAAATGATACCATCAACGCTGAAGAAGCTACAAAAGAAGTGACTGACAATTTCATCGCGATGTTTGAAGCAATGACCGACAATGCTTACATGCAAGAACGGGCTGCAGATATTCGTGACGTTACTAAACGGTTGATGAGTCACTTACTTGGTGTTGAATTGCCAAATCCAGCTTTGATCGACTCCGAAGTCATCATTGTTGCTCACGATTTAACACCTAGTGACACGGCCCAATTGGATCGTCGTTACGTTAAAGGTTTCATCACTGATATTGGTGGACGGACTTCACATTCGGCCATTATGTCGCGGACCTTGGAAATTCCTGCGGTAGTGGGTTCTGAAAAGGCTACTACTAGCGTTAAGCAAGGCGATATGATGATTGTCGATGGTTTAACTGGGGATGCGCTAATCAATCCTTCCGATGATGAAATCAAAGAATACGAACAAAAGAGTGCAGATTTCAAAGCTCAAAAAGCTGAATGGGAAAAGTTAAAGAATGAACGGACCGTTTCTAAAGACGGCGTTCACTTTGACTTAGCTGCTAACGTTGGTACTCCAGATGACTTACAAGGTGTTCTGGATAACGGCGGTGAAGCAGTTGGTTTATTCCGTTCTGAATTCTTGTACATGAATGCTTCTGAATTACCTTCTGAAGATCAACAATTTGAAGCTTACAAAAAAGTTGTTGAAGGAATGAATGGTAAGCAAGTTGTAGTTCGGACTATGGATATTGGTGGAGATAAGGACCTTCCTTACTTACCATTACCTGAAGAAATGAATCCGTTCTTAGGCTACCGGGCAATCCGGATTAGTTTAGACCGCACGGATTTGTTCCGGACCCAATTACGGGCTCTTCTTCGTGCTTCAGCATACGGTAAGCTAGCAATTATGTTCCCAATGATTGCTACGGTAGCTGAATTCAAGAAGGCTCGGGCAATTTACGACGACGAGCGTCAAAAAATGATCGATGCAGGTACTAAGGTTGGTGAAATCCAAGTCGGAATGATGATGGAAATCCCAGCAGCTGCAATGATCGCTGATAAGCTCGCTAAGTATGTTGATTTCTTCAGTATCGGTACAAATGATTTGATTCAATACTCATTTGCTGCAGACCGTGGTAACGAAAAGGTTTCATATCTTTATCAACCATACAACCCATCCCTTCTTCGTTTGATTAAGCAAACGATCGATGCTTCCCATGCGGAAGGCAAGTGGACCGGGATGTGTGGTGAAATGGCTGGCGATCAAATCGCTGTACCAATTCTAATGGGTCTTGGTTTGGATGAGTTCTCAATGAGCGCTACTTCAATTTTGAAGACTCGTTCATTGATGAAGAAGCTAAGCACGGACGATATGAAGAAGTTAGCTGAAAAGGCTATCACAGAAGCGGAAACTAACGAAGATGTAATTAAGTTAGTTGAAGAAACTGTTAATAACAAGTAAGCTGAATAAGTTAACTGGGAACCGTTGACCATTGGGTCGCGGTTCCTTTTTGTTTTATATAAGGAGCGACGTATGGAATTTATACTAAAAACTGGAGAAACCATCTATTACGAAGACCAAGGAGAAGGGATCCCCATCCTGTTTTTAACGGGCTTTGGTGGAAACACGGAAATTTGGTCGGGACAAGTTAATTTCTTCTTACAACATGGTTACCGGGTGATTCGGTTGGACTACCTTAACCATGGTCGTTCGGACCGGGTTGACTATGATTTGAAGATTGGCGATTTGGCTGACGAAGTACTTCAATTAGTGGATGCCTTAGAGATTAAAGAACCAATTGGAATTGGCAATTCAATGGGGGCCGCTGTTTTATGGAATATTTTATCGATCCGGAGCTGGGATTTTGTTAGCAAGGCTATCTTCGTTGATCAATCGCCTAGAATGATGAACGATGATCAATGGCATTACGGTTTTAAAAATTTAAGCGAAGCTAACTTTGAACAACTGATGAGCGAGCCTATTTTACGGCCAGCTTACCGCCGAATTGAGGGGTACGTTTATAAGAATTCTAAGGCCATTGATTCTAAATATCCTTTTTCACAGCCTAAAAACCGTTCTTTAGTGAAGGGACACGCGAGAAAGGATTGGCGTCCGGTTTTGCGAGCAGCCACAAAACCAGTATTGTTTATCTTAGGGGAAAAGAGTCCGTTCTTTAATCCCCAGATGGGGGATGCACTTAAACAGCTCAATTCCCGTATTCAAGTGGAGGTAATGCCAAACGTTGGCCACATTCCGATGGCAGAAGAGCCCGCCCAATTCAACCAACTAGTTTTACGTTTTTTATAAGGTCGAGGTAGCTGTTTGCATATCGCATTTTAAACCAATATAATTAGAGAAAGTAGTTTAATTAGGACAAAGAGGGAGATTCGCTGTGAATATTGGACTGTTTACTGACACCTATTTTCCACAAGTTAGTGGGGTAGCAACGTCAATTAAAACGCTGCGTGATCAGTTAGAAAAACAGGGACATCAAGTTTATATTTTCACGACGACGGATCCGAAAGTTGATACAAACGTCTATGAACGGAACGTATTTCGTTTTACTAGCATTCCGTTTGTGTCATTTACCGACCGTCGAATTGCAATCAGTGGGTTTATTCGTGCTACTCAGATTGCTAAGGAACTTAACCTTGATATTGTCCACACCCAGACGGAGTTTTCCTTAGGTTGGATGGGAAAGTTTGTTGCTAAAGCTTTGAAAATCCCAGTAATCCATACGTACCACACGATGTATGAGGATTATTTACACTATGTGGCCAACGGGAAATTACTCAAGCCGTACCACGTTAAGCAGATGACGCGGGCGTTTTGTTATCACATTGACGGAATTGTTGCTCCAAGCGAACGGGTGCAGCGAACAATTCAACGTTACGGGATTCAAGTTCCCACGCGCATCATTCCAACGGGGGTTAATTTGGAGCAGTACCAAAAAGATAGCAATCCCCAACAATGTCGTGAAGCATTAGGGTATGATGCAAAGACACCAGTTTTGCTATCCTTAAGTCGCTTGGCGTACGAAAAGAATATCCAAGAAGTGATTGATTGCTTCCCCGCAATCTTAAAGGAAGTTCCGGATGCCCAGTTGTTGATAGTGGGGGATGGTCCTGCGCGGACTAGCCTGGAAAACCAGGTTCATGATTTAGGCTTGGAAAAGCACGTTAAATTTACGGGCGAAATTAATAATGATCAAGTTTACCGTTATTATCAAGCGGCCGACCTATTTGTTTCGGCTTCTGATTCGGAATCGCAGGGGTTAACGTATATTGAAGCGATGGCTTCGCATTTAAAAGTGGTGGCCAAATCGGGGCCGTATACGGATGAGTTGCTAGATGATCCTTCGTTAGGGAAGGTTTTTGATACCGAAGCGCAGCTCGTGCAAGCAATTAAGCGGTATATTGAACATCCGGATGAATTTAATGATCCACGTCCTCGGGAAAAGAAGCTCTATGAAATTTCCGCGGATTATTTTGGGAAGCGGATTGTAGATTACTATAATAGTGCAATCAGCGCTCATGCCGATTTAGAACATGGCTCAAAGAAAGAGTCTGAACTGGAATAATTTTGTTTAACGTTAGGGGTTAGTTAGGTTATGCCAATTAAGGTGAACATGTTTTCGTCCGCCAGTAAGGTTAAGGGACAGGGAGTTGGTAGTGCGTATGAAGAATTGATTCGTTTGCTGAAGACGCATTTTCCTAAAGAAATTGATTTATCAATTAATCGTTATACGCAAGCGGATATCAGTCATTACCATACGATTGATCCCCAATTTTTCGCGTCCACTTTTACTAAAAAGCGGGGCGTAAAGGTGGGATACGTCCATTTTCTCCCAGAAACTATCGAGGGGAGTCTTAAGATTCCACAACCCTTTCGTTGGTTATTCTATAAATACATTATCGCGTTCTATAAACGAATGGATCAGATTGTAGTAGTGAACCCAACTTTTATTGATCAGTTAGTTAAGTACGGAATTAAACGGGAAATTATTACTTACATACCTAATTTTGTTCGGAAGGACGAGTTTTACCAGTATGATGCCGAACAGCGCCGCCAAGTTAGGGAACGACTAGGTGTGCAAAACCGTTTTACCATCCTAGGAATTGGTCAAGTGCAAGAACGAAAAGGCGTAAAGGATTTTATCAAGCTTGCTCAACAACACCCAGAGATGTACTTTATCTGGGCAGGCGGATTTTCGTTTGGTAGGTTAACGGATGGGTATGCTGATTTAAAAAAGGTGGTTGATAATCCTCCAGCAAACTTAAAATTTACTGGAATTGTGGATCGGAATAAGTTAGTGGAATACTATAATGCCGCGGACTTATTTTTATTGCCTTCTTATAATGAACTGTTTCCGATGTCGGTTCTCGAGGCCTTCAGTTGCGGAACCCCGGTGATGTTACGTGATTTAGCCTTGTATCATTCAATTATTAAGGGATATTACATTGCGGCGGACAATTACGCTGAAATGGATCAAAAATTGAGTGCGTTAGTCAAAAATCCGGCACAACTGAGGGATTATCAGCAGCGTGCAGACCAAGCTTCGGCAGAATATTCAGAAGATCATTTAGCAGAGATTTGGCTAAAATATTATTCATCTTTGCTTAAATAGGGGGGAATCATTATTACAAGGAAAAACAAGATTGTCCTTGTCGTGATGATTTTGGCCGGATTGGTAATTTTTGGCTATTCGTTGCGTGGGGTTAATTTGCACCAAGTCTCGCATGATATTTTGAATCTAAACGTGGGCTGGCTTTTAGTGGCCCTATTATGTATTATCTTGTATCTAGGCTTCGAAGCCGTTGCAACTAAAGTATTGGTAGAAAGTAATGGTGACCGACTGTCTTGGAAAGATGCAATTCGAATTCCATTGATTGAGCAGCTCTTTAATGGACTGACGCCGTTTTCTTCCGGGGGACAGCCAGCTCAGTTAGTGGCTTTAATGCAGAGTGGTATTGAAGGCGGCCGAGCTAGTTCAGTACTATTAATGAAGTTCGTGGTTTTTCAATCAATGGTTGTATTGAACTTTATTTTTAGCCTGTTGATTGGCTTCCAGTATTTGGAAGATAAGATTAAATTTCTTTCTTGGTTTGTGCTATTTGGTTTTTTGATTCATTTAGCAGTAATTATCGGGTTATTGATGATTATGTACTGGCATAACTTTACCAAGAAAATGTTTGACCTTATCTTTATTCCGATTAAACGATTCACTAAACCAGAGCGTTATTTAAGGTGGAAGACGTCGATTGATGCAAAGGTAGATACTTTCTACTTAGAAAGCGTACGGATGAAGTCGCAATGGCGGTTATTAGCCAAGGTAGCGTTATTAACCTTTTTGCAACTACTGTTTTATTATCTAATTCCATATTTCATCCTATTAGCGTTAGGAAAGACTCACGTGCATCTGATTATGGTGACGTGCTTGCACGTGCTGATCTTCATGGTAATTTCACTATTTCCCATTCCTGGAGGTGCAGGAGGGGCGGAGTATGGATTTAGTGTTATCTTTGCCCAATTTGTAGGTAATAGTAGCAAGCTGGTTTTAGCCATGATAATTTGGCGTTTGCTCACTTACTATTTTGGAATGTTTGCGGGAATGTTTGCAACGGTAATAAAACCAAATCGGATTAATCGGATAGCACCTAAAAAAACGAGCGAATAAGCTCGTTTTTTTATTTTTTTTAAAAAAAGCCTTGACCTGATTTAGTAATCTTGATACTATATTTAAGTGCTCTTCGATAAGGGCGCATCAAGGCATTGAGCGATTTAAAAAATCTTAATTCAAAAAAAGTTGTTGACAGATTTTGATGCTTGATGTTAAGATATATGAGCTGGTGTTTTTCGCCAGTTAGTGAGATTTCAAATTAAAACAATTTAAAAAAAGTTATTGACAATTGATTCTCATGATGATATATTTAAATAGTTGTCAAAAACGTTATAAACGTTGATACGACAACGCTGGTAGACCTTTGAAAACTGAACAAAATT